>Ga0306920_100005086_pt1 | contig 16930 bp, 16 predicted proteins | sample flu12Cox44000170_FD_204666 | JGI IMG/M metagenome (GOLD analysis project Ga0306920, IMG submission 204666) | Lab enrichment of tropical soil microbial communities from Luquillo Experimental Forest, Puerto Rico - flux4day.12C.oxic.44.000.170 (v2)... | ecosystem: Environmental > Terrestrial >... | reverse complement strand
GCGCACGCCGTCGCAGCCCCTGACACCGGTCGAGGTGAGCGATTGCACCCGCCGCCCGTCCTGCACGACGTCGATCCAGCCTTCGGATGACAAGGTGATCTTGTAGGTAGCGGCTTTCGCCGGCGCCGGCGATTGAATAAAGCCGGCGAAGCTCGCGTTGGATTTCGGCGTGCGCTCCGGCGCCAGCGGAAGGTTGGCGTCGGCAAGCGGCACAAGCGACACGATGGTTGCAAACGGCAGCCGCCAGTCTATCCGGCTCCCGGAGGCGACCTTCGGCAGATCGCTGCCGGTCAGCGTCGCGCGCTCCTTGTCGAGCGGCCATTTGAACTTATCGCAGCCGGACGGCTCCTGCGCCAATGCCTGCGCGGTGCCAAAGCAAATCGTCAAGCAGAGTGTGAGTGCAATAGCAGGGAGCGCACGACGGGGCCCTAATCGATTGCGATCCTTGATCACCGCGCTGGCCGATGCGCCGGGCTTTAGTCCGAGCTCCTCGACCGGTTCATTGGTGATCGCCGCGGTAACGACTTGCCCGGGCGCGATTTCGAGGCGGACATGCGCGGTCGTCGCGCCTTTCTTTACTTCGATGATCCTCCCTTCAGTTTATTGCGCGCACTGATTTTCATGGGGGTCTCTCTGTCGGTAGTTTGGTGGCGCGGTCGCGCCGCGGCGGCGATCTGTCCTCCGCACCCTATAACAGAAGTATCCGCGGCGTAGCTGGCATACCGTGCGCGGGGGTGCAATGCCTTATCACACAATGACAGCGGCTCACTTTGACGTTATTGCTTCATGAGTTTGAGCCGGGAAACGCTGCGTGCAGCGTCTATTTTCATGAACGACTCGCGCAGCAACAGCACCGCGGGTTCGCAGGAGGCGATTGCCCACGACGCTGGTTTTTCGGCGATGCCTGCCGAGCGGATCGGTCCGCAGGCGCTCTCGCACCGCGACAAGCGGGTGATCGCCATCAGCATGATGCTGCCGGTGTTCCTGGGTTCGGTCGACCAGTCGGTGTTGGCGAGCGCACTGCCGACCATCGGGCGCGATCTCGGCCAGGTGCACAATCTGCCGTGGCTGGTCACCGCTTTTCTCATCGCTTCGACCGCGTTCACTCCGCTCTACGGCAAATTCGCCGACATTCACGGCCGCCGCGCCACCATGCTGATCGGCGTTACCATCTACGTGGTCGGCTCGCTGCTTTGTGCGGCGTCACCCAACATGCTCACGCTGATCGGCGGCCGCGCGGTGCAGGGCTGCGGCGCCGGCGGCCTGGTAGTGACCGCCAATATGGTGCTCGGCGATATCGCGTCGCCGAAGGAACGCGGGCGCTACTACACTTATTTCTCGATCGCGTTCATGACCGCCGGCGGCAGCGGCCCGGCGCTCGGCGGCTTTATCGCCGAGCACCTGCATTGGCAGATGATCTTTTTGTGGAATTTGCCGCTCAGCTTGCTTGCGATCGTCGTGGCGCTCACGGTGCTGCGCCGCCTGCCGCAGCGGGAACGGCGGCACCGGCTCGACGTTGCCGGCGCCATCCTGGTGATCGCGGCGAGCTCAGCGTTCATGCTGGCGCTCAATCTCGGCGGCCTCCGCTATCCGTGGCTGTCGCTGCCGATCCTCGGGCTCCTCGCCGGCGCGCTGGTTTTGGGCTTTGGCCTTGTCGCGCGGCTGCGCACGGCGGCCGAGCCGCTGATCCCGATCGCGGTGCTCGCCGATCCGGCGGCGCGGCTCGCCATCGCCGCGCACTCGTTCGGCTGGGGCGCGATCATCAGCCTCAACATATTCCTGCCGATGTATCTGCAAAGCGCGCTGGGCTGGTCGCCGAGCGCGGCCGGATTGAGTCTCGTGATCCTGATGGTCACGCTCAATTCGACCGCGGGCCTCTCCAGCCAGCTCCTCGGCCGGATGCGCCGCTACAAACTGTTGCCGCTGTGCTTTCTGTTCGTCGGCGTCGACGCGGTCGTCGCGCTGGCGCTGTCGGCAGAGAGCATGACCACGCTGCGCTTCGAAATTATTCTGTTTTTGATCGGCATCGGCTTCGGCCCGACGGCGCCGCTCACGCAAGTGGCGTTGCAGAACACCGTGCCGGCGCGTGATCTCGGCGCCGCGCTTGGCACCATGAATTTTACCCGCACACTGATCGCCACCATCATGATCGCGATCTTCGGCGCCATCGTGCTGGCGCATGCGCCAGTCGGCGCACCGCGCGGGACGCTGTCGCAAGACTTTCTCGGCAGTGCTTCGATGGCGACCTTCGCCATCGTCTTTCTCGCCATCGCGGCGACGCTGCTCTTGTCATTCCTCGCGCTGGTTCGGCTCGAGGAGAAGCCGCTGGCGGATACGTAGAGGGATTAGGGAAATTGCGGCGTGATTGTGAGGAGAGATAGCGACGAAACGATCCAAAAGACCGACATAAGTACTGGATTGCTTCGCTATCGCTTGCAATGACGAAATGCAAAGGGAACGAAAAAAATAAACCGGGCGCCCGGTCGCCGATCGCAATGACCGGCGAGGGGCGCAAACGTGGCGCTTCCGATCAGCGCACAATGTCGTCCCAAAGATTACGCCAGTCGGGATTGATCGAACAGATCAGGTTAACTTCCACTTGCGCGGCCAGTGTTTAATGTTCTTCTCGCGTTGGATCGCGTTAATCGCAATGGCGTGCTGCTCATATAGACCAGCATCTTCACATTGTGTTCTTTGGCGAAGCCGTCGGCTAAGCCTTCCCGATGCTCGTAAATGCGCCGGGACGAGGTCACTAGTCATTCCGACGTAAAGTGTGCCACGGGGGCGGCTGGCCAGCACATAAATCCAATAGCTCTTCATTCGGCAATTCAGCATGGATTGCCGGGTCAAGCCCGGCAATGACGAATAAAGCGGCGCGGCGTTTGCGGATGGACCATTTCGCAACCATGTGACTCAAGCGACCTGCGGGCGCTCCCAACTTTTGTCGCGTCACGGTTTTTGCCCCGCGCCAGTAGCCAAAAAGCCGCAGAAATACTGCCTTCGTCTCCCCTTTACGCCCGACCGAAAGCCACGGACAATGCCGCCGTGGGGAACATAGTGAGTAACGATACGGTTCTGGAAACGCAGGACCTGAGCAAGGATTTTGCCGGTTTTGTCGCGGTGCGCTCGGTCAATCTGCGCGTCGCGCGCGGGTCGATTCATGCCATGATCGGCCCGAACGGCGCCGGCAAGACTACTTGTTTTAATCTCTTGACCAAGTTCCTGACGCCGAGCCGCGGCCGCATCCTGTTCGACGGCCGCGACATCACAGCGCTTCGACCCGCCGACGTGGCTCGGCTCGGCATGGTGCGCTCGTTCCAGATCTCGGCGGTATTTCCGCACCTCACTGTGTTGGAGAATGTGCGCATCGCGCTACAGCGCCGCCGCGGCGGCTCGTTCGACTTCTGGCGCTCGAAAAGCGTGCTGCATGAACTCGACGAACGCGCGCACGCCCTCATCGACGATGTCGGACTGTCTGCTTATCCTCACGTGCCCGCGGTCGAACTGCCCTATGGGCGTAAGCGGGCGCTCGAAATCGCCACGACGCTGGCGCTCGATCCGCAATTATTGCTGCTTGACGAGCCAACAGCCGGGATGGGCCACGAGGATATTGGCCGCATCAGCGCGCTGATCAAATCCGTCGCTGCGACCCGCACGGTGCTCATGGTCGAACACAATCTCAGCGTCGTCGCCGATCTGTGCAACCGCATCACCGTGCTCACCCGCGGGCAGATTCTGGCCGAGGGCGATTATGCGACGGTGTCGGCAAATCCGGCGGTGCGCGAAGCCTATCTGGGGACCGGCCATGCTTGAGCGCAATGTCGGCGCGAGCGCGCCCATGCTTGCAGTCAAGGACCTCGAAGCCTGGTACGGCGAGTCGCACATCTTGCACGGCGTGACTTTCGAGGTCCGCGCCGGCGAGGTTGTCACGCTCCTTGGTCGCAACGGCGTCGGCAAGACCACAACGCTTAAAGCGATTATGGGCATGGTCGACCAGCGCAAAGGGTCGGTGCGGTTCGAAGGCCGTGAACTGATCGGCCTGCCGTCCAATGCAATCGCGCGCACTGGGATTGCCTTTTGTCCGGAGGAACGCGGAATTTTTTCGAGCCTCGATGTGCGCGAAAATCTCTTGCTGCCGCCGCAGGTGCGTCCCGGCGGGCTCGACACGGATCGCATTTTCGCGCTGTTCCCCAATTTGCAGGAGCGGCTCAAGAGCCAGGGCACCAAACTGTCAGGCGGCGAACAACAGATGCTGGCGATCGCCCGCATCCTGCGTACCGGGGCGCGGCTATTGTTGCTGGACGAACCGACCGAGGGTCTGGCGCCGGTCATCATCCAGCAGATCCATCAGACGATCGATATGCTAAAAGCACAAGGTTTTACGGTGCTTCTGGTCGAGTCAAATTTTCAATTCGCCGCAACCGTAGCGGACCGGCATTACATCATGGAACATGGCCGGATGATTGACCAATTCTCGACCCCCGAACTAAAGGCGAACACCGAAAAGCTGCACGACTATCTCGGAGTTTGATATACCTGAGCCCAGGGCCGAACGGCCGCATCTAGAGAGGTAACTAATGAGAGTTGCAACAAGCCTGGCCTTGGTGGCCGCCGCGCTGTTCGGCACCGCCGCGCAGGCCCAAGTGAACGTCAAGATCGGCGTTATGAACGACATGTCGGGCCTGTACGCCGACATCAGCGGGCCGGGCGCGCTCACCGCCGCCAAATTGGCAGTCGACGACTTTAACCCCGCCGCGCATGGGATGAAGGTGGAAATCGTCGGCGCCGACCATCAGAACAAGCCGGATGTCGGTTCCAACATTGCCCGGCAATGGTTCGACGTCGACAAAGTCGACGTCATCGTCGACGTGCCGACATCCAGCGTGGCGCTCGCCGTCAGCGACGTGACGCGCGAGAAGAATAAGGTCTTTCTCGTCTCCGGCGCTGCGGCCTCCGACCTGACCGGGCCGAAATGCTCGCCGAATACCATCCACTGGACCTATGACACCTGGATGCTGGCGCACGGCACCGGCACGGCGCTCGTTAAAACCGGTGGCGACACCTGGTACTTCCTCACCGCCGATTACGCCTTTGGCCATGCGCTCGAACGCGACACCGCCGCTGTCGTCACGGCCGCCGGCGGCAAAGTGCTCGGCACTGTGAAACATCCGCTGAATACGCAGGATTTCTCCTCGTTCCTGCTCCAGGCGCAATCCTCGAAGGCAAAGGTCATCGGGCTCGCCAATGCTGGCGGCGATACAATCAACGCGATCAAGCAGGGCGCCGAGTTCGGCATCACCGCCGGCGGGCAGCAATTCGCCGGCCTCTTGGTCTTCGTCACCGACGTCAATTCGTTGGGATTGAAGACTGCACAGGGCCTGGTTCTGACCGAGACCTGGTACTGGGACATGAACGACGCCAACCGCGCCTGGACCAAGCGCTGGCAGGCTGAACGGCAGGGCAAATTTCCCTCGATGGTCCATGCCGGCGTCTATTCCGCGGTCCTGCATTATCTGAAAGCGGTCGCGGCGACCAAAAGCGCTGCCGACGGCAAGGCGGTGGTGAATCAGATGAAGGCGCTGCCGACCGAGGATTCCTTATTCGGCAAGGGTTCTATCCGCCCGGACGGCCGCAAGATCCATCCGGCCTATCTGTTCCAGGTGAAGAAGCCGGAGGAGTCGAAATATCCAGGTGACGTTTACACCGTGCGCGCCACTATTCTGGCGGAAGAGGCATTCCGCCCTATTAAGGACGGCAACTGCCCGATGGTCACAAACTAGACGCTCCTTACTTCTCCCCGCCTCGCGCGGGGAGAGGTTTTTCCGACACCACTGATGTTCGAAGTTTTCGGCGTTCCGTCGCAGGCTCTGTTCGGGCAGCTCTTGCTGGGCCTGATTAACGGTTCATTTTATGCGTTGTTGAGCCTCGGCCTTGCTGTCATTTTCGGCATGCTCAACATCATCAACTTCACCCATGGCGCCCAATACATGATGGGCGCCTTCGCCGCTTTCTTGCTGTTGCGGCATACCGGCATCGGTTATTGGCCCTCGCTCGTCATCGTGCCGATCGTGATCGGCGCCGTCGGTGTCGGGATCGAGCGGGTCTTTCTTAAACGCATCCAGAAGCTCGATCATCTCTACGGTCTTATTCTCACCTTCGGCCTGGCACTGATCATCGAAGGGCTGTTCCGCAATTATTACGGTTCGTCGGGCCAGCCCTATGGCGTGCCGGAATCGCTGCAAGGCGGCCGCAATCTCGGTTTCATGTTCCTGCCGAATTACCGCGCCTGGGTGATCGCATTTTCGTTTTTGGTCTGTCTCGCCACCTGGTATGCCATCGAGCGCACGCGGCTCGGGTCTTATTTGCGCGCCGCAACCGAAAATCCGGCGCTGGTTCGCGCCTTCGGCATCAACGTGCCGCGCATGGTGACGCTGACTTATGGCTTCGGCGTCGGGCTCGCGGGCCTCGCCGGCGTCATGGCCGCGCCAATCTATAACGTCTCGCCGCAGATGGGCTCCGACATCATCATTGTCGTATTCGCAGTCGTGGTGATCGGCGGCATGGGCTCGATCATGGGCGCGATCGTTACCGGCTTTACGCTTGGCATCGTTGAGGGCCTCACCAAGGTGTTCTTTCCAGAAGCTTCGAACACGGTGATCTTCATGATTATGATTATCGTGCTCCTGATCCGCCCGGCCGGGCTGTTCGGAAGGATGGCGTGATGGCGACGCTTGCCGCGGCAACGCCGGTCCGGCGCGAAACCGAATGGAGTGTCGCCGTTGCCGGTGCGGCGCTGGTCATATTGGTGATCGCGGCGCCCTTCGTGTTGTATCCGGTGTTTGTCATGAAGGCGCTGTGCTTTGCGCTCTTCGCTTGCGCCTTCAATCTTCTGCTCGGCTATGTCGGGTTGCTCTCGTTCGGTCACGCTTTGTATTTCGGCTGGGCCGGCTATCTTGCCGCCTATTCGGCGAAGGTCTGGGGTTTGCCGCCGGAGTTTGCGGTCGGGTTCGGCACCACGGCTGCGGCGGCGGCGGGGCTTATCGCCGGTGTCGTCGCCATCCGCCGCCAGGGCATCTATTTCGCCATGATCACGCTAGCGCTGGCGCAGATGATGTATCTCGTGGCGCTGCGTGTCCCTATGACCGGTGGCGAGGATGGCATCCAGGCCGTACCGCGCGGCAAGCTGTTCGGCGCCTTCGATCTCAGCAACGAGATGACGATGTATGCATTCGTCGCTGCCGTTGTGCTCGCTGCGTTCTTCCTGATCTACCGGATCATCAATTCGCCGTTCGGCGAGGTACTAAAGGCGATCCGCGAAAACGAACAGCGCGCGGTGTCGCTTGGCTACAAGACCGACGACTACAAGCTCGTTGCATTCGTGCTGTCGGCGACATTGGCGGGTCTCGCCGGATCGCTCAAGGCACTCGTCTTCCAGCTCGCGTCGCTGACCGACGTGCACTGGACCATGTCTGGGGAGGTCGTGCTGATGACGCTGGTCGGCGGCCTTGGCACGATCTTCGGTCCGCTGGTGGGCGCGTTTCTGATCGACGGGATGGAGAACTACCTCTCGTCGTTCGGCCAATGGGTGCTGGTCATTCAGGGCGCGGTTTTCGTGATCTGCGTTCTGGCTTTCCGGCGCGGCATCATTGGCGAATTGGCGGCGCGGTTGCGTGTGCGGCTTTAACGGGAGGACGTCATGGGTGCGGAAGCACGCTTGAAAGAGTTCGGGCTGGTGCTGCCGGAATTGCCAAAGCCGGTGGCGAATTATCTGCCCTATCGGCTCGCCGGAAATATCCTCTATCTGGCCGGGCAGGGGCCGCGCGATGCCAACGGCCGGCAGCTCACGGGAAAACTTGGCGCCGATGTCAGCGTCGATGAAGGCTACCGCCGCGCCCGGCTCGTCGGGCTTGGTCTCCTTGCGGCGATGCGCGACGCGCTGGGCTCGCTCGACCGGGTCGATTTCATCGTCAAGCTGCTCGGCATGGTCAATGCCACGCCGGACTTCAACGACTCGCCCAAGGTCATCAACGGCTGTTCCGATTTGTTCGTGGAAGTGTTCGGCGATGCGGGACGACATGCCCGCTCGGCTGTGGGCCATGTGATGCTGCCGAGCCAGATTTCCGTCGAGATCGAAGGGATCGTCGCGGTTAAGTCGTGATGGAAAATCACCCCTGTTGAACGGAAACCGGCCGCTGGCAGCACTACTACAGCACGCGGATTTCCTCGATCAGATGCACAAGGTGCTCGATCTGCGCAACCGCTGGGCGGTTTTGGCCGGCGAACCGTTGAGCGAGCAAACAGCCATCAGACAAGACATCGTACCAAGACGGCATCAAACAAATCGGCGGCCTTGATGGCGAGATTGGCCTGCCTGATCCGGTGCCGCCTCGGGCCGCTGGCAAAGCCGGCCGGCGGCGAACCTCCGCAGGGCTGCTAGCGGCCCTTTCGGCACCACTTTGACGCTGGACTTGATGGTTGCGAGCGCCTATCCAGGCGCCGCAAGACAGTCTTTCTTCTTAGGCCAACCGCCGCGCCGCGCTTGAATTTTCCCACCTCCAGCCGCATGTGACGACCGATGCCGAGCGCCTTGTTCTCGCCGATCAAGCTTGCCGATCTCACGCTGCCGAATCGCATTGTCGTGTCGCCGATGTGTCAGTACAGCGCCAATGACGGCGTCGCCAATGACTGGCACCTGACGCATCTGGGCATGCTCGCTAATTCCGGCGCAGGCCTTCTTGTCGTCGAAGCAACGCATGTCGAGCGCCACGGCCGCATCACCCACGGCTGCATGGGCCTTTATTCCGACGCCAGCGAAGATGCGCTGGCCCACATCGTGGCGCATTGCCGGCGCAATGGCACCGCCAAGCTCGGCATTCAACTCGCCCATGCCGGACGCAAAGCCTCCGCGCAGCGGCCATGGGAGGGCGGCAAGACGCTGCCGGATGCCGAGGATCCCTGGCCGTCAATCGCGCCATCGGCCATCCCGTTCGGGCCGGGCTGGCACACCCCGCGCGCCATGAACGAGGAGGACATGGTCCGGGTGCGCAGCGACTTTGCCGAGGCGGCGAAGCGCTCGCTGCGGATCGGCTTTGACGCCATCGAGCTACACTTCGCTCACGGTTATCTGCTGCACAGTTTCGTCTCGCCGCTATCCAACAAACGCAATGACGACTATGGCGGCACGTTCGAAAGCCGCATGCGCTTCCCCTTGCAGGTGGTGCGCGATACGCGCGCGGTGGTGCCGCGCGGCATCCCGCTTGGCGCGCGCATTACCGGCACCGATTGGGTAGACGGCGGCCTGACTGCCGATGACGCGGTCAAGATGGCCAAGGCGCTCAAAGAAGTAGGGATCGATTACGTCGATATTTCCTCGGGCAATATTACGCCGGAGAGCCGCTGGCAGAATGAGCCGGGATTCAACGTTCCGATCGCCGAGCACGTACGTCGCGAGACCGGCCTGCCGGTTCGCGTCGTCGGCATGATCGTCAATGCCAAACAGGCGGAAGCGATCGTTGCCGAAGGCAAGGCCGATATGGTCGCGCTGGCGCGCGCCTTCCTCGACGATCCGCACTGGGCCTGGCATGCCGCGCAAATCCTCGGCGCGGAAGTCGCGCGGCCGCCGCAATATCAGCGCGTCGGCCCGAAGCTATGGCCGGGCGCCGCTCTGCGCGGCTGACGTCGGCACGCGGCCGTAAGCGAGCGCAAGGCGCGCCGGCGCAACGCCGCAATAATAAGCAAGGCGCAGCCGCCACATAAGCGCGATCGTGCGAAGGACGCCGTGATATTCCCAGCGCCGGCCCGAAGTGACCACCGGCGTCGTGATGCAATATGGCCGGGAGCAGCGCTTGAGCTTTCGCGACAGCGCGATGTCTTCCATCAGCGGCAGATCGGCAAAGCCGCCGACGTTTTGGAATGCTTCGTACGTGACGAAGATCGCCTGATCGCCGGTGGCGATACCGGTAAGCCACGAGCGCCAGTTGATCATGCGGGCGACGAGGGCAAGGAGCGGATGCCGGCCGGCGATGCGCAGATCGAAACGGCCCCAAACGCGGCGGGCGAGGGCGGACGCAATCAGGCGGTCGGCATTGTCCGGCACAATAGTATCGGCATGCAGGAACAGAAAAACGTCGCCGCTGGCGAGCGCCGCGCCTGCATTCATCGCCGCGCCGCGATTACGCGGCGCGCTGATCACCCGATCGGCGAAGGTGCGCGCCAGCGCCGGCGTGCTGTCGTTGCTGCCGCCATCGACCACGATCACTTCGGCGCCACGAGCGCGGAGCGGAACGAGCGCCGCTAGCGTCTCGACAATGATCGGCGCCTCGTCGAGCGCCGGAATGATGATGCTGAGCCGCCCCGAAGTGCCAAGCATGCCGCTAGATTGCCGAGAAACGCGGCATGGGGCAACGCTGTTGGAGCGGGACGAGATTTCATTTAATCGTCATGCCCGCCCTTGTGGCGGTCATCCACGTCTTTATTCCAACCAAGCAAAAGATGTGGATGGCCGGAACAAGTCCGGCCATGACGAGCCATTTGGTTTAATCCCTCCAAACGCAGATGATTGTCCATGGCTAATCCGGTCCTGGTTGAAGTGATCCGCGGGTCGCTGGTCGAAACCCGGCACCGCGGCGCTATTGCCGTAAGCGATGCCGAAGGTAAGACGGTGTTCGCCATCGGCGATGTGGCGTCGGCTATCTTTCCGCGTTCCGCGGTCAAGGCCTTGCAGGCTTTGCCGCTCATTATGGAGGGCGCTGCTGAATGTTTCGGCTTGAGCGACGAAGAGCTGGTGCTCGCTTGCGCTTCGCATAGCGGGGAGGCCGCGCATGTCGCCGGCGTCGCGCGCATGCTGGCAAAAGCCGGACTCGATCCCTCCGTCTTGCGCTGCGGCGCGCATTGGCCGGTGGCGCAAGCCGCGGCCGCCGCGGTGGCGCGGTCAGGCGCGCCGTCGCCGTTGCACAACAATTGCTCCGGCAAGCACGCCGGCTTCCTCTGCGTTGCACGCGCGCTCGGCGTCGATCACGCCGACTATTGGCGGCCGGCGCATCCGGTGCAGCAGCGCGTGCGTCGCGTGCTGGAGGATTTCACCGGGGCCACGCTCGGCGAAGCACAATGCGCGATCGATGGCTGCTCGGTGCCGACCTGGGCAGTGCCGCTTGATAGTCTGGCGTACGGCTTCGCCAAGTTCGGCACCGGCCGTGGCATTCCCACGGAGCATGCCAAGGCCGCGGCGCGGCTGCGGCAGTCATGCGCCAAAGCCCCTTGGTTCGTCGCCGGCACTGGCCGCTTCTGTACCGACATTATGCAGCTCTTCGGCGAACGGGTATTCGTGAAAACCGGCGCGGAGGGCGTCTATTGCGCTGCGCTGCCGGGGGAGGGTCTCGGCATCGCGCTTAAATGCGATGACGGGGCAGGCCGCGCCGCGCAGGCGATCATGGCGGTGCTGATCGTGCGCTTTCTGCCGCTCGCTGCGAGCGAGCACGCGGCGCTGCATCGCTTCGTGCAGCCGGTCTTGCGCAATTGGAACAATTTCGAGGTCGGGCAAATTCGCCTGACCGAAGTGCTGCGCTAATCAGCGGCACATGATCGCCGCCTCGCGGCCAGCAAAGTGATCAGCAGATTTTCGCCCGCAGTGACAAGCCGCGACAGCGGCGGCGTGCGGCGTTTGAAAGCACCACGCCGTGGTGTGACCGCGATCGAAGGAATATGCACGAATTGCACCAGCACATTATTGTTCTGCTTACTCTCCAAAGCGCGCCAATAGGCGTAATTGCAAAGGTAGGCGCCGGCGTCGCGCGATAGCCGGGCGGGCAGCACGGTCCGCTGCACCGCATGGAGAAGCTGCGCAAACGGGGCGTTGCCCCTCAGTTCACGCGCTGGTCCTGTTTCGATTGCAGCGCGCTCGGGCCGCGAACCGCCGACATCGGGAAAAATGAGCGAGCGTGCATTGCGGGCGCGGGTCTCGATGCAAATATGCCGGCGCCGGCCGGCAAGACCGAACATCAGGATCACGTCGGGCTTATGCGCCAGCAAGTTGCGCAGATCGCGGTCGACCGCTGCGTAGGACGTCGCAAAGACATGGCTCATGATCTCGATCCCGGCGAGCGCAGGACGGCGGCGGCGCGCGAGTGCAATCGCCAAGCGGCCGCTTGGATTCGACGGCGCACCGGGAAACGGGCCGAAACCGGCGATCACCACCTTCATGTTATTTTTGCGCATGATCTTTTCCGAAAACCGGCGTCCACTTTCTGGGATCATGCGCGCGCGAGCATCGCCGCGATCTTCTCCACTGCCGAAGCTGGGGCGAGTTTTCCCGCGGCGACATCGGCCTCGATGCGCGGCAAAGCGGTTTTGAGCGCGCGATCCGAACGCAACGGCTCGAACAGCCGCTCCTCCAGCATGGTCCACATCCATTTCACCTGCTGCTCGCCGCGCCGTGACGCAAGCTCGTCAGATGCCGTAAGCCGCGCCCGATGGTCGAGAACATGCGCCCACAGCGTTTGCATGCCATCGCCGGTAAGCGCCGAACAGGTCACGACCGGCGGCGACCAGTTCGGCGAACGCGGCGAGAGGATGTGCAGCGCCGCGCCGAATTGCGAGGCGGCGAGTTTGGCGCGGGAAACGTTATCGCCGTCGGCCTTGTTGACGGCGATCAGATCGGCAAGCTCGACCACGCCTTTCTTGAGCGCCTGTAGTTCGTCGCCGGCGCCAGGGATTGCCAGCACCAAAAAGAAATCGGTCATGTCGGCAACCGCGATTTCGGACTGCCCGACGCCGACGGTCTCGACCAGCACGACGCGGTAACCGGCGGCCTCGCACAACAGCATGGTCTCGCGGGTCTTGGCGGCGACGCCGCCAAGCGTGCCGGAAGACGGCGAGGGGCGGATGAAGGCATTTGGATCATTGGCGAGCCGCGCCATGCGCGTCTTGTCGGCAAGGATCGATCCGCCGGTGCGCCGCGACGATGGGTCGACCGCGAGCACGGCGACCTTGCGGCCTTGCCCGGTGAGCATGCTGCCGAGTGCGTCGATCAGCGTCGATTTGCCGACCCCCGGCGCCCCGGTGATGCCGACGCGCACCGCCTCGCCAGTATCTTTCAGAAGCGTTTGCATCAGCGCCGCGGCGGAGTGGCGGTGGTCGGGACGTTTGCTTTCGATCAACGTGATCGCGCGCGACAGCATGGTGCGGTCGCCGGCGCGCAGCTCGCGCGCGAGTGGCTCGACATCGGGCGAGGCCGAAGACGAGGCTGTGCGGTCGGCGGGCGTCACCGCGTCTCCTTATCGTCTTTTGGTCGCTCGCCGCCGAACAGCGCTGCGCCCTGCGGCAACAAATATTGCTGAAACTTGGTCCACGGCACAAAAACCGTATACGGCCCCTCGACATACGGGCCTACGCCGTACGGCGAATAATGAAAGGTCAAACCTGAGCTCTTGCCAGTTTCGGTCGAGGGCGCAAGCGTGAGCGGGCCAAGCCCCAGGATTTTCGGCTTGATGCCCTCATTGATGAACGTGTCGCGTTGCAATTCCTGTTCCGGAGTCATTTGCTCCGCGGACAGTCCGTCGTCACCGCCATATCCATTGATGCCGTTGGCGAGCTTGGCGGCTGCAACTGCGATCTTGGTGAGCTGCGCCAGAGTGGTCATGGTTGGGCCGTTATTGGTAGTTTCGCTGAAGAACGAACGAACATTGGTGCGTTTTCGCGCGACGTTGTCCCACACAATAGTGTCGACATGCTGGTTTGGATGAGCGCCGCCATCGAACCAAGCATCGCCGCGCACGACGCTGATATAGCGGCCGACGACCGAGCGCAGCGCGTAGTCGCGTTCGTAAAACCATTGCAGGTCGCGGAAGGCTTTGCGGTTGTCGCGCCATTCGGCCGCGGCGTCGCTGTTCTTTTTGTTGAACCACACTTTGCCTTCGGAAAAGCAGCTCGCGAACAATTCGGGAAATGGTTTGAGCGCGATGTCGACGGTCACGGAGACCTTTATGTATTTCGTTTCGATCGAGATTTGCGGGTGCTGCGCCTCGCTATTTGCGGCAAGCACCTGTGCTGGCAATAGCGAGCACAATGCGCATAGCGCAATTGCCACGATAGATTTCGCGCTCGTGCCAAAGTCGATCATGTGATGATTACTGTGCGTTCGAATTTCCGATAATCCAGCAACTCGCTCACGGCAAAATCGCAAAGGCGCGTGCTGGGAAGCCAAGGCCGTTTTTCACTTTCGGCCAGGTCACCACGATCAGCGCGCCGCTCGCCGGCACTTTGTCGAGATTGGCCATGACCTCGATCTGAAAATGGCCGTGCTGGAGGATATAGGTCTCTGAATCCATTTTCTCGGTAGTGTCGGTGTCCATCGCTTCGTGGCCGGTCGCGGTGACGCCGCGCTGCTCGTAGAGATATTTGATGGTTTCGAACGCCCAGGCGGGGAACGGCTCGCGCTTGAAGCGCTCCGGATTGGAATCCCAGTCCTTGTACATGTCGGTGCGCAGCGCGGCAAAGGCGCCGGCCGGGACGCGGCCGTGCTCGCGTTCCCAGTTTTTCAGATCGGCGACGGAAAAGGCGTGGTTCGGGTCCTTGGCGAGGTAGGGCGTGTCGTCGAGCACGACCAGCCGTAGGATCATCTGCTTGAGCGGGATCTGGTCCATAGTGATGCCGTTCTCGGCGAAATGCGCCGGCGGATCGACGTGGGTGCCGTACTGGCCGACCATTTCGTAATAGGTGGCGCGGAAGCCATCCTTGGGGATTGTGTAAGCCTCATGCGTCTTCGGATCGGCGGCGGCTGAGAATTTCGCCTGGCCGAAACCCGACCAGACCGGCGTGTCCGGCCCGAATTCATGGGTGAGATCGACGAACCTTTTGCCGGCAATGACGCGATAGGCGTGCTCGAGTTCGGAGTCCCTGGCCGAAGCAGCCGCGGCGGCGAACAGGCAAGTAGCAGCGACAGCCAACACTGCGACGCGACCATGAACCATTGCGCTCTCCATTGTCCGGGCTTCTGCTGGGGTTGAGCCTAGCGCGGTCGGACTATCGACGGAACTTCGCTTTTCTAGGAAAGTTGGGAGATTGCGCTAACCGATTTGCCGCAAACCGATCCGATTGGGCCAGTGATGCCGGGCAGAAGCATTGCGCGAAGGTTTGCAATCAGCGTCGGCGTTGTTTGCCTCGTGCTTGCGCTCGGGATCGGCACCTTCTTCTTTGCCGCGCAAGCGCCGAGCATGGACCCGATCGTGCCGCCACCGGCCAACAGCTTTGCGTCCGATCTGGTGCAGCGGGGCGCCACGCTCGCCGCCATCGCCGAAATGCTCGGCATGCCGAAAGACAAAGTGCGTTGCATCCATGCCGAAGGCGCCGGCTGTTACGGCCACAACGCCGCCGACGATGCCGCGGCCGACGCTGCCTTGCTGGCGCGCGCCGTGCCGGGCCGGCCGGTGCGGCTGCAATGGATGCGCGAGCAGGAACATGCCTGGGAACCCTACGGTCCCGCCATGGCGGTCAAGGTCGAGGCCGGGCTCGACGCAAGCGGCAAGGTCATCGATTGGGATTACACGCTGTGGAGCAACACCCATGCGACACGGCCGGGACCGGCGGGATCGCTTATTGCCGCGCGCTCGCTTGCCGCGCCATTTCAGCAGCCAGCGCCCAGACCGATACCGATGCCGGAAGGCGGCGGCGATCGCAATTCCATCCCGCTCTATCAGTTCCCGAGCGCGCGGGTGATGCATCATTTTATCCCGGCGATGCCGGTGCGCGTTTCGGCGCTGCGGGCGCTAGGCGCCCATATGAACGTATTTGCCATCGAAAGCTTCATGGACGAATTGGCGGCGGCGGCCGGCGCCGATCCGGTGCAATTTCGCCTGCAACATCTCGATGATGCGCGCGCTCGCGACGTGATTTCCGCCGTCGCGCAGCGGTTCGGCTGGTCGGACACTTCGCGCCGTAAATTGCCGGGCCGCGGCCGCGGCTTCGCCTTTGCCCGCTACAAGAACCTTGCCGCCTATTGCGCCGTCGCCTGCGAGATGGAGGTCAAACGCGAAACCGGCCACGCGCGCATGGTGCGTGCCGTCGCCGCCGTCGATGCCGGCCAGGTGGTCAATCCCGAGGGGATTACCAACCAGATCGAGGGCGCGATTTTGCAGTCGATGAGCTGGACCTTGTTCGAAAGCGTTAGCTTCGACGAGCGGCGCATCACCAGCATCGACTGGTCGACCTATCCGATTTTGCGATTCTCGGCGGTGCCGGACGCGATCGAAGTGCACATTATCAATCAGCCGGGCCAGCCGTTTCTCGGTTGCGGCGAAGCTGGCCAGGGTCCGGCCGCTACGGCGATCGCCAGCGGCATTGCCGACGCCACCGGACAACGACTGCGCGACCTGCCGCTCACGCGCGAGCGCATCAAGACGGCAATCGGCATCTAAAACGCCTCATCATCATCGCGGCGGCTAACGTCTGCTTTTGAGGCGATTGTTAGAAATTCGGCATCACGGGATTTAGCTCGATGACGGCATTGTGAGCATGTGTATTTTTCTCGGCTGTTTATACTTTTTTGCATGTCATACTCGAGAAATGACATAGATACGTTGCATTTAATTTTTCTAATGGCAGGCCTGGAAGGCAGCCATGAAAACCGTTGCGAAATACCGACGGCTTGCTGAAGAATACCGCAAACTTTCGGACAGACTGACTAGTCCAAAGGACGAAGAGGCGCTCCAATTAATGGCGCGCGGCTGGGACAACGTCGCCGCAGAGTGCGAAGACCGGCTCATTAGCAAAGCGGTGAGAGAACTTCTCGATCGCATTTGCCTAGAGACGGTGCGCTGAGCTGAAAGGACCATGAGGGTCGCACACAAATTCCTTGATTTCCATTCGTGCGTTCGGAGAAGCGGTGTTGCTTTGCTGACGTGTCATCGCTTGCCCTCGGCGCAACCAGCCATCTGTC
>Ga0306920_100005085_pt1 | contig 16934 bp, 19 predicted proteins | sample flu12Cox44000170_FD_204666 | JGI IMG/M metagenome (GOLD analysis project Ga0306920, IMG submission 204666) | Lab enrichment of tropical soil microbial communities from Luquillo Experimental Forest, Puerto Rico - flux4day.12C.oxic.44.000.170 (v2)... | ecosystem: Environmental > Terrestrial >... | reverse complement strand
CATATTCATTGCCCCCCAAAAAAAACGAGCGCGCCGAGGAAGATCGATGCGCCCGTTTAGTTTGGTGAATCGGAATAAAAATTAAGGGATGAGCTTCTTTCCGAGAGTACCGGCACCGACCAATGCGGCGAGACCAAACAGAAGCAAGCCAGCGGAACTGGGCTCTGGTGTTGGTGTGGTCACATCGACATCGTCGAGAAGTACGTTACCCGCTCCTGCGACGAGAGAGACGAAGTTGTCGCCGGGGGGGAGTATCACGTTAAAGGTTGCGCCCGTCTGGTTCGCTCCGAGCTGAGTTAAGTTCATGCCAGCCGAGTTCGACGCCCAGACATTATAATTCTCCCCCGCCTGAATGCTCTGGACGCTAAGCACGATCGAGGAGGGGTGGGCAGCTAAGATGTTCGTCAGATCGAGTTGGATAAATTGGGTGCCGGCGATTTCGTGTTGCGGTTCGGAAGCGATGCCTAGCCCCGCTTCGCCGGGTCCGCGGTTCTTGGCCCACATGCCGGTTTCCATTCCCGGTGAAAGATAGCCCGCGGCCACGAGGGACAGACTGCCGGCAGTAAAGGTAGTCGGTGAGGCGACGGGCCCGAGAGTGCCTATGAAGGTGAACGTGGTCGTCGAATCCGCGAAAACAGGCGCGGCCGACAGGAGACAAACGCCGAGCAACAGCAATCCGAACTTACTGAGAGTTTTGAGCAATCAACCTCCTTGGACAGCGTCCAGAGGACAAGAATTAGGCGGAGAGAATTAGAGCTCGGGCGGAAAGAAAATACGCCAAAGAGAGTCACAAGACTATTGTGGAGATCTTGTAGGTGAGACAATGTAGGGAGAAATAAGTAGATATCGATCTGTAAAGACCACAAGCCCTCCAAATGCCTGGTCCGGCGTCGGCGTATGTCTTCCGGGTTACGTCGATCAAAACCGAGGAGTTCAACATGCTCTGTCTCTAGCCCTTTTCATGGTTCGCTTGTGACGCCAAAGGCGGCATGACCTATTCGTAGCGGAGCGCAACCATGGGGTCGACTAATGTTGCGCGGCGGGCAGGAAGGTAGCAGGCCAAGAGCGCAACCAGAATGAGCAAGGCAGCAACCGCAAGCAATGTCAGCGGATCCTGTGCGGTTACGCCATAAAGCAGGTGGGTCATCAGGCGGGTCAATACGAGGGCCGCGCCGATTCCAATGGCCACACCGAGCAGCGTCAACCTCGTACCCTGCCGCAGAACCATTTGCAGCACGTCTCCGCCCTGTGCCCCGAGCGCCAAGCGAATGCCAATTTCGCGTTTGCGTTGGGACACGGTGTACGACATCACGCCATAGATACCGATGATGCCCAGCGCAAGAGCCATGGCTGCGGCGATTCCAAGCATCACCGACGTGAAGGAGGTTCGCGCCACGGATTTGTCAAACACTTCCTGCATGGTCCGCACGGAGGCCAGCGGCAATTCCGAATTCACCGACCAGACGGCGGCACGGATCTCGTTCAGAAAACTTTCCGTGCCCACACGGTTGGTTCGTATCACGAAGGTCGCTGTTCGCACCGCCGGAGCAAAACGATTTTGCACCAGCGGAGGCCAGTACACGATTTCCGGCGGCGTCTCCTGCAGGCCCTTCTCCCGAACGTCCTCGATTACGCCGATCACTTCGTGCCATGGCATATTTGAAAACTCGCGCAGGTGTTTTCCGACGGCTGCCGACGGCGTGCCCCACAGCTCGCGGGCCAAGTTTTCGGAAACCATCACTTCTGGCCGGAGTGCGTAGATCTCATTCCAGGTCATCTCGCGTCCAGCCATCAACCTGGTCCCCGCGGTCTGCAAAAAACCTGGAGAAATATTCTTGAACAGCCGCAAGGGTGCGATCAGGTCCCCGGAATACACTTTGTCTTGTGCGAAGATTTCATCCCAGTCCGAGTCGAATCCTTCCATGGGCATGGCGCTTACGAAGCCAACGGACTTGACTCCCTGAATCGCTGCTAGCTTGTCGAGGATTGCGTTTTGTGTCCGTGCTACTCGTTCGGGTTCGGCAATCAGCAACTCCGGTATGGAAATGCGCACGACCTGCAAGTGTTGCGGATCCGTGAATCCCGGATTGACCTTTCGCAATGCGGCAAAGGTACGAATCATGAGGCCCGCGCTCACCAGAAGCACTAACGCCATTGCCATTTGTCCGACCACCAGCAAATTCCGCGCCCGATGCCGCTCCCGGCTCACACTCATCGTTCGTCCCACGCCTTGCAGAGCGGAGTCGGCGCGTGGCCGGGCGTATTTCAGAGCCGGAATCAATCCAAACAACAAACCTGACAACACCGAAAGAATCAGTGTAAATCCCAGCGTGCGCGTATCGATCGCGATTTCGTTTAGGCGCGGCAGATTCGACGGACCCAGGGCCACGAGAAAGCGCACGCCGGCATACGCTAGACCGACGCCCACTACTCCACCGAGCAGACCGAGCACTACGCTTTCCACGAGGAGTCCGCGAACGATTCGCGCGCAAGCTGCGCCAAGCGCCGTACGCACCGCTAATTCGTGTTGCCGCGCTTCCACCCTCACCAACAATAGATGGGTCACATTCGCGCACGCAATCAGCATTACCACGCCAATCGTGCCCATCACGACCCACAGCAGTTCACCTACGCTACCGATCACTTCCCGCTTCAGGGAACGGATCAACGGCGTAATTCTCCACGTTTCGTAGATATGCGGATTTGTTCCGGGACCGTTCGACCAGGAGTCCATCCACACGGGCAGCATGCGCGTCAGGTCCGCGTTGGCTCCCGCAACGGTAGCGCCCGGCCTGAGCCGCGCGATTCCGTGGTACGCGAATCCCGCAAGAATCAGCCTGCCCCGGTCGAATGCGAGCGGAGTGGCCAGGTCGAACTCCGCATCAACAACTCGAAATCCTTGTGGCATAACGCCGACAATTTCCCTGGTCAGCGAATCAACAATGATGTTTCGCCCGATGACGGCGGGGTCTCCACCGAACTGCCTCTGCCAATACCCGTAGCTCAGCATCACCCTGCCCGGACCATGCGGCACCTGATCCGCGTGCGAGAGCCAACGCCCAACTTGGGGCGGCACGCCCAAGGTCTCGAATACGCCGTCGCTCACGGCGACGGTGCGCACTTGTTCCGGATCCGGCAAACCGGTGACGTTCGCGGTGCCAGCAATCCAGACGCCTAACGATTGAAGGGTCTGGGTGTGCTCGGAGTATGTGAAATACATGGACGGAGACAGGAGCAGACCATTCTCAAAATCGGCCAGTCCTTCCGCGCCGGGCGCGACCTGATGGAGGGCCACCAGTTCCTCGGCGTTCGGATAGTTCAGTGGCTTCAGCAGTACGCTATTCACAACACTGAAGACGGCCGTGTTTGCGCCGATTCCGATCGCGATGGTGCACAGGGCGACAACAGTAAAGACAGGATTATGGCGCAGCGCGCGCAGCCCATGGCGGATGTCGGAGAAAAAGTCTTCCACGGGTGGCCACCTCCACACTTCACGGCTGCTCTCCTCGATCAACGCAAGATTTCCGAATTCCCGCCGTGCGGAGTGCATCGCTTGTTCCCGGGACATTCCGTCCGCAACCAATTCATCAACTTTCTCGGCAAGATGCGCGCGCATCTCTTCTGACAACTCACGGTACCGCCGCCCCCGCGAAAACAGTTGCTTCAGCCACTTCATGATTCCTCCGGCGCCAACACCCGGATAATCCCTTCGAACATCCGCTCGAAGCTCGATCGTTCACGTTCCAGATGCTTGGCGCCCGCGGCCGTTAACTTGTAGATCCGGACGCGCCGGTTTGTGGATGAGACACCCCATTCCGCCTTCACGAACTCCTCTTTGAGAAGGCGTTGGAGCGCCGGATACAAGGAGCCTTCTTCGATCTGAAGCAAGTCCTGGGAGGTTCGTTTGATGTGCTGGACCAGCGCATAACCGTGCAGGGGTTGCCGTTTCAGCATGCGGAGAATCATTATCTCCAATGCCCCGGGAAAGAGGTCACGTTGGATCGGTTTCTTCATTTGTGGGCGGATCCTCGGTCGCGATTCGCGCAGACTATCTCGGTCAAGGCCTAGAGCAAAATAGTATTACGGCGCGGCGAAGTCAAGCGCCAACACCCGTCTAAATATGCCTTGACACGTATATACTTCATGGAGTACATGAAAGGGATGGAATCGGTCTTCGAAATCATCGCGGAACCGAATCGCCGCGCGATATTGAGCCTGCTGGCGTCGTCCCAACAGTCGGTCGGAGAAATCGAGCGGCAACTCCGTGTGCCGCAGCCGACGGTGTCAAAGCACCTGCGCGTGCTGCGCGAAGCCGGATTCGTAGAGTCCACGGTGGAGGCACAGCGCCGTCTCTACCGCCTGAAACCGGAACCATTTCAGGAGGTGGAGGCGTGGCTGGCGCCGTTCCGACGGTTCTGGTCCGCACATGTCGATGCACTCGAGCGCTATCTGGACCACATGGAGTCCTCCACACCAACGAAAAGGAAGACCGCGGGAAAACAACCCGCCCGAAACCGCCAACACGACCGGTCGGAGTAGAGTTCGTAATGGCTCACAACCCCCTCCACGGAGCCGCACGAGCGGAGCGAGCGCATCCGGCTCTTGCCTTAGGTACTGACGCCCATGCGGGGCAAGGGATGGCGACGCGGAATCAGATCTTGCACAGCGCCCGGGCGTTCCTGGGCGATTCCCCTGGCACCCGCGGAGCGGTTTCGCATGACTCGGGGCCGATGTGGGCGCTGCTCCACTTTCGTATGACTTTTCCATTTACTACACCTCGCCGGTTTGGCCGGCGCACCAGGAGAAACGAAATGAAAATCAAACTGACCAGCGTATACGTAGACGACCAGGGCACGGCCCTGCGCTTCTATACGGAGGTGCTGGGCTTTGTCAAGAAAGCCGATTTCACTCAGGGCCCCTATCGCTGGCTGACGGTGGCTTCGCCCGAGGAACCGGACGGCACCCAGCTGGTGCTGGCCCTGAACAACAACTCGGCGGCGAAGGCATATCAGCAGGCGATGTTTCAACAGGGCCAGCCCGCGGCCAATTTCCTCACAGACGACGTGAAAGGAGACTACGAACGGATCAAGGCCCGCGGCGCCGAGTTCACCATGCCGCCCACGGAAGTGACCGGCTCGACCATTGCGATGCTAAACGACACCTGCGGCAACCGCATTCAGCTGACCCAACTGGCACGCTATTAGGACAGGAGAAAAAATGATCAATCCTGAACAATACACACCTGGTCCGGCTCGCGGGGCGCAGATACGGAAGGAAGGTGAGAAGTGGACACTGATCCTCGTCCGAGAATTGCACCACTCGCCGGAAAAAGTCTGGGAGGCGCTTACCGACCCAGAACATCTGCGGGAATGGGCTCCCTTTGAGGTCGATGGGAGCCTGGGCACGGTGGGAACGGTGAGGCTCACCTGGGTGGGCACGCCCGCGTCGATCGAAACAAGAGTGACGCGCGCCGATGCTCCCAAGGTGCTTGAGTATAGCGATACCCGGTGGGAGCTCGAAGCCTTTGGTGGTGGCACGCGGCTAACGCTGTGGCACAACATCGACCGCCGCTTCATCGCTTGGGGAGCCGCGGGCTGGCACATCTGCTTCGACGTGCTTGAGCGGCGCCTCGCAGGTAAGCCCATCGGACGCATTGTCGGCTCCGAGGCACTGAAGTTCGACTGGCAGCGGCTGAACGCGGAGTACGCCAAGCAGTTCGGTATCGAAACACCCCACTGGCCGACCAAGCCAGCTCAAGATGCGGGCACGTCTTGAAAGGAGATGCTATTGAACTGGAACAAATGGGTTCGCCAAACCCACCGTTGGCTGTCGATGGCCTTTACGGTGGCAGTCATTGTCAACGTCGTCGCCATTGCACAGAAGAAGTATACGAATCCGCTCGGGCTCTTGGCGGTGTTCCCACTCGCGTTTCTTCTGTTGACCGGTTTGTACTTGTTCGTACTTCCGTATGCCACCAAGTGGCGCAGCGGGCGACGTAGCGGCTGAACCGGAGGCGGGCCGATGCAACCCTCCCACCGGTACCCCGCTTTTGGGCTGGGCCGGGGCAAGCACATGGGGCCATCAGGACTTCCATTCCGACTCTGTGGAATAATCAGTCGCAATGGAAGACCCGGCAGATCCCGGAGGAGTGTTTGGTCGCGACGCAGCGGCACTGCGAGCGGCACTGCTACAGCCTTTTCTCCGCCTGAACTTTGCGACGCTTTGGGTCCGGGATCAGGAGCGCAGCCGGCGGTTCTTCGCGGAAACGCTAAATTTCGAAGTGATGGTGGACCTGCAAACACCCGAGGGAGAAAGGTGGATTCTTGTCGCGCCGCCGGCGGCTGGCTGGCTCCCCGGTTCGTCCGGTGGGGGCCCGCCCGGGATGGCCCTCGTGGTTCCCCCCGAAGGATCTGCAGAACGCCAACGGATCGGCCAAAACACCGGACTCAGCTTTCTTACCGAAGATGTGCGTGGTTTGTATGGAGAATGGTCGAGACGCGGAGTCCGCTTCCCGCTCCCACCCATGGAACCTTCCTGGGGAAGCGGGCAAGCGAGGTACGCGGTTTTTGAAGATGTAGACGGAAACAGTTTTTCTCTGATTGAGTTCGACGAGGCAACTCGCACTCTGGAAGCCGAGCGCCGCGCACAGGCCGCCAAGTTGGAAGCGGAGCGCCAAGCGGCTCACGACCTGGCCATCGCCAAGCAAGTGCAGACCCGTTTGTTTCCGCAGCACCAGCCGCGGACTCGAACGCTTGTCTATGCGGGAATTTGCCATCCCGCCCGGTCGGTCGGTGGAGACTATTACGACTTTCTCAATCTCGGCAGCCGAAGGCTCGGCCTCGTGGTAGCGGACATAGCCGGCAAGGGGATCGGAGCCGCTCTGCTCATGGCCAATCTCCAAGCAGCTCTGCGCAGCCAGTGCGCGACCGCTTGGGAGCAGCCCGAACGATTTCTGCAGTCGGTGAATCGTTTGCTTCACGAAAACACGGGCGATGGGGATTACGCGACGCTGTTCTTTGCTGAATATGACGACGAAACGCGCAAGTTGCGCTACACGAATTGCGGGCATCCGGCTGCGTTGCTCCTGCGGGGCCATGAGAAGGTGGAACGGCTCAGCTCCACCTGCACGGTGGTGGGCTTGTTCGAGAAATGGGATTGCGCGATGGAAGAACGCGTATTGGCTCCAGGTGACACGGTCCTGCTTTACACCGATGGAGTCACGGAGGCGATGAACGGCGAGGGAGAGGAATTTGGCGAAGAGCGCCTGTTGGAGGCCGCCCGGCGGCATCGTGAGCTATCCCTGCCGGACTTGCTGGCAACGGTTGCACAGCAAGCTCGAGGATTCAGCGCGCATGAACAAACCGACGACATAACGTTGATCGTGGCCAAATGCACATGAGGTCCGCCAAGCGGGACGTCGTCCGCACTCGCAATGCAGCCAAAGACACCGTTCGAGTTGACCGTAACCGATCTCAATGTCGGTGAAAGCGAGGAGCAGCGATGCCACGCAGCGAAGGCAATCCAAAGGGACGGACTGTGACCTTGCACATGGTCGCGAGTCTCGATGGTTTCATCGCAAAGAAGGACAACAGTGTTTCCTGGCTAAATAGCACTGGAGCCGTGTATGACGCCGGTGTATCCCTTTCCGAGACGGAAGCTGCGACCTTCGTCAAGACTATCGACTGTTATGTGCTCGGTTCCCGGACCTATGAACACGCGCTCGAACTGGGCTGGCCCTACGGCGATACTCCGACCGTAGTGGTGACCGGCAGAGAATGGCCGCGGACGAGGAAGAGCGTCGAGTTCTATTCGGGCGATCTCAAGAAATTAGTCGATGTAAAACTCCGAGCTTGCTATCGAAATATCTGGCTGGTGGGCGGGGCCAGGTTATGCCAGCGTTTTCTAGAGCTCGGCCTGGTGGACGAAATCAGGTTGACGATAGCGCCTGTTCTATTGGGGCAAGGACTCCGGCTGTTCGATGGTTGCCTGACGGAGGAGAGATGGAATTTGAAGAACGTGGTCGCTTACAAGAACTGCTTTGTTGAGCTATCCTACGCCGCCCCCAGGGACATGAAATCCTAGCGAGAAGACGGATTGCTGCTGCGTTGCGGAGACGAGATTTGACGTAACGTGGCTTTGCGGACGTTCAGAAAGGAACGGTACATGAAAAGGCCTGCCGCAGGGGGATCCGCCTCTTCCTTAATCGACGAGAGGATCAGGGAACTTGGGGACTGGCGTGGGAGCATGCTCGCGAAAGTGCGCGACATCGTGCACCAAGCAGACCCCGAGATCGTCGAAGAGTGGAAGTGGAGGGGGACTCCGGTCTGGTCCCACGGGGGCATCGTCTGCACCGGAGAGACGTACAAGAAGGTCGTCAAGATGACATTTGCCAAAGGCGCTGCGTTGAAGGACCCTTCCCGTCTATTCAACTCCAGCCTGGAGGGCAATCTCCGCCGCGCAATCGACATCCACGAAGGGGAGAAGGTCGATGAGGCGGCGTTGCAGGATCTGATCCGCACTGCCGTGGCGCTCAATCGGAAGAGCAAGGGCAGATCGAAACCGGGAAGAGCGCGCCGCAAGAAGGCGAAGTGAACCCCGAACACCGGCGGCTATGGGCGCTCCTCCACCCTGGGCTATACTCCATCGCGCCGCGCGTTTGAGGCGACGGAAGCCGGCGATTGCTGCGATGAACAAGCGTTCCTTCATCAAGCTGTGGTCTGCTGCGATGGCCAGTCCCTCGCTCTCCCCGCTACTTGCTTGGGCGTCGGCCGACAAGCTGAAAAACTGGGCCGGAAATATTGAATATGGAACGGAAAACCTGTATTCGGCTAGGTCGGTCGAGCAGGTTTGTGAATTTGTGAAGAGCCGGGAGCGCGTGAAGGTCCTGGGTACGCGCCACTGTTTCAATGGAATCGCGGACAGTAGGCATCAATTTGTCTCCCTAAAGGAGATGGACCGACTGGTAAGCGTGGATGCGACGGCGCGCACCGTAACCGTCGAGGGCGGCGTGACCTATGGGCGTTTGTGTCCCCTCTTGGACAGCAAGGGATGGGCGCTCCACAATCTCGCGTCGCTGCCTCACATTTCCATCGCCGGGGCCTGCAGCACCGCAACGCACGGCTCAGGAAAGACGAACGGGAACCTGGCGACGGCAGTTTCAGCCATGGAGATCGTGAATGCCGCCGGCGAAGTCGTGCAGTTGTCCCGTCAAGAACATGGAGAAGATTTCTCGGGCGCGGCGGCCGGACTGGGTGCGCTGGGCGCGGTCACCAAAGTCACGCTGGACGTGCAGCCGGCTTTTCAGATGCGGCAATACGTTTATGAAAACCTGCCCTTAAGCGAATTAAAGGATAATTTTGACGCCATCGAATCCGCGGCCTATAGCGTGAGTCTCTTCACCGACTGGCAAAGGGAGCGCATTAGCGAGGTCTGGCTGAAGTGCCGGATGGACCAGGGGCCCGCGTTCGATGCTCCGCCGGTATTTTATGGTGCCAAGAAAGCTACGCGAAACCTCCACCCCATCGCCGAGCTTTCCGCCGAAAACTGCACCGAACAGCTTGGTGTTGCCGGGCCTTGGTACGAAAGACTGCCGCATTTCCGAATGGGCTTTACGCCCAGCGCAGGCAAAGAATTGCAGTCGGAATATTTCGTAGCACGGCACAACGCGACCGAAGCGATCCGGGCTGTCGAGCGGCTGCGCGACCAGGTCGGAGCGCACCTGCTGATCAGCGAAATCCGTACGATTGCCGCGGATGAGCTTTGGACCAGCCCCTGTTACAAACGGCCGAGCGTGGCCATCCATTTCACCTGGAAACCGGACTGGCCGGCGGTCCGCAAGCTGCTTCCCTTGATCGAGAAGGAGCTCGCTCCGTTTCGGCCCCGCCCGCATTGGGGCAAGCTTTTCACTCTTCCTGCCTCGCAACTTCACGCGGCGTATGAGCGGCTCCCCGATTTTGTTGCTTTGAGCCGGCGTTTTGATCCAACGGGCAAATTCCAGAATGACTTTTTGGAAAAGACCGTGTTCGCTAGGTAGTCGTGATGGGGCTGACTTGCTGGCGGCAGACGCACGGTGGATCGCCATTGACCGTGCCCTTGGGTGGTGAACGGGTACCGCCGAGCGGATGGTAGCCGTGCGGTTTCAAATCAACTTCTTGAGAATGCCAGTTGTCAGGTGGGAAGAATCAGTTTTGAAGCAGGTACGAAACCACTCTGATCACGTTCCACGCGCTTAGTCCGAACACAGCGAAGTAGAAAAAAATAACAGCCGGCAAGCCGGTGTTGTCATTTTCAACGCCTGTTGGCGATGCTGCTGCCGCCGGATTGCGTTCCGCGACGGAGACGTGGCGCTTGACACGTTCCTTGTGCTCAATTTGAACGTCGATCATATGCCTCCCCCCTTCCTTTCGTTATAGCTCGGATGAACGGAATCCAGCGGCTGCAACGCCCGATGGTGCGGAAGGCTTAACTGTCCCAACGTGTCAGTATCGGTAAGGACACAAAAGTGGCAGCCAGGCACGGTGCGGCTCGCAGCGTAGAAAAGTGAAAAAGACATAGGACAGAAGTCGCCCCCCTTACTCTGCAACCCGTGCCAGTCACAACGGGGTAGCCAGAAGGATGGGCCGTCCGTTCGGGCTGCAACGGAGGTAGGAAATGACGGAAAGGGGAAGGTTTTACGCCGAACCCCGTGATCGGATTCGACGCCAACCCAAATAGCAAGCTCGAGACAGGAGCGGCGGAAAATCGCCCGTCATGCCACAAACTGTCACCGTGAATGCACATCTGGGCTTGCCGAAGTTTAGTACTCGCCGTTATCTCCGTAGATGGGTAGGCACTTACGGATTTGGAGCAGCCGGTCGAAGATTGGTCCTTCGATTGCTCTGTTCGTAGGCGGATGCAGGTGCGCTGGATGCGAGGACCTATGGCAACCATAGTCGCGATGACACAAGCCAATCCGCTTTTGGCAGTCGCATTCAACGGACACGAATGCGCCCATTGCCGCCAACCAATCGTGTCGGGTGAACGATGGGTACGGGAGAAGATTTACAAACCGGTCGCTGGCGACGCCCCGCGCTATCAGCGCTATCACGCTGACCTTTTCGCGGACGAGAATTTAAGCTGCTGGGAAAAGCACCAATTGCAACAGGAAGGTTCTCGGGCCGCGGAAAACCCCGCGTACGAATAAACAGAGAAGCGCCGTTCCTTCCCTTTCCTCATCTGGACAATTCATGCTTCCTCCGAACCGGTCAATCCTGCGACTAGCGGCGAGGGCGCTTTCACCAGCGATTGAATTTTCGCTCCCTGAGACTGTGAGAGTACCGAGGGATATATAGGAATCGCTGAAGTCGTAGTGGAAGTAACAGCAGGAAATGCAGAAGAATAACGGAGCTAGCGGCCAGAATGGGCGGCTTTCTCTTCCTCCAGGATCTCGAGCGTATATCGCTTTTTCAGTTTCATGCTTCCGGCGCTGAGAATGGTGCGAATGGCCTTGGCCGTGCGGCCCTCTTTGCCAATAACTTTGCCCAAATCGCTCGGATGGGTGCGTAGTTCCAGTACCGTCACCTGTGACCCCTCCACGCTGGTAACTCTCACGGCCTCGGGAAAGTCGACCAGAGCTTTAGCGATATTCTCGACCAGTTCCTTCACGCTCGCCCCTTTCGGCTGCTCAAGCATACTCTTTTCGAATCCACAAATTTATACACAGCTTTCCGTAAGAGAGCGCCTTTTGTAAAGTTTTTCGGGCTTCCATGTCCGGAAATGGCCTGGAAATGCGCTTGAAGGTGGATTTGGGGTGGTTGGTGGAGGTGGCCGCCGCCACCATGGCACCTAGCCTGTCGGACGGTACTTGGCTGATCACACCTGTACGACGGTCCACGTGCGTCTCAATGGCCGAGACTTTACAGTGCTCTTACGCAAGAAAATCTAGCACCGCAGGCACCACGTCTTTGACATGCATGCTCCCGCTCGCCGAGGACGCCGCCCCAGGAGAAGCGAAGCGATGCAGAGGAACCCAGCGGGTAAATGGAAGAGAGTACTTGTCTTTTTGATGGTGTTGTTCCTGGCCGTTCTGTTGGTTCCGTCGGTGCGGGCGCAGTCGCCGGAGGGACGGAAAGCCATTTCGCATCCGGCACCACCGTATCCCGAACTTGCGAAAAAATATGGAGTGAAGGGAACGGTGAAAGTGGAAGTAGTCATCGCACCGGACGGGCGCATCAAGGAGATGAAAGTGATTGGCGGTCACCCGATGCTGGTCGCATCGGTAGAGGATACGCTGAGGAACTGGAAGTACGCGCCGGCAAGTTCGGACTCGACCGCGGTGCTGGATTTCGATTTCCGGCCGTGAACCCCGGCGTTCGCGCAAGCCTGCCGGCGCCCCGACCGGGACTCGCGGCACGACGTTGCGGCAAACAAGAAGGGCACAGGGGAGAGCACCTGGGTCACGATTCGCGCTCTCGGAGTCATGGCTGTGGTGTTAAGGGTCAGATTCATCTTTTCGGTTTTTGTAGAAAATCTGCGCGAGTTGCGATAGTCTTCTGCTCCCACCCTAAGCAGGACCGCCCAGTTCTGTACTTTGGGAGGTTTCATGTTTCAGCAACCGTTCGATCTAATCAAAATCGACCAGTCCGGTCGTCCACTGTGGCTTTGTGCAACCAAAACCCGTGAAGAAGCGCAAAAGAAGGCGCAAGTCGAGCGCACGCTCGATCCGAACTACGAATTCCGCCTTCTTAATACCCTAACGGGCCGCATCGAAGTATTTGTTGTGGCCGAGTTGGTCGACTAGTTCAAGCACGCATAGCTCCAACTGACCGTTAGAACGACCAGCAGCTCGATGGAAGGAGTAGGCCCCGGCCGCAAGCCGGTTTGAAGCCCGCCAAGGAAAAAAAGCCGCCGCTGAACGTCGTCTGGCCCTCACGCGGATGGAATGAACGACGAAGCCATGGCCGCAACAGTGCCGCAACCTCTCGCCCGCGGCAAATTTGGAAACTGCGCCGAAGAGTTGGCTACGCGCAGAGCAGGCTGTCGCCGGGAGCTTGACGCCCTTGCTCGCAAGCTCCCGGTTTTTTGCGTTTTCGTTCACTCGCACGGAATCCCAGGCGTTCGTCCCATCGATGGTCTCCCCTGTCCGAATCGCCAGCTGAACTTTGGTTCGAACCCACCTCGGAACTCTTGTTCAGGTGCGCAAGCATTGCGGAACCCCGTAAAATCCTCCTTCACCGCAGGGCTCGACCACACCCGCACTGAGGAGGATGTATGGCAACACCGCAGCTGGCCAGACCCACAATGCCCGCCCGTCCGGCGCGCTCGCAAGGGCCCGAAAGCGCGCTTTGCCATCACCAGCACCGCGACGGTCAATTCTGCAACCGGTCGGCGCATCCCGAACTGCGCTACTGCGTGTGGCATTTACGAAGCTTTCCGAAGCGAATTGTGTCGCTGGCGAAATCGGCCAGATTGCTGCTGGAGCGTTGAAACCTGAGGTAGTCGCACGATAGAAAGTGTTCGGGTAAGCGACCGGCAAAAAGCCACCCTAGAGCGAAGAAAGTAGGGTGTTGAACGCAGCGCCGCGCATTATACTATGAAAATAAGCATATTTTCGTATAATATTCGAGGCGCAGGGCGGTCGTCGGATTTGGGCTCATCTTTCTTGGGCTGCACTTTCCTGTAGTCCTGCGCCAGCCCATGATTCTGCGCCCAAGAATCCGGGCGCGCTCCACAATCGGTCCCTGATCGGAGACCCGTGTGGAGTTGGCGCAGGACTGCACGAAGGTGCAGCGAGCAAAGCGTGGCAGTCTGCCGGAATCGGTTGTTTCCAGCAAGGCGCCGGAAGTGGCCTCGAGGTGAACGGTGGCGGCAAGAAGCCGGCCACACGAGTTTGCCCGCGTGGGTCGCTGGAATGGCGAGATCAGTCGTGGAGGCGGGCTTCGACGCTGGTGGCGATGCCATCGCCGGTGCGGCGGATCTGGATTTCCTTGGACGGGACGGCGTAGTGGCGCGGACCTTCGACGATCTCGACCGTCACGGTTTGATTCGCCACAGGGCAAAGCGATGACTTGCCGACGCCGTGTTCATCGACGTAAATGTCTTTGCCCGGGGCGCCAGAGATGCACAGGTTGACATGCGTGACCAGGGTGTCGTGAGGTTCGGGGACATGAACGGTAAGGCGTTCCGCTGGAGTGCTGGAAGCGCAGGAAAGCATGAGTAAAACGGTTGCCAAGACTACCGCCGAACAGCAAACCACATTGGGCCGGAAGAGCATCTGCAATTCCCCCTAGTCACTCGAATGAATGCTGTATATCATGACCTCCGCGATGAAGGTATACCGGTTCTCCTTATCCGCGGGTTCCGGTTGAACTGAGTCCGTGGCTCTTTCTGTAGGGCGTGCCTTTATCCCAAGGGAGCTACCGGTGTTGCGACGCCTGAACCATCGCATCCTCTTCGCGTCCGCGTTCTTCCTGCTCACCCTCTCCGGATGCACTTTGGCGTGGCTGTTTTACAAGACGTATTCAAGCGAAAAATGGGTTCGTCATACGTACAGCGTGCAACTCCTGCTGTCGCAGATTCTCTTCGAGATAAATCAGACGGGCCGGGACCGGCAGACGTACCTCGACTCCGACGAAAAGCAGGTTCTTCAGGACATTTCGGACACGCGCAGGGATATTTCGGCAAAGCTGAAGGAGTTGCAGTGGATGGTGCGCGACAATCCCGATCAACTGAGAGCGAGCCAGCAGCTAGCGCAGGTGGTGGACGAAGGGTTCGAGACGTTCAATAAGTCGTTGCAGCCGTTCCACGCGGGCGATGCGGGTCGTGACGCGCAGAATCGTTACTCCCAGGAGCTTGTGCGCTGGGCCCGACAGACTTCGGCGATTGTCCGAGACATGCAAAATGCGGAATCCGGGTTACTGGTGTTGCGGACCGTGAATACGCGCGCGGTGTTCCGGTGGGCGGTGGTCATAGCGACGTTTTCGTATCTGCTTTCGCTTTATGTACTTTGGGATCACTACTGGGGGCTGACGCGCGAGCTCAAGCAACGGCAACTGGCGGAGCAAAACGCGTTGAAACTGAGCGCGCAGTTGTTGAGTGCGCAGGATCAGGAACGGAGGAAAATTGCGCGCGATCTGCATGACGGGTTGGGGCAGGTTCTTGTGGCCGCGAAGATGGCCTCCGATGCCCTGCTGAATCGGCCGGACCCACAGAAGATGGAAGAGCTGAATACCCTGCTGGGCGAAGCGGTGTCTTCAACGCGTTCGATATCGCACCTGTTACACCCCCCGCTGGTCGACGAACTTGGTTTTGTGTCGGCGGCGCGGTCGTACCTGGAAGGGTTTTCACAGCGTACGGGAGTGCAGGTGAATTGCGACCTGCCGGATCGCCAGCAACGGCTGCCGCGGGACGTGGAATTGATCTTGTTTCGGATATTGCAGGAGGCGTTGACGAATATTCAGCGGCATTCGAAGAGCGCGCAAGCGGAGGTACAATTCCGAGCGGACCACGCGGCGGTCACGCTGAAGATACGCGATTTCGGTGTGGGGCTGCCTACGGCAATGCTGCAAGAGAACGGATCTCACCTCGGAGTGGGCTTGGCGGGGATGCGAGAGCGCGTTCGGGAACGCAAGGGGCAGTTTGAGATTCGGTCGGATGCCGAGGGGACGTTGATTTCGGCGACGTTGCCGCTCGCGGTGTAAACGGCTCACTAACCCGTCAGCAATCTACGCGCACGAGACCGGGTTCGTCACAGCTGGGCACGAGAGATGGGCAAATTGGCTGCTTCCCAGGCGGCGATGCCGCCGGCAATTTCGGCGACGCGGTCGAAGCCGTGTCCCTTGAGTAAGCTTGCGGCGATTGAGGAGCGGTAGCCACCCGCACAATACACCAACAGCGGGCGACTCTGGGGCAGGCTGCTGAAATTGCCGCCCAGACGGTTCAGGGGAAGGCCGATGCTGCCGTCAATCTGCTTGACGGCACGTTCGCCGGGAGCGCGAACGTCGAGGATGACAGGTGCGTTTTTAGCCAAGATCAATTCCGCCGCAAACTGCGGGCTGACGCGTTCGGTGAAGGCGATCAGTTCCGGGCGGGATTTGAGGGCGTTCAATCCGTTTTCCAGATAGCCCGCGATATGATCGAAGCCGATGCGGCCGAGGCGGACGGCGGCTTCGCGTTCGCGGCCGGGATCCGCAACCAGGACGATGGGGTCGGTGCGATTAAGGATGGTGCCGGCCCAAGTGGCGTATTGGCCGCCCAAACCGATATTGATACTACCCGCGAGGTGCGCGGCGCTGAATTCGTCAGGGTCGCGGGTGTCGAGGACTTGCGCACCGTGGGTGCGCAGCTTGAGGGCGGCGTCGAGGGTTAGCGGATTCATCTCGCGTGCCAGGGCCTGGTCGAGCGTTGGGCGTTCTTCGCTATTGAGCACCGCGTCATACGTGAAATACGAGGGGGCTTCCGGCTGATCTGCGGTCACCACCCGAAGGAAGGCTTCTTTGCTCATGGGTTGCAGCGCGTAGTTGGTACGGCGCTGTTCGCCGAGCGTGGAGACGGTTTCCTTGCTGAGAGCCTTGCCACAAAGCGAGCCCGCGCCGTGCGCCGGATACACGAGGCTGTCGTCCGGCAAGCCCAACAATTTTTTGTGCAGAGAATCAAAGAGCATCCCGCCCAAATCGGCGGCGGACCAGCCAAGCGCCGCGCGGAGGTCGGGGCGTCCAACGTCGCCGATAAATAGCGTGTCTCCGGTGAGCACCGCGTACGGTTGCGGTTTGCTGGCATCGAGGTCGTAGACGAGAATGGAAATCGACTCGGGCGTGTGCCCGGGAGTCTCGAGCACCTCTAGACGCACGCGACCGAATTCGACAGAGTCGCCGTCGCCGACCGGACTGAAGGCGTAGCGAGCCTTCGCCGAGCGACCGAGGTAGATCGTTGCGCCGACACGGTCACGGAGTTCGAGA
>Ga0306920_100005084_pt1 | contig 16936 bp, 17 predicted proteins | sample flu12Cox44000170_FD_204666 | JGI IMG/M metagenome (GOLD analysis project Ga0306920, IMG submission 204666) | Lab enrichment of tropical soil microbial communities from Luquillo Experimental Forest, Puerto Rico - flux4day.12C.oxic.44.000.170 (v2)... | ecosystem: Environmental > Terrestrial >... | reverse complement strand
CCTGCAGTCCCGCCACCGTGACCACGGGGATGAGGGCGTTCTTCAGCGCGTGCTTGAGGATGACCACGCGACGCACGAGCCCCTTGGCCGCCGCCGTGCGCACATACTCCGAGCGCAGTACGTCGAGCATGCAGGCGCGCGTGGTGCGCGCGACATTGGCGGCGCTCGCCGTGCCGAGACACACAACGGGCAGGAGCATGATGGTCAAGTTGCGTCGCGGATCGGCGAGGAAGTCGACCCACACCACAGGCGGCATCCAGCGGAGATAGAGCGAGAAGAACAGGATGAGCATCGTTCCCTGCCAGAACACGGGGATGGACAGCCCGAAGAGCGTGCCCACCCGCGCCACCTGATCGAGGGCGCGGTCGCGCTGCACCGCAGAGACCACACCCGCCGCCACGCCCAGGACCAGCGCGAAGGCCACGGAGAGGGCGGTCAGCTCCAGGGTCACGGGGAGACGCTCGAGGATGAGGCTCCCCACCGGCTTGCCGGTGCGCCACGAGGTGCCGAGATCGCCGTGGGCGAGCCGTCCCATCCACGCGAGATACTGCGTGTACCAGGGCTGGTCGAGGCCGAAGAAGCGCTTGAGGTTCTCGACCATCTCCTTGCTCACCACCGCGTCCGCCCCGATCATCTGCTCCACCACCGTGCCCGGTACGAGGCGGAGCATGAGGAAGACGAGCACGGTCAGCCCGAGGAGCGTGACGCCCATCGAGTAGAGACGCACGGCAAGGTAGCGACCCATGCGGTCGCGCTCGCTCTCGCGCCTCCGTCCTCAGGCCTTGTCGAACCAGACGTCCTCGAAGCCGTAGAGGAGCGTGGTCGGGTGCTGCTTGAAGCCTTTGACGGAATTCTGGGTGAAGTCGATGCGCTCCGCAGAGAAGAGCCAGAGATGCGGCACGTTCTCCAGGATCAGGATCTGGACTTTGTCGTAGATCTCCTTGCGCTTCTTTTGATCCATGGTCCGCCGTCCCTGCTCGAGGAGGGCGTCGATCTCGGGGACGCTCCAGGAGTTCCAGTTCTGCCCCTTGGTCGAGTGCAGCGCCCGGAAGAACGCGGTGTCGGGATCGGCGTAGCCGGGGGTGGTGTTCATGGTCATGTCGAAGTCGTGGGCGAGCCACCGCTTGATCCAGATGGCGTACTCCACGTTCTCGATCTCGGCGTTGATGCCGATGCGCTTGAGCTGCGCCGCGATCACCGGCGCACCCGACACCATGGTGGGGAAGGTTGGGATGACGAGGAGCTTCACCGTGAAGCCGCTGGCCTGCCCCGCCTCCGCCATGAGCTTCTTGGCCTTGTCCACGTCGGCCTTGTAGTACTTCATCCACTCGGAATCGGGGATCTGCCACTGCTTCATGGGCTGGGTGGCCGGCGCGGTGAGGCGACCGAAGCCCGAGGCGGCCACCCGCATCACCTGGGCGCGGTCCACCGCCCATGAGATGGCCTGGCGCACGCGCACGTCCTTGAGGGGCCCGCGGCTCGCGTTGATGTTGAGGTAGTCGTAGCCCAGGCGCGAGGAGCGATAGCCGGTCAGGGACTTCTCGTCCTTGAGCAGGTTGAAGTTCTTGTTGTCCTCGAGGAAGGCGTGGTGGATCTGCCCCGTGCGGAGGGCGGCCACGATGTTGGCCTCGTCGGGGATGACGCGGAGGGTGACCGCGTCCACGTAGGGCTCGCCCTTCTTGAAGTAGTTGGGGTTCCTCTTCAGCACGAGCTGCTGCTCGACCTTCCAGTCCTCCAGAATGAAGGGCCCGGTACCGAGAGCCGCCTTGTTGAGGTCGCCGTACTTCTTCACGCCCGCTTCGCTGATGATGTAGCCCCAGAAGCCGCCGAGGGCGGCCAAGAGTCCCGCGAAGGGTTCCTTGGTCATGAACTTGACGCCGTACTTCCCCGCAGGCTCGACCTTGTCCACCGCAATGAAGTCCGACTTGCCCGGCGAGAGCTCGAAGAGCCGGTCGAAGGTGAACTTCACGTCGGCGGAGGTCATCTCCTGGCCGTCGTGGAATTTCACCCCCTGCCGGAGCTTGAAGTTCCACGTGAGGCCGTCGGGACTAACCTGCCATGACTCCGCCAGTTCTGGCATCACGTTCATGTCGGGGTCGAAGCGCACGAGCTGGCTGTACATGAGGGGCGAGCGGCGGCTCCGGGAGAGCGCGGGCACGAGCTGCGGATCGAGGCCAGTCGCCTCCGTGGTCTGGGCGGAGATGAAGCTGCCCCCAGGCTTGGGAGTCTGCGCGTGAGCACGACGGCCCACGGACAGCGCCCCGAGGGTGAGGCCGCCCATCTGGAGGAGCCGGCGTCGGCTGAGACCGCTGTCGTCGGAGCGCTCGCGATTCGTCGTCATTTCATGCCTCCCTGAGGTGTGCTACTGCGAGTTGGGATCGAGGATGTCGCGCAAGCCGTCTCCGAGCAGATTGAAGGCCAGCACGGTAATCATGATGGCGATGCCGGGGAAGACGGAGATCCAGGGCGCGGTTTCCAGGTAGGTTCGCCCCTCGTTCAGCATGTTGCCCCAGGAGGGCGTGGGCGGCTGGGCGGAGAGGCCGAGGTAACTGAGCGAGGCTTCGATGAGTACGGCCTGGGAGAAGGCCACGGTGCCCTGGACCACGAACGGCGAGAGCACATTGGGCAGCACGTGCTTGAGGGCGACGCTGAGCCGCGTGGCCCCGAGCGCCCGCACGGCCTCCACGTATTCCTTCTCGCGCTCCGCCAAGACCGGCCCGCGCATGACGCGGGCGAAGACCGGCGTGTAGACGATGGCAATGGCGAGGACGGCGCTGTTCACCCCGGGCCCGCGCATGGCCGCCACGCCGACCGCAAGGAGCAGCCCGGGGATGCTGAAGAAGACGTCCATCACGCGATTGATCACGTTGTCCCACGTGCCGCCCGCGAAACCCGAACCGAGACCAAGGCCGCCCCCGACCAGCATCGACGCGCCGATCGACACCACGGCCACGGAGAGGGAGATGCGCGATCCGTAGATGACGCGGCTCAGGACATCGCGGCCCAGCCGGTCCGTCCCGAACCAGGCCTTGTAGCTCGGCGGCGCTTCGATCAGGTCGAAGTTGGGCTCGTCGGGCGGATGCGGAGCGACCACGGGCGCGAACACGGCGACCCCGACCACGAGGAGGGCAACGAGCGCACCGACCGCCACTACGCCGCTGCGCGCCACCCGGCGCACACGACGCCCCCAACGGACGCCGCCGTGCGCCCACTCCGGCGCGGCAGCGATTGCGTCGCTCACAGAGGCTCGGGCACCCGGTATGCGCCCTCGCTCATGGGCTGGAACCTAGCACACTCGGAGGCCGCTACGGGAGCGTGCACGCCCCAAAGACCGCGAAGGAGCCGTCGTCCTCGACGATGGATCCACCCCACCGACCGGTCTGCGTGCCGATCACCATGTTCCACGCCTTGCCGTTCTCGTAGCCCTGAAGCATGAGCAGGCCGTCTACCACCGTGGAGGAGCGGATGGCCGTCTTGCGGCCGCTGCCGTCATTGGCATTGAGGGCGCCGCCCTTCACGTCGACCCGGAGGAAGGTCGGCAGGTTGTTGCTGCCATCCTGGGGCGCGCTACGCTCGCACTTGCCGTCCGCCGTGCACTCGCTCATCGAGGTGACGGCGCAGAGCATGGGCGTGGAGCCATCGAACTTGGTCTGGGCCGCCACGGGCCAGGTGATACCGAGGCAGGTCACCACCACGCACAGAGCCGCTGCCACGAGCCTCGTCATCGTCGCTCTCCTCATCACTAGTTGACCGAGTAGCCGCGTGCCTGGAGGCAGGTGGCCTGGGCACGATTGAAGGTGCTCATGTTCTGCGCCTGCGCCTGCTGGTACTGCGCCTGTTCCGCCTCCTGCTGGCGCACCTGATCGCGCCGGCGCATGCCGCCGATCATGGCACCGCTAGCCGCCCCGATGGCCGCACCCTTGCCCGCGTCGCCGGCGATGGCGCCGCCCACCGCGCCCACCGCGGCTCCTCGCGCTCCGCCGCGCACGACACCGCCCTGGGGCGCCTGGGCCGGCGGTGGCGGCGCCGCGGGCATGCCTGGATTGATGCCGGTCTGCTGGGTCGCCCAGGCCTGGCACTCCGCCTGGTCCTGGGCCTGTCGCTGCGGCGTCTGACCCTTCTGCGGGTACACGAACGTCTGTGCCCAGCCGGTGCCACCGCTCAGCAGGAGGACACCGGCCACCGCTCCTGCCCTCGTCCAGCCGATCGTCATTCGCATCGTCTCTCTCCCTTTGGTGAGTGCCGGTCCATGTCCCTCTGCTCCTTCCGCCTCGACTCGAGCGCGGGGTCGCGGAGAGCCTAGTTGACCGTGTAGCCGCGCGCCGTCATGCACGCGCTGAATGCCCGGTTGTAGTTGGCACGTCCCTGCGCCAGCGCGTTCTGCTGCTGCGCCATGTACGCCTGCTGCTGCCGCCCTTGCTGCTGCATCTGCTGCTGCTCTTCCTCTTGCATGCGGGCGCGACGCATGAGGCCGAAGAGACCGCCCACGGCGGCACCGATGGCCGCACCCTCGCCCGCGTTGCCGCCGATGGCGCCGCCCACCGCCCCGAGCGCCCCCCCACCCAGCCCGCCCTCGAGGGCCCCGCCCGCGAGCGACTGCTGAGGGGGCGGCGTGTAGCCGGGAGGGGGAGGCGGCATGGCCACCCGCGGATTCGCGGGATCGAATCCTGTCTGCTGCACGGCCCAGCCATAGCACTGGCCCTTGTCCGACTCCTCTTGTTGCGGCGACTGGCCTCGCGCTGGATAGATGTAGGGTTGCGTCGAGTACGCCGGGGCCGGCGCATAGGAAGGCGGCGAGTAGGCTGAAGGCGGCGGCGCGTACGCGGGCGGCGGCGAATACGCCGGTGGTGGTGCATTCGTGGCCATCGGCGGCGGCGTGGCGGACGGTGGCGAGTATCCACCGCTCTGGCCCGCGCAGCCGATGACGAACTGGGCGGCGATGAAAGCTCCTCCGGCGATCCACTTGAGCATGCGGTTGTCTCCTCGGGAGGCGGAGGACACGGCCATCAGCGCGAGGCCGCGTCGTGAGATCTGGTCAAGCGCTCAAGGAAGGGCGCACTGCCCAAACATGACGAATCCCTCGCCATCACCCGCCGCCGTCACCGACATGGCACCGCTGGCCTCGTTGATGAGGAGGATCCACCCACGATCACCCTCGGCGCCGCTCAGGATCATCCTGCCATTGGCGTGGTCGACGTTGCGGATGGCAGACTCCCGAGGCTTCTCCGAGGCGAGATCGCTCATCTTCATGGCCTTGATGTCGACGCGGATGATGCCGGGGAAATTCACGTTCCCGGCCGTACGCAGCTGACAGCGGCCGGTGGCAACGCATTCGTGGACCGACGACACTGCACACACCATGGAGGCGGAGCCATCGTATTTGCCGGCGGCCGACACCGGTGGAGGAGTGACGACCGCCACCAGGACGGCGAGCACGGCCAGATCAAGCGCCAGGCGACTCATGATCGTTCTCCCTTGACTGGTCACCGCACCGAGTACCCGCGCCCGGACATGCAGGCCCCGAAGGCGCGCTCGTAGTTCGCCCGCCCCTGAGCGAGGGCGTTCTGCTGCTGCGCGGCATACGCCTGCTGCTGCCGCATCTGCATCTGCTGCTGCTCCTGCTCCTCGAAGCGCAGCCGGCGCAGCCCGCCGAAGAGCACGCCGCCCTGCTGCGGCGGGGCCTGACCGGAGTACGAAGGTGGCGAAGCTGGCGTGACGACCCGGGGATTGGCGGGATCGAATCCCGTCTGCTTTACCGCCCAGCCATAGCACTGGCCCTTGTCCGACTCTTCCTGCTGCGGGGACTGCCCTTGCGTCGGGTAGAAATATGGCTGGGCGGCGCCGATGGAGGGCCAAGCAACGAGGAGACTCGCCAGCGAGACGAGCACCCCGCGTGTGCGACCTGTCATCATCCGCCTCATCCTCCCCGTCATACCGCCCCGCGCCGAGGTGGCACCGATCGAGCACGTACTAGTCGAGTGCGTGCGCGCCGAGCGCGGCTCGGCGTGTCACGCGGCGAATGGTAGCACACTGATGTGTCACCCCTCCGTGCGGAAGGCAGCGACTGGCGCAGCATCCGAGTGGCCGGCGCCGATTTGGGTTATCATGCAGATCGGTTCTCGCCGAAGCTCGCGGGGCCGCCCGCTCGACCAGCGGGACTTCCGCTCACCTGCTCCGACCGGAGGCGCATGTTCGTGGTGATGGCTCACGTTTCGGGCGCATGGAAACTATCCTGGTAGTCGACGACGAACCCGAGGTGCTGGCCTTGACCACCAGCGTCCTCCGGGCTGAAGGGTACACGATCGTGGCCACGGGTGACCCGTTCGAGGCGCTGCGCATCGCGCGCTCGCGGCCTGAGGCCCTCGATCTCCTCCTCACCGACGTGGTCATGCCGCGCATGAACGGCCGTGAGCTCGCCGGCCGGCTCCGCGTCTTCCGACCCGGGATCAAGGTGCTGTTCATGTCCGCCTACAGCCCGGAGACGGTAGAAAACTACGGCATCCGCCTCGCCCCCGGGGAGCCGTTCGTGGTAAAGCCCTTCGCGGTGGCTGAGCTGTCAAGCAAGGTCCGGGCAATCCTGAGTGGACAGCCGTCCGTGGCGGAATCGCCCGGGACATGACGCACCGTGGAGGAGTGAGATCGACGCGGACATGACGAATCCATCAGAGCCGCAGGTCAAGGTGTATCGGAGCGCCGACGCCCCTCCTCGCGCCCTTGCGGGCGACGCGGTCGCGGTGCTCGGCTACGGAAACCTGGGACGCACCGCCGCCCTCAACCTCCGGGATTCGGGGGTGAAGGTGCGGGTGGGCAACCAGGAGGACGAGTATGCGGAGCGCGCGCGGACCGATGGGTTCGAGGTCATTCCCATCGCCATGGGCGCCGCGGCCGATGTGGTCTTCGTGCTCCTACCCGACGAGGTTATTCCTGTCGTCTTCGAGCGCGAGATCGCCCCTGCCCTGCGGCCGGACGCGGCCATCGCCTTCGGCTCGGGCTATAGCCTGGCCTTCGACCTCATCCATCCCCCCGACTCCGTGGACGTGCTGCTGGTGGCGCCGCGCATGTCCGGCGTGTCGGCGCGGGCGCGCTTCGTGGCCGGCGAAGGCTTCTGGGGTTGCGTGGGCGTGGAAGCCGACCGCAGTGGCCGGGCTCAGCAGCGCATGCTGGGGCTCGCCGAGGGGTTGGGCGTCCTTCGCGCGGGCGCGATCGAGATGACGGCCAAGGCGGAGGCGACCCTCGATCTCTTCGTCGAGCAGAGCGTGGGCGCCGTGCTCGGCCAGGCCGTCATGGCCGCCTTCGAGATCGGGCGCGACGCAGGCATCCCTGCGGAGGCGCTCGTCATGGAAATGTACATGTCGGGCGAGATGGAGATCGTTTTCCGGGCCTTCCGCGAGACCGGGTTCTTCCGCTCCTCGGGGGATCACGGCCCGACGGCAGTGTTCGGCGGCATCCTTCGCACGCTCGAAATGGACCGCGACGCGATGCTCACCGCCTTCCGCGCCATCTTGGAAGACATCAAGACGGGGGGCTTCGCCCGCCGCTTCCAGGACGAGGCCGCGAATGGCTATCCCATGCTCGAGATCGCGAAGGGCATGATCCACGGCCCCATGCCCATCACCGAGGCCGAGGCAAGCCTGCGTCGGCTCGCGCGATCCTCCGAGACGGAGCCGCCGTCCACGAGCTGAATCGGCGGGTGGGCGCCACGCCGATTCCCCTTCCGTCACAGGGATGGGCTGACGGTACAATGTCTCCCATGCGGCGACATCGCCACCCTGGGTAAGGATGAGCACCCCGGATACCATCTGGAAGGCGCCGGTGACGGTGGCCGAGGCCTCCGATCGCATCAGAGCCCAGGCCATGGCCTTGCTTGCTGCCCGCGAGATTCCCGCCGACTCCATCGAGGACTACTGGCGCGAGTGGGAGACGCTCCAGGTCGCGCCCAACGGCGACGTGCGGAGCTTCTTCCCCGCCGTGCTCCTGGACGAGGTGGGCTGGCTCCGCAACGGTGAAGGCTATCTGCGCCTGCCCGATGGGACGCGCTGGGTGCTGGCGAGCGCGCGCATCCCCCGGGAGGGTGCCCTACACGACAATACCTTCCTACGCCGACTGCACGCGCTCCTCCTCGAGCATCGCGTGCTGCGGCGGCCCCACAACTCCGCGCGGACGACTGTCATGCTGGAGGCGGACACCCTCGACGTCCGTCACGTCTTCTGCACGGATTGCCGAGCCTGGTGCGACCTTCAGGCCGACGCCGAGGAAGCCGACCGGACGCTCGGGCCCTGGCCGGGCGGCGGCGATTGGCGTCCCGCGCCGGGCCGCGCCGACGACTGAGCGGAGAAGCTCACGCGGGGCTGCACGACGACGTGACTTCGGGATGGGCCGCGGCCGCGTCACGGGCGGCGGCGGGCACGGACTGGAGGAACGGCGTCTTGGAGAAGGTCGCCTCCATCACGGCTCGCATGCCGCTCGTACTGTAGTCCACGAACGCCGCTCCCACGTCGCCCGCGCTCCCCGCCGTGACATCGAGCATGCGGACGGGCGTGGCGCAGGAGAAGTCGAGGCTCGCCAGCGCGATGCGGCGGATGGCCTGGTTGCCCTGCGTCCGGAAGTGCACCTCGCCTCCCCCCAGGTCGTACACGATGCTCCATCGCGTGAACTCCGGCTGCGCCACGGAGGCGAGCACCTCGAAACCGCGCGCCACGGGGTCGCCCTGACCAGTCCCGGCCAGGGTGGCCGCGCGCACGAAGCGATCGAGCGACGACACGGATGAGGGCACCGCGCCCGCGCGGCGGGCCCGCTCGAAGGCGGCCACGGAATCGGCGTAAGTGGAATTGGTCAGCGCGAGCACGGGCAGGGTGACACCGCGATGGATGACGAGCTTGCCCTCGAGATACTCCAGGGTCGCCACGTCGCCGCTCGCGTCTGCGACCAGATAGTGGATGGTGACCCGGCTCATCGGGCGCACCGCCTCCGCGTTGGCCACCACCTCCGCCACGCTCGCATGGCGATCCAGGTTGTATTGGATCCACTCGAGGATGCCCACCGCGGGACGGCCGTCCGCTGCCGGATATTTCGTCTCGTCAAGCCACATCTGGGAGACCATGAGGCCCTTCTCGTTGAGGCCTGTCATGGGATGGTCGCGGCCGAACTGGTTGAAGGTGACGCTGCCGTGGGCGGCCGTCCAGCTCGCGCCCTGGCTCCGAACACTGCTCACCTTCCGCGTCCCCCGCTTGTTCACGAGGACGAGGCCATCGGGCGCGTGGAAGTCGTAGTTATAGGCGACCACCACGCGGTCCTTCTCGAGGAGGCACACCGTCGTGCACGACGCCGCCGGGGTGACGGCGAGGGCCGCCGCGAGCCCGAGAGCGCCCAGGGCCACGAGGTGGCGGCGGAGAGTGGTGACGGAAGTGGGAGCGCGCATCTGATCGGCAACACGATCCGCCTTTGCCGGCCGCCCTGTCAACGAGAAAGCGGGGCGGCATGCATGCCACGGATCCTTGGGATAGGATAGGCGCCGATGAGAACGGGCAGCGAGTATCGCGAGGCGCTCCGCGACGGCCGCCGCATCTGGGTCATCGGCGAGGGGCTGGTCGAGGACGTCACCGTGCATCCCGCGACGCGGCCCATGGTGGACGAGTACGTCGCGTGGTACGACCGGCACCAGGATCCGGAGTGGCGGGATCTCCTCCTCACCACGCCAGATGCGGGTGGCGGGCGCATCCCTTGGGCCTTCGTGGCCCCTCGTAGCCCCGCCGACCTCCGTGCGATGGGACGCTCGTATGCCGCCACTGTCTTCCTCACCGCGGGGAACATGACGCACACGCCGGGCTATGGCAACCTCATCGCCCTCGGCATCCGTGACGTCGTCCTTCAGCGCAAGGTCTCGGCCGAGCAGCTCGATCACGCCACGCGCTATCGTGAGCTGATCGCCCGCACCGGCCGCTTTCTCACGTTCTGCGCGGGCGCTGCCACCATCGGCTACCGGCTCCGTCCCGAGGCCGCCGAGCGCGGGGCCCTGCGCATGGTGCGCGAGACCGACGCCGGTCTGGTGCTGAGCGGCAAGGTCGGCATGCACACGAGCCCCGCCTACGCGGAAGACGTCTACATCGGCGCCCACTCCGGCGTCGACCACGCCGGGCATCGCGCCACCTTCGTGGTCGCCGTCAACGCGCCCGGCGTCACTATCCTCTGCCGCAAAGCTGCCGCGCGGCATTCGAACCCGTTCCTGGCCCCGCTGAGTAGCCGCTTCGACGAGCTGGACGGCCAGATGTGGCTCGACGAGGTCCTCGTGCCGTGGGAGCGCGTGTTCCTCACCGAGACCTCCCCCGATCCCATCGCGGCGTGGTGCTTCTGGCATCAGCTCTACTGCTGGCTCGCCAAGGCGGAGTTCACCCTTGGCCTCGCCCTGGCCTGCGCGCACGCCATGGGCCTCAAGGATCATGATCCGACCCTCGAGTACCTGATGGACCTCGTGGTCGACGTGCAGACGGTGCGGAGCTGCCAGGCCGCCGCGGAGCACGAGCCGGATCTGACCGAGGACGGTCTCTGCGTGCCCGGCCGCGCGCACGTGGCCGCAGGGAGCATCGCCATGCAGAAGGCGCGGCAGCGCATGGCGGAGATCCTGCGTATCGTGCCCGGCTCGTCCCTGGTTGTGGCGCCGTCGGACAAGGATCTCGCCTCGCCCGAGGTCGCGGCCGGCCTGGAGGAATCCTTCGGGGGCGGAGGCTACACGGCGCTCCAGCGGGCGGCGTTGCTCCAGCTCGCCTCCGATCATGTCGCCTCCGCCCTCGACGGGCGCGAATCGGCCTTCGAACTCCACGCCAACGGGGGCATGCAGGCCTGGCGCGCTCGCCTCCGCCGCGCCTTCCCCGACTACACCCTGCTGGCCAACGGGGTGCTGCGCGCCCTCGCTCTCGACATGCCAAGCATCGATCTGGATGGTCTTCGCGACGTGGCCATGCCCCAGCGGCGCCCCGTGGTGCCGCCGTCGCCGCCGGAGTCGCGCGGGTGAGCGGCGAGCAGATCCTCCTCGGCAAGGGAGAGCGGCCGGTCACCCTGCTCGCGCGGTACGGCAACCGTCACGGCCTGATCGCGGGCGCCACGGGCACCGGCAAGACCGTGTCGCTCATGGTGCTGGCCGAGGGCTTCTCGCGGCTCGGCGTTCCCGTGTTCATGGCAGACGTGAAGGGTGATGTGGCCGGCCTCGCCGCCGCGGGACGTGCCGACCCGAAGCTCCAGGAGCGCGCGACTCGGATCGGGATGTCGGGCTACGCCCCCGAGGCGAGTCCGGTCGTCTTCTGGGATCTCTACGGCAAGACCGGGCATCCCGTGCGCAGCACCATCAGCGAGATCGGGCCGAGCCTCCTTGCCCGCATGCTCGAGGCGAACGACACGCAGGCGGGCGTGCTCGAGATCGCTTTCAAGCTCGCTGATGACCGCGGCCTCCTCCTCCTCGACCTCGACGACCTGCGCGCCCTTTTGAGCTTCGTGGCCGAGCACCGCAAGGAGATCTCCGCGCAGTACGGTCTGGTCAGCGCCGCGTCCATTGCGGCCATCCAGCGGACCCTGCTGTCGATCGAGCGGGAAGGCGGGACGGGCTTTTTCGGGGAGCCTGCCCTCGAGCTCGCCGATCTTCTGCGCACCGACTTGAGCGGGCGCGGCATCGTGAACATTCTCGCCGCCGACCAGCTCGTGCTCAAGCCACGGCTCTATTCGAGCTTCCTCCTCTGGCTGCTCTCCGAACTCTTCGAGACGCTGCCCGAGGTGGGCGATGCCGACAAGCCCAAGCTCGTCTTCTTCTTCGACGAGGCTCACCTGCTCTTCGCGGACGCTCCGACCGCGCTGCGTCAGCGCGTCGAACAGGTCGTGCGCATCATTCGGTCCAAGGGCGTCGGCGTGTACTTCTGCTCGCAGTTCCCCGACGATGTGGCCGACGAGATCCTCGGCCAGCTCGGCAATCGCATCCAGCACGCGCTCCGCGCCTACACGCCCCGCGACCAGAAGGCGGTGCGCACGGCCGCCGAGACCTTCGTGCCCAATCCGAAGCTCGACGTCGCCCAAGCCATCGGCCAGCTCGCAGTCGGCGAGGCCCTGGTCTCCACGCTCCAGGACAAGGCGGTACCCATGCCCGTGGAGCGCACCCTCATGTGTCCTCCGCGCTGCCGCATGGGCGCCATCACGTCGGAGGAACGAGCCGCCGTGCGGGGGCGCAGTCCGGTGGGGGCGAAGTACGACACCCCGGTGAACCGGGAATCGGCGTACGAGATCCTGACCCAGCGCAACGCGTCGGCGGAATCGCCCGCCGCGAAACCCGATGCGCCCGCGGAGCCCTCGAGCGCGGGCGGCGCCATCGGCGATCTCCTGTGGGGCACGAAGCGCCGGCAGGGGATGTTGGAAACCATGGCCAAACAGGCCGCGCGCACCGTGGGCAGCGAGGTCGGCCGGCAGATCCTGCGGGGGGTGTTGGGCGGGATCCTCGGCGGCTCGCGGCGCCGCTGATCGGCGCATGAAAGATCTTTCGGACTCCGCGGCCCGGCGATCGTGAGCACGGTGACCGTGGTCGATCATCCACTCGTCCAGCACAAGCTGACCCTGATGCGCCGGGCGGAGACCTCGACTGGCGACTTCCGGCAGCTGCTGCGCGAGATCAGCCTGCTCCTCGCCTACGAGGTGACCCGCAGCCTGCCCACCGAGCTGGTCGACATCGACACGCCCATCGCGCCCATGCGCGCGCCGGCCCTCGCGGGCAAGAAGCTCTGCTTCGTCTCCGTGCTACGCGCGGGCAACGGCATCCTCGAAGGCATGCTCGACCTCGTGCCCTCGGCGCGCGTCGGGCACATCGGGCTCTACCGCGAACCCCACACCCTCGCCGCCGTGGAGTACTACTTCAAGGTGCCCGACGACGTCCAGGAGCGCGACGTGATCGTGGTCGATCCCATGCTCGCCACCGGCAACTCTGCCATCGCCGCCGTGCGCCGCCTCAAGACGCGCGGATGTCGCAGCCTCAAGTACGTCTGCCTCGTCGCCGCCCCCGAGGGCTTGGCGGCGTTCGGGGCCGTGCATGCCGACGTGCCGATCTTCACCGCCGCCATCGACCGGAAGCTCGACGAGCACGGCTACATCGTGCCTGGTCTCGGCGACGCAGGCGACCGGCTGTTCGGCACGAAGTAGCCCCCGATGCGGTCGGCTTGACTTGGTCGCGGCGCCGGCGCAGTATCGCGCCGGCCGCGACGGCGTCGTCCGCGCCCACGACTGAACCGCACCCACACCGCGGGACACAGGGGGCCATCATGGCGACCACAGGCGAGCTCCGGTCCGACCTTCACCGCATCGAGCCCATCCCCGAAGCCGACAAGGACTCCACCGGTCTGCAGCAGATGTGGATCTGGGCAGGGGCCAACATCGCCCCCATCAACTGGGCCCTGGGCGCCCTTGGCATCGTGCTCAAGCTCGGCCTGTGGGAGACCATCGTTGTCGTCGTGCTCGGCAACATCGTGGGCTGCGCGATCTTCGCCGCCTTCACGGTGATGGGGCACAAGACCGGGGTGAACCAGATGGTCCTGAGCCGCTCCGCCTTCGGCCGGCGCGGCGCCTACCTGCCCAGCCTGCTCACGTTCCTCATGACCCTCGGCTGGATCGGGGTCAACACGTACTTCCCCGTGAAGATCGCGGTGGCCATTCTCGGGCAGTTCGGGATCGGGGACACGTGGCTGACCAACTTCGCCGTGGTCACCGTGGTCATGATCATCCAGGTCTTGATCGGCATCTACGGCTTCTATGCGATCCGCACCTTCGAGAAGTACACGGTGCCCGTAACCGTCGTCATCATGCTCATCATGAGCATCCTCGCCTGGACCCGCCCCGGCGTCGTCAACTGGGGTCACGTAACCTCCCTGCCGCCCGCTGACCACTTCGCCAGGCTCACCCTCCTCATGACGGCGATAGGCGTGGGCTGGGGCATCTCGTGGGTCACCTGGGCCTCGGACTACTCGCGCTTCGTCCCGCGCCGCGTGCCCTCCTCCGCGGTGTTCTGGTACAGCTACGTCGGTATGTTCATCCCCACGGTGTGGCTGGCCATCCTCGGGGCCACGGTGGCCAGCACCACCCTCGACACCGATCCCGCCAAGATGGTCAGCGCCGTGTTCGGAGGGGTGACGAGCATCCTGGTCCTCCTGCTGGTGCTGCACGGCCCCATTGCCACCAACATCCTCAATGTCTACTCGGCGGCCCTCGCCGCCCTCAGCATGGGCTTGCGCGTCTCACGCACCGCCATGGCGCTGATCGCCGGCATCGTGGGCTATCTCGTGACGATCTACTTCGTCTTCCAGCCGTCCTTCGCCAAGGCCTTCGACAACTGGATGATCAGCCTGCTCCTATGGATGAGCCCGTGGGCCGGCGTCATCCTCGCCGACTTCTTCATCGTCCGGCGAAGCCGGATCGAGGTGGACGAGCTCTACAAGGAGCCAGCCCGGAGCGCCTACGGCGACGTCAACTGGGGGACCATCGTGGCATTCGTGGCGGGGCTCGTCGCCGGCTGGTCGGTCGAGGACGGTCTCGTGCCCGCCCTGCAGGGCCCCATCTCCACCAGGCTCCTCGGCGGCGCGGACCTGAGCTGGCTGGTCGGCATCGTGGTCGCAGGGGCGCTCTATCTCGCTTTGGGCCGTCGCCCCGCCCCATTGCCGGTTGCCGGCGCCGTGGGAAGCGGACGCTAATGGACGACTTCCTCTGCCCGCCGATCGAGCAGGCCGAGCGAGGTCTCCTGATCGGTTCGGAATCTATCCGCGCCCATGCCTCTCTCTGGGCGGAGGACATCGGAGAGTAGCCGCACCGACGACGCCGCTGGACCGAGAAGGCACGCGTCGGGGCAGGATCTGCGCCCCGTGCGCTATAGTCCGCAGCATGTTCGAACGACCCGCGACCCGGTCTCGATCGTGAGCTCCCTTGTCATCGCCCTCCTGAGCTTCGTGGTGATCTTCGGCAGCGCACTGTTCGGCATGTTCGTGCGCCACTTCCTGCCCGAGCACCACCTCCGGGACGATACCCGGGACACCGTGAAGCTGGGCGCCGGCCTCATCGCCACCCTCGCCGCCCTCGTCCTCGGGCTGCTCGTGGGATCGGCCAAGAGCTCGTTCGACTCCGTCAACGCTGGCATCACGCAGGCCGCGGTGCGGGTCATCCTCATGGACCGGACTCTCGCTCGCTACGGGCCAGAGGCCCATGATGCCCGCGAGCAGCTTCGCCGGGGCTTCGCCGCGTCGATCGAGGCGGCGTGGCCAGATCAGAAAACCGGTGTTTCCGGCCTGACGGCCATCGAGCGATCCAACGCGATCGAAACGCTTCAGGAGACGATCGAGAAGCTGCGGCCGGCGAGCGAGCTCCAGCGGTCCCTCCATGCGCGGCTCCGCGAGCTCGCCGACGACATGGCCCACGCGCGCTGGCTGGTCGTCGAACAGCAGCGCATCGGCCTGCCCACCATCCTCCTCGTGGTGCTGGTCCTCTGGCTCGCCATTCTCTATGGCACCTTCGGCCTCTTCGCTCCCCGCAACGCGACGGTCATCGTGGTCCTTCTCGTCTGCGCGCTCTCGGCCGCCGCGTCGCTCTTCCTCATCCTGGAGCTCAATCGCCCGCTGGAGGGCATGATCAAGGCCTCCCGCGCCCCCATGGTCAACGCCCTCGAGCAGCTCGGTCGATAGCGCGCCGGCCTCACCGTCGTGGTCGTCGCAGTGGACGGCGGCCCCGCGTGCGCCGCTGGGAGAGTCGAATGCTCGTCTTGGCGATGCCCACGCCCACGGCGGTCACGGCGAGCAGGACCGCCAGAAGTCCCACGCCAAGCAAAATCTGGGCAGACAGGCCGAGCGCGGTGGCGATCAGACCGCCTCCGACGACGTCATGCGCCCGCCCGAGCCGGCTCCGCTCCGTGGCCGCGATCCCCTCAGACGCGAGGCGAGGAGGTACACGGCGGGCAAGGCGATCGGAGTCAGCACGAGCGTCGAGGTGAGTCCGCCCACGACCACGGTGGCGAGCGGGCGCTGGATGTCCGATCCGATGCCTCGGGCGAGCATGGCGGGCAGCATGCCGAGGGCGGCGACCACGATGACCATGAGCACTGGCCGTAGCTGGACCTTCGAGCCTTCCCGCACTGCCGCCTCCAGCGTCACTCCCGGCTGGGCGCGGCGGCGCTTGATCTCGGAGATGTAGAGGAGTCCGCTCATGACCGCCACCCCGAAGAGCGAGATGAAGCCCACCGCCGCCGAGACGTTCAGGGTCATCCCGCGGAGATATAGGGCAACCAAGCCGCCGGCGAGGGAGAACGGCACCGTCACCAGGACGAGGCCGGCGTCGGAGGCGGTGCCGAAGGCGACGAAGAGCAGGACGAAGATCACCCCGAGCGTGATCGGCATGATCACCACCAATCGGCCGCGCGCCCGCGCGAAGTTCTCGAACTGACCGCCCCAGTCCACGGTGTAGCCGGAGGGCAGCTTGACGCTCGCGGTGAAACGGCGCTGGGCCTCCGCGACGAAGCTGCCCTGGTCGCGTCCGCGGATGTTCGTGCGCACGGTCATGGCGCGGCGGTTCTCGCGGCGGGCGATGATGGTCGCCCCGTCCGAGGTGCTGATCTCCGCGAGCTGCGCGAGCGGGATGCGCGCCCCGTCCCGGGTGGGAATGAGGATCTCCGCGATAGCCCCGGGGCTTCCCCGCGCCTCCGGCACGAACCTCGCGACCACGTCGAAGCGGCGCTCACCCTCGAACACGCCACCGATGGGGGCGCCGCCGAGGGCGAGGTCGATGACGTCCTGCACGTCCGCCACGTTGAGCCCGTAACGGGCGACCTGGGACCGATCGATGGTGATGCGGAGCTGCGCCTGGTCGGACTCCTGCTCGATCGAGGTGTCGGCGGCGCCCTTGATCTGCTCCAGCAGGGCCCGCGTCTGCTCGGCGA
>Ga0306920_100005083_pt1 | contig 16939 bp, 16 predicted proteins | sample flu12Cox44000170_FD_204666 | JGI IMG/M metagenome (GOLD analysis project Ga0306920, IMG submission 204666) | Lab enrichment of tropical soil microbial communities from Luquillo Experimental Forest, Puerto Rico - flux4day.12C.oxic.44.000.170 (v2)... | ecosystem: Environmental > Terrestrial >... | reverse complement strand
AAGGCCTCGAGCGCACCCTTGGAAGCACCGATGGCCGTGTACTGCGGCAGCGCGCGCGTGGCACCGAGTGAGCTGACCGCAAGAATACAGCTCTGGCGGTCGAACTGACTCAACAGGCGCGTGATCAGCTCGTAGAGCGCGCGCACGTTCAACGCGAACGTCCAGTCGAGGTGCCGGCCGGTGAGTGACTCGACCGTGCGATGCGTCCCGGTCGCCGCACAGTGCACGATGCCAGCCAGTGGTGTGCCGCTTTGCCTGAGATGCGTCTCGATGCGGGTGAGGCCATCGGCCGTGGTGAGATCGGCGCGGCAGATCGTTATCGGTAAGTCTTCCTGCGCGGCGCTCGACTGCAGCTCCTGTGCAGCTTTCTCATTGCGTACGTAGTTCGCGATGACCCGTGCCCCGCCACGAGCGAATCGCTCGGAAATGGCGCGACCGATACCGCGGGTGCCGCCGGTGACGACGAAGGTGCCGCGCAGCTCGAACGGACTGTTGGCCAGGGACACCCGCGTCACCGCGTCTTGATTAGGGTCAATGTTAAGTTCAATGGATCTTCCAGGTACCTGATACTCTAACCTGATTCTCGGCCCGTCAAAAATGGTGGCTTGTGCGACCTGATCTACCGCGGCACATCCGTGTCTGCGGAGTGCGACTAGAGTCTTACTTCAGTCGCCCGTGAGCAGGATTCGCATAGACATGACCTTCTCGGTCGCAAGCGGCGCGCCCTGTCTCGAGCTTGTGCGGACGCCCGGGTGGCAGGGGGTCGTCAGCGGCCATGCCGCCATTGCCGGCCGCAGCTCATGATTTTCATATTTCACAGCCCGCTGTGATCGGGGCTGCGCGAAGGCCCGCGTTAAGCTATTGTATTGTTAAAAATGTCATGCGACCGTGCGCCCGATTAGGGTTAAGGCCGCCCAGCGACCGACGGTGCGCGGGAAATTACGTGCAGGAATGCAGCCCACCGCCATGCTCACGCAAGATGCAGATTTCTGGACACCCGCGCGGGCCCTCAACACCCTGACGATCGATCGGTTCCTGCCGCTGTCGCGCATGAAGGAACTCGCGGCATCGGCGCACTCCACGTATATCACGGCCGTTCCGTTCCCGCATGTCGTCCTGGACGACTTCTTCGACCCGGGTCTGATTGATCTGGTGCTGTCGGAGTTTCCACAGGCAGGCGCCATCCCGTGGCAACAGTTCGACAACGAGCGCGAGATCAAACTGGCTTCCGCAGCAGAGTCCTCCTTCGGGCCGGTGACACGGTTATTCCTCTATCACCTGAATTCGATCACCTTCCTGGAGTTCCTGAGCGCGGTTACTGGAATTCCGAATCTGATCTCCGATCCGAGGTTTGACGGAGGCGGACTCCATCAGATCGTGCGCGGCGGTAAGTTGGGAATTCATGCCGACTTCAACCGGCACAGGGCCTACAACCTGGACCGGCGCTTGAATCTCCTCCTCTACCTCAACAAGGACTGGCGCGAGGAATGGGGCGGACATCTGCAGTTGTGGAATCGCGATATGACCCGTTGCGAAGCCAAGGTACTGCCAATTTTCAATCGGATGATGATCTTCGGTACGACAGACTTCACCTACCACGGTCATCCTGATCCTTTGCAGTGTCCGGACCACATGACCCGCAAATCGCTCGCCTTGTACTATTTCAGCAACGGTCGGCCTGCAGAGGAAATCAGCGGCGATCATTCCACGTTATTCCGCGCCAGGTATGACGGTGAATTCAAGCTAACCACTGCTCAACGTCTGCGCAGAATCGCGCGAGATCTGCTGCCGCCAATCATCACGCGCCGATTGCAGCGGCGATCATGAGCCGCGATTCATCGGCGCACGCCACCAGGCCATTGAGCTCCGGTTGCTGACCATGTTTCCCACCTTCGGCATCGGCGCCCTGATCCTCGGCGCGCTCCTCGTGCTCACCGCAGTGCTTGCTCGCCTGCGGGGCGCCGCGCAGAGCGGACGTACCGCGACGTGGAGCGTAGCGGCGGCTGTGGCCGGCGCCGTCCTGCTCGGCTGGGGATTGATCTCATCGCTCGGCTCGCGATCGCCGTCGCGGCCTGCCCCCGCGGTGACCTCCGCAACCGCGCCCTCGCCGGTCGATCTGGTGGAAGTCGCCAGCGCGGCGCTGCAGGCGTGCCCGCGCGCCACCGCGCCGACCGTACCGGATGGCGCCACGGCCTCGCGCGAGGCGATGGCGGCGGCGACCGCGGCGTTCAAATCCTTCGACACCGCCACCAGTTCCTATGTGCACTGCGTTGACGTAACCATCGAGCGCATCGCCCGCGAGCATTCCGGCGCGTCACAGGACGATCTGCACTCGCTGAAGGAATTCGGTACGGTTGCTCACAATACGGCCATCGACCAGGAGACGGCGGTCGCGGATCAGCTCAATGCGCAGGTTCGAAGCTACAAAGCGAAGCACCCGCAGTGATGACCGCGGCTACCTGAGCTCACCCGCACTCGCCCGCCGCCGTGCTCGTTCACCTCATTGACGGTACCTACGAGCTCTTCCGGCACTTCTATGGCCTGCGTCGCTTCACCAAGGGCGCGGACAAGCCCAATGGCGCCGTGGTTGGCGTGCTGCAGACGGTGCTGCAGATGCTCGAAGAGGGCGCCACGCACCTCGGCGTCGCTACCGATCATGTCATCGAGTCCTTTCGCAACAGCTTGTGGTCTGGGTACAAGACCGGCGCAGGCGTTGAGTCGACGCTGCTCGCACAGTTCCAGCCATTAGAGGATGCGCTCGCCGCGCTCGGCGTCGCCGTGTGGCCTATGGTCGAGCTGGAGGCCGACGACGCACTCGCTTCCGCAGCGCGGATCGCTTCCGAGGATGCACGCGTGGGCAGAGTGTGCATCTGGACACCAGACAAGGATCTCGCCCAATGTGTGCGCGGCGAGCGTGTGGTGCAGGTCGATCGGCGCACCCGCCGGATCCGCGACGCCGCGGGCGTGCGGGCAGACTTTGGCGTCGAGCCGCACCTGATCCCGGATTTCCTCGCGCTCGTCGGGGATGCGGCGGACGGCTACCCCGGCCTCGCGGGGATCGGTCGCGTCACGGCGGCGCGGCTCATCGGCAAGTATGGCGCGCTGGAAGACTTCCCGGCGACCGTGCTCGGAGAGCGCCGGGAGCTGGCGCTGCTTTTCAAGAATCTCGCCACCCTGCGGACCGACGCGCTGCTCTTCGGCGATGTCGAGGAGCTCAGATGGCCTGGGCCGCCCGCCGCTTTCCCGGACACCGCGGCGCGGCTGGGCGAGCCACGACTTGCAACCCGCGCCGACAAGATTCGCCTTTCTTGAGCGTGTCGGGTGCGCAGCGAATGCCGCTGCCCGCGTACGCCGGTCAGCGCAGTCGTCGCTCCCACAACACTTCAAAGGCGGGCATCACCCGATCGATGATGGCCTGGTGCTCGGGAGGCACCTTGTGCTCACGCGCGCGGTAAGGCTCGAAGCCCTTCGAGCGCAGCACTGCCTCGTACCAGTAGGGGGCCCATACCCCATCGCTGGCGCGCGGCCCGGGGGACCAGCTGAGCATGCGCGGCGTAAATGCGATACCGAGCTCTGCGCACAGCGCCCGCAGCTGTAACTCGGGAGATTTGAGAAACTCCGCGGCATCGATCACCGATGGAGTGCGGCCGCACAGCTCGCTGACGTACTCGAAGATGTCGAGCTGCTGCAGCACACCGATGTCTTCCGCGGTCACGCGCGGTCGGCTACGCACGTAGGAGATGAGGACCTCACGCGGATCGCGGATGAGGAACACGTGGGTGAGCCCGCGCAGCCAATCGCGACCGATATGTGGCAGCAGGTGGTGCGTCATGTGTTTCTGGTACCAGATTGCCCTGCCCTGCGGTACAGGCCCCACGAGCCGTGCAGCCACCTTGCGCCAGTCGGGCTCACCGGCAGCGATGACCTCCTCGCGCCCGGGATGATCGAGACCGGTGTGGGCGAGATAGTGGGCATACAACGGTTCGTCCACCACCGCGCAATCGCCCCGGTTCTCCCACGAGCGCATCATCGCGGTGGAAATGTTGCGCGGTCCTGACCACATCGCGAGCCGCAGAGGCGTCATGGCGCGACCTGCGCGGCGATGTCGCGCTCTATGAGGCGCAGGTACAGCTGCTGGAGGCGCTCGACCATCGGTCCGCGCCCCTCACTGATGCGGCGACCATCGATCTCGATGACCGGGGCAATGCCGGCGTAGGTGCCGGTGATGAAGGCCTCTTGCGCGGAGTAGGTTTCGGTCAGACTGAAGTTCTTCTCGAAGGCCGGGATGCCGTTCTCGCGGCACAGGCGCAGCACGTTGCCGCGCGTGATGCCGGTGATGCAATAGTCGCCGCTCGAGGTCCACACCTCGCCGTGGCGCACGATGAAGAAGTGAGTCGAATTGCAGGTGGCAACGAAGCCGTGCGGGTCGAGCATCAATGCCTCGTCGGAACCGGCCTCGGTCGCCTGGATGCAGGCGGTGATGCAGTTGAGCTTGGAGTGCGAGTTGAGCTTCGGATCCTGCACGTCGGGCGCACCGCGGCGCACGTGCACGGTGAAGAGCCGCACCCCCTGTGTCAGCAGCTCGGGCCGCGGCAGCTTGTATTCCGGGATGATGACCACGGTCGCCGGCCCGATGCAGGCGCGCGGATCCTGGTAAGGCGTGCTCTTCAGTCCCCGCGTCACCATGAGCCGCATGTGGACGCCCTCGGTCATGCCGTTTGCCGCGAGGGTCTGGTACAGCGCCGCGGTGAGCGACGCGCGGTCCATGCCGACATCGAGGTCGAGAGCCTTGGCGGCCTCGTACAGGCGATCGAGATGCGCGCCGAGGAAGGCGATCCGGCCGCCATGTACCCGCAGGCCCTCCCACACTCCATCCCCGAGGATGAACCCCGAGTCGAACACCGAGATCACGGCCTGCGCACGCGGACGCAGCTCGCCGTTCACATAGATGCGGATGTCGCGATTGCGCGGGTCATCGATTGCGTGGTGCGTGCCCTGTGTCATTCCTTCACCTGCTCTTCGCACTGGCGGGAGCGGATTCTAGCGCGCGAGCGCACTGCCCCGTTCGGATCTCCGGAGCTCCCCCTGTAGGCGCCAGCCCCCGTAGAAGCCTCACGGACGCGTTTGATCTTAGCCGCCGCGACTGATCTACTGACGCGATGCCAGCCGTGAATGGGGTGTACTTACTGCTCGGGGTCGTGGCCGCCGTCGGCGTATGGTTCAGCGGCCGCTGGTGGTTCCTCGAGCGCGGCCGGGGTGTAGTGCGCGCGATGCGCCCGGCGGATCTTGCCACTGGCTTCGTCACCGAGTTCTTTGACACACTCGGCATCGGAGCCTTCGCACCGACGACCGCCATCTTCAAGCTGCAGCGGCGGATGCCGGACGACGCGATTCCCGGCACGCTGAACGCTGGCCACGCGCTCCCGACCGTCGTCGAGGCCCTGATCTTCATCGCGATAGTCACACTCGATCTGACGACGCTCGTTTCGATGCTCGCCGCGTCGGTGGCCGGTGCCTGGCTCGGTGCGGGCCTCGTCGCGCGGGCTCCACGACGCGTCATCCAGATCGGCATGGGTGCGGCGCTTCTGATCGCCGCCGGACTGTTGCTCGCGAAGAATCTCGCCTGGCTGCCAGCGGCTGACGGGACCGCGCTCGGGCTCTCCGGCGGCACGCTGCTGTTCGCCGTTTGTGTCAACGGTGTGCTCGGCGCCCTGATGATGCTCGGCGTCGGACTGTACGCGCCCTGCCTGATCCTGGTTACGTTACTCGGTATGAACCCGCTTGCCGCCTTCCCGATCATGATGGGCTCGTGCGCGCTGCTGATGCCCGTCGGCGGGGCGCGGTTCGTGCGCGCGCGCCGCTACAGCGCGGGCGCCGCGCTCGGCCTGACCCTTGGCGGAATCCCCGGCGTGCTGTGCGCCGCCTTCATCGTCCGCTCGCTCCCACTCGAGTGGCTGCGCTGGCTCGTGGTGGTCGTCGTGATCTATACCGCGGTGTTGATGCTGATGTCGGCGCGCGTGCCTATGGTCCCGCAGACCTCTACCTCGCCTCGGCCCGATCCCCTACATTCGCAAGATGCGTGAGACCATCGAAGATGCGGCTGCCGCCACCGCCGGGTTAACTTACCCCTTCGCGACCGCTCCCCAGCCTGGGCATGCGCTCGGCGTTGCCGCAGGCGTCATGTGGCTGCGCATGCCGTTGCCGTTCACTGGACTCAACCACATCAACCTCTGGGCGCTCGAGGACGGTGCCGGCTGGACCCTCGCCGACACCGGCATGCAGACTGCCGACACGGTGGCGTACTGGCAGCAGGCGCTGGCCGGACCCCTCGCGCGGCGACCGGTGACCCGCGTCATCTGCACGCACATGCATCCCGATCACATCGGCATGGCGGGGTGGCTGACGCGACAGTACGACTGCCGGCTGTGGACCACGCGACTCGAGTACCTCACCTGCCGCGTGCTGGTCGCCGACACCGGTCGGGAGGCACCCCCGGACGGCCTACGCTTCTATCATGCTGCCGGTTGGGACGGTGATGCGCTTGCCAGCTACAAGGCACGCTTCGGCGGCTTCGGCAAGGCGGTCTACGCGTTGCCTGACAGCTACCGCCGCGTCGTCGATGGCGAGGAACTCACCATCGGCGGTCGGCCGTGGCGAGCGGTGATCGGTCGCGGCCACTCTCCCGAGCACTTGTGCCTGCACTGCGCGGAGCTCGGGGTGCTGATCTCCGGCGACCAGGTGTTGCCACGCATCACCTCCAACGTTTCCGTGTTCCCGACCGAGCCCGAGGCGAATCCGCTCGAGGAGTGGCTCGAGTCACTCGCCTCGATCGGTAAGCGCGTTCCGGACGATGTGCTGGTGCTGCCCTCGCACAACGAGCCATTCCGCGGCCTGCATGCACGGCTCGGGGCACTCATCAGCGGACACGAGCAACGCCTCGCCCACGTACGGGAGGCGCTCGCCACGCCCAAGCGTGCCATCGATGTGTTCGGCGTGCTGTTTCGGCGCCAGGTAGGCGCGGACATGCTGATCATGGCGACCGGGGAGAGCGTAGCGCACCTCAACTGTCTCATCGCAAGACAACTCGCGGTGCGCGAGCTCGACGCGTCGGGTGTTGCCTGGTACCGCCGCACCTGAAGATACGCTTAAGGTGCGCGCACCGGCCTCGGCCTCCCGTAAACTTCGCTCATGCAGGATCACACCCTCACGACCATTGCCGAGCAGTCGGGTTTCCGCCGTACGGGGCGGAGCGATGAGGTGTCGCGGCTGTGTGCGGCGTTCGCCGCTGCCTGGCCGCGTGAAGTGCGCAGCCTCGAGTTCGGCCGCTCGGCGGAAGGCCGCCCAATGCGCGCCCTGCTCGTCTCGCGCGCCGATGCGCGGTCGGTGCCGCTTCTCCTGCTCCAGGCCGGCATCCACCCGGGCGAGAGCGATGGCAAGGACGCAGGCTTTATCGCGTTGCGCGAGATGCTGGTCGAAAGCGCCAGGCGCGGAGTACTCGAGCGCATGGCGATACTCTTCGTGCCGGCCTTCAACATCGATGGGCACGAACGCTTCGGCCGCTGGAACCGGCCGAATCAGAACGGCCCCGAGGAAACCGGCTGGCGCACTACGGCGCAGAATCTCAACCTCAACCGCGATTACGCCAAGGCGGATTCACCGGAGATGCGCGCCCTGCTTGGACTGATCCGCAGCTGGGATCCGCTCGTGTGCGCCGACCTGCACGTGACCGATGGCGCGGATTTCCAGCCCGATATCTCACTACAGGCCGAGCCGATCAATCAGGGTGATGCCCGGCTCTACGCTGCAGGCCGCGAGATGCGCGATGCGCTGATCGCGAAGCTCGCCGCACAGGGCTCGCTCCCCCTCCCTTTCTACCCTGACCTTGCCGTGATGGACGATCCCGACTCGGGCTTCCTCCTCACGGTGTACTCGCCGCGCTTCTCGACCGGGTACTTCCCCCAGCGCAACCGCTTCACCCTTCTGGTCGAGACGCACTCGTGGAAGGACTACGCCACGCGCGTGCGCGTCACCCGCAACACGATCATCGCGCTCGCCGAGCTGATCGCAGAGCACGGCTCGGCCTGGCGCAAGCTCGCCCGTGAGGCGGACGAGGCCGCCACGCGGCTCGGGGGGGCAGAGGTCGTGCTCGACTACAGCTCCGGCTGGCGCGAGCCGGCAGGCGGCGAGCGCCCCGCGGTCGGCGCGAGCGGCACAACGCTGATCGATTTCCCGGGATATGCCTACACGCGCGAAGTTTCGCCCGTCTCCGGGGAACTGGTGACGGTCTACGACCCGCATCGTCCCGAGACCTGGCGCGTACCATTCCGCGACCGGGTGTCACCAGCGCTGGTGGTCAGGGCACCGCTCGGCGGTTATGTCGTACCGTGCGCCTGGGCGGCGCAGATCGGTACGTGCCTTGCCCTCCACGGTGTCAACTTCTACACGGTAGGCATGGCGAGCAGCGGTGTGCGTGTCGAGGCTTTTCGCGCCACGCACGCACAGTTCCGCACCGCCCCCTTCGAGGGCCGCACGCGGGTGCAGCTCGAAGGGGGGTGGCAGCGCGAGTTCCAGGACATCGCCGCCGGCTCGCTGTTCGTGCCGATCGCCCAGGCGGGCGCACGCCTGGTGATGCATTTGCTCGAGCCGCAGGCGCCGGACTCGTTCGCCGCCTGGGGGTTCTTCAACGCCTGCTTCGAACAAAAGGAAAGTATGGAACCATACGTGGCCGATCAGATCGCGCGCACGCTGCTCGCGCAGACTCCGGGACTGCAGGAGGAGTTCAGCCAAAGGCTCAAGGTCGATGCCGCCTTTGCCGCCAACCCGCGCGCCCGGCTGGAGTTCTTCCTGCGGCGGCACTCGTCGTGGGATTCCAGGATGAACCTCTACCCCGTGTTCCGCGTGGATGAGCTCCTCGCCGCTCCGGGCGCCACGCAGGGGTAGGATCTTGCAAAAGCGCGCGCGACTCACACTCTTTCTTGCAACGCTCAGTCTCGCCGCCGGCGGCGCCGCACAGGCGCAGACGAGCCCGGCACCGGAGACTGATCTCACGACCCCCACGGTTCCGGAGCAGTCTCCAGCGGGTTCAACACCTGGCACGGAGGCACCGCCACCCAGCGGCTTGGCACACGACGCGGCGCTCTACTTCACGGCCCCGCTGCGCTGGAATGCCAACGAGTGGGCATGGTTCGGCGGTGCGCTGGCGGCGATCGCGGGGTCCCACCATTACGACAGTCAGGTCTACACCCACTTCACCAAGGGTTTGACCCCCACTCAGATAGCGAACATCAGTAGCAATGACCTGAAGGATGCGCTTCCCTCGGTCGCGGTGTTCCTCGGAACCTGGGGATTCGCAGCATGGACCAACGATCCGAATGGGCACCGCGAAGCCTGGTCAATGCTCGAGGCCGCAGGGCTCAGCACCGTCAACGCCTATGCCCTGAAGTACATCATCCGCCGTGAGGGACCGTATCAGACGAGCGATCCGAACGAATGGTTCAAGAGTGGCGGCAAGTCGTTTCCGTCCGAGCACGCCACCGCCTCGTTCGCCATCGGCACGGTGCTCGCGGAGGCCGGGAGCGATGACTATCGCTGGCTACGCCGCGTGCTCGGCTATGGCCTCGGCATCGGTACGAGTTACCTGCGCCTCAAACACAACGCGCACTGGCTCTCGGACACGATGGCGGGAGGAGCACTCGGCATCGCGAGCGCACAGTTCACACTGAATCACGCCTATCGCAACCAGGAATCGAGGTTCGCGCTCGTGCCGGTGCAGGGGGGCGCGATGCTTACCTACCGGGTGTCGCTGCCGTAGCCGCCAGATCGCATCGATGAATGCCTGGTCCTCACCAGCGTGCCGACTTCGCGCGACCGCGACCGACTGCCGGTGAACCTTTGACACAAATGCCCGCGAGCGCACACCGGGAACCCAGACCATTACGGCTCCCGCCGCGCATCGCCCCTGGCCCAGCGGACCACGCCGTAGCATGGCTCAGCCAGATGCTCGATGTTGCGCACGAACCCCAGGGTGCGGATGAGCGCAAAACCCCTGATATCTGCCAACGGCAACTCGGATCGCAGCCGTGCCGCCGCCGCGAGCAGAGTGCGACCCTTGGTGATGACATCGTCGATCAGCACGAGCCTGCGGATTGCGTTCGCGGCCGGCGTTACCTCGAATGAGTCATAGTGCTGATGCACGGTTGGCCGGCCTGCACTCGGCGCGGTTGCGGACTTGGTGACGGCGTACCGGCGCCCCAACGCCGTCCATATGTGCAGTGCAAAACCCACTTCGCTGAGTGCGACCGCGAGCCGGAACGCCGCCCAGGGAGTCTCCCCGGAACGAGCGCTTCCCGGAACCGGGATCAGCACAGCATCAGGAGGAAAGAGCGCCGCCAGGTACCGATCTCTGAGGCTGGTCCGATAGACAAAGCCGGCGTAGCGCGGCAGCCATAGCGAATCGCTCGACTTCACTCGATCGCAGAGCTGGCGCGAGGCCTCCGCCAGCCATCCCTGCGCCCGCGGCGAGTAGACGTAGCAGGAAGCAAATGTCACGTAGGAAAGTGGGAGTGTTCCACCTGTCAGTCGACTCTGCACTGGTGCGGCAGGATAGTCACAACCCGAGGTCGTCCTGCGGCAATCTGGCTGCGGCGCTGTCGTGCTCGGGGGTTTCACGGTCGCTCCCTTGACTTCGGTCTGAAGACTGAGTGCTCGTTTGCTGCTCCTTCGAGCGCAGCTGCAACCACGCCTGCCGGGCACGGCGCCTGATCTCCTCGACGTCCGTGCTTACTGCGCTGCTGAGCGCGGCGGAGGCGGCGGCCTGTGGTTCACGGGGGGCAACCTCCAGGCCGTCGCGAGCCGCCTGCCGTTCGAGCCGACGCGCGACTCGCTCGCGGTATTCGGCGCGCAGTCGTTCGGCGAGGTCGCTATGCAGTCCTCGCTGTTCCATCTTGAGATGGTTCAAAGGAATCGCAGGCAATGGTTCCCTGTCGATGCCTTGCGCCGCGAGACTTCGATGATCGATGCGCGCATCGATGTTCGCCTCGCGCAGCGCATCGTTGGTGAGCGTCGCCCACCGCTCACGAATGTTGATGAACTCCTGCCGGTGATCGGGGAGTCCGCGTCGCCGGCGTTCACGCCAGTTCATGTCCAGACCCGTCTTCGCGCCCAGCCCCGTCGGAGTTATCTCGCGAGTGGTCGCCAACAGATGGGCATGGAAGTTGCGCGGGTCACCGTCGGGCCGAGGTTCGTGAACGGCGAGATCCACGGCCACTCTGTAGCGTTCAGCAATCTCGCGTGCGAAAGCTCGCGCAAGCGCGACACGCCGCACGGCATCGAGCTCCACTGGCAGTGTGACCTGGTACTCGCGTGCCACTCTCGAGTTATGGCGCTTTTCCTCGTGCTCGGCGGAGTTCCACAGGCGTTCGCGATTCCTCGCCCAGGCCACCGACGCACCATCGAACTGTGATGGCAGGAAAATTTCCGTGTGCAGGATGTCGCGGCGTCTGACGTGGTTGAACAATTCACCAGTGCGTTCATCGCGAATACGGTCCCCTGAGCGATAAGCGGCCGCTGCGGTAGCGCGACGGCCGGTACCACGCGTGATTGAGCTGATCTGCATGTAGAAGTACGCCATGCTTCAGTTCCAGCGTGGCACAGTCACTCGCAACCACACCGGTGATGCTGCGGTCTTCAGGAATCCACCGAGATCCGGCAGCTGTTCGATTTCGGCGGCGAGGACCGCGGCTTCGACGATCTGCTGCCGACTCACAGTCGTCGAGCGTCGCGCACTGCTGCGACCTGCGAGCCAGCCCCCACGATCGTGGGCACGGGAAGTCTGCCTGCGTAACACCTCCCGCTCGCCGATCAAGCGCGAGGCGAACTGCGAAGTGCCCCCGTGTTCACTGCCCGAACAGCGCAGGATCAGGGTATTGCCGCAGTTTTCGACGAGTGTGTTGGCTTCCCCGAAACCGTAGGTCGCCGAAACCTGCGAAACCGATTGAAAGCCGAGCACGCAGCGACCGCCGAACTTGCGCAGGCGCGCGAGTGCATCCTTCAGTCCGTCGATGGCGCCGAGCGAATCCAGCTCGTCCACCACGAACCACAGCGGTTCGCCTTCGCCCGTCCGGCCCATCACCTCGAAGATTGCCAACCGCATCCACGTGGCGATGATGGAACGCAGCGCGGGGATCTGTGGCGCAGCATATGGAATGAACAGTACGCCGCGTCCGCTGCGCACCCAGTCGCGCACCGAAAAACTGCGCGCACGCTGCGCCTGCACATATTCGAGTGCTACCGCGGCTGACCCCGCTACCGAGCGGATCGAGCCGAACATGCGGGCATTCTCGGGCTCGAGAAACGGCTGCGCCGGCGAGCCGGCGACGAGCCCCCGCAGCTCGGAGCTGGTAGCCACTGTCAGGAGACGCCAGAGCTCACTTGGGTCGTTCCAGCCCGACTCACAGCAGCGTCGCGTCACGGCGGTGAGGAAGGTACGTGCATATCCCCGCCACTCACGACCGGAAGGATCCTCGGTCGTCGGTATCAAGCCACTCGCCAGCTGCTCGACGTCCCAGGGCGCACGAATCTCAGCGAACGGGTCCCATTTGACGGACAAGGGTTCGAAGGGATTGAGGATGACATCACCACGTCGGCGATCGAAGAAGCGTGCACGATAGCCGCCATCGGGATCGGCGATCACAGCACGGTCCCCGCGCGCGAGTGCTGCACCGAGCAGACCGGTGATGGCAGTTGACTTGCCGGTGCCGGTAGTGCCGATCAGCTTGAAGTGTCTGGTTTCCTCGCCAGGGCCGAGCGGCACTCCGGCGATATGCAGCGCTGCGCCCCTCCGCCGCCGGCGGCGCACCGCATGGCGTACGGAAGTTCCCGTGAGCACCCGAGCGCCGCGCTTGTGCATGTCAGGGCTTTGCGCCCGCAGCGCGAGCAGTGCGCATACCAGCGGCAAAGCGAGGAGCGGCCACAAGGGCCGCCAATTGCGCGAGTGCTGTAACACCTCACTCCAGTCGCTCATCTGCCGGCGACCCTCAGTAACCCTTGAGGATGAGGAAATCGCCCGCCGCGCCGTACGCTGGTGCGCTGCGCTCGACTCGTACGCAGAGACGTTGCGTGGTGCCGCAACGGCGTAGTTCTACATTGCCCCCCTGACGCGACAGGCGATCGATGTTGGCACTGAGCTCGTCTCGCTTAGCGGCAAGAGTCTGGATCTCGGCGCGCGTCGGCAGCAGCCACCAGGCGATGGCGCACGGCAGGAGCGAGGCGAGGCTCAAGACCGTCGTGCTCCAGAGGATGAGGCGCAGATTGGCGGTCCTTTGGAGCCGGCGGAGGGCTTCAGCGGCGCGGCGGCTCTCCTCATCCAGTGCCTGCATCTCTTCGAGGAGCGTGGCGCGGATCTCCTCGCGCACGACCCTATCGAGTCCGGCAGTGTGCTCACGCAGACGATCGAGCGCCGTTGCGGCGAGAGTCTGCTGCGCCTGCGCGGCCTCCATGAGCAGGCCGAGCTTGAGGGTCTCATCCTCTTGCATGGGTGCCGCCACCGGAGTCATTCCAATTCGAGGCCATCGTGCGGCGCAGCGCGGTGTGGGTCTGCTGCAGTCGCTGCTGGCAATTGCGCGGTCGCAGCAGTCGCTGCACGCGGGAAGGTCAGGATTCTGGCGGTACCGACCGTCGGCTCGGCCCGCAGCTCCGCCGCTACGGGGCGCAGCCGAACTCGCTGCCACGCCTGGCTCGAGGCGACCTTCAGATAGCCGCTGAGGTCCGGCAGCTGCTCGATCTCCGACCCCATGACGGCGGGTTCGACGCTGCGCTGCTCGGTCTGCGTGACTGACGCAGAGAACTCCGTCATGCGGCGCGAGCGCGAGGTTGTTATGCGCGTGATCTCACGCTCTCCGATGAGACGCGAGGCGAACTGCGATGTACCGCCATGCTCGCTACCTGAGCAGCGCAGAATCAGGGTATTGCCGCAGTTTTCGACGAGTGTTTGGGCCTCGCCAGTTCCGTAGGTGGAAGACACCTGCGCAATTGATTGAAATCCAAGTACGCACCGGCCGCCGAACTTGCGCAACCGTGCCAGAGCATCCTTGAGTCCATCGATCTGCCCAAGCGCATCCAGCTCATCGACCACGAACCACAAGCGCTGATCGCCCTCCTCACGATTCATGGCTTCGAAGATTGCAAGACGCATCCATGCCGAAATTGTGGAGCGCAGCGCTGCGATCTGACCGGCCCGATAGGGCATGAAAAGCACACCGCCCGGGTTCGTACCCGCAGCTGTGCCTGACGCCCCCGCTGTGCCACGCACCCAGTCGCGTATCGCCAGCGGTGCACTGCGCTGTCGCGCGACGTAATCGAGTGCACCCACCGCAGAGCTCGTCACCGAACGGATGGAGTCGAACATGCGTCCGTTGTGTTCTTCGAGGAATGGTTGTGCCGGTGTGCCGGCCACCAGGGTTCTCAGCTCCGCGGTACCCGCCACGACCAGGAGGCGGTACAGCTCGTTCACCTCGCGCGTGCCGGCCAAGCGTGCCTGCGCGGTTACCGCGCTGAAGAACGTACGCGCGTAGCCGCGCCAGCTGCGATCCGCACCCTCGTGGTCAGGGATCAGCGAGCGGGCCAGTTGATCCACGTCGTAGTCGTCGCTGATTTCGCCGAACAGGTCCCACTTCGCGGAGCGCGCATCGAACGGATTGAGGATCATGTCGCCGCGATTCGCGTCGTAGAAGTGGCGCATATATCCACCATCGGGATCGGCGATCACGGCGCGATCGCCACGGGCGAGCGCAGTGCTCAACATCTCCCGGATCGCGGTGCTCTTACCGGTGCCGGTGGTGCCGATTAGCTTGAAATGCTTCACTTCATCTTCAGGCACGACCGGAAGTCCCGCGAGTGTGATCCCGCCCAACTGACGCGAGCGGGCTAGCCCAGCGCCTCGGGAGCGAACGGCTCGCCGGGGTTCCGGCAGCGGCTCATTCGTCACCATCGCACCGCGTTCATAGATGGCCGAGTAGGATGCGCGCCGCGCGAGGGCGCGACCGACGGTGTAGCTCAGCGCAGCCGTGCAAGCCGCCGCGGCGCAAAGCTGTGGCGCGCTACCGGCCGCGAGACCGAGGGTGCTGGCAAGGCCCGTCGCCGCGGCCAATGCCGCTCCCGTGACTGCCGTTAGCGGCAGGGCTGCGAGCGGCGACAGCACCAGCTTGCGTAAGCTTGCACGCCCGCGGATCAGTCCAGCGAGCAGCGAACCCTGCACCAGCGCGTACGCCGACACCAGACCCGCCGTGCCGTGGACGAGCGAGGTCATCTGCCTCCTCCGCAGGACGGTATTGGGCGGCGGCGCCGGTGGCGCGTCTTGCGGGAAGGGTCGAACCAGATCTCGCGGATGACGCGTCGGTGACCGTCGAGGTCGCACTGGATGATTACGTCAACGAGCAGGTAGAGGAGATTTAGGATGTCGCGCCGGGCCAGCGCCCGGCCTGCCGGGCTCTGCTTGACCAACAGTACGAGCTGCTCGAATGCCAGTTCGGCGCTCGTCGCGTGAACGCTGGTAATCGACCCCGGGTGACCCGAATTGACGTTGCGCAGATAGTCGAATGCCTCCTCGGCACGCAGCTCCGCGAGCAGGATGCGGTCGGGACGCATCCGCAGACAGCACTCCAGGAGCTGCTTCGGGGTGACGCGCGCGAGGCCCTGATCGTCCTTGCTATAGAACAGGCGCACGTGGTTTGGATGCCCCTCGAGTACCAGTTCACTCGCATCCTCGATGCTCACCAGGCGCTCGCAGCTCGGAATTTCCCGGATCAGCGCCTTGGTCCAGGTGGTCTTGCCCGAACCGGTCGCACCGGAGACGATGATGTTCTTGCGCGCCTTAACGGCGAAGCGCAGGAAAGCGGGGTAGCGCCTGGCGGCATGCAGTGACAGGAGCTCCGTTTCGATGTCGTGCGCGGTTGCGCTGCGGCAGGCGGGGTCGCCGAAGACACCCCCGTGCGCCAGTTCCTCGACCGCCCATACGGTGTCGGCTGGACGGCGGATGGTGATGGCCACGCATCCGAGCGTGGTTGCCGGCGGCAGCACCACTTGCACTCGCTCGCCGGATGGCAGCGACGCTGACAGGAGGGGCGAGGACTCATCGACACGCTGGCGGGTGACGTTGGCGATGAGTTTCGCCAGGCGTCTGCACCAGTCGAAGTCCGCGAACGGCAGCTCTTCGCGGTGCCAACCCGCGGGCGTTTCAACAAAAATCTCCCGTGGCCGGTTGATGCACAGCTCGGTGACATCCGGGGTGGAGAGCAGGGGTCGCAAGGCGCGCAGCGTGAGATCGAGCGCAGACAGCTCGCTCCCTGCCGATGATGTACCGGCCGGCAGCGCACGGGAGAAACCGTCAACGGCCGGTGGCGGGCGCACGCAGTTCATACACCGACCGGAAATCGAGATCGCGCGCCACCAGCACCTGGATGCGATCGCCATTGTGCTTTGTGACGGTTGGCGGGATGTTGATCGTGCTCTTGAGCACCTCAGTCATGACATCCTGGGAAGTCGTGGGTGCGTAGATGACCGCGCCCCCGGATTTATTGGCAGCCTGCACACCCGCCTGTACCGCGCCGTTGATGACGGTGATCAGCATCGCCGCACCGAAGCGCTCCCAGAAGTGGCGGTCGACATCTCCGGGTAACCCCGCGCGACCGAGTTCGTCGGTGCCGGGGGAGTCCAACGGGACGATGACCCCGGTTGGAGTGCGCGCCTCGGTCCACACGACAAATACGCGCGCCTGCCCCTGTTGCACCTGCCCGCGCGTTTCACCGACGAGCTTGCTGCCGCGCTCGAGCAGTACCACCTTTCCATCGGCGCCGAATGTGTCTGCCGCCGTCACACAGGTAGTCATCCCGGGCAGGGTCGAATCGATGGCGGTCTCGAGGGTGCAGTCTATGAAGGCACCCTT
>Ga0306920_100005080_pt1 | contig 16942 bp, 16 predicted proteins | sample flu12Cox44000170_FD_204666 | JGI IMG/M metagenome (GOLD analysis project Ga0306920, IMG submission 204666) | Lab enrichment of tropical soil microbial communities from Luquillo Experimental Forest, Puerto Rico - flux4day.12C.oxic.44.000.170 (v2)... | ecosystem: Environmental > Terrestrial >... | reverse complement strand
TGCAAGGCTGAGAAGGGGGTGGCGGGAACAGCGCGGGCTCTGCCGAGTCGATCCAGCAACTGCAGAAGGGTTCGACGATCTCCAACTTGTATTGCGGTGAATCTCAGCCCCACTCCACGGCCTCCCACCTGCCGCACTACACCTTCGACCCGGATCTGTTCTTTGTGCACTAAAAAGGTAACCCGCGCCCTGGAATCGATAGGCCTTGCCCTCCCAGTTTCGAGAAACACACCGCGACGGCCGATATTCACAACTGTGGAGGTTTCGGCGCGCCCATCACAATGCCAATAGGCCCTATTGCCTTGAGCCTCGAACCGTGGGCTAAGCCGTCGTGGAGAGAAAATAATCGGTTCCGACATCAAGCGCCTCCGTCTATCGAGAGTTCTGCGAAAAGGATAGAGATTGTTTAATTCGTCTGACGTACAAAACTGGTAATTTGTACAGGTGAGGCTAAATGAAACTGCTACCGCCAAAGCCGCTTTCGGCCATCCTGGCTGCTGCCATTGGCCCTGAGAAAGAAATAAGCTTTCACCTTAGGCAAAAACCCACGACCAAACGGCATTCCATCAGAAGCCTTAGAAAGGAATCTGAAGTTCCGCCCTGACCTGCCACAATCGGTGTGCAAATCGAATCCGGCTTCAGTTCTTCGGCCTTCGGAACCTCTTCCAGGCCGTCAGAGACTTTGCAGATCAGATGCAATCCAGGCTCATCCTGCACCATGGAAGCCGCTAGTTGTGACGTGGATGCTTCCTTGATGCCTGCGTCGAAGATTGGGGTGGCCGGAACTCGATCGTGACGTCTTGCTGCACCTGTACCGGTCTTTTGTCCAAGAGCGTTGGACTGTAGTGCCACTGCCGAATAGCTGCTTTGGTGGCAGGAAGAAGAGAGTTCGCGCCGCTCAAGAACTTTACTTCCAGTACTTGGCCAAGCTGCCCGATCCTGGCGCGAACCCTGATTGTTTCTGCCAATCCGTTGCGATCCCCCTGCCGGTGATAGCGTGGCCAGACAAACGAGACAAGGTCACCGGCTTCTAATCGAGCCGGTTTATGAGCCACCCTAAGCCCGGGCTCCGTGGAAACCAGAACAGAAAGCTCCGAACTCATCGCTAGAGACGACGTAGCGGCGATCGTTCTTTGCGGAAAACTCACCCAGAACGGCTGGCTTCCGCGGTCGGGGCGCGTGACAAGAATCGTGGAAAATCTTGGCAACCTTGGCGTCGCGGTCGGGATCACTCCGCTTGGGGCGGGACTTCCCGGTTCAATTGCGTCACTGTGCGCCAAACTGACTTGACCCTTGACGGATGGAGCCGGTTCAGATGAATCCGAACCCGTCGAACGCGCTTTCGCGTCATATTCTGAGGCCGGGGTATTCTCCTGGGTTTTCATTTCGGGAGCCATGACCTCGCCGAGGCCGCCAGCGTTCCTGAATTCACTTGCACTTTTTACGGCCGGAACGATTCGCGAAGCAGATTCGTCCGTTGGATCAGGCCGTGTCGGTGACTTGGGGTCCATAGCGGGTACGGATTTCGGCGCCTCCCGCGGGCGGCTCGCGAACGGCCCGAGTCCCACGGTGAGCCCCATGGTGAAAGCAAACACCGCAGAGAAAAACAGGGCTGCAAATACCGCCACCTGAAATGCGGATATTTTCAAGCCTTGATAGTGCGAGGACAAATTCTCGTGCTCCGCAGACATCTCAGCTGTTCGAACTTGTATGGCGAGTTCAGTAAATGCAGGCTGTTGCTGCTCTTCCTGGTAAACGCGTTCGAGGAGCCATGCAGAATCCGTGTCCACGATTTCAGAGGTGCCGCTCTCCAATTCGTGAGACGCCCTGGGGGCTGCCATCCCTTCTGCCAAGGAGGTTTGCTGTTGCTCCGGCAAAACGTTCTTAATCGACAAAGCCGGCAACTCGTCCGAGTCGGTGCAACGCTCTAGAGCCTGCTGATCCCGAACGACCCGGTTAACTTCGAACTCGCGAGAACCATTCCCCTGGTGCTGCTCATCGTGGTCGATTGCGGGTTCGGCTTCGGACGTGGCTCTTTGCCCTTGCGGCTGGGGCTCAGTTCCCTGCGCCCCTTTCCGCTTCGCGAATTCAATGAGCGTTGCAAACCTGCCGCCCGCGGCCAAAAGAGTGTCAAAAACGTGCGCAACGTTCTTCGGATTGAACTGCAGTTGGCGGGCGGTTAGCGACAGCCGGAGGCTGTCGTCAAGTTCGATTTGGTGGCTTTCCACGAGATGGTTCCGCAGTTCAAAATAGAGCGAACCGCTCTCGTAGTTTTCTCTCCAGCTATGAATGGCTTCAAGCCGGCGATTCGCGTCTTTCTCCAATTCTTGTTCCGGCTGTTCCGCCTCTTCGGTGATTACTTCGCCTTCGTCATGGGGCAATGCCAAGGTGATTTCTCTCAGCCCACCGCGCAGTTCTTGAACCGCGTTGGACGGTAAAGATGTTTTTCGGCACACCCACTCTCCGCGCTTCTTATCGAAGTCGACCGTGGCGCGATACTCTACCGTTTCATACTTGAATACAGGCAATGGTTTCAACGGTGGCCAAGTGCCGGCCAGGATGGATTTCATCTCGGCCTGTTGGACTGAAGAGGTTAATCCAGCGATGTTGGCCTTAGTCGATCTCATGATTCGGCCCAAAAAGCTCTGCGTTCAGAACCCTGTCGGTGGCGAAAAACCTGTGCTGTGAACCCCAACACCATCCGAAGAAATTAGTTTCTCTTTGCCTCCGCACAAGCCTGATGACCGACGAGTAGTGTTGTAGCTTGTGCGTCCTCCCAGGACTGCACGGGTTTGCCGTATTGCCTGTGGCGCCTTCAAACCCTTCCTTTTGAGCTGTATAGAAAGAGGGCAGGGTAGGATCAAGCCGCCTCGGGGCGAGGGTCCAACGCGCGCGTCCGCCTTAGGCCGCCGCCCGGACAAGCGGGTACTAGCCTTGCGCTTGTTCCGCTTGTCGAGTATTCCAGTGCGCTCTCCGTCAGGCAGAACCTTCAAGCAGCGGGTAAGCCGCATACCTGACGGGCGACCGAGCCCTGAAGCGCCTTCCGAGTGCGGGAGACTGGGCGATTGTTGCCATGCTGAGCGGCCACTGAAGAAATCCGATTTGCAGCAACTTTTTACATTGAGCGGGTTGAAAGGTCTATGCGCGCCGGGATCGGAGGGTGAACCTGTGAGAATCCCCATGGAGGAGAATATCTGGAGATGGGTCTGGCTTGGGGTCGCCATTCTCGTATTCACGATCGCAATTGTGCTTGCAAAGAATGTTCGATGATTCATTCCGCTCCGCAAATGCCTAGCGTTGGCTAAGGGACTTGCCCATCGTGGCAAGAGACAAAACCATGCAAATGAGTTGCTGCGGCCTCGGGTCTTTGTTGCGTGCTGATGCCAACTGTCCCACGCGTCATATCGCTATGTACATCGCGGGACACTTTCGACAAGAAAACGGCCCGGAGCTTGCTGCCTCCGGGCCGATGTGGTGATTTCCGGCCGTTCAAGCTGCGATTTGTTTGGTAAACGGAACAGAGGACTTGATTTCAATCTTGCGCGGCAGTGCCATGACAGCCACTGGTGCCGTCATCTCCAGCACGCCATTGGCGTATTCGGCGGTCAGTTTCTCTGCGAGGTCGCCCTCGGGCGATCAGCGGTCAGATTGTAAGTTGTAATACCGCAAAAGGGCCCTTCTTGGAAGCATGCTTTTGAACTCGTCCGGAGGTACATCAACCCCTGCCACCCCTCCACAACTCCGCGCCCTCACCAGCCCTGAAACGAAAAAAATCGAGAGCTTCCGAGCCGTGATGAGCGTCACATTGCCCCGTGATTCAAGTTACGGCGGGTCTGTGCCTGCTAAATGGATAATCTTGGTTGGAGGTGCGAGATGCCAACCGATGACCGCGACCTCTTAGACGTTCTGAAGTTTGAACTCGCTTTTCTCGAACAGGGCGGCTATGGCCGTTCGCCGAGAACTCCTCACAAACCTCAATACATTCTTGAAGACTCTCTCACCTGCATGAACTACGATTCCAAAGAGAATTCCGGTCCGTGCAGTGATTGTGTTCTCATAAACCTGGTGCCGCTCGAGCGACGCTCCGAAAAAATTCCCTGCCGCCACATCCCGCTCAACGTATCCGGCGAGACGCTCGAGTCCCTCTACCAGCGCAGTAATCAAAACGAGATCGAGGAGGCAGTTGGGGGCTGGCTAAGAACTCTTATTCATCATTTGGAATTCTTGTTGCCGACTACGCAAAAGTCATCTTAAGCCTTCTTCATGCGTGGCCCGGGGATGAGCACTCATTCTTTGACCCTTTCCCGCGAAAGCTTCTCAATCAACCGTGGAATCGCATCGTCCTGTAACTTCAGAACGGTCGAAGTATCGCTTACCTGCGCGCTATGCTCTGTCAAAGGGCGCCGTTCCAGTACGCCTAAGTCTGTTTTTCTATTGCTCTCAGAGAGCACGCGACAGACACTGAGGCACTGGATTGATGCACACCCAGAGAAATCCATCGATCGACGTTCTTCGAGGCATCGCCATTCTACTGGTCCTCGGAGCTCATTTTCCGTGCTTCGAGATCTGGACACGAATCGGCTGGACCGGCGTCAATCTTTTTTTCGTCCTCAGCGGTTTTCTGGTCTCCGGGCTACTCTTCGATTCGCTCCGAAGCTCGGGCAGCGTTCGAGCTCAACGCTTTTTCGTCCGGCGCGGATTCAAGATCTGGCCTTCGTTCTATTGTTTTATGGCCTTTTATGCCTTCGTCGCCCTTCTCAAATCAGGACTGTATCCTTGGCGAGCGATCATCGATGCCGCATCCTTTATTCAAAACTACACAAACAACAGCGATGAATTTCTAACCTCGCACATCTGGTCACTCTGTGTGGAAGAACACTTTTATGTTTTGCTTCCGCTCCTTTTTCTGGCAGCGAAGTACTTTCTAGGTTCGAAAACACCTCGCGCAATCGCGATCGCCGCTGCGTTGTCCTTGCCGATTTGTTTTTTGCTGCGCCTACGCGTGGCGCAAAGCGGCCAGGGCATACATCAAAGTCATCTGCTTTTCGACACGCTTCTGCTTGGCGTGCTTCTGTCCTATCTGTATCGCTTTCAACCTGAATGGTTTCGTTTGCTCAGTTCCACTCCGTTCGCTCTGGTGGGCGTAGTGTGCCTTGCGCCGATGCTCCTGGGCATTCGCGACAGCCGGTTCGTTCAGACAATTGGCGTCACGTCAGGCTCAATCGGTTTTGGTCTACTGCTATGCTGGGCTGTAGATCGGTGGCCGGGGAATTCATTGGCTTCATCGGTGCTTAGAGGACTATCGAGGATTGGGTTCTACTCCTATCCGATATATCTCTGGCATCTCATGGTTCGGCTCGTGGTGTTAGCCTGCTTCGGCAGCCAACTTTGGGGTTTTGGGCCTACGTCGCAGGCTCGATAGCCGCCGGCGCGATGGTCACACAGCTTATGGAGCAGCCGTTTCTGCGCATTCGCGACCGGCTCTTCCCTGATCAGGCGGTGGCCTTCACGCCGAACTCCGTCACATTGACCAGCCGCCTTGCGGATTGTCCAAAGTGATTCTAAGCACTCGCCGGACTTAAGTGCGCGCAAACCCAAGATGAATAGTCGGACACGCAGCAGCACCTCGCAAAATCCTGTGCTTACGGAAGCTAGCAGCAAAATTTCAGCGTGCTACTTCGCGGTGGTGACTTTCCGACTTGAAGCCCAGCGAGTGTCATGAAAGTGTCATGATTTTCGGTTCAGATCGCAGCAGAACGAATGAGAACCGATCGAGACGCTGAGAGCGCAGGAGGTTGACACAACAGAATAAAACCAGTCAGAAGGGACCGGATGGAAGCGAAAGGTCGTTGACCCTGGCGGTGGCAAGGAAGGGTGTTGTTCTTCGGCGCTACAGTGACTTGGCGATGCTGCCGGTGATCGCGGCGATTACGGAAGACGCGAATCTTGAGTTCTCAAGATCTGCGCCGAAAGAGACCGTAGACTGCGACTAGTATCGCGAGCAGCAGGACCACAACTGCATTCTTTCGCGTGCGAAGAAGGTAGTATTCGTTCACCGGACGGTCGTCTTGCAAAGCCGGCGTATTCGGCGAATTCGCGATTATCGTGTCGAGATCGACCGGGCCGGGAACGAGTACAGCAAACTGATCGGCTGGCGTTACGGAACGATCCCATTCGACGAGGTCGGCCGCGGCGCGTGGAGGCAAACGCTCAGCCAACTGTGAGGGTGAACGGACGGGAATGGGACTCATGCTGGCGAGAAAATGTCTTCCCTCGTTGCCCTGATAACCAAAAACGCGGACATATGGAAAAGAGTCGCGCAAAGCTCGAGCGACGGCGGCCTGGGTTGCGGCGTCTCCCCCGGGCAACCACTGCTGAACAATACCCCCGCTGCGGAGGTGACGTTTCACCAGGGCGTAAAATTCCTTGGAATAGAGCAGGCTGGAGCCGGCGGCGGGGACCGGCGGAGGCGGGTCGACAATGACCGAATCGAATGTTTCTGAAGTGCGCTCTAGGAATCGTCGACCATCGTCCACGACCACGTGAGCGTCCGACGAGGCAAGAACTTGCGACGCGTCGGCGTAGAAGTAAGGAAACAACTTGGGAACACTAGGGATTAGATCAACTGCTGTGGTCGGAATTGCCCAGGATAGCGCCGAGCGAAATGTAGTTCCCATGCCAAAACAGATCACCAACGTATTTTGGGGCGGCTGCTCGTGGGAAGCCAAAGTGAGATGCGCCATGAATTTAGTGATCGGAGTCAGTTCGGTCATATTGATGCCATTGACCAGCAGCACTTTTTGTTTTGGATTACCAGCCTCGGCGGCGACGACGGTGGCTGTGCTGTCGCGTGATACGACGAGATTGGAAAGTGTCGCTTCCCGGTCATTCGCCAAGAAAAAAACGAGCAGAGCAATGACGAGTAGAGCACATCGGGCCGCCCGGTCTGCGAAGTTGGCCCGACAATAGGCGGTGGTCGTAACCGCCATCACAACAAACGGCGACATCAGGATGAGCAAAGTGATGCGCTCGCTGACTAGCGGCAACAGCAAGAAGCCAGCCAGTAAAGGCCCAGCGATACAGCCAAGTACGTTCATGGCATAGGCTCGTCCAGCTCTCTGCGGATCACCTTCTGACCACCGGTCGAGAAACATGGGTGTTAAGAAACCAATCACGCCGGAAAAGGGCATTACTCCGAGCAGCACGCGCGCAGTGCCGGAGAGCGGCAAGCGAACATCCGCGGCGAGCAGTGGCAGCAGGCCGAATATCAATAGAAAACTCCAGAGAATGTCACTATCTCTCTGGTTCTTGCTGCTCCATGCTCTGTACCGTCTCGCGCCGTAAAAATTAGCCACAAGATAAGAAGCCAGGATCAGTGCGAAGGAGTAAACCATGGGTCCTATGCTAGGGGTAAATAGGCGTATCCAAACAACTTCTGTGCCCATGCTGGTCAAGCCTGTAAGAAAAAGCAGGATAAGAATACTCACCTTGGTCGCGACTGGCCTGGCGTAGGATTCCGGACTGGGTGTGCCTCGTTTCTCTGCTACAGATGCCGGTCGAAGCGAGAGGGCGAAAGCAGAAGCAGCAATTAGGAGGTTCAGGAGCATTCCCACGCGCAGAGTCTTGTTAAAACCAAGGGCTTCGATGAAAAGCAAAGGAATGACAGCACCGAGGATTGCGCCGAAGAGATTGGCGACATACAAGAAGCTGAAAGAACGCTGAGTATCGGAGCCGGACTCGCTGCGAAGTGCCGCCATGGCTAGTGGGATCGTCGCGCCCATGAAAGCACACCAGGGAATCAGAGTTAGAGCCAGGTAAAGGAGAGAATACAGGTAGTACGGGCCCGAAGAAAGACCGGAGGAGATGGAGAGAGACTCGAGCCAACGATGTCCCAACGACAGCTGAAGGGGCACGACGAATGAAGAAATGCCGATGAGCAGTTCGCATAGGGCGTAGAGTCTAAGTGCCGAAACGCCGGTCGGTTCTGCAGTTTTCTGGGCGAAACGCCCGCCGATCCAAGAGCCCAGCGCAATACCTGCCATGAACATAGACAACACCGTAGAGACTACCGGAGTAGTTATGCCGAACTGCGCGACAGCCAGGCGAAGCCAGATCAACTCGTACAAAATGCTGCAAAGCCCCGACAAAAGGAAAAACGCTAAGTACCAGGTCACGTTTGTGTCCTCGAAGCCGCGGATAGACCACCTATTGTTAACGCTGCACTGGTTGCCACAATTAAAAAAGCCTTTTGGAGGCGGGAGGGCCCAATGCATAAACGTTTCGCCGAATTAACTTCTGTGCAAAATCATCCTTCCGGTGGCTTTCCTGTTTCTGTTCTGGATGCCCAGGGACAGTTCCGGGCTCTGCCGCTGTTCGGCGTATAAGTGGGCCCCTGGAAGGCCAGGATAAGGTGTCCCAACTGCTTGCGAGTTGAAATGAGGAGTTGATCTTCCTCGCGTTTGTGTCAAGTTGTCACATCTACGATTGTCAGGACTCTGGCGCCTGATATGCTGACCACCCCGAGGTTGGGACAATGCGTCCAGAAAGACACTGCCCGTATTGCGGCAGTCGGAGAACGCGCTACTCGCGCAGGAGTTTTGTAGAGCGGGTCATCCTTCCTTTGTTCGGGATCCGCCCCTACCGGTGCGACGATTGCGACGGACGGTTTTTTCGCTCAGCGATGTCAGGGCATGTACGAACCGATTCGATTTCTCGCTAAACGAAGATAGAAATAGAACTGACTCGGACCTGTAGTCCCTTGTAGTCCCGTTAGCTGGAGTGCGCTTCTGTTGGCAGCGACTTGACCCTCGATTCGGGCGACGCCAATGCAAGAAAGGGTTGGGCCACCGGGCGGCTAGGACCAGACTTTCGAAAAAAGTGGTCGTGTAAACGGGCCTACCATAAAAGAATTTTGCCCCTTCGGCCAGATACGGGTCTTCCATCTCCTCCAAGTGTTCGAGGTTGCTTCGCGGATGTAGTAGGTTTCGGTGCGTCCGGTGCGCTGCGCCAGCTTCTCCAAGCGCTTTTCGATGGACTGTGGAAGTCGAATGGCCAGCATGATTGCCTCGCGCTCTCGGAGCTGTAAAAATTATGGAAGCGACAGATCTAGTCGGTAAACATCAAGAACATTGGCTGGCACTTTTTTCATACCCGTACCGGGTAATGACGTCTCGCAGAGCTCTTGATTTATCATGCGGAGGTCGCCTGCTTCTCAAAGGCAAGGACAGCGGGTGAAGTGCTTGAGTTATCTCGCACTAGGTATGACTTGTCTACCTGCTTTCCCTGCCGTTCCAGTCTTGCTTTTTGCGCCTCTGATTACTCGCATCAACCTCACTACCAGCATTACGCCCGAAATCGCTCCGGTCACTAGCAGCGCATAGTAGATCAGCTGGTTCACGATCACTGCTCCCGGTGCATACTGTTGCTCCTGTTCTGTCATCACCCAGACGCCGGCGCGGATCAGGGAATACACCACCATCAATCCCCCCGCATGCACGAATAACCCATACACCTGCCGAAACAACACCCAATCGGGCCTCACCAAGTTGACCGCCGCCCGGACGATCTCCGCCATGGTCAGCAATCCGATCGGAAGAAAAACCTGATACCAGATCGGCGCTAGTTTCAGGAATGCCGCCGCCGGTCCCAGAATCAAAGATGGATAGTTCTTTACTCCCGCCAACCAGATCAGCGCCACCGTGCACGCGATGATAATCGACACAGACTCCAGCCGTGAAATCTTCCTCTCGGTCGGCAACGAATCCGTACTCAGTTTATCGGCGTTCAGATCAAATCGCAGCCTGCCGCATTTCCCGCTCAAATCCCAGTTGTCTGGATTCTTCGCAAATTGCTTCTCCACCAGCGTGAAAATGAACGTAACGATTGCAAACTGAATGAGCAGTTGCAGCAAGCATGTCGAAAAAATACTGCTGACGCTCAATTTCTGTCCGCTCAGTCCCAGCACCAGAAAAATCGTTCCGATCACCACCGCGGTCAGACCCAAGTTGAATGAAAGCACCTTGGCATAAAACGGAAACAGCACCGGCCCGATTAACCGCCTTCCAAACGCCACCGACCTGTCGTCCTGTCGGTAGTGCGCCGCCAATACGAACGGGTTGCCCCGCGACTTGAGAACCATCATTTGTTCCGTATCGCTTAGCGCACGCCCCAGCGCTCGCTCTTTGTCTTCCATCTCACTCTGGATGTCCTCCCGCAACTCCCGAACAATATCCTCGCACTGCGTCTCCGGCAGCCCAGTCGCTACGTTCTTTAAATAACGTTCCAATGGAACCCGCGTCATGGCACCCTCCCTGCCCGGCCTAAACTAATCCCCTCAGCGATTCGTTGATGCTCTCCCACTCCCCCAGTAGTTGCTTCAGAATTGCCTTCCCATCCGCCGACAAACGGTAAAACCGCTTGTTCCTCTTTTCTTCTTCCCGCCATTCGCTAGCCAGCAACCCCTGCGACTCCAGCCTTCGCAGCAAGGGATACAGCGTCCCTTCATCGATCGCCATACCCTGCTCTTCCAGAGTCTTTCGCAGCGTATAGCCGTACTGTTCCTTCTTAAGCGCGGCCAGCACGGCGAGCACGAGCGATCCTCGGCGCAGCTCCAGCCTCAAGTTCTCGAACAGCTCGAAATGGTTCGCACCATGCATCATATAGTGTATGTCACATACTGTATGATGCACAGTATAGGCTGTCAAGCATTTTTTTAATTGTCTTCTGGAGCGGGCCGCGCCTCTGCATCTGATTGTGATGTCGGCCTAGAGGACCGGAGGTAGCACCGTCGTTCTATCACGCTCTGCCTCGTCGCTGACTTACTTTGCGTCTGCACCTAAGATGCAGGCCTAATGGCCGATTCCTCGTCGTACAGCGGCACGACAATCTCTCACTACCGTATCCTGGACCGGCTCGGTTGGAAACTATTACGGGATCAACCGACCCGAGAGGTGTTGCATCGACTGTCCTCGCAGGGCTAATCGGCCACAGGCGACCTAGTACTGTCCTGAAAGCAAGAGAGGAATAGAATAACGGACGGTTAGGAGGAGCCGATGCCGACGATTGAGGGGAAACAAGCAGTGGTTTGGATTGATGCTTATGTGAAGAAGGCGGGGAAGCTTGCGGTCGTGACTAAGGCAGTACGAACTCTGTTGAAAAAAACTGTAAAGGGCGGCGAGGAGTACGTGAGTCCCTGGAAGATTCCGTCGTTTGATTCGAACGGACCGCTGTGCTGCTTCATAGCGGGTAAAAATCATGTGACGTTCGCTTTCTTGCGCGGGGCCTTACTGCCCGACCCGGAGGAGCTGCTGGAGGGAACAGGAAAGGGCGTGCGACACGTCAAACTGCGCAGTGTTGGCGAAGTGAAGAGGCCAGCAGTAAAGAAATTGATTGCAGAGGCGGTGAAACTGAATAGGAAGGACCCGCCCTCGGGCATGATGGTGGGAATGGAAAAGAGGAAGGCTAAAACCACGAAGAAGAGGTAGGCAAACCAGCGGTCACGGCCGACTGATGAACCCAACCAGTCCGTTCAAATCGCGGCAGAACGAATCAGAACCAATCACGCCGTGAGCTAACGCTTTGATTCTGCTTTGGTTTAAGTATGCCGAGCCAAAGATTTGGATGCACCAAAATAGTGCAGTGTCACGGCTTACGAAGCCGGCGCAGAGCGGAACGCGCACCGTGACGAATATGAACAATGTTAACGACGAGCCTGTTCTTGTCGACGGCGTAGATGATTCGGTAGACCGTTGGCTTCTTGCCGAACAGCAGGTGACGAAGCTTTTTGTTTTCCGGAATCACCCTGCCGCGTTCGGGGTACCGCTCCAGACTGTACACCGCTTCCTCAAGGTCATTGAACCAGGCAAACGCTGACTCAAGGGAAGCAAATTCAACATATTCATAGATGCTCTTCATGTCCCGCAGCGCGCGGTCGGTCAGCCTAACGAGGTATTGCATGGTCGCGCCGGAACTTCTCCAGTGCTTCCCGGGCTGGGCGTAAACGACCTTTCCTTACATTCTCCAGACCTTGCCGGATCCCTTCCGAAGCGTCGGCTTGCGCAGCGATGTCAAGCAAGCGCTGATAGGCTTCGGCGTCCTGCACCACCGCTTCCGCTTTACCATTTATCGTAAGAACGAGCGGCTCCTTCGTCATTTTGAGATGCTTCAGAAACTTCACCGGATTGCGGCGAAATGTCGTCATCGCTTGAATGTCTCTTTTGATGTCGAACATATTCTCCCTCACCGTAGCAGATGATAGCACCTTTAAAGGTGCTATCAAAGTTAAGCGAGCGTCGCAGAGATGCAAGGCTCTCGGGGAGCTAAGCCAAGGATTCTATTACCCCGAAATGGTGCACTCCGTTGGTGCAACGTCTGAAACACTGACTCACCGCTGTCGGAAGCTAGCGGGCCAACGCAATGAGCAATGGCTAATATACGCATGTCGTGCTCCCGTGACGAGCGATGGCTCGCGCCGTGAATCAGGCTGGCGGAGCGATCGAAGTGGAGCGACGAACGCTGCGGATCTGATTGACGATGTCGATGGCCAGGCGCTGGGCTGCTGCCGGACCATCAATCGCTGTAACCCTGCCCTTGCGAATTTCCGTACCAGTTTTGGAGCCAATCATCTGAAAGACCCAGTCGTACGTCAAGAACGGTCTGGTCACATCGATATAGATGTCCGCTTCCTTGCGGTCGTCGACGATCCGGATGCCCCATTTCCGCAGTTCAGGGCGAACGTAAAGGGCATCTTGTAGTAAGTTTCCTTTCATCCAGATGGTGTGCGATTCGACGAATATGGTTCGAGCTGAACGGAGGATCTGGTCCGGCTCGTTCTCGGCGCGACGAATGCCAGTATCACCCTCGGCCGATATCGCGGCTGATTTATCAAGCACATCTCTTGGCAGCGGCAGTGCGGCAGCAAGCTGTTCCACAATGACTGCCGCAAGCTTGGGACCAGCGTCAAATTCATCAGCGGCTTCAATCATTCCGGAGGAAAGAGTCAGCGTGCGCGGCTGATATACCAGCGCGTAGGTCCAATCAAAAGTCATAACCGGTCGATCGACGGTGACTTGGATTTCGGCTGTCTGTCCGTAATCGGCGAAGTGCAATCCTAGCTGGCGGAACATCGCTGCCTTTTGGATATCGTCTTGCAATCGCTCGCGGCGCAGATAGATCGTTTTGGAGTGCACGGAAATGGTATGCAACAGCCGCGCTTCCGGGCGTGGAAGATTTTGTGCCGGAGGGGCTACTCCCGCCGAAGGAGGCGTGGCAGTCGTAGCGTTATCTGCGGGCGAGCGCAAACGCGCGCCTGAGTCAAAGCGCGTACCGCCCGACACAGTGGCCAGTCCTGCCACACTGTCGACGGGCACAGCAAAATTGATGTTTTGGCCCGCACTCGATGAACCGACCACTATTCCGAGAATCTTGGCGTCGGCGTCAACGAGTACTCCCCCGCTTGAGCCTGGTGCCAAGGGAGCGGTGACCTGCAAGATCCGATAGCCACTACCGGCCCCGGGCACATCGTCGGCCATTCGCGTGGCGCTCAGGATCCCCGAAGACGCGGTCCAGGGCAGACCGACGGCGTTCGACACGACATATACTGTTGCGCCGGGTGCCGCGTTGGCGGTGTTACCGACCGACAGGACCGGCAGTCCGATGGCGGCGATGCGCAGCGCGGCGACGTCGCGGCGCTCGTCGGATGCTATCAATTCGACCTGGTCATACCTTTCGCCGTTTTTTAGGCGGATCTGGACCTCGCGCATCCCTCTCACCACATGGTTGGCGGTAAGGATTATCCCGTCGCTGCGAATGATTACTCCGGAAGCGACGCCCGCAACCTGTCCGTCACCCCTGCCCACCAGGATAGAAACGGCTGACGGAGAGATCCGCTCGACGACCTGTTCGCCAGAGAGCGCGCGGGGATTTGCCAGTTGCCCGAGCAGATTCGAAACTGAGAGTGCCAAGAAAGCCATGATGGCTGACAACAGATGCAGAACTCTCATAATTCCTCCTTCTGTGCTCTGAGCCCTTACACCACAGGCTTTGAACGTAAGGGAACTCGGCTATGGGTCAACTCGACTTGCCATTTCGCCATTTGTATTGGCTGGCCCCTGCAAAATCCCCGCCGGCCCGCGACCCAGATCGCGCATTCATTGGTTTGTGCTTGCAGGAACCAAGGAAACCTGAAGGAGCGGAACGGCGCTGATCGATATGGCTTGCTCCTCTTGGTGAAAGTTCGTAGCTTGGCTGCCGATTCAGCCATAGGCTGGGCGCCTCTTTCGGCAGGTACATTCGAAAGGAGACAACGGCACCTGAGATACTCAAGAACGCGGCCAGAACAACGAGCTTTGAAAAAGTCCGCCGCTCCTTCTTCATGAATCCGATAGGTGAGCCGACTCTTGGTTAGGGCGGTGCGAGTAGAATTCAGGACCCGCGACAGATAGCTTCTGGGAAGACTTTTCAGCAGAGGATTAACCAACCAAGCGAAGAATACTGGAATGCTACGGCTCAGCCCGACCGACTCCAGTTCTACATAGATCCCACCGTCTTGTTCCTTGAGTCTCCAGTAGCTGTAGAGCCGCCACAAAAAGCCGCGATCGTTCCCGACCGGTCTTTCCCGCTCCTGTGGTTGGTCCGAGTTTTCCACCTCGGCGATCCGTTTGGAATAGGATCGGCTGTTGGCATGGCGCTCATTCATGCGGAAGTACGTGACTTCGAATTCTGCGTTGAATGTGGCAGTGACAATGGTCTTCTGATAGAGGCGGAGATAGATATTGAAATGCGTTCCGTCGGTGCTCAACAGCTTCGAGCGTTTCACGTCAGGCTGATAAATGACAGGGTATTGCTCGTAGTCCTGCAATAAGGCAAGCGCCTGGTTCAGGTTTACGCCGGGGATAAATCCAAGGGCGATCCAATGGTGCACAAGCCCCCCCGGCACCTTGATGGTTCGTTCCCCATCGAGCGTCTCCATTTGATCGATGATAATTTCGCCTTGACGGAGTCGGTTGCGGAGCGCTTCGCGCTGCAACTCTGGCTTGCCATCCATCGAGTAAAAGGAATCGCCATCGCGGAGCGACCTGGCCATGCGCTCTTCGGTGAGCACGATGTATCTACCGAATGCGTTCGAGGTTTCTTGCTTCAACTCCACCGCGTCCAACGACTCGGCCGCAAAACAGGTGAGAACCAGACACAGGGTTGATATGAATGGTCGCATGGCTGGGCTCCTTGCGATCTCTTCAACCGGGAAAAGGTCTGAGACCCCACGTGCATTTGGTAGTCCATGGCGTTCGTGAACTTGCACTTGCAACACTAATGGCTTGCGCAGGAGACACCCGACACTGCTGCGCAGTAATTCCCTGACACTGTCATCCAGGTCAGACAGCTGAAATCTTAGGATTTGGGCGATACAGGCTGCAGATCACCCGGACACTTTACGGGATAGTCCCGCAGAATGGAAGGATTTGCAATCGATTTGTTTGACTTGCCAGCCGCGCCAGCCTAATATGGCGCGCCAAGCGCAGTCTTTTCTCCATTATGGTCGGTCAGACCATCTCGCATTTTCGAATTCTTGAGAAGTTGGGCGGCGGTGGGATGGGTGTGGTCTATAAGGCCGAGGACACCAGGTTGGGCCGCGTGGTGGCGCTGAAGTTCCTCCCTCCCGAACTTTCCAGGGATCGCCAAGCCGTCGATCGTTTTCAGCGCGAGGCCCACGCTGCCTCAGCCTTGAACCATCCCAATATCTGCACCGTGCACGACATAGGTGAATGTGAAGGTCGCTGCTTCATTGTCATGGAGCTGCTTGAAGGTATGACCTTGAAACATTTCATCGGCAGGAAGCGATTCAGTACGGTACGCCTGCTGGAGCTGGCGATACAAATTGCCGACGCGCTGGAAGCCGCACACCAGAGGGGAATCGTTCATCGCGATATAAAACCTGCGAACATATTCGTGACATCGCAAGAACGGGTGAAAGTTCTCGACTTCGGTGTCGCGAAGGTTCTTCCTCCAATGGGCAGCGACTTGACGGGAAACCCGGAAGCATCAGAGACGGAAACCATGTCCACCGCGGCGGGAATGTTAGTTGGCACCGTAGGTTACATGGCCCCGGAACAGCTAGAAGGCAAGCCGGTGGACCTTCGCATCGATCTTTTCGCGCTGGGTCTGGTCTTGTACGAAATGGCCACCGGACACAATCCCTTTCTCGGGCAATCGGCCTCTTCCACAATTGCGAATATCTTGAAAGAGGAAGTCCCGCCAATTGCGATCTACAATCCCGTGACGCCGCCGGAGCTGGAACGCATCCTGCAGAAATGCTTGCGCAAGCGCAAAGAGGAACGTTACGCATCGGCTCGTGATCTGGCTTTGGATCTTGAAGTTCTGCGCCGCGGCCTGGAGTCCGCCGTGCGACCTAATTCCGCGATAGTTCCGTTCGCTGTTGTGCCGCCGCTTTCTCTGCCGCGCTGGGCAGTCCGCAGTCTGTTCGCGCTCATTCAACTCGGATACCTGGGAATGTATTCGTTGGTGCTCTACAAGTTCGGCGATGTTTTGAGGGTAAGTCTCGAGCTGTACGCCTCCATGACGCTAGGCGGCGCCCTAATTGTGGATGCCGTGCTTGGCGCTCCGTTGCGTCTCTACCAACTTACCGCAGTGGCTCTCGACTATCCTGACGCCGGTCGCAAGTTTCGCTGGTTGTTTCCGGCGGTTTTGTTGCTGGATCTCGCCTGGAGCGGGACGCCCTTGCTTTTCCTCGGACAGCTGCAAGGAGCCGTTTTGCCGTGCGCGGCGGGGTTGGCATACCTTCCTTTCTGCCAACGCACTCTCCTTTATGCCGCTTACGCGCCCACGGGCGGGACTTCGTCTGCGCTCCGGGCAACGGATACGTGCTGAAAGATTTTCTTCAGCGTGCATCGCGGCTTTACCGTCGCACACTGTTAAGCGAACTGAA
>Ga0306920_100005077_pt1 | contig 16944 bp, 19 predicted proteins | sample flu12Cox44000170_FD_204666 | JGI IMG/M metagenome (GOLD analysis project Ga0306920, IMG submission 204666) | Lab enrichment of tropical soil microbial communities from Luquillo Experimental Forest, Puerto Rico - flux4day.12C.oxic.44.000.170 (v2)... | ecosystem: Environmental > Terrestrial >... | reverse complement strand
CTGGCGCGGGTCTGGAAGGCTGTGCGCTTTTCCTGGTGGATGACGTCGATGCTGCACAAGTTTCCGGACAGCGGGACCTTCGGCGCGCGAATCCAGCTCGCCGAACTCGACTACGTCGCGAGTTCCCGGGCGGCGATGACATCGCTTGCAGAAAATTACGTCGGGCTGCCGTTCTAACTGCGCTTGTCACTTCGTACTCCGTCATGCCCGGCCTTGTGCCGGGCATCCACGTCATCTGTTTCTGAAGGAAAGAACGTGGATGGCCGGGACAAGCCCGGCCATGACGATGCGGTGGCAATCGCGTTCGGTACGCCATATCGTACTCCTGTCAGGCGCCGCCAGTGTCATTCAAACACCCGCGCAAATCCCGTTTAAAACTTTGTAGGCGGTGAAATCGGCGTGCGTTTCGCATTCAATGCGGTCAACCGCTGCAACACGTGCGGAGCCGCTTATGACCACAATCGAAATCCCCGCGGACTTCGAGCCGCATTTTCGCAAGAGCCCGTTCACCGATCCCTGGGAGCCGCTCTACTCGAAGAGAACCGAGCGGGGTGTGACCATCGGCTTGCGGCTCGCCAGCGCACACACCAACTCGCGCGGGCTCATTCATGGCGGGCTGATCGCTTCGCTTGCCGACAACGCCATGGGCTATAGCTGCGCGCAAGTCATGGGCTGGACGGCGTCGCTGCTCACGGTCTCGCTTACGGTCGACTACATCGGCAGCGCGCAAATCGGCCAGTGGCTTGCTGTCGAGTGCGAGGCGATCAGGACCGGCAGCACGATCTGCTTTGCGCAGGGCTTGATCAGGGCGGACGGAGCGGTGATCGCCCGCGCCAGCGGCACGTTCCGCGTGGGACCTAAAAAACCATAGGCCGCGCTCGCTCAGCCAAAATTCCAGTCGGAGGTCTCGATCACGAGATCGATGAAGGTACGCACCTTCGCCGACAGCAGCCGCGAGGTCGGATAAACGATGTTGATCGGCAACGCCGGCAGCTCGAATTGATGCAGCACGATTTTGAGCCGGCCGCGCTTGATCGCGTCCGCCGCCTGATACGCCAGCACGCGCGTGAGCCCGCCACCCGCTTCGGCATACTGGACTGCCGCATCGGCGCTGTTGGTCAACAGACGCGGCGTGTGGCTCACGCGAATCTCGTTTCCGTTCTCGACAAAGCGCCAATCCGCGAGGCCGAACGTGGCGCCGAAACGGATCGTGTCATGCAAGGCGACGGCCTCGGGCCGTTTCGGCTCCCCGCGAACCCCAAGATAGGAGGGCGAGGCCACCGTGATCCGCCGCATCTGGCCGACCTGACGCGCCACCAGCGTGGAGTCGGCAAGCTCCCCGATGCGGATCGCGAGATCGATGCCGTCCTCAACCAGACTAACCATGCGGTCTTCCAGCCGCAGCTCACCCGACACGTCCGGATAGCGCTCCAGATAGGCCGACATGACCGGGCTGACGTGAAGACGACCGAAACCGACGGGAGCCGAAACCACCAGCAGCCCGCTGGGGCGCGTGCGTTCACCCTCTGCCGCGCGTTCGGCCTCCTCAACATCGGCGAGAATGCGTCTTGCGCGTTCGTGGTAGCGCGCGCCGACGTCGGTCAGCGTCACGGAGCGGGTGGTCCGCTGCAACAGGCGTACGCCCAGGTGATCTTCAAGCGCGGCGATCAGCCGCGTCACCGCCGACGGCGACAGCTTCAGCTTGCGCGCCGCTGGCGCGAAGCCGCGAAGGTCGGCCACCGCGACAAAAGCCTGCATGGCTTCAATTCGGTCCATGGCATTATTTCATAATCCGCAATTGTGAAGTGTCAATGCGAATAATTGTCCCACAAAGCGCTGGATGCCATCTTGACGGCGGTGGGAGGGGCGAATCGCCCTTAGCCCAAGAAGAAGGAGCATCCCATGTCGTCAGACGCAAAGACCTATTCCAGCGACGTGGCGTTCACGCCGAGGGTCAAGGCCATCCAGGAGCAGAAGGGCTCGCGCGCGATTTACGCGCGGATGGAAGAGCAGGGCGGCTGGCGTACCGAGGTCGACGCCAGGCTCACTGATTTTCTATCCAATACCAACAGCTTCTATCTCGCGACCGCGTCCGCCTCCGGCCAGCCCTATATCCAGCATCGCGGCGGACCCAAGGGCTTCATCCGTATCCTGGACAAGAACACGATCGCCTTCGTCGACTATGGCGGCAACCGGCAGTACATTTCTCTTGGCAATCTCTCGGAGAACCCGAAGGCCCATATCTTCCTGATGGATTATGCGAACCGCCGCAGGATCAAGCTGTGGGGCGAGGCGCGTGTCGTCAACGACGACCCCGAGTTGATGCGCTCATTGATGCCGAAGGGCTATCGCGCGCGGCCCGAGCAGGTCATCGTTTTCAAGATCGCCGCATGGGACGTCAACTGTCCGCAGCACATCCCGCAAAAATTCGACGCCGAAGATGTGGCCGAGGCGCTGGCGATGCGCGACGCGCGGATCGAGGAACTCGAGGCGGAGCTCGCGAGGATGAAAAGCGAGGCTGCGCCTGCGGTCTGATGAGTCAGGCAGCCGCCGCTTCGCGCAGCCGCGCCCAGGCAAAATCCGGATAATATTGCCGCATCATCCGGTCGACGTAGGCGGCAAGATTTCCGAAGTCCTGCACACGATCGCGCAGCGTCGAGGAGAAAAACGGCGTCAGGATGCCACCGAGCGCGCCGAAGGCGGTGGCATCCAAACCACAGGGTTTCTCGCCCATCAGATAGGGTTTGTCGCCAAGCTGCACCGACAACGCAAGGATCGAGCGAAGGGCCAGTTCGACGTCCTCGTCCGGCGCGTGGCGGCCAAGTCCGCTCAAAAGATAGTTCTCGGCGACACGGAACTGGGCATCCTCGCGCAGCTTCTCGCGGCGTTCCTCGGGCGCACCATCGAAGAAATGCGCCGGCCCCTTGGCGAAATTGCCGGGATCAACCCATCGCGCGCCGACCAGCGCCCAATACACGTGGTGCTCGATCATGCGCTCGAATGCCCAGGCCTGGGCGCGCGCCTGGAGCGAGAGTCCGGCGTCGAAGTCAAAGCCGTATTTGTGCTCGATATGCGCGCGAATGAACGTCGAATCGGCGATCGCCACACCGTCATCTTCAATAAAGGGCAGTTGCCCCTTGGGAGAGGCGGGCGGCATCGCCCGCTCCTTGCGATACGGCAGGTCGGCCATCTTCAGCTGGACTTCGGTCTTGGTCACGAAGGGGCTGATTTCGGGCAGTCCAAAGCCTGCGCCAAAGCCATAAAGGGTGATCATGCCTGGGCTCCGAATTTCATGCCGTCCCGCCTCACGCAGGTCCGAAGCAGATGCTAGACTCGCACCACTAGCCACCCCCTGCTGTCACCATGGTGTCAGCAGCCGTCAAACGCTCGGCAAATCGGGCTCCCCGCCACGCGCGGTCGAGGATATTTTTGACGATGGAATTGCCGGCGGCGTTGAACGACTGCGACAGCAGCGTGACGATTGCCAGGCGGGGGTCGCCAGAGATGGAGTCCAGTGAGGCCAGGTGGTCCCAGGCCCAGATCTGGACACGGCACAGAGGTTCGCTGATTCCGGAGTTGCAGAGGGTGGTCATGGACGGATTCCCTTCAATTTCGGCCTTGTCCTGCTATAGAACTCCCCTGCTGCCAGCATGCTGTCAGCATCGGCAAGCCCATGTTTTTGAATGAGAAAATCCATGAGACGCGCCGACCGATTGTTTCAGATCATCCAAGTGCTCAGGCGTAACCGCGCGCCGCTGACGGCGGACGCCATTGCCGTGGAACTCGAAACCTCAAAGCGCACCATTTATCGCGACATCGCGACCCTGATCGGCCAGCGCATACCGATCCGCGGCGAAGCCGGGATGGGCTACATCCTGGAAAAGGGCTTCGACCTGCCGCCGTTGATGCTCACGCCCGATGAGATCGAGGCCGCGGTGCTCGGCGCGCAGTGGGTGGTCGGCAATGCCGATCCGGTGCTCGCGCGCGCCGCCGAGGACCTGATGGCAAAGATCGCGGATACGGTCCCCGAGCGCCTGCGGCCGTTCGTGCTGGAGCCGGCTAGTCGCGCGCGCCCCTACTGGCGAAAGGAGCCGGATCGCATCGACATGGCGCGGACGCGAACGCAAATTCACGAAGGCAAGAAAATCGCGCTGCACTACCGCGACGAACAGGGCCGCGACAGCGAGCGCACGATCTGGCCGATCGCGATCGGCTATCATGAGGCGGTGCGGATTCTGGCGGCGTGGTGCGAATTGCGCCGCGACTTTCGCAGCTTCCGAACCGACCGGGTGGTCGAGGCGGCCTATCTCGATGAAAAATATCCGGAGCGGCGGGAAGCGCTTCGGGCCAAATGGCGGCGCAGCCTGGTATGGGAACAGCCCAAGGAGGTGTAAGGCGAATGTCCGACAAGATCGCCGCAGCGCGCGCCGAAAATCCCTGTCTTTCCTGCGGCGCCTGCTGCTCCTATTCCTCGGACTGGCCGCGCTTTTCGACCGAGCGGGACGAGGTGCTCGAGCTTATCCCCTCGCCGCTCGTCAACGCGCGCCTTTCCGGGATGCGCTGCGACGGCGATCGCTGCGCCGCGCTTTCCGGCAAGATTGGGGTAGCGACGTCTTGCGCGATTTATGCCGTGCGGCCGGAGGTCTGCCGCACCTGCATGCCCGGCGATGCCGAGTGCACGATGGCGCGGAAGAAGTTCGGCTTGCCGGCGCTGGTTTGAATGCAATGAGATCAGGTCGAACTGGAGCCACATCGGAAGCGAGCAGCCTTGCGACTTACGCCGTCGCCGCCTCGACATCTTCGTCGAGTTCATCCTCGATCGGCGCGAAGCTGGCAAGCGGCCTCGTCGAAAGCGTGATCGGCTTGCGGCTACCTGTGGCGGCCGGCGATGGAGCGCGCGCCGGCGGCGCCTCCCGCGAGAGCGCAAAAAGGTTTGCGCCCACACGGCCGCCCTGCTCGACCAGATCGCGCTCGCTGCAGGTTGCCGCGATCGCAAGGGATAGCGAATAAAGATGGCTGCGGCGGTAGCAGAACAGCGCCAACCTCGCTCGCAGGTCCGGTGAAACGCTTTCGACCAGATTGAGCAGTCCGTGTTCGCTGGCGCGATACATTTCGCCGAGCAGTTCATCCTGGACCGGACAGCGATCGCTGTCGTAGACGTCGCGGCTTGGAAACATCGCAGGCCCCCCTCCGTCGCCAAAGATGCAATGCGACTCTCTAACGAAAGGTTAACCACCCGCTCCGGTCGTCGTAACGGGGGCTTGATGTCACCGAATCATCGCGTCGTCGATGAACAGGGATCGCCTTGTCAGATTGCTTTGGCCGTGATCCAGCTCGCGATCGCCCTGCCGATCTCCGGACCCGAATCTTCCTGGATGAAATGCGAGCCTCCTACCGTGACCTCGGTCTGGTTTTTCCAGCTTCGGCAGAACTCGCGCACCGGCCCGATCAGGATGGCGCCGGGATCGGCATTGACGAACAGTTTCGGGACGTCGTTCGCGGCCATCCAGGAGGCGTAATCGGACACGATCTGCACGACATCGGACGGCTCGCCGCCGATCGGTATCTGTCGCGGCCAGGTCAAGGTCGGCCAACGGTGCTCACGCTCGAGGAACGGCTTGCGATATTCCGCCATCTCCGCTTCGCTGAGCTTGCGCAGCACCGATCCCGGAAGCACCCGCTCCACGAACATGTTGCGGTCCAGGATCATGTTCTCACCCTTCTCCGAACGAAAGCCCTGGAATATGGGTGTTGCGGCGGCGCTCCATTCCTCCCAGCCGGCAACGGGACGAACGATCCCTTCCATATAGGCAATGCCGCGGACGCGGTCGCGATGATGATTGGCCCAGTCGAAGCCGAGCGCCGAGCCCCAATCGTGAATCACGAACAGGATTTTCTCCTCACGCCCGATCACCGCCTCGAGGAAGGCCGCAAGGTAGCGGCGATGCGTGGTGAAGCGATAGGTGTCCGCGGCAGGCTTGGGCAATTTGCCGGAATCGCCCATGCCGATCAGATCAGGTGCGATCAGCCGGCCGCGTCCCTCGAGCGCGGGAATGACGTCGCGCCAGAGATAGGAGGAAGTCGGATTGCCATGCAGGAAAACGATCGGCGCACCCTGCCCGCGCTCGTGGTAGGCCATGTGGCTATCGAGGATATCGATGTTTTTTTTGCTGAGTGGTGCTTCGGTCATGGTTTCCGTCCCGATGATTTCGGCTACCATGCCGCGTGACTGCCCCGGATGCAAATCAGTGACGCCGCCTTAGAATTTTCGATGCGGTGCGGGTCACGCCGGCAGAAGCGGCGGAATCAACCGTTCGCCGCCATGTAGATGGACAGGCCAAATCCCGTGAGATGGTGCAGCGCCTGATCGACGCCGATCAGTGTCCAGAACCACGGGTGCTCCGGCTTCAGGCCGAAGGTCGACGAGCAGAGCCCCTTGGCACGGTCGACGAGGATGTGGATCAGAAAATCGATCACGGCGACAAACCAGAATCTCGGCGCGATGATCAGGATCAGTGCCAATGCAACCGCCAGATGTATCAGGCAATGGACCAAAAGCGGCAGCGCCCACCCCTTCTTCTGGTCCTTGCCGTAGGCCATCCAGGCGTTCTGCAGAACGAAGTCGGCGATGATGTGCTTGAAGGTCAGCACCAGCATCCATCCGACCAGTGCACCCACCGGAACCGACGACGACATTTCGGGAAACAACAAGCTGACGTCCTCGCTAAGACCTTGAACCGGATGGGGACTGGAGGCGTTCAGCGCAACTTCCTCTTAAACCGGCCAATTCGACCCCGTGTGGACCTTTTATGACATCTCCGGCGCCGGAATGCACCTGCGGGGAACCCGGAAAACATCACGTTACCGCAAAGTGTGGCCCGAAGGCGCCATTCCCTCGCGTAAGGTTACCAGGTTCGCCGATTTGCAATCCGGCCCTTTGGGGATATCATTCCAAGGGTCGGAATATTCTTTCTTTTTTGCCATTTTTCGAAACTGCTTGTGGTCGGCTGGCCGCGTGCGGCTTCGGTTCCTGTTTCCCGGGTAAAGGCCATGAGCGCTGAAATCCCAAAGTCGGCGGAACAGCCTCGGCCCCGCGCGCAGGTTGCAAGAAGCAACCGCATGCAGGTGCTGCTGTTTGTCGCGCTGACCCTGATCCTGACGGCGGCGACCGTCTGGGGCACGCGCGTGGCCCTGCGGGATTCCGAAACGCTGACCTTTGCCGTTGGAGCTCCAAGCGGTGAGGAAGCCCGCTTCGCCGCCAAGCTCGCAGGCGTGCTCAAGAACACCAGCTCGAGGTTTCGACTCAAGATTGTGAACAACGCCGACAATGCCAAGGCGCTGGCGCAATTCGAGCGCCGGCTTGCCGATCTGGCGGTTTTGCGCACCGATGCAAGAATTCCGCCGCGCGCGCTGGCACTGGCAATCCTCGACCATGATCTGGTGCTGCTGTTCAGCCCCGGGGCCAAAAAGATCAAGTCGCTCGACGAATTGAGGAAGAAGAAGATCGCGATCTGGACCGACAGCGAGGCCAGCGTCACCTTCATCCGCAATAGCTTCGGTCTGTCGGAGGCGGGTGATGCGGCCGCGCGCGTGCAAGCGGTGCCGCCCACTTCCGCGCTGGACAAGCTTTTCGCCTCGGGCTTTGGCGCGGTCATCGCGGTCGCGCACGCTTCCAGAGTGGTGAACGACAAGAGTTTCGAACAATACGCCAAGCACGGCGGCTTCACCTTGAACGCCATCGACGCGGCAAAGGCGATGGCGCGGAAAATCCCGGGAATCTCGGAGGAGACGGTGGAAACCGGCATGCTGTCGTCCTCGCCGGTCATTCCCGACGACGATCTCGACACCATCGGACTGCAGTGGCTTCTGGTCGCGCAGTCCAGGATTTCGACCTCGACTGCCGGCGAGCTTGCCCGCACCATCTATGAGAACAAGGCTGAGCTTGGGCTCGACAATGGTTTCGCCTCCAAGATCGAGCCGGCGGCCACCGACAAGGACGCCTATATCATCGCGCATCCCGGCGCGGCCGAATACATCAACGACGATACCAAGTCGTTCATGGATCGTTACAGCGACATGATGTATCTCGGTGCCGGCGCGCTCAGCGTCATCGGGTCGATATTCGCCGCGCTCTACGCCAAGGTCACGCGGGTCGCACCGGAGAAGGCGAGCGAGCTTTCGACCCGCATTCTCGATATTGGCGAGCGGATCGAACATGCCCATTCCATGGACGCGCTCGAATCCCTGCAGGAGGAGCTTGAAGCCATCTTGCGTAACGCTGTGATTGGATTACGCGACGGCAGCATCAGTAGCGACGGTCTCGACACCTTCAAGCTGGGCTACGAGCTCGTGCGCGACGAGATCGGCATGCGCCGTGATTATCTCAAGCGTCACGCCGACGACAAGGCGCCGACGGCGGACGACAGCAACGTTTCGGTGGTGAAGACCGCACGCAGCGCGTGAACGGCTTTTCTTTTTTGCGAAAACAAAGTCAACGCGACATCATCCGGCCGCGGCATCGGCGCCAGCCGCGCGCCCCCTGATCTCTGCAATAGCGCGCTTGAGGGCGGCCTGACGCGGATCGGGCATTGCGGCGGCACGTGCTTCCGCAATCGCGCCCGCGAGGTCGGAAAGCGTCAACACGCCGTCGAAAGTCGGTTTCGCCAGCCCGTCGATGATCGCATGCCAATCGGCAAGCCCCTGTCGGTAAGGGTCGCCAAAACCCTGCACCATGGTCGCGGTCTCGACGATCGCGCCCACCGCCTGCGGCTGCTTGCTAAGACTGCGAGTGATCATGTGCAGCCAACGCTCGACCCAGGCGCGCTCCTGGCCGTAACGGATCGAAAACATCCGCCAGCGCCGCAGCCACGCTTCCACCTTCAGTCGCCAAATGCCCCATTTGCTTGCAGTCGAGAACGGGATCGAGACGCGCTGGCGCGTCCAGCCAAGCTTGTCGAGTACCATGAGCACGGGTTCTGCGACCACCGCGGGAAGCGCGTCGACCAGTTCGTCGAAACGGAATTTTTCGACGTTTCTTGATTGCACGCGCCCGTTACTGTCGACAAACTCGGCGAGCTTGAGCTGGGCGATCCGGATTGCGTCCTCATAGGCCATGCGATTTGCCATCAAGCGCGCGATGTCGCGCAAGACCGCGGCGTCGACGCCGTGCTTGCCGATGAAGCGCTTGAGCCGATCGACATAGAGTCTGGCGTAGCTCGCGCCCTGATAGTCCATCAGCAGGTGAATACCCTCGCTCACGATGGGCACGGCATCCTCCGGCAATCCATCGGGCAGAGAGGGCCGCGACCGATCCTCCTCTTCGAGAAAATCGGCGAACAGATACCGGAGCGAAGATACCAGGCCGTCGTCTGACACGCTCATGCCCCGTTTGAATGGCGCTCAAGCAGATTTCGTCGCGAGCGCAGTCTGCTGCGCCAGCCGTTGTTCCAACCTGTCGATATTTTGGAACAAGCGCGAGGTCATGAGCTTCAGAAAATAGAACCCGAAGGCCGGATTCTGCACATAGAGTTGCTCGACCTGATCGTAGCTGACGCTCAGGATCAACCCATCGCTGATGCATTCCATCGTCTGCGTACGCACATTCGACGGTGTGAACATGCCGAACTCGCCGACGATGGCGCCGACCGGAAATTCGATGCCGCTCTCGACCAGGCGATAGCGGCCGCTCACGATGTAGAACATACTGTCGGCCTTCTCGTCCTTGTAGAACAAGACCTCGCCGGCCTTGCATTTGCGTTCGGTCATGAACGGCTTCAGCCAATCCATCGACAGGTTGCTGCTGACGGATTTCTTGACGTCGCCCACAAGCTGCAGCATCTGATGCAGCCGGTAGGAATTGAGGCCCAGCACCACGACCTGCACCGCAATAGACGGGTAGTTACGCGAGGGTATGGCAGTCGCGATCAGCACCAGATTGGTGAGAATGCCGAACAGCCGCAGCGGGATCATCGTCCGCATTGTGGTGGTGGCGACCAGAAAAACCGACGCGAACAGTGCGCCTGCCGTGCCCGCGTGTTGTGCGATTTGGGAGGTATCCATGGGAGCTAACCAGCTTTCCAAAAGAAGACGTCTTGAAAATTCGTGCCTTGCGTCTCCTCATCATAATGCGCGGGCGATGCCTTCGATATACGGACAAAAGGCGACGTTTTGTCCCGAATTTGAGCCAATCCTTCGGGAATTTCCCATTTCGCACCTTCTGCGCGAAGGCCGGGTTCCTCCCAACGGCTTGAGGCGAGAGAGAGGCGACCCCCGCTCTCGCATTGCCCCTCAAGCCTCGTTGACGGCTTGGCCGAAGTGGGAGCACTTTGTCCGCTACCCGCTGAAACCATGACTGGCTCGGGGATTTCCCAGGCGATGGACGATCCTCCAAAGACATTCAAGCCGCCGGCCTTCCTCGGCCTGGAGCAGTTTGTGGCTGCTACGGTCGGCCGGAACATGACCAGAGCGGCCAACGTGGCGGTCGTGATCGGCGTTCTGATGGTGGTGATCCTTTCGGTGGATCCAGCCTATGAGGCGGCACATCACTGGGTCGACGCCGTGTTGTGGGGTTGCCTTGGCTTCTTTGCCTTTGAATGGATGGTTCGCCTGCGTCACGCCGCCATCGCCGGGAACCCAATCGGCTATCTGCTTTCCGGACGAGGCTTGCTCGACGCAGCCTGCGCGATCGCGGTTCCGCTGGCGCTCTTGCTGGGGATCAATCCAAGAATGGCCTGGCTGTTCGCGGTGATCTGGCTGATCAAGGTAATCTTGGGCTTTCGGGGCTTGCGGCAATTGCGCCGGGTGCTGGTGCTGGAATCCGGCCCGCTGTTGAGCGTGCTGGTGCTGTTTCTGGTCGTGTTGTTTCTTGCCTCGGTCGCGGAATATTTTCTGGAGCATGACGTCCAGCCCGAAGCCTTTGGCAGTGTGCCGGCGGCGCTATGGTGGGCGGTGGTGACGCTGACCACGACCGGCTATGGCGACGTGGTGCCGATCACGCCGCTCGGACGACTGGTCGCCGCGCTCGTGATGATTTGCGGTCTCGGCGTGTTCGGCCTCTGGACCGGCATTCTGGCTACCGGCTTTGCCAGCGAGACCCGCCGCGACAACTTCCTCAAGACGTGGGAATCCGTGACCAAGGTGCCGTTCTTCGCGACGCTGGGCCCCTCGGCGATCGCCGACGTGACGCACATGCTTCGCACCATCGACCTGCCTCCGCGCACAATGATCATTCGCAAGGGCCAGAAAGGGGACTGCATGTATTTCCTCGCAACCGGCGAAGTCGAGGTCGACCTGCCGGGCAAGAAGATACGGCTCGGTGAAGGCGCGTTTTTCGGCGAGATGGCCCTGCTCGGCAACAATCTGCGCTCCGCCAACATTACCACTACGCGACTGTCAAAACTCCTGGTGCTCGACCTCGTGGATTTTCGCCTGTTGATGGCGCGGCACCCGGACCTTGCCCACACAATTGATGCCGAAGCCAGGCGGCGCGAGCTGGAGAATCAATAATGCAGCAACATTCAGCCGAGGCGACCGAGGCCGCGAGCACGCCGATCATTGCCATCGATGGCGCGCGTGTCACCATCCGCCTCAACCGCCCGAAGCATTTGAACCGGCTTCAGCCTGAGGACCTCGAAACGCTGCTGAAACTGTTCGACCGGATTGAAGCTGATCCCGCCATCCATGTCCTCGTCCTGACCGGTACGGGGCGCGCATTCAGCGCGGGATACGACCTCGTCTCGCTCGCCGAGCGCACGGGCAAAAAACAGGAACAAACCGTCGGCTCCGCCTTCGAGGTCGTCGTCGACCGGCTGGAAGACCTCAGCCTGCCAACCATATGCCGGCTCAACGGCGGGGTTTATGGCGGCGCGACCGATCTGGCGCTGGCCTGCGATTTCAGGATCGGCGTCGATACCGCCGAGATGTTCATGCCGGCGGCGCTCCGTGGCCTGCATTACTACCCCAGCGGCATCAAGCGCTATGTGTCGCGGCTCGGGGTCGACAACGCCAAGCGGCTGTTCCTGACCGCGCAAAAGATCGATGCCCAGGAGATGTTGCGCATCGGCTATCTGACGGCGATGGTACCGATGGAGGCGCTTGATGAGGAAGTCGATCGGCTCGCCGCCATTCTGGGCGCCAACGCGCCGATCGCCATGCGCGGCATGAAGCAAACCATCAACGAATTTGCGCGCGGGCGGCTGGATGAGGCGGCTGCCGACCAGCGTGCCGTCGCGAGCATGCACTCGGCCGAGATCAAGGAAGGCATTCAGGCATTCGCGGAAAAGCGGCCGCCGAAGTTCAAATAGCCGACCCGCCCGATTGACTTGCCCGATTGACTTGGAGTTGTGTGGTATTATCTTACACGCATGGCGGGAGGCTGACGCATGCAGCGGTTAGGGGCGTATCGGGGACGCCGGTTGGCTCCGGACCGGCCGGATGGGCCTGGGAAGCACCAAGCCGGCGCCGAGGACGCGGTTTATCCGCATTGCCTGGACGAGGGGCGATCAATCGGCATGCTCCGCGCGACGCCGCTTCCGAAAACGGGCGTCAAACGTCGGGCTCTGCCGGATATCTCTGCTCCTCTTCCACCAACCGTTCAGCCAGCTCGATGAGCTCTTCATGGTGCTGCCTGTCGCGCAACTGCAGGAAGCTCCGCATGAGCCTGAGCCCAAAGGCTGTCGTCTCATCAATCTTCAACGTTGCAAACTTTGGCGTCATCTTGCTGCGATCCACTGATAACGTTCCGGACCTGAAGCTGTGACCAAACCTTCCCTGGACAGAATCATTGAGCAATTACAATTATGCATTGTGGATGCCAGGGCGCTACAACTCAAGATGTTAGAGCGGATTTTGTCAATAGCGTTACTGGAAGCGCATGAAACCAAGGAAAAACGGGCGAAAAATATGACAATGGAAGCCTCTAGTGGAGCGGATTTGACGTTCGCTGCCCTCGTGCCGCGAATGCCTCCTGCGAACGTACCAGGGCGCGTACTCAAAAATCTTCGTCGATGTCCGGTTCGCCCCGACACCGACCGCCTTTGTGCAAACGCAGCAAATGTCGCGATGGGCCAGAAGGCGATTGACGCGCCACAATTGTCGCCGACGACTTCTTCGAGTGAACTGCCTAGCTGTGAAGTTGCGAGTTGAGGCCGTCCCAATTTGGTGTACGTCTGATTGCCTCAAGAGCGCCGCTCTGGGAATTACGACGAAAAAGAAGGCCCTTCTGGCCCGAGAGTTCTTTAGCTTTCAGTACTCGGCCATCTTCCAAAAGAATGCGCGCGCCGGCCGTGACATAACAGCCCGCTTCGACGATACAATCGTCACCCAATGAAATGCCAATACCGGCGTTGGCTCCGATCAGGCAGCGCTCACCAACTGTAATCCTCTCTTTCCCTCCTCCGGACAGAGTGCCCATGATCGACGCTCCGCCACCAACGTCGCTGCCGCTTCCTACAACCACACCGGCGCTTATCCGGCCTTCGACCATGCAGGGACCGAGCGTACCCGCATTAAAATTGCAAAAGCCTTCATGCATGACGGTTGTGCCCGGAGCCAAGTAGGCTCCGAGCCTTACGCGATACGCATCTGCAATTCTCACGTCCGCAGGCGTCACATAATCAGTCATGCGCGGAAACTTATCCACGCCTGTCACCTCAAACGCAAGGGCACGCTTTCGCGCTACGATTCGCGCTTCCGGTACACGAGAGCATTCACAGGGACCGAGTGTCGTCCAGGCAACGTTAGGTAACAGACTGAAAATTCCTTCAAGGTTCAGACAATTAGGCTGGACGAGCCGGTGGCTCAGTAGATGGAGTCGAAGATATGCGTCGTGCACATCAATCGGCGCAGATGCAAGGGAGCCAATTTCTGTATGAATGGAAACGATGTCGACATTGCGGATGTCGTCGTGTCGCGCATATCCGTCTGACGACTCACCCAACGATCTGTTGATCTCGTCGCTCGTCAGCCGTACCGTTGCCGCCTCGTCGCTCTCCACAACTAAGCGTAGCCGAAGAAACCAGGAATCTAACACGCGACCATCAGCGGCAATCGTCGCAAATCCCTCGCCTCTCGCGCCCCTCGGCTCCATCGCCATTCGAATTTCTCACACTACGATCCTACACGTAGTGCATACGCGAGTTCTCGTAGAAATGGCAACTTCTGGACTCCCAGACAATTGGGTCATTTTCGACGGATTCATCAGGGATAGTCGGCGGACTGATGGCCGCTTCTGCCCGTAATCGCCGAAAGCCCCTATTTCTACCGCGCTCGCAACCGGGTCGAGCGGTTCTTCAACAGGATCAAACAATGTCCTCGGGTGGCGACGCGCTATGACAGGCTTGCTGCCAACTACCCTGCCTTCGTTCAACTCGCCTCAATCGGGCTATGGCTGCGCCTTAATCAGTCCGCATCCTAGCGGAGCGGATTTGACGTTCATCACCCTTCCGCCGCAACGCGCGGAATCGGGCCGCTAGTCGTCGATGAAAGTCACCGTTTCGGCAATCGCGGCACGCGAGGTCCGATAGCCGTTAACTCTATGGGCATGGTCGGCGTAGCCGAAGGAGATACCGCAAACCACGCGCCGGTCAGCGGCGAGGTTGAAGTGGCGCCGGATCAATCCCGAGTGGCGCGCCAGCGCCGCCTGCGCAATTGAGCCAAGGCCGAGCGCCTGCGCCGCCAGCATGAAGTTGCCGACATAGGCGCCACAATCGATCGCGCCATAGACACCAAGCGGCTCGTCGGTGTGGATGATCGCCACGTGTGGCGCGCCAAAGAAATTGTAGTTTTCCAGCGCCTGCCTGGCATAGGCAGCCTTGTCGCCGCGCGGAATGCCCGGCGTATTGTAAAGCTGAAAGCCGCTCTCGCGGCGTCGATCGAGATAGACGCCTTTGTATTCGCGCGGAAACGAAAAATCGGAGTCATGCGCGGCGCCGGCAGCCGCTTCCGCGTAGATCAGTTTGCGGAAGCGCTCCTTTGCCTCTCCGCTTGCGATCAAAACCCGCCAAGGCTGGCTGTTGCACCATGACGCGGTGCGCTGCGCAACGTTGAGGACATGCGCGATGGTTTCCCGCGGCACTACCTTCGGCAAAAAGGCGCGCACGGAGTAGCGCTCGTTGAGCAATTCTTCGAGCACGCCGATGCGATCCCGCGTGGCATAGCGTGCCTTGGCCAAGGTTGTCGCATCCGCCATGCTCAGCGCCCCCTGGTCGGGATCTTGTTGAACGGCACGTCCTTGTCGACGCGGATATCGCCGGGCAGGCCGAGCACGCGCTCGGCGATGATGTTGCGCAGAATTTCGTCGGTACCGCCGGCGATGCGCATGGAGGGCGAACTCAACAGCATCTGCTGGAACTGACCGCGTGCTTCCTCTTCGGCGGCACCCGTAAGCGCTCCGGCCGCCCCCGCAATATCCATCGCGTACATCGCGATGTCCTGCAGCATCGAGCCCGCAACCAGCTTGCCGATGGAATTTTCCGGGCCCGGCCGTTCGCCGCGCGACAGCGCGGAGATGGCACGGTAGCTGGCATATTTCAGGCCATTCGCCTTCACGGCCCAGCCCGCGAGCTTCGAGCGCGTCGCGCGATCATCAATTGCCGGACCATCCTCCAGCATCAGATTCGAGCAGAACTCGAACATTTCAGGAAAGCCGGTCGCAAGCCGCGCGCCGATCGACATGCGCTCGTTCATCAGCGTGGTCAGCGACACATTCCAGCCGTCCCCGACCGCGCCCAGGCGCTGGCTGTCGGGTATTGCGACATCGGTGAAGTAGACTTCGTTAAATTCCTGCATGCCGTTGGCCTGCTTGATCGGCCTGACCTCCACGCCCGGGCTCTTCATGCTGAGGAAGAACATGGTGAGCCCCTTGTGCTTGGGCACGGTGGGGTCGGTACGGGTGATCAGGAGACCATAGTCGGAATAATGGGCGCCCGAGGTCCAGATCTTCTGGCCGTTGACGATCCAGTTGTCGCCTTTTTTTTCGGCACGGGTGCGCAGGCCCGCGACATCCGAACCGCCGGCCGGCTCGGAGAACAACTGGCACCAGATCTCATCGCCAGAGGCGAGCTTCGGCAGATAGCGACGTTTCACCTCCTCGCTCCCGCAGGCCATCACCGTCGGGCCGCACATGCCCTCGCCGATCTGGAAAGGTTGGGTCAGCTTGCCATAGACGCCCTCTTCCTGTTGCCAGATCACGCGCTCGATCGGGCTCGCACCCCGTCCGCCATATTCCTTGGGCCAGTGCAGACAGGCCCAGCCCCCTTCGGACTTCTTCTTCTGCCAGGCTTTTCCGACCTCGACCATGTCGCGGTTCTGCAGGCGAATCCGCCCTAGCGAGGATTTGGAAAGCTCGGCTTCCAGCTCCCTCGGCGCATTGGCATCGATCCATTTGCGCGCGGTGGCGCGAAACTCGGCTTCCTTCGGGGTATCGTCGAAATTCATCGGGCTTCTCCTGTTTCCGAAGCTTTCCCCGGATGCAGCGCAGCCACCATAAGCGCGTTTACGCGCGTCTTCGACGCGCTATGGTGATGCGCTGCTGATCCGGGGCCTGCTATTCGGCCGTCCGTGGGTCCCGGCTCTGCGGCGCGGCACTGCGTGCCGCACCGCGTCCGGGACACGATCAATTTCTTCCCCGCGTCGGAATCTGGTTGAAGGGCAGATCCTTGTCGACGCGGATATCGCCGGGCAGTCCCAGCACGCGCTCGGCGATGATGTTGCGCATGATCTCGTCGGTGCCGCCCTCGACGCGGGTACCGGGCGCACGCAACAACATTGCCTGGAATTTTCCCGCTAGTTCGGCTTGCTCGCCGCTCAAGGCGCCGGCCGCGCCCTGCAGATCGAGCGCATACATCGCAACCTCCTGGATCATCGAGCCCGCAACCAGCTTGCCGATTGAATTCTCCGGTCCCGGGCGCTCGCCGCGCGACAACGCCGAGATGGCGCGGAAACTGG
>Ga0306920_100005076_pt1 | contig 16945 bp, 17 predicted proteins | sample flu12Cox44000170_FD_204666 | JGI IMG/M metagenome (GOLD analysis project Ga0306920, IMG submission 204666) | Lab enrichment of tropical soil microbial communities from Luquillo Experimental Forest, Puerto Rico - flux4day.12C.oxic.44.000.170 (v2)... | ecosystem: Environmental > Terrestrial >... | reverse complement strand
GCGGCCTCAGTGTCCCACTGGCAACTGGACCGCAAAACCCTCTGTGTTCGCCATCCGCACGATATGCGGCGTCATGACCACCAGCAATTCATCGTCGTTCACGTTCTTGGTGTGGACGCTTGCAGCATAAGTCAGTCCAGGTACGCGACTGAGGAACGGATAACCGGAGAGACTCAGTGCGTCGGCCTTCGACAGCAAGCCGGCCACGACTCCCGACTCTTCATTCTTCAGCGTAATGCTGCCTGTGTACTCGCGATTCAGGATGATGGGAATTCCATTCACCGTCTGTCCGCCTAGCGTGCGAATGTTCAGCTCAATCTTGAGGCTCACGTCGGTGTTGGCATGAATGATCGGTGTTGCCTTAAAGTTCAGACCAAGGTCCTCGTAGTTGAACGAAGGAAACGGAGCAACATAAGACTGATTTCCGATTACCCGCGAAATCGCCGTGCTGTTGTAGATTGGCGCAAAGGTTGCATTGACGAATGGATATCGCTCGCCTATGCGCATCAACGCAGCGGTATTTTGCGAAGCAAGTAGTTCCACATGCTCCAAAGCCTTAACGTCGGATTCATTCACTTGTAGGTTGGTCGCAATGTTGGGGGTGCCGTTAACACCCATCAACGTAAGTCCGCCGCCAAACGTTGCAAACGGTGTCGAAAGCAGCGGGTTCTGCGTCGCCTGCTGTAGCTGCGACAGCAGCGCCTGTATGGCCTGCGAGTTCGCCTGGTTGATGCCGCCGGATGCAATAAGCTGATTAATCAAATTCTGGCCGTTGGACCCCAGAAGCGAGGCCGCGAGGGCGGGGCTGATATTGAACATCGTGAACTGGTTGGGCAGTTGCAATCCCAATTGGCGCATCAGGCTCGAGCTCACCTGGTATACCCTCACCTCAAGCATTACTTGAGGTCGTCCACCGGCCAGGCTTTCAATCATTTTGCTGGCCGCGTCGACCACCGCCTGCGGCGCACGGACCGTAATCGTCGATTTTGAGGGGTCCGCCGAAACGATGTGAATGTCCAGGACCACGCGCAGCGCGTTGACCACTTCGGTCAATTCCTGCGGCGTCGCAACGTCAGGGAAGTAAAACGTGCGCAGTGCCAGCCGCTCGAAATTCTTGCGGTTCTCGGTCGTGTCGGAGACGACGTACATCTGCGAACCCGACAGCGGAACCCAGAAGCTCTTGGTAACTGCGGTTGCTGCCTCCATCGCCTGCGCGAAATTGACGTTGTCGATGTCAAATCGGACCGATCGTGTCTGCACCGAATCATCGATCGTCGCCGTAATGCCGGACGCACGGGCTACCTGGGTCAGAAGGGTCCGCGAATCACCTTTATAGTGAAAGTCATGCAAGCCCGGTTGGGGGGACAGGGAAACTTCCACCGAGTTCTGTACCACCTGAAGCGTACGACTCGGCGCAGGGGTCTCTTCCCAAATGGCATCTTTCAGGCGCTGCCGCGCGAATTCATTGTCGGGATCAAACTCAAGCGCTCGCCGAAACTCCGCCGTAGCCAGGACTTCGTCGTTCGCGCTCATGGCCTTGTTGCCTCGTTCGAGCGCGTCCATGACCAGTTGCTGGCGGGTGAACTCGCGTGCGGTAGCGTATTCCACGCTTCGCGGATTGAGTTGCGATGCCAGCTTGAACTTGTCGAATGCTTCTTCGGTCTTGCCTGAGGACAGGAACTTCGTGCCTGCACTGAACTGTTTCTTGGCTGCGGCTAGCTCAGCCGCAGTTGGTGGGGCTGGAACAATCGTTGGGCTCGGTGACGCGGAATCAGCGTTAGATGTAGCGGGTGGTGCAGATGCGTTAACGCTCGTCGAGACCGGCTCCTGCGCCCATGTCAGCGCAGAAAGCGTCACCGCCAGCAGTACTCCAGCCGCAACTCGCATCATCGATGAGGAAATTTTATGACAGTCTTGCACTCGTTGTCTCGTCCGCGCTGCCCCCTGCCACGGGAAAGGGAAGCCTTGTGCTAAACTGCACCCAACAGGGACCTGGGATGAGGCAAATCATCAGAAAAATGTTGTTCGCAGACCTGATCAAGGGGTTGGGCGTTACCTTTCGTTACCAGGCTCCGAAGGAAGCGATTACCGAGCAATATCCCTTGCAGCGTCCTCAGGTTGCTGAACGTTTTCGTGGAGCGCCCCGCCTGGGTGTGAACCCTGAAAACAACGAGTCGTTGTGCATCGCGTGCGATCTGTGCGCCGTGGCGTGCCCTGAAAACCTCATTGTGGTTGGTAGCGAGCGCAATCCCGTGACCCGCCGCAAAGAGCTCACCGAGTTCACCTATGACCTGAGCCGCTGCATGTTCTGCGGACTCTGCGAGGATGCCTGTCCAACCGACGCACTGGAACTCACCCAGGATTTTGAGATGGCGCAATACAGTCGCGAGGGACTGATCTGGAACCGCAAGACCCTGGAGACCGGACCGGAACCACAGAGTTATAAGCGCTAATGAACCGGCCGGAATGGTTAGGGCGCGCACCAAGCGCGCCCTTTTGCAAGTTGTGAACCCGTCCGGCTATTCGAAAATCAGAATCGCTGAAGCGATGACCGTCGTCCACAACCCGGTTTTATCCCCAACGGCACTCTGCGTGATATTCAACGTTCGGACGATTTTGTTCGACAGCCGATACACCTCTTTCTTTTCGTCCCAAGACTTATCCGCATCGAACTCCACGTCCAGCGTGGTGGCAAGCATCTCAGCGGCGAGCTCTTCCGCGTAATCGCCGGCCACGTCTTCTTTCTCGCCAAACGAGTGGTGCTCACTCAGATAGCCGAAGGTGTTGCGATCTGCTGGAATCGCCAGCCCGATGCTTGATGCGACCAGTCGATGAGGCTCGCGCGTTGAGTTCTCCGCGACTACCGCGAAAACGACTTCTCCCGGATACAAGTACTTGAGCCCCTCCTTGCGGGGAATCAATTTGCAGTGGGGAGGGAAAATTGACGATACGCGAACGAGATTTTGTGCGGCGATACCGGCATCTCGAAGCGCTAATTCAAAAGAAGTAAGTCGTTCCCTGTGCTTTCCTACACCTTTAGTGAGAAAAATGCGTGTAGGGACCATGCTTTTGCCCAATTTGAGCCCCTCCAAAGCGAAAACGATTATGTTTCCGAACGATTAGAAAATAACACGCAGGTTTGGGATGCGCGAATTATTCATCAATTTATCGGCGCCGCGCCTGGTTCAGGCGTCTGAATGGTTACAACGAGCGCGCAATTCCTGTCGCTGGACCGCCGGTCTTTAATCTGACAGCAATTTCGATGAAGGCCAACGCGGCCCGGCTCAGTGCCTTGTCCGTGCGAAAAACCAGCGCCAAATCACGTTGCAGGACAGCATCTGACACCTTCAGCGCAGCCAGCGATTTCGCCTTCACATCTTCGGCAACATTCGACCGTGGAATAAAGCTGATGCCCACGTCGGCGGCCACAAAGCGTTTGGTGAGCTCGCTGGAGTCCAGCTCCATCGACACAATCGGCTTCAGTCGGCGTTCATGAAATAGCGCCTCCAGCGAATCACGAGTGCGGCCCAGTTTTGGCAGAAGCAGCGGATATTGCGCAATATCGGCCAAAGAAACCTCGCTGCGTCCCGCGAGCGGATGCTTCGTCGGCGTTATCACCACCAGCTCGTCTTTGTGGATAGGCACTACGGTATAGCGTTTGTCCTTGATCGGCATCGATACCACCCCGAAGTCACATGAGTTCTCGATGATGCCTTCGAGGATCTTCTGATGTTCCGAACGCTTTACGTTTACGGCTACATTCGGATACTGCCGTTTGAACTCAGCAAACACCTCGGGAAGGATATGAAGACAAGTGCCTTCGTTGGCTGAAACCACAATCTCCCCGCGCGGCACGCGATGCATCTCCGCCAGCGTGATGAGCATGACGCGGCGTTGCTCGATTGTCTCCTCGGCATACTTCTGGAACACTTTCCCCGCAGCGGTCAGTGCAACGCGGCCGCCGCTTCGGTCAAGCAGCTTGGCGCCGACTTCTTCTTCCAGGGAACGTATCTGCGATGAGATGGCTGGCTGCGTGCGAAAACGCCGCTCCGCAGCCCGTGAGAAGCTGCTGAGCCTTGCGACCTCCAGGAACGTCTCGATTTGATCGAAGTCCATGGGCGCTTCGCCAATGTCACTTCCATAATACGAGATTATTCAGCCGATAAATTCATTGTATGCCCCTCGAACGAGATCAACGGCGTATGCTGTCGAGTTACCTTGAAGGGAGTTCGCTATGACTGCGACTAAGGCCGATCCAAAAGCCGTACTTGAGTTCGCACGGCACAGCAATGCTCAGATGCTGGATCTGCGTTTCACGGATATGCCCGGACTCTGGCATCACGTCTCATTTCCGATCAACCAATTGACAGAAGAATCGTTTGCAGACGGCTTCGGGATGGATGGCTCATCCATTCGCGGCTGGGCAGCCATTCACGAGAGCGACATGCTGCTCATTCCCGATCCAGCCCGCTACTTTCTCGATCCCTTCACCGAGGTTCCCACGCTAGTAATGGTCTGCGACGTGATTGACCCGGTCACCAAGCAGCGTTACGACCGCGACCCGCGCTACATCGCTACCAAGGCTGAGATCTATCTCACATCCACCGGTATCGCCGACACCGCCTACTTCGGAGCCGAAGCGGAATTCTTCATTTTCGATAACGTTCGCTTCGACCAGAATGAACACCAGGGATACTACTTCATCGACGCCGAAGAAGGCCGCTGGAATTCCGGCCGCGCTGAATCCAACTTGGGCTATCGTCCGCGCTACAAGGAAGGATATTTCCCTGTCCCTCCTACCGATCATTATCAGGACCTTCGCACGGAAATGGTCCTCGCCCTGCACAGTTGCGGTATTGAGGTCGAATGTCATCATCACGAAGTCGCCACCGGCGGCCAGACAGAGATCGATCTCCGTTACGATTCGCTGCTGCGCTCGGCCGACAACATGATGCTGTACAAGTACGTTGTTAAGAATGTCGCAAACCAGGCGGGCAATACCGTGACTTTCATGCCCAAGCCACTCTTCCAGGACAACGGCAGCGGCATGCACACTCACCAATCCCTCTGGAAGGATGGCAGCCCCCTCTTCGCCGGCGACGGCTACGCAGGTCTCTCGCAGCTCGCGCTTTGGTACATCGGAGGACTCATCACGCACGGACCAGCACTTTCGGCGATCATCGCCCCCACAACAAACTCATACAAACGTCTGGTGCCCGGATTCGAAGCTCCCGTAAACCTGGCTTACTCGCGTCGCAATCGTTCTGCTGCAATCCGCATCCCGATGTACTCGGCATCCGCCAAGGCTAAGCGCGCGGAATTCCGTCCTCCCGACCCGAGTTGTAACCCTTACCTGGCGTTCGCCGCTATGCTCATGGCAGGGATCGACGGAGTCGAGAATCGCATTGACCCCGGTCCGCCGCTCGACAAGGACATCTACGATCTCGGGCCAGAAGAGCTGACCAAAGTGCGATCGATGCCGGGGTCGCTCGAAGCCGCACTCGATGCTCTTTCGCGTGACTGTCAATTCCTCATGAAAGGTGATGTCTTCACCGAGGAAATGCTCAACATCTTTATCGACTACAAGCGCGAGAAGGAAGTCGACGCCTTGCGCCTGCGTCCACATCCGTATGAATTCATGATGTATTACGACGTGTGACTCTGTTTGTTATGGACTTCTCTCGGACTTTCGCCACATTCGGTTGACAGGGCACGCTGGCCCTAACAATCTCAGAAACCTCTAACTTCTGCGTCCAGAATGCCAGGGCACCGCCAACGTCTTTCTAGGCATGAATGCCGGATATAACGATACAACCGGCGGTAACCGGGAGCGTCACTCCGGTGGCGAAGGCCTACAACATAATCACGCAATGAAAATTGGAAAACTCGCGACCGAGCCACTTTTCGAACGCGCGCCCTACTGCGCGTTCAGCTCGACGTCTTTGAGCGGCAAATCCCAATGCGCCTCAAGAATCTCAAAGCGTCGTTGCTCTTCTTTCTTATACGTCGCTTGGTCAGGATACATCTTTTGTATCAGCGCCTTTTCATCAAAGCCATCATTCGCGACCGCGGCGTTCTTGAACACGATGGTCACTCGATAATCCCAGCGACCGTCTTCGGTCATGTGGTATCGCGGAGCGACAGCCGACACCTGCAACATCCGTCCCATTTCAACCTGCTGCTTCAGCAGTGGGTAATGGTTCTTCTTGAATAGCGTGATGAACTCGTCCGCGTAACCCCACTTCACCTTGTAGTAATACTCAACCACAAATGGTCTGTTCTGGGCGCCGGTAGCGGCTGTGGTCGCCTGCCCCATCGCCGATGTCGACAAGCCGCCGAAAAGCAGCGACACGAATAGAAAACCAATGCGCAAGTCAGGCATTACCCTCGATCGAGAAATCATCGATTCCCCCCAACGTGGAAATGAATCTACAGATTTGCGTCGCCCGTTTGTTGGTCTTTGTTCACCCCGTACCCGGGCAGATACTTCACCAAAAGCACTTCGTTGCCCTTTTCGCCATAGATGAGCTCGTCCACCAGGTTCTTCGCCAACATTACGCCGTAACCACCGGGACGCATCCCTTCGTCGTTGCGCCTCTTCACATGCGCTAAAGGATCGTCTGGCGGATTACCAATCGCCGCATGCCGAACTTCATCGAGCGTAAATCCATCACCAGGGTCTTTAATGCGCGCCATCAGCACATGTTTGGTTCGCACATAACAAACCTCAACGTACTTGTTCGGATCGAAGCTTCCGCCGTGCTCCATCGCATTCAGCAGCATTTCTCGAAACGCGATCCCGACATCGTGACACTCCGACTCCGGCAGGTCGGTGATTTCTCCCAGGAACTGCAGCAGCCGTTCTGCGGTGACGATCTGGCAACGAACCGCCAGGCTAATTAGCTGCGGCGTTGCCGAGATAACCTCAATTCCATCGTCCCAGGCGGGCGTCTCCAATGCACGACGAATCGTGTCCGCTAGTGTCTCCTCCGAGAAACGCCTTGAAAGGTATCCGAAGGCGTGCTCCCGCATGGACGCAATCACGTCTTCCGGCGTGCTCTCGTCCGTAAGAATGATCACGCGGGTGTGCGCCTTCATCCGCCGTATCCGCCGCAACAACTCGACATCTTCCTTGCCCGAAGTTGCACGACTGGTGACGACAAGATCGATCGGATATTCCTCGACCAGCGCAAGTGCTTCTTCCGGATCACGGCTCTCATGGATCGCCCATCTTTCAGGCACCAGCAGTTGCGATAACTCGTTCTTGACATCGGGGTCGTCGCCGATCATCAACACTGCTTTGGTCTCAGTGGCCGCCGGCGATTGTCCGTTTGCCGCACTCTTTGCTTCGTCCATAACCTCGAGCCTTTATTCCTGAGGATGCGCCCATTGTATCGGTGCTGCTCACGGTTTTGTTCTCGAATTCACGATAATTTGAGGTATCAGGCAAGTAAGGGACGAAGAGCACTCCTCTCGCACACTCCGGCGCCTCCCGCAGAGGAACTGAGGACTGGTCGCAACTCAAGGACGCTTATGTATAATCCGCGTTTCATGAGGAGAACAATACTCGTCTGCGTTTTATGGCTTTTCGTGCTCGCTGCAACACAAACGCCGCCGGCATACGGGAACGCGGGCGCGCCTCACAGTGTCGGAGCACCCGCGCAAAGCGAGCTGCTCTGGGAAAAGCTGAACGCCACGGTTCAACAGGTCAATCGCGACCTCAACGGCACGATGGGCGTCGCCGTCCTGGACCTCACCGATGGCCACACGCTGTTGCTGAATCCCGACGCTATCTTTACCCAGGCCTCATCGATCAAAGTCGCCGTATTGGCTGAGTTGTATCGCCAGCAACAGGAGTCCGAGCAAGGCGGCGCTGGCAAAGCGAAGCTCAGCGACCTCTACACCGTGAATGCCAACGATATTGTGGCCGATAGCTTCATCATGGCCGGTCTCACGCCTGGCATTACTCGCGTCACGAACCGCGACCTCGCGACTTTCATGGTTGCGGTGAGCGATAACAGCGCCACCAACGTGCTCATCGATCGTGTAGGCATGGACAACGTGAACGCCATGCTGACCTCGCTTGGTCTCAAGCACACGCGCCTGCAGCGCAAGATGATGGACATCAAGGCCGCGCAAGCCGGCCGCGAGAACCTGTCCACCCCGCGCGAAATGATGACTCTCTTCGCTGACCTGTATCAGCAGAAGCTACTGAACAAGCCACTCACCGACGATTTCTTCAAGGTTCTGAGCATCCCCAAGCCGAGCGACATTCCTCGGCTCATTCCTGATGACGTTGTCGTCGCCAACAAGCCCGGCGAACTCGCCGGTGTGCGTAATGACGTTGGAATCGTGTTCGTGCCGGGTCGCCCATTCGTCATCGTCGTCATGACGGCTTACCTCAAGCGCGAGCGCGACGGCAACGACGCCATCGCCACCATCGCCGCAGCTGCCTATGACTATTTCGATCGCGTTGGCCGTTCATCTGAGTATGGACGCATCGTCAACGAGCGGAACTCGCACTAATGTTTTCCCGCCGCACTTCGTGGAACCTCTGCACCAATCGCTACACTCAAGCCCTCGAGGCGCATCGCCGCGCGGGAAGGGAACTGCTCGACCTGACCGCCTCCAACCCCACGACCGTTGACCTGCACTACCGCGAGGAAGAACTGCTCCGGGCCGTCACCTCCCGCGCAATGACCTACGAGCCGGCTCCGAAAGGCCTGATGCCCGCCCGCGAAGCCATCGCAGCGTATTACGCCGAGAAGGGAAGTATTGTCAGCGTCGACGACCTCATCCTGACCACCGGCACCAGCGAAGCCTATTCATTTATCTTCCGGCTCCTCTGCGATCCGGGTGACGCCGTGCTCGTGCCCACGCCGAGCTATCCCCTCTTCGACTTCCTCGCCGATCTCAATGACGTAAAGCTGGTCCCCTACGAGCTGGTCTACGACCACGGCTGGCAGATCGATTTCCATTCCCTACTGCAAGCAATCGACGGCGCAAGGGGACGATGCCGTGCCGTTCTGGTCGTCCATCCCAACAACCCGACCGGCTCATACGTAAAAGCTCACGAACTTCGCGAGCTCAACCAAATCTGTTCCGCCACTGAGCTAGCCCTCATTGCCGATGAGGTCTTCCTCGACTACCCACTAGGCCAGCCGGTACTGACCTTCGCTGCCATCAACGACGCACTGACATTTACTCTCAACGGACTTTCCAAAATCTCTGCCTTGCCACAGATGAAAGTTGCCTGGATCGCCACCAGCGGGCCGCAATTCCTGAAGTCCGACGCCCTCGCCCGCCTCGAAGTCATCGCCGACACCTACTTATCGATGAACGCGCCAATCCAACACGCCTTTCCTGCGATGCTCGCCGAACGTCACAGCATTCAGGCCCAGCTTCTCGACCGAATCAAGTCCAACCTCACTGTCCTCGATGAAAAGCTTGCTGATCAGACACTGTGTGAACGTCTCGCCATCGAAGGTGGCTGGTACGCGGTACTTCGCGTGCCGGTTCTCGGCAGCGACGAAGACTTGGCGATCTCCCTCCTGCACCAAACCGGAGTCCTGCTCCAACCCGGCCACTTCTACAACTTCCCAACCGATGGCTACCTGGTTGCCAGTCTGATCACGCCGTCGAACGAATTTGCCGAGGGCATCGTAAGGACCGTAACCTACATCGCGAAACGCTAGAGCTTTTTGCCTTTTAGGTAATTGGGTGGAGCACCGCTTCAGCGGTGCATTCAGATACCCTATCGCGTCCGGCTTTAGCCGCTCGGGCAAACCGGCTTGAGGACGCCTGTGACAAACGCTTCACGCGTTGTCCATCTTGGGGACACCGTTGGGCCCAAAATTCCCATTTTGGGCGGTAGCGAACGGTATAATTAAGACATCGTGCTCAAGTATTCCATTGTTGTCCCGTTTCACAACGAAGAACAGAATGTCACCGAACTGTACGACCGGCTCAAGGTCGTCATGGAAGCCACAGGCGAGCCCTTCGAGTTAGTTTTTGTAGATGATGGCAGCGAGGACCACACCTTCCTGCTCCTCCAGCAGATTGCTGCCGTCGACCGCCGAGTGGTTGTGGTGAAGCTGCGCCGGAATTTCGGCCAGACCTCCGCCCTCGCCGCCGGCTTCGACCACTGTCAGGGCGAATTCGTTCTCGCCATGGACGGTGACCTCCAGCACGACCCCGACGATATCCCCCTGTTTCTCGAGCAATTACGCGCCGGATACGACATCGTGAGCGGCTGGCGGAAAGAGCGCATCGACAACTTCGTAATGCGTCGCATTCCCTCGCGGATCGCCAACTGGCTCATGGCCGAGCTCAGCGGCGTCGACATTCACGACTTCGGCACGACCTTCAAGGCCTATCGTCGCGAAGTGGTTCAGGAGGTTCCACTCTACGGTGAGCTTCACCGTTTCATACCCGCCTTGGCTTCGGCCTACGGCGCGACGATTTGTGAAATACCCATCCGCAACGTCAATCGCGAGCGTGGCGAATCGCATTACGGCATCGGCCGCACCTTCCGCGTTTTCTTCGACCTTATCACCATCCGCTTCTTGCTCAAGTACATGTCGCGCCCGCTGCACTTCTTCGGCGGATTTGGCGCCATCAGTTCCATCACTGGTTTACTCATCGCGTTCTGGATGGTCATCGAAAAGTTCGTTCGTCATGTCGACGTGATGGATCAGCACGGCCCCATGATGGTCTTCGGCGCGGTGCTCATCGTCGCTGGCGTGCAATTGGTGGCGCTGGGCTTGCTCGGCGAGTTGCAGGTCCGGCACTTCCATGAGCCGCAGAAACGCGCTCCCTATACCGTAGACCGCGTTCTGCGCACCAAGCACAGCGAAGCTCTGGCAGAGTAAATGTTGCAGTCCAAAGTCATCGTCTTTACACAGCAGGACTGTCCGCCGTGCGCCTGGGTCAAAAACTTCCTCGTGCAGCGCGGTGTGCAGTTCGAAGAGCGCAGCATCGACGCCGGATTCTCCGTCGTCCTAGAGCTGACGCAGAAATATAAAAGTCAGTCGACGCCGACCGTCGTTATCGGCGATGAAGTCCTGATCGGGTACAACCCTGAACGCCTCGCCCAACTCCTCGGCCAATAGCTATCATCCGGTTCGCGGAGTCCTTTACATCGCTACAGCAACATTCTTCTGGGGACTTTCCGCCGCGATGGGGCGCGCTGTCTTCACCGGGCGCATCAGCATCTCCGGCCACCATCTAGGCAAGATCGAACCCGTCATGCTCGCGCAGGCACGCACCAGCATCGCCCTGCTCCTACTGGCGCCAATTCTCATCGTTCGCAAGCGGTCAGCGCTATCCCTCCGCGCCTCGCATCTGGTTCAGTTCTTCATCCTGGGGATCATCGGCTTAGCAGCTTCGAACTTCTTCTATTACTTCGCTATCGAGAAGACCAGTGTCGCGACCGCGATCGTCCTTCAATACGTCGCTCCTGTATGGGTGCTGCTGTACATGGTCGCCCGCAAGCTGCAGGGGCCCACGGCTCAACGCGTCCTGGGAGTGCTGCTTGCCGTCATAGGCTGTGCATTCGCGGTAGGCGAACTCTCCGCACGTGCCGGCTTCCCCTGGGTCGGACTCTCCGGTGTGCGCTTCAGCACTATTGGCGTTCTTGCCGCGGAAGGTGCGGCCGTCTCGTTCGCCTTTTATAACGTCTACGGCCAGCATCTTCTGCGGAACCATCAACGCTGGACAGTGCTGTTCTACGCCCTCTTCGGCGCAGCCGCCTTTTGGATCGTGGTCAACCCGCCATGGAAGATCGCGGCGCAACATTACACAGGTGCGCAGTGGGCCTTCATGGCCGCCTTCTCCATGACCTCCATGCTCGCCCCGTTCTCGTTTTACTTTGCGGGATTGCAGTATCTCGATCCCACGCGTGCCATCGTGACCAGCTGCCTCGAGCCGGTGTTTGCAATCCTGTTGACTGCTGTTTTACTCGGCGAGTTGGTGTCGCCCATGCAAGTTGTCGGGATGCTAATCGTGTTATGTGCGACGTTCCTGATTCAAAAGCCCGACGCTGCCCGCCATGAGCCGGCAATCGCTGTCGACCCGATCGAATGAGGAACGCGTATGGTAGACGCTTCTGTGTGGGCGAATGCGCGAGTCGCGTAGCGACGGCGATGCTGTTGTCCAGCGGCGCCAGCCGCTGGAATCGGCCCATCCATTCTTACTGGGCGCGTAGCGGCCAACCCGGTCACTAAGTGAAGAACGAACGCTATCGCTTTATTGCCTCCGCCACGCGTCCCGCCGTATGTTCTTCCACATACAGCGCTTCGATCTGCCGATGGTAGCGCTGCTCCAAGTGACGCCTGCGCAGCTTCATGCTGGGCGTTAAGGTTCCGTCGGCAATGCTCAGCTCTTCCGGCAAGAGAAGGAATTTCTTCAGTTTCTCAAACTGCGCCAGGTTGCTGTTCAGTTCGTCCACGACTCCCTGGTAGAGCGCCTTGACCTGCGAGGACCGCACCAGTTCCTTCCGCGAACTGAATGAGATCTCATGCGCCGCGGCCCATTCCTCCAGCACAGGGAAATTCGGTACTATCAACACCGAAGCGAATTTCCGCTTGTCGCCCACCACTGCAGCTTCGCCCACAAACACATTCGTTTTGAAGGAATTTTCGATCGGTTGTGGCGCTATGAACTTCCCGCCGGAGGTTTTAATCAAGTCCTTTTTGCGGTCGGTAATCGACAGGTATCCGTCATCATCCAGGTGCCCGATGTCCCCGGTCTTGAACCAATCGTCCTCAAACGAGGCAGCGGTCTCCTCAGGCATGTTCCAGTAGCCCTTGAACACGGACGGACCACGCACCAGCACCTCTCCGTCGGCGGCTATCTTTACTTCCAGGTTGTCCAGGACTTTGCCGACGCTTCCCAGCCGGTGGCTCCCCGGAACATTCACCGCGATCACCGGCGATGTCTCGGTAAGCCCATATCCCTCGTCGATGCGGATCCCGAGATCGGCATACCACGCAGCCAGCTCACGTCCCAGTGGAGCTCCCCCTGAGATGAAAAGGCGCGCCCGTGAACCGACACCTTCACGGATCTTCGAGTACACCAGCTTATTGGCCAACTTCCACGAAAGCGCGCTGGGAGTTTCATCATTCAGCATCTGTGCGCGATATTTCCTCCCAACCGAAAGCGACCACTCGAAAATCCTTCGCTTCACGCCCACCATCTTCAACAGGATCTGGTTGTGCACTTTCTCGTACACCCGGGGTACGCCGATGAAAAGGGTTGGCCTGATCTCCTGCAATGCTCGCGGCAAGTCCTCGAAGTTCGGACAATACGCGATGGTCACACCTCGAAAGAACATCAAGTAGTCAACGTGGCGGGCTGTGATGTGCGACAGCGGCAGAAACGAAATGCCTATGTCGCCCGGACCGATATCGGCCAGTTGCTCGGTTACGCTCAGGTTTGAAGCAATGTTCCCGTGTGTCAGGATCACGCCTTTGGGAGTCCCCGTGGTTCCCGACGTATAGATCAGCGTGGCGACATCGTCCGGCTGGATGGAATGCGCAAAAGCTTCCATTGCTGCGTCTTCAACCTGATCCATTCCGTTCAGCAAACAACGCATCTGCGGAACATCAGGCATGTCTTCCACGTCATCCATAATGACGATTCGTTCCAGTTTCGCTTCCGCACGTACCGACTCTACCTTCTCGAATTGCTTGTGTGACGAGACCACTGCGATGCGCGCTTCCGAGTGTTTCAGTACAAATAGAACCTGTTCGGGCGTTTGCGTCGCGTAAATCGGCACTACGATGCCACCTACCAGAAGCGTTGCAAAGTCGGTGACCGCCCACTCGGGACGGTTCTCACTGAGTACAACGACGCGGTCGCCCTTATTGATCCCCCATGCCTGCAGCTGCCGCGCCATTGAAAGCACCCACCGGCGTAGCTGGGCTGCGGATACAGGCGCCCAAACGCCTTCCCGCCTGACCATCATCACGCGATCAAGGTCGCGTCCCACTACCGCAAAATAAACGTCATTCAGCGTGTTAATTTCCATAAGGTCCCTACGACTACACAGCCTTCATCCCATTAAGTAGGATGTCCAACAGCGAATCGGCGACGTTGGCCAGCGGATAGTCTTTTTCGCTCAACACCCACGACGTCACCATCTCGTCCATTGCGCCGAAAAAACAATTGGCCGCGATCTTTTCCGGCAACTCTGCGCGGAACTCCCCACTCGCCTTGCCGTCTCGTATCGCCTCCCGCACCAGATTGAAGTACTCCACCAGATGCTCGTGCGAGAACCGCGACAAAAACCGCGTGCTCTGTCGCAGCTCCATCTGAAACACCACCGCCAGGTTTCTGTTCGATCCCAGTGCCTCCAGGTGCAGGTAAGCCAGTCTGCGCAGACGTTCCGATGGAGTCGGCAAGTTGCTCAGCTCCTCTCGTGCTGTTTTCATGAACCCGTCAAAGGCGGTGTTGATCGCTGTGGCGAGTATTTCGTCTTTATTCTTGAAGTAGAGATAGACAGTACCGTCGGCCACGTTGGCGCGGTCTGCGATGTCGGAGATGCGTGAAACGAAGAAGCCCTTTTCCGCAAACACCGCCACCGCAGCGTCAAGGATGCGCTGGTACTTATCAGCGTTGCGGGCCGGGCTGTTGGCCGGGCCGATGCCCAGACTCTCTCCCGAGTTGGGTTCACGTTTCACCAAGGTGACACACCGTAAGCCTTGTAGATCGTTCGCGATGGCCCGGGTCCCCGTAAGCCTGGAGAAGCCTCGGCGGGAGCGGTCCATCAGCCGAATGAGTACTCATTCACTGTATAGCCGTAGTCCTTATCTCGCAATTCCGCCCATCAGTGTGCAGCCGTGATTCCCATTTTGGTACTCTGACGTGAAGCTATTAGCCCTTGTTCGAGAGGAGAGTGTTCATGAATCGCGTCATTACGACGGCTCTTGTCGCCGGCATGTTATTACCGACGCTTAGAGCAGCAGACAAACCTGCCGAGACGCCGCCGCCTCCGGCCGTGAAGGTCGGAGACATCGCCCCCGACTTTACTCTGACCGACCAGAACGGCAACAAAGTTTCGCTGCATGATTTCAAGGGCAAGAAGAACGTCGCCGTAGCGTTCTACATCTTCGCTTTCACCGGTGGTTGAACCAAGCAGATGCAGAACTTCCAGCAGAACCTTGCCAAGCTGGAAGCTGCCGATACCCAGGTTCTGGGTATAAGCATGGATTCTCCCTTCTCAAATAAAGCGTGGGCCCAGCAAATCAACGTGACGTTTCCTTTGCTCAGTGATTGGGGAGGCGATGTCACCAAGCAATATGGCCTCTACAACCCGAAGTACAAGGCCGCACGCCGCGTGAACTATCTAATCGATAAAGACGGCAAAGTGGTCCAGATGCAGCTCGACTCCGAAGCCATCGACCCGACGAAGGTTGTCGAAGCCTGCGAGGCCAGGAAGCTGAACCGATAACTAGAGCGTGAGCAACGCGACTACTTCTTTCGTCGACAACACGCCGGACGAGGCGCCGGTTCGCGGAATGTTGCATGCCGCGCCTAAATCGTCTGGCGACTTTCTTGTCCTGACGCACGGCGCCAGCGGAAACATGGACGCTGCGCTGCTGGTCGCGCTCGCCGACGCATTACCCCACAACGGCATCAACGTCCTTCGCTGCGATCTGCCCTATCGTCAGCGCCACCCTCACGGCCCACCCTCGCCTGCCACTGCCAAAGATGATCAGGAAGGACTTCGCCGCGCGATCGCACTGATGAAGGACACATTCAACGGCCGCGCCTTCCTCGGCGGCAGTTCGTACGGTGGGCGCCAGGCCAGCCTTCTGGTCGCGTCCGATCCTACCTTGGTCGAAGGTCTTCTCCTACTCTCGTACCCCCTCCATCCTCCCGGCAAGCCCACCCAGTTACGGACTGCCCATTTTCCCGAGTTGCGAACGTCCACTCTATTCGTCAGCGGGACGAAGGACGCCTTCGGCACCATCGAGGAATTAACGACTGCAATCGGCCTGATACCAGCCCGCACCGAACTTGTGCCCATTGATGGCGCTGCGCATGGCTTCTCGAAGTCCGTTCAAAGCGTGGCAGAGGTCACAAAACAGAAGTTTCGCGACTTCTTCCGCTGAACTTCATGCGAGCTCTAGCCCAGTTAAGAATTGTTATCACGTGGTCGCTGTAATTGAGGGACCTGCTTCTCCCGTGTTGCCATCCCCCGAATCACGTAGCAGGTTCTTTTTCGTTTGACAGCATAAAGAATTCGTAAAGATGCCCTTACGCTTGCTAGACTGAAATCTCATTTCGATGTCCACCGGATCCATGCAGAACCTGCAGAAGCCCGCCGTAAAGGTCTTCGTTGCCACCACGGTGATGCTGACCTTTATCTCGTTTTGGCGCGCCGCCGCCATCGTTCTGTCAGACCTGGCGTCTTCCGCTTACTACGTCGGTGGCGACGCCGAAAAGGTCATCGGCAAGAGCGCACCCTGGTTCGTTCTGGCGGTCATGTTGTTCAGCTACGCCGTCCGCTCTATCTACATCGAGTCGAGCAGCATGTTCGTTCGTGGCGGAGTTTACCGGGTTGTCAAGCGGGCCTTGGGCGGGAATCTGGCGAAGCTGTCGGTGTCGGCGTTGCTGTTCGATTACATTCTCACCGGGCCAATCAGCTCGGTATCGGCAGGACAGTATCTGGTCGGATTCGTCTCCGATCTTGCCGCTCACCGTGGCTTCCACGTCAACCTGAGCGATTCCCAGACCAACATGTTGTCAGCGGTATTTGCCGTCATGGTGACGTTGTTTTTCTGGTGGAAGAATATTCAGGGCATCCACGAATCCAGCGAGCAGGCGCTGCGCATCATGCAGATCACCACTGTGATGGTGATCATGCTGATACTGTGGTGCACTGTCACGTTGATTGTGCATCCTGCGCCGCTGCCGGCACTGCCGTCCGCCGCAGGCATCC
>Ga0306920_100005075_pt1 | contig 16945 bp, 16 predicted proteins | sample flu12Cox44000170_FD_204666 | JGI IMG/M metagenome (GOLD analysis project Ga0306920, IMG submission 204666) | Lab enrichment of tropical soil microbial communities from Luquillo Experimental Forest, Puerto Rico - flux4day.12C.oxic.44.000.170 (v2)... | ecosystem: Environmental > Terrestrial >... | reverse complement strand
TGCGCCTTGATCTGATCGACGGTGTCGACGACGTTGGCGCCGGGCTGCTTGTACACCGCCACGATGACGCCGGGCTGGTTGTGCTGATAGGCGGCCACGTTGCGATCCGATGCCTCGGCGACGGCCTGCCCGACGTCGCGCACCCGGATCGGTCCGCCGTTGCGATAGGCGAGAATCACGTCGTTGTATTGCTCGGCCTGGGTGATCTGGTCGTTGGCGGCGATCGTGAAGCTGAGCCTGTCCGTATTGAGCGTGCCCTTGGCGGCATTTGCGGTGGCGGTGACCAAGGTGCCGCGGATGTCTTCGAGCGTGATGCCGCTTGCGGCGAGCTTCGCCGGATCGACCTGGATGCGGATCGACGGCTGCTTGTCGCCAAAGATCACGACCTGGGCGACACCCGCGACCTGCGAGATCTGCTGCGCCAGGAAGAGGTCGGCGTAATCATCGACCTCGGTGATCGGCATCGTATCCGAGCGCGCCGAGAGCAGCAGGATCGGCGAGTCGGCCGGATTGACCTTCTTGTAGTACGGCGGGACGGTCATGGACTGCGGCAACGTCTTGCTGGCGACCGTGATCGCCGCCTGCACATCCTGCCCCGCCGCGTCGATGTTGCGGTTGAGATCGAATTGAATAACGATCGTGCTGGCGCCGAGCGTGCTCAGCGACGTCAACTGCGTCACCCCGGGGATCTGCGCGAATTGCCGTTCGAGCGGCGCAGCCACCGAGGTGGCCATGGTGTCCGCGCTCGCCCCCTGGAAGGTCGCGGTGACCTGGATGGTGGGGAAGTCGACCTGCGGCAGCGGAGCAACCGGCAGGAACGGGTAGGCCGTGATGCCGGTAAAGGCAATCGCCGCCATCACCAGCGACGTTGCGACCGGCCGCCGGATGAAGGGTTCCGACAGATTCACGAGCTGTTTCCCGACGCCGCCGTCTCCGGCACGCTTATGGTTACCGGGGCGCCGCGCTTGAGCTTGTATTGCCCGGCGGTCACCACGCGCTCGCCGTCGCTGAGCCCTGACGTGACTATGGTAAGGTCCTTGGTGCTGGGACCAACCTCGATGGCACGCGGTTCAGCGATGTCATTTTCGCGAACGACCCAGGTGAACAAGCCCTCGGGTCCGCGCTGAACGGCAGCGGGCGGAATGACAAGGGCGTTGCTGCGGGTGTCGACCAACACGCGTGCATTGACGAAGTCACCGGGCCAAAGGCGCTCGTCGTCATTCGGGAAAACTGCCTTGAGCCGGATCGTGGAGGTAGTCTGATCGATCATGTTGTCGATCAGGAGCAGCTTTCCAGTCCCGAGCGCGTGCTGATTATCCTGGTCGAACGCCACAACCTCCACCGGCCCTCGCGCCATTGCATCGCGAACGTCATTGAGAGAGCGCGCAGGCAGGGTGAACAGCACCGTGCACGGCTGGGTAAGCACCAGGTTGGCAATCGAGGCCTGATCGGAGGCGTGAACGATATTCCCAGGGTCGACCAGGCGCACCCCGATGCGCCCATCGTTCGGCGCGGTAATGTTGGTGTAGTCGAGATTGGTCTGTGCGGTTTCGATCATTGCATCGTCGGCTGCAATGGAGGCCTTGAGCTGATCGACGGTCCCCTGCTGGCGATCCAGGTTCTGCTGCGTCTCCACAAATTTGAGGGCCAGCGACTTATAGCGAATGAGGTCCTTCTCGGCCGCTACCAGCAGCGCCTGATCTTGTGCTTTTTTGGCTCTGGCTTGGTCGAGCGCAGCCTGGAACAGACGTGGGTCGATTTTCGCCAGCAGCTCGCCTTTCTTCACATGCTGGCCTTCCGTGAACAGCACCTCCTGCAGCTTGCCATCCACCTGGGAATGGATACCCACCGTGAAGAACGCCTGCACGTTGCCGAGGCCGGACAAATAAATCGGAATGTCGCGCCGCGTCACCGCCGCCACGCTCACCGGCACGCCTGTTCGAGCGGCAGGCTTGGCCGCGAGCGCTGGACCTGATGCTTGGTCCCAGTACCAGTAACCCGCACCGGCAGCGGCTAGGGTGACGAGGCAAGCTGCGATCAAAGCAGCACGGCGAGGCCGCGACGCAGTGTGCCTCATGGTCACCAAAGAGCCCTCAATCGCTTAATCCCTACAAAAACTAGCGATGCCAGTGCGTTATCGCAAGTTACGTTTGTGTTAGGAGCCACTAACTGAAAGGGGTGTTTACGCTGCATTTATGCCCCCTCCGGCTCTCCCTCACACGAATGGGACTTCCGCAATCAAAGCTCCGTAATTTCCCATGCAACAACAATTGCCGAGTTGCAATCTACTGTCGTCCCCGTTGAGCAAGGCAGCCGACGCCGTGCCCGCTGAAAAGACAACCGGCGGGCATGGCGCCCGCCGGGGACATTTGTGGGTGCTGAAGGTCGCGTCCGTTATGGGCAGAAGAATCTGGGGCGGCCCCAGGCGACGGGGTTCCCATAGGCGTCAAACGCCACCGGCCGGCGCGCCCAATAACCACCCGGACACCCGACGGGGGGCCCAACGGCATAGCCGGGATAGGCAACATAGCCAGGCTGCACGACGTAAGCCGGGCCATAGCTATTAGCGATGGCGCTGCCCACGACGGCGCCCGCCACAACACCTGCGGCGACGCCAACCCCGACCGCACAGCCCCAGCAGCGCGCCTCGGCTGCCTGCGGCGCGGCCAACAGCGACACCGCTATCGATGTGGCGCTAACGAGTGTGAACAAGGTCTTGTTCATTGTGGTCGTCTCCTAATGATGCCCGGTCGAGCCGACCACTTCCTGGCGGCCCCCTGCATCGAATCTTGCCTTCGATTTTGTATTATTTGCGGCGATAATGAGCGCGTTTGGTGGATGACATGAACGTCCGCATGCCGCACTTCAGGTTGCAGGGTTACAGTGCAATGCGGCAAGGCGCGCAGGCGCGGGGCGCGCTTTGCAGGCTATCTTTTGACAGAATCGGCAGACATCTTCGGACTGTGGTCTTCATTGGAGCCCCCTAAGTTACCTTGACGACCACAAGGCCCCGGCGATCAACCTCCCCGGGGCCTTCTTCTTTGGCCAAGCCAATTAGCAGACATTTACCTTAGCCTTTCTTTCGTAGCCCGGATTGGAGCGCGCCAGAAGGTAGCCCGGATGAGCGCGCCTGCGCGTCTGTGACGCGCCATCAGCGCGTTTCACGCGCGTCTTCGACGCGCCGCCAGCGCGTTCACGCGCGTCTGCGACGCGCTATGGGCGCGCGATATCCGGGATGTCCCACGCATATCGCCATAGCGCGTCAAAGACGCGCTATGGCTCATGCGGGCTACTTCGAACCCGCCGGCTTGCCAAGCAGATTTGCGTTCATCACTATGCCAGAGAATTCAGTAGAAGGAGGAGGCAATGGCACAGGAACCGCTGGCCACCAAGGGAAACTATCTCCACATCTACGATTTCCGCGTGCAAAAAGGCCACGAGGAGGAGTTCATCCGATCTTTTGAGAAGTTCGACTATTCGGATGGCAACCCGATGCACAAGTCCAAGGCGCAGGTGAAGGACGGGGTGCTCTGCCGCGATACCGAGGACCCGCAGCGGTTTTTCCTGATAGCCGAATGGGCGGATATCGACGAGCATGCGCGCATCCGCAAGATACTCGCCAACGAGATCAAGCCCGAGTTCATCAAGTATATCGAAGGCGGCAAATTCATTCCGAAGTACGTCGAGGTCGTATCATCCACCCCAGACGAGATCCTCAACAAGGCGGCGAGCTGATCGCAAACGCGCCGTCGTCCCGGCCAAGCTGCCGGCGCGAAGCGCCGGGAGCGCCGAGCCGGGACCCATGATCACCGGCCGTGGGGTATGGGTCCCGGGTCTACCTCGCTTCGCTCGGTCGCCCGGGACGACAATTCACACCGGCAGGCAAAGCGCGTTGTCCACCAGGAGGCTATCGTAGACGCAGCGGCGCTCACATAGCTTGAGCCTGCCGTCGACCCTGCGAAACAGGTCATGATAGGCGCCGACCTGATGTAGCTTCGCTTCCGGGCGGTCGTAAAGCACTTGGATCAAGGCATAGTTCGCGCGCGCGCGGATGCGACCGTGCCCGTCCTCGCCGAACACCTGCAGATTGCCGATGATGTGTCGCAGATAGCGCGGCGCAAACATCGTCGTCTTCGCGAGCGCGTACGCGCGGTCATAGATCATTCGTTGGCTATCGCAATAGATCAATCCGACGGGCAGCCCGCGATCGGAGTTCTCACGCGAGATGACGACGTAGAAAGCATCCTCGGTGAACATCTCCGCCCAGTCCATCAGCCGTTGCTCGTCCAACGCAGCGGCATAGGCGGCATTGAACTCATTCACCTCCTGGTAGAGCAGAAGCGCATCGAGCCTCTCATCGCGCGTCTTGGCCGCGCCGGCCTCGAGCACCGCGCCGGCCTCGCTCATAGGCCCATTTCCCGCCGCCAGTGCTTGTACATGGCGCGGATTGCCGCCTCGGAGATCAGGGTGTCGGCGGTGCCCGCCTCGGTCGCGGCATCAAGCTTCACCAGATGCCGCTTGTCCGGGACACGCCGCATGCCGTCCTGCACGAACTTCATGGCTTCGTTGTCTTCGAGGCCGAGAAAGCCGGCCGGCCCCATCAGATTGCCCTGGCGCAGGCGATGGCGCGTCATCTGCTCGTCGTCGCTTTCGAAGCCGAACATGGTCCATTTCATGAGGAATTCGTGCGGCCCGTTGGGAACGATCTGCCGGATGCCAAGCGTGTTCATCTCACGCTGCACGATCAGATTCGGCCAGATCGTGGCCATGGTGACCGACCAAGGGCTATCGAATTCCTGGACGAAATCCATGAAGCGGGGCTCGCGCAGCGACATCCCTTCCCGAAACGCGCGCATCTCCTTCTTGGCGTCGGCAGCGACGCGACTGGCGTCGGATTTGGCCGATGCCATCACTCCGTGGCGGCCGCTCTTGTCCGTCAGCATCAGCGAGCGGTTGCCGGCGACAAGCAGCCCGAACGTCACCAGGAACGTGTGCAGCAAGGTGGCATGGTATGGGTCCTTGAGGTTCTCGTGATAGAGCTTCCAGTTGCCGGGGAGCGAATGCCGGTAGTGACCGAGAACCTTGAGCTTGCGGCCATCGAACGTCGCCTCGAATTCGCGCAGAACATCGGGCCCGAGATAATCTGCGAATGGTTCCGTGTCGTCACGGTAGGAGGCGAACACCACGCCGCGATGGGCGCTGACCTTGAGCTTGCGCAGCCCGTGCTCGGCGAGGTTGAAACTCGGCGGCATGCCCCCTTTGCCTCCCACGCCGCGCCTGAACGGCACGCCGATGAGGTTGCCTTTCAGATCGTAGGTCCACTGGTGGTAGGGGCAGATGAACTCATTCACCGTGCCGGAGAGCTCGCGGCAGAATTCGGCGGCGCGATGGACGCAACGGTTCTCGACGACGCTGATGTCGCCGTCCTTTGCCCGCGCCACGACCACCGGCGTGGGACCAACATGGGAGCGGATGAAATCGCCGGGATTGGGAATCTCCGCCTCGAGCGCGACGTAGTTCCAGGTCGGGCCATGAAAGATGCGCTCGACCTCGCGCCTGTAGATGGGCTCATCGGTGTAGACCCAATCGGGAATTTCGGTGAGGTCGCCGGGCCAGAGATACTGCCGCTCGAGAAGCACCGTATCTCTCCCGTTGCCGCTGCCGTCCATGTCCGCACCATCCCCGTGTTCGCGTCTGCTGTAATAGACTTTGCGGCAAACACTACCACGTCCGCACAATGGCGGAAATCGTGCCACGCTGCGACACGCGACTTGGTTCAAGCGATGACGCGCGCAGCCAAGGCAGCGCTGCTTGGACTGCAGCGTGCCGCGCGTTCATCGCCTTGACCCCTTCAGGCATGCATGTGATTGTCAATTCGCGTGGAAAACTTCAATGCACGTGAAACAATTTCAGCACGGGAGACGAAAGACATCATGGCCACCAACCCGAAAGCACTCGAGCTCGCGAAGCAGGGAAAGGTCGAGTATGAATGGGGCACGCTCTGGCCCCACTACCACAAGGAAAAGATGAACTGGGGAGGAGGTTTCAGGACCAAAGGCGACGTGGACATCCTGTTTCTAGCGGGCGAGACCGGACGCGACCCATTTGAGGATGCGCCGTGCAGGACACCTGAAGAGGAACGCGCCGGAAGAGGCAAGGTGGTGTCCCACAACGTCAAGGAGCAGACGCGCCAATGCCTGGAGTACATCAAGAACAAGCTGGAGATGATGGGCGCCTCGCTCAAGCACATCGTCATGTTCCGCTATTACCTGCCGCGCCGGGAGGACGTCTTCGACATGCGTGACGAGATGTACCGTTTCTTCGAGGAGTTCGAGCCGGATCTGCGCCAACATCCAAGGCCGGCCACCCTGCTGCGCGGAGTGGGCATCGACCTCAAGGAGATGCTGGTCGAGATCGAGGCCTGGGCCGCGGTGCCGCGCAACAAATGAGACGAGGCGGCAATGTCGTCAGAGAGCGGCACCCTCCACAAGCACCCGGTACCGGGGTCGATCATCAAGGAGTGGATCATTCCGGCGCGCGGCTATGCCGCGTTCAACATGGAGCAGGGTCAGGTTCTGCGCTGCGTCGACATCGAGGGCAAACAGGTCCCGGACGTCGTGTGCTTCAACTCGCACGACCTCGGCGAAGCGATCAACATGGGGAACTCGCTGCTCATCAACAAGCGGCGGGAGCTCATCCGCGGCAATGTGATCTATTCCATCCGTTGCCGCGCCATGCTGACCATTACGGGCTATTCCAACGAGTTGAGCTACGCTTATGGTCCGATGTGCAGCGAGGAGGTCAATCGCATCCGCTATGGCGTTCCCAACACGCCCAACTGCCGCGGCAATCTCGCCATGGCGCTCGGTCCGTGGGGGTTCAACTACCGCGACATTCCCAATGCCTTTGTTCCGTTCATGAATGTCGAGGTGGATGCGAACGGGACCATGGAGATCCGGGAGCCGACCAGCGTCCCGGGCGACTTTTACGATCTGCGGGCGGAGATGGATTTGCTCGTCGGCATCTCCAACTGCCCGCAGGAGCGCAATCCGTGCAACGGGTGGAAGCCGACACCGATGGGCGTGATCATCTACAAATAGCACACGAAAGTTCGTCGATGCTCAAATATGGAGATGGACCATGAGCAACGCGCGCAAGGCTGGCTCCCGCATTGCCGCAATCTGTCTGATCGTCGCCGCTGCGATCGGGGAATTTGCCGGCCCGGCGCCCGCGCAGGCGCAGACGACTCCTCCCGTGGAGAAGATCACGTTCCTGTTGGATTTCTTCCCTTATGGGAAGCATGCACCTTTCTTTGCAGCACTCGACCAGGGTTTCTGGAGAGACGCCGGGTTCGACGTGACCATTCTCAAGGGGGAGGGCTCGGCGACAACGATCTCGTCCTACGCAGCCGGCGCGGTCGATTTTGCATTCGCAGATACGCCCACGCTCATCATTGCGCGGGGGAAGGGTGTGCCGGTCAAGGTTGCCGGCATAATTCATGACAAGTCGCTCTATGCTGCCGGAACGCTGGAGGAGAACAATATCAAGGTGCCGCAGGATTTCCGCGGCAAGCGCATGGGCTCCAGCATCGGCGACGCGGCGCGGGTGATGTTTCCGGCCTTTGCAAAGCTCAACGGCTTTGATCCGGCCTCGGTGCAATGGACTGACATGACGCCGCCCGCCCGCGCGCCAAGCCTGCTGCTGGGTCAGCTCGACGGAGTTACGCTGTTCTTCACCGAGTCGCCGACATTCAACGCGAAGGCGAAGGAGGCCGGCAAGCATTGGAAGGTTTTCCCTTATGCGGATTACGGGCTTGATCTCTACTCCGGCGGCTTGCTGGTACGCGAGGACCTCATTGCCAAGCAGCCGGACCGCGTCCAGCGGTTCGTCGACTCGACGATGAAGGCCTGGGCCTGGTCGGTCGAGCATCCGCAGCAGGCGCTGGCGAGCTTCCTCAAGCACAATCCCGCCGTCGATCCCGATCAGGCGAAAGAGCACTTCCGCATTGCCATCAGCCATCTGATGACGGATACGGCCAAGCGCGAAGGCATCGGCTATATCGACCCTGAGAAGATGCAGCGCACCGTCGCCTTCGTATCGGAATATTTCGATGTCAAAGGTGTGTCCGCTGACGATGTGTATACCAACCGGTTCACGCCGAAGCTCTTTCCGAAAGAGGCGCCTTTCTAATTTCCGCGAAGATGGAAACCCCGGTCGCGCGCGCGCAGGGTGATCGTCCCGCAATCGAGGTCCGCAATCTCACCAAGACCTACGCGAGCCAGGACGGGCCGATTGTGGCCCTGACCGACTTGTCATTTGCGGTTGCACACACTGAGTTCGTCACCATCGTCGGTCACAGCGGTTGCGGCAAGAGCACGTTGCTGCGGATCATCTCCGGGCTTCTGCCTGCCTCGTCCGGGGTCGTTCTGGTTCGCGGGCAGGCGGTGGGCGCTCCGCTCTCCGATGTCGGGATGGTGTTTCAGCGCCCCGTCCTTTTGAAGTGGCGCACCATCCTCGATAACGTGATGCTGCCCGTCGAGATGTTGCATTTGCCGCGCGGGCCGGGCGCGGAGCGGGCGCACGACTTGCTGAAGCTGGCAGGGCTGATCGAGTTCCGGCACCATTATCCCGCCCAGCTTTCGGGCGGCATGCAGCAGCGGGCCGCAATCTGCCGCGCATTGGTCCATGATCCGTCCTTGCTGCTGATGGATGAGCCATTCGGCGCGCTCGATCTGATGACGCGCGAGGAGATGAACTTCGAGCTGCTGCGTATCTGGAGCGATCGGCGCAAGACGACGTTGCTCGTCACGCACAGCATCTCCGAGGCCGTGCTCCTTGCAGATCGCGTCATTGTCATGACGTCAAGGCCCGGCATGGTGGCGGACATCATGGATGTGAGCTTGCCCCGGCCGCGCATCCCGGAGACCAAGCTCGATCCCCGCTTTGCGGAATGCGTGCAGGCGATCGGCCGCAAGATCGGCCTGCTCTACATGTAGAACCCATGGGTATCAGCAGGACCGATGCTTCGATGACCATCGTCTCCGTGCTGGCGACGGTCGCCGCATGGGAGATACTGATCTGGCTTTTTCACATTCCCGGCTTCCTCCTGCCCGCGCCCTCGGCAGTCCTTGTGGAGGCAGTGAGCCGTTATCCGCTTTATCTCTACAACTCCTGGGTCACTTTCTACGAGACGGTTCTCGGCTTTTTGCTCGCCGCCGCGATCGGCGTATTTCTGGCGGTGATTATCGTGTACTCCCGCGTTATCCGCAACATGATCTATCCGCAGATCGTCGCGCTGCAGATTGTGCCCAAGGTCGCCATCGCCCCGCTGCTGTTGATATGGGCCGGCTACGGCCTCACGTCGAAGGTGCTGCTGGCGTTGCTGATTGCATTCTTCCCCATTGTCGTGAATATGGTCACCGGCCTCATCGCGATCGAGGAGGAATTGCTGGATCTTTGCCGCATCCTCCATTCCGGCCGCTGGCAGGAATTCACCAAAGTACGGCTGCCGAATGCGCTGCCCTATCTCTTCAGCAGTCTCAAGGTTGCAAGCACGCTCGCCGTCATCGGTGCCGTCATCGGAGAGTTTGTCGGCGGCAATGCAGGGCTTGGCTACCTCATCATCATCGCCAACACCGAGATGAACACGCGCATGTCGTTCGTCTCCCTCGTATGCTTGTCGCTACTGGGGTTTCTGCTGTACGGAATCGTCGTCGCGGCCGAGCGCGTGTTCATGCCGTGGGAGAAATGGCAATCGGCGCAAGCCTCCGTCGCGTGATCGAAAGAGCAACCGGCATGAAGCGGCGCCATTTTCTTTTTGTCAGCCTGGGACTGAGCCTGCTGCAAACGGCGCGCGCGGACAGCTGGCCGCAACGCAACGTCACGCTGATCGTGCCGTTTCTGGCGGGAGGATCCGCCGATCTGGTGGCACGGATTTTCTCACAGCACTTTCAGGCAAAGTATGGCGTCTCCGTCATTGTTGAGAACAAAGGCGGCGCCGGTGGAAGCATTGCCACCGGCATCGTCGCCAAGGCGCCTCCCGACGGCTACACGCTGGCGCTTGGAACCGTAAGCACGCATGCAATCAACCCTGTGCTTTACAGCAGGCTTGCCTATGACCCCGCGCGGGATTTTGAGGCGATCTCGCCCCTTGTTCGACTTCCCAACCTGCTGGTGGTCCGCAACCAGCTGCCGGTGAAGAGCGTGGCCGAGCTCGTGGCCTATGCACGATCTCGCGATGAAGGCCTCAATTACGGCTCATCCGGCAATGGCACCTCCTCGCACCTTTGCGCGGTCATGCTCATGCGCGCGACCGGAGCCAGAATGGTCCACATCCCGTTCCGCGCGGCATCGGAGGAGATGGCGGCCATGCTCGGCGGCCAGATCGATCTTGCAATCGACAGCATGACCACTCTTTGGCCGCTCGCGGGCAGCGGAGAAATTCGCGCGCTCGGCGTGACCACCGCGCAACGTGTCGCAGCAGCACCCGATCTGCCCACCATCGGCGAGAGTCTTCCAGGCTTCGAGGCTGCCGGCTGGCAAGGCCTGTTTGCCCCGGCCGGCACGCCGCGCCCCATCATCGAAAAGCTCGCGGACGAAGTGAGGCGCATTTTCCTCCTGCCGGAAGTCGTAACCTCGCTTGAAAAGGTCGGCGGCGAGCCCCTGCCCATGCAGCCAGATCAATTTGCAGCATTCGCGCGCGCCGAGTGAGACAAATGGGCCGAGGTGGTCAGAAGCTCAGGGCTGCGAATGGAGTAACCCATGCAACACGATCAAGGACAGCGTTCCGGAATCGGTGCGGACCGTGGGAAGAGCGGCGGCATGCGCGGCAATTCGCCATCGGCCTCGCGCAGGCAATTCTTGCGGGCGGCCGCCTTGTCCGCCGGTGCTTTGGCCCTGCCGCTTGGACGCTCTGCGCGCGGTCAGGCGAAACGACAGGTGACCCTGCGGCTTGACTGGCTCTACCAAGGACCGAATGCGGGATTCATGATCGCGCAGGAGAAAGGGTATTACGAGCAGGCCGGGCTCGAGGTCGAGATCGGCCCGGGCAAGGGCTCTGGAAGCACGGCCCAGATCGTCGCCAGCAAAGCTGCGATGTTCGGCTTTGCCGACGGCTTCGTGGTCGGCAGCGGTGTGTCGAAGGGCATGGACATCAGGATGGTCGCCGCAATCTTCCGGCGCAACCCGACCGCGGTCGTGGTGCTCGAAGATTCGGACATCAAGACCCCGAAAGATCTCGAGGGAAAAAGCATTGCCATCCCCACGGGTGCGGCCCAGTTCCAGCAGTGGCCCGCTTTTGTGAAGGGCTGCGGCCTCGACGGGAGCAAGATTCGCGTCACCAACATCGATCCGGCCGGCAGTCCTCCGGCGCTGATCACTGGTCAGGTTCCCGCCATTGCCGGCTTTGCCCAAGGCTATGTGCCGAGCGTGGAGATCCGCGGCAACAAGAAGGCGCGCATCCTCTGGTATGCGGACTGCGGCGTCACCGTCGTGAGCGATGGCATCATCGTGCATGCCGATCTCATCAAGGAGGACCCGGAGCTGATCCGCGCATTCGTCACCGCGAGCCTGCGAGGGTTTCTCCACGGCCGCGCGCACCTCGACGAGATGGCGGAAATCGTCAAGAAAGTCTCGCCGGCCACGGTGCCCGCAATCTCGCGGCGCGAGGCGCAACTGTCCTTCAATACCTGGGTGACGCCGAATACGGCGGGCAAACCGCTGGGTTGGATGTCGGAGCAGGATTGGCAGAAAACGGTGGAGGTGCTCAAGCAGTACGGTGGCGTGACGGCGCCGCTGACGACAGCCCAGCTCTACACGAACGACTTTGTCCCCACCGGCGCCGAATTCATTCCTCCGCAAAGTTGAGACCGCGGGAAAAATGCAGTGGGGAATGGAGCCTGTTGGTATCGATACATCCGACCAGGGTCATCTTTCGCTGCAGCATCTGAGCAAGGTTTATACGACCCGCGGCGGCCCCGTGCGCGCGCTCGACGAGGTTTCGCTCGACGCACGGCGCGGCGAGTTTTTGTCCGTGCTGGGACCGAGTGGCTGCGGCAAGAGCACGTTGCTCATGATCGCGGCCGGCCTGCTCTCCCCGACGAGCGGGGTCGTGAGCTTCGATGGCCGACCGGTCGTTCGCCCGCGCACCGATATCGGCATTGTGTTCCAGAGCCCAGTCCTGCTGGAGTGGCGGACCGCGCTAGGGAACGTGATGCTGCAAGCCGAGGCAAAAAAATTGGAGCGAACGGCGGCGCAAACCCGAGCGCGGCAGCTTCTGGAATCGGTGGGCCTGCAGGGCTTCCACGACAAATACCCGCATGAGCTCTCCGGCGGAATGCGCCAACGCGTCTCGCTATGTCGTGCGCTCATCCACAATCCGCCTCAGCTGCTGATGGACGAGCCGTTTGGCGCGCTCGACGCGCTGACGCGCGATCAACTCGTCCTTGACCTTCAGCACATCTGGAACGAGCGGCGCATGACCGTGCTGTTCATCACCCACAGCGTGCCGGAAGCGGTTTTTCTTTCCGATCGCATTATCGTCATGACGCCGCGCCCGGGAAGGGTCGAGCAGGTGATCAAGATCGATCTGCCGCGGCCACGCACGCTTGCGCTGCGCGAAAGCGCTGCGTTCGCCGGCTACATGCAGCAGATTCTCGCTCTCTTCCTCGCCCGCGGAGTGCTGCGCGAGCATAATGAGAACGGTCGCCAACAAGCCCCATGACGAGCGAGCCGCGAGCACCGGCCGGCGACCTCGGCTTGCACGAGCTGGAAGCGCGCGTCGAGCGCCTGCGCGTGCAGCGCGAGGGGCGCGCCCGCATCGCCGGTATCCTCTATCCGCTCGGCGTTGTTGTTATCGTGCTCGGCATCTGGGAGGCGGGCACCCGCTTCTTTGCCGTGCCAGCCTTTCTGCTGCCATCACCGAGCGCGATCGGCGCCTCCTTCCTCGCCAATGCGCGGCTCCTCCTCCTTCATGGCAGCATAACGACGGTGGAGATCGTGCTCGGGTTCCTGCTCAGCATCGTGATTGGAATTCCGCTCGCGCTCGCGATCTTCGTTTCCCCGACATTCTCGCGCTCCATCCTCCCGCTCCTCGTCTCCTCTCAGGCCATGCCTAAAGTGGCGGTGGCCCCGCTCCTTCTGGTCTGGTTCGGCTTCGGGCTGCTGCCGAAAGTGCTGATAGCTTTCCTGATCGCTTTTTTTCCTGTGGTGATAAATACGGCGGTCGGGCTGGCGTCCATCGAGCCCGAGAAGATTTATCTCGCGCGCTCGATGGGCTTTGGCGCCGCAGCTACATTTTTCAAGATCCGGCTCCCGAATGCGCTTCCGGCCGTCTTCGGCGGACTGAAGATCGCGATTACCCTCGCGGTGGTTGGAGCCGTGGTGGGTGAATTCGTGGGCGGCGATGCCGGGCTCGGCTACCTGCTCATGGTGGCAAACGGCAGCATGGACACGCAGCTCCTCTTCGCGGGCATTGTCGCGCTCACCGCCCTCGGCGTTGGTCTGTTCCTGCTGGTCGAGCTCGCGGAACGCGTGGCCATCCCCAGGCACATCATTGCTGGCGAGAAGGGTGCGCGCGAACCGTTTTGATCTAGTGCGGTGAATTTGAAGTTCCTATCATTATTGCTGCACGCTCGTGTAGGAACTTCAAATTCAAAAACCGCACTACGAATCATAAAGTTGCTAGTGTCCCTTTTGATTCCGAAGTTCGCACAAGAGGTGCCACAAGCGCTTGCGAACTTCAGAATCGGGACACTAGGCGCAACGCGCCACACCTTTCTGAACAGTCATTAATCCCGGCGCGGAACTATTCAGATGAAATTGCAGCAATAAAGGAACCCGCACCGGCGAGCATTGTTACGAAAAGAGGGGCGCCGCGAGCCTATCAGAGTGGAACGCCATGTCTCATTCAATGCCGTCTCGCTCACTGTCACGCAATGTGTCCGCTCGGTGCGGGCGTGTTCTTTCCGCCCTTGTCATCGCCGCCTGCTTTGCTTTTGCTCCGATTATTGCGGGCGCATTTGCCCCCGCACAGGCACAAGTGCAGGCGAGGGCCGAGTTCCGCAGCGCGCTTGCGCCATACGGCCGCTGGGAGCGCCATTCGCGCTGGGGTGAAGTATGGAGCCCGGCGGATCGGAACCGCGATTGGCGCCCGTACACCGCCGGCAGATGGGTCTACACAAATGATTGGGGCTGGTACTGGGCCGCGGATCAGGCAGAGGAGCAATGGGGATGGATCGTTTATCACTACGGGCGCTGGGCGTGGGATCCCGAGCTCGGCTGGGTGTGGGTTCCCGGCGACGAATGGGGGCCGGGATACGTGGTGTGGCGATCGAGCGCAGATTACGTCGGCTGGGCGCCACTGCCGCCGGATGAGATTGTCGCGGACTATTGGGACCAGCCCGATGTCTGGTGCTTCGCCGGTATTCGCGACTTCGTGAGCGCCCCGCTTCTTGCCGGCGTTATTTTACCTTTCGCAGAGTACCCGACCTTGCTGCGGCAGACGGCTGTCGTCAATGAGACGGTGCTGCTGCGCGACCGCCATTTCGCGGTGAATCCCGGCGTACCCCCCAATGCGATTGCAGCGGCCGTGGGTCACCCCCTGCATGCGTTCGACGCGCGCCCGCTGGTCCTTGCCGGAACCGCGGCGGCCATTCCAGGCGCGATCAAGGTGGGCGCAGAGCAGCTTCGAAACAGGAGCATTGCACGACAACAGAGTTTGCATGAGGCGCGCAACACGATCGCGCCGGCGGGAAGCATGTCGCAGTTGCAAGCATTGCGCCGGGGCGAGCACGGGCGGCTCGGCAGCAATCCGCCGCACGCCGTGATGGCGAGCCGAGCCGGACAAACCCAACCAATTGAGCAGCGGCGAACGCAACAGCAGCAACCGCTTCAACTGCAACAACCCGGCCGGCCCGAACCGTCCAGCGCCACCCGGGAGCGGGAAAGTGCACAGACGCAGGGTCGCCGCGCAGCAGAGGAGCGGCAAGCAATTGAGCAGCGGCGCCAGCAACTTGAGACGCAGCGGCGCACAACGCGGGAGCGGCCTGCGACCGAAGGGCGGCACGTGGCCACACCGCCGCGCCAACAACTCGAGCGCCGCGGTGGCATAGAGCATGCGCCGCCGCAGGCACGGCGCAGTCTGCCTTTCGCGACTGAAGGTAGAGGGGGCGGCGGGCCGGTTCATGCCGCCCCGCAAAATCATGCCCCGGCGTTCGGCGGAGGTGGCCCCGCAATGCACGGCGGCGGGCCGGTCGGCGGCGGACACCCGGGCGGACATCGCTAAGGCGCGTCTCGCTCGAATAGAACCGGTAGGGTGAGCAAAATCGCGTGGCAAGACAGTCCGGCGTGCGCAACGGTGCGGCGCGATCCCCGGTCGCTGCCGGGGACAGGTTTTGCGCACGCTGTCGGCCCTACCACGCGCCGTTGCACACCCTACGAGCTACGAGCGATTATGCGACAAGGATGGGCGGCACTGCCGCCCATTCTCGTTCCTTCAAAGGCGCTCAGATCACGTACTGCCGCAGCGGGGGATAGCCGTTGAAGCCCACTGAGGAATAAGTGGTGGTGTACGCGCCGGTCGCTTCGATCAGGATCTTGTCGCCGATGGCGAGCGAGACGGGGAGCGGATAGGGCGTTTTCTGGTAGAGCACGTCGACGGAATCGCAGGTCGGGCCGGCGATGATGCAGGGCGCGGTTTCGTCGCGGTCGCGTTCGGTGCGAATGGGATAGCGGATCGATTCATCAATCGTTTCCGCCAAGCCATGAAACTTGCCGACGTCGAGATAGACCCAGCGCACCTCGTCCTCGGGCGAGCGCTTCGCGATCAATACCACCTCTGCTTCGATGATCCCGGCATTGCCGACGAGCGCACGGCCGGGCTCCACGATGGTTTCGGGAACGGCGTTGCCGAAATGCTTGCGCAAGGCGCGGAATATCGCCCGGCCGTAGGTCTCCAGCCGAGGAGTCTTGCGTACGTAGCGCGCGGGGAAACCGCCCCCCAGATTGACCGTGCTCAGATTGATCCCGCGCTCGGCGCAGGCGCGAAAAATTGCCGCGGTCGAAGCGAGCGCGCGATCCCAGGCTTCCACATTGTGCTGCTGGGAGCCGACATGAAAAGAGATGCCGTGCGGCACGAGGCCGCGCCGATGGGCAAGCTCGAGGATGTCAGTCGCATACTCCGGCTCAGAGCCGAACTTTCGCGACAGCGGCCACTCCGAGCCGGTGCCGTCACAATGAATGCGGCAGATCACCCGCGAGCCGGGCGCGCAGCGCGCGACCTTCTCGACCTCGGCCTCGCAGTCCACCGCGAACAGCGTAACCCCGAGCGCAGCCGCCGCGGCGATCTCGCTCTCTTTCTTGATGGTGTTGCCATAGGAGATGCGATCGGCCGTGGCGCCCGCGGCCAGCACGGCATGCGTCTCGCTCACGGAAGCGACGTCGAAGCACGAGCCGAGCTCGACCAAAAGCTTGAGAATTTCCGGCGCGGGATTGGCCTTCACCGCATAGAAGACCTTGGTATCCGGCAGCGCCTTCGCAAACAGAAGATAGTTCTCGCGCACGACCGAAAGGTCGACCACGAGGCAGGGCCCCTCGTCGTGCCGTTGCTTGAGAAATTCGCGGATGCGTGCAGTCATCTCGACTCTGCTCCCCTATCCGGATGGCGCTTCGACGCCTGGTGAACCTCCCGTGATGGGCACGCCCGCAGAAGCGGGCCAGCCATCACATCGATTGCTGCCTTGGTCCGGATGAGGGAGAAGCTCCCGTTCCGCACGCCCGGCAAGAAGGACAAGCCTCTTCGGTGATCCGGCATTTGCGCCGGCGGTACCAAAAAAGCCCGCTCCGTCGTTGCTTTAAGCCGCGTCCCCCGTGGAGAGCGGGGTGCACCGGTTCGCCTCCGGCTGCCGATCGCATGAGCAAGGAAGAGAGATCACTTCCTTAGGCGGCT
>Ga0306920_100005073_pt1 | contig 16948 bp, 18 predicted proteins | sample flu12Cox44000170_FD_204666 | JGI IMG/M metagenome (GOLD analysis project Ga0306920, IMG submission 204666) | Lab enrichment of tropical soil microbial communities from Luquillo Experimental Forest, Puerto Rico - flux4day.12C.oxic.44.000.170 (v2)... | ecosystem: Environmental > Terrestrial >... | reverse complement strand
AAGCGACCCAAGATGGCAAAGCGAATACGTGAATTCAATGTTAAGCTCTGTATCCGGCGGGTTTTCATTTTGGCTCAGGGCTGCCTGGTCCGGAGGACGCAGAGATGGCGGAAACCCTTGAGGCCACAACAGGGCGTCGTCGCGATGTACGGCTCCTCCCTGCCACCGCCGCTCTCTCGGCGCTCGATGTCGTTTAAGGCGATATTGGCACCAGCGCGCTCTATGGGTTCAAGAGATGACCTAGAGACGCAGAAGCAGTTTGCCCGACATAGGGGAAATCCGAGCCGGCGCTTTCGGCGCTCTCCGGTATGATCTCGGTCATCATCCCGACCCTGAACGAAGCGCGCAGTTTGCCGTCCCTTCTGACAGCGCTCCGTAACGAGCGGGCGGAACACGAGATCGTCGTTGTCGATGGCGGCAGCGACGACGGTACAATCGATATCGCGCTCGCCGATGGCGCCACCCTATTCCATGCTTCGCCCGGGCGTGGGGCCGCGGTTTGCGCGGGTGCGCGAGGCGCCCGTGGCGATATCCTGTTCTTTCTCCATGCCGACAGCACCTTTCCTGCCGGAGGCTTGCAGCGTATTTGAAGAGGCGCTTTCGGCCGATCCTGACGTGATCGGCGGCAATTTCCGGGTGATGTTCGACGGCGGGACCCGGTTGCTGACCCGCTCCTATGCCAGGGTCAGAAGATTAGGGTTCTACTACGGGGACTCCGGCATCTTTGTTCGGCGAAGCGCCTACGACGCGCTCGGCGGCATGCGTCCGATTGCGGTGATGGAAGATTTCGACTTCGCGCGCCGCCTCGAGCGGTTCGGCAAGACCGGTTGCATCACCGAGCCGGCGCTTGTCACGTCATCACGCCGGTTCGAAGGCCGTCATCCGCTCAAGATCGTGTGCGGCCTGATCATCTTGCACATTCTGTTCTGGCTTGGCGTTTCGCCCGACCGTCTCGCCGAGATTTACCGGAGGCACAGGCCCCGCACCAACACAGCTCAACCCTCGCCGTAATCCGGACATCCTGACAATCCGCCTGCCAAAGGATCGAAGGGCTCTGTACAGCCGCGTTGGGGCCGTGGCAATTTGGCCCAATGGCGGGACGGCTCGCGGGCAAACGGGCTCTGGTGACGGCGGCCGGGCAGGGAATCGGCCGGGCGGCGGCGCTGGCCTTTGCCGCGGAGGGGGCGAGCGTGCTGGCGACCGACATCGCCGAGGACAAGCTGGCGCCGCTTGCGGAGGCGCTGATCGCGACCCGTCATCTGGATGTGACCGACGAAGGGGCGATCGCCGGTTTGGCAGATGAACTCGGCCCAATCGACGTGCTGTTCAACTGCGCCGGGTTTGTCCATCACGGGACAATACTCGACTGTGCACCGGTCGAGTGGGACACGTCGTTCGTTCTCAATGTGCGCTCGATGTATCTGATGATCCGCGCGTTTCTGCCCAAAATGGTCGAGCGCGGATCCGGTGCCTCGATCATCAACATGTCTTCGACAGTGTCATCTGTCAAAGGCGTGCCGAACCGCTGCGTCTACGCCGCGACCAAGGCAGCGGTGATTGGGTTGACCAAGTCGGTCGCTGCCGATTTCATCGTGTCCGGCATCCGGTGCAACGCGATTTGCCCGGGCACGATCGATACGCCGTCGCTTGGCGATCGGATCAGGGCGCAGGGGGCGCAGATGGTTGGCGGCAGCGAAGCCGCGCGGCGGGCTTTTGTCGAGCGCCAGCCCTTGGGCCGGCTCGGTACGCCGGAAGAAGTCGCGGCGCTCGCGGTCTATCTGGCTTCCGACGAGTCGGCGTTCACGACTGGCACGATCCACGTGATCGACGGCGGTTTTACGCTGTGACGCAGAGAGGAGTATCGCGATGAAGCTGCTTCGCTATGGACCCCCGGGTCAGGAAAAACCGGGTCTGCTCGACCGGGAAGGCAAGATCCGAGACTTGTCAGGGGCGGTTCGCGACATCGACGGCGAGGCTCTCGCCCCGGCTTCGCTCGACCGACTGCGGCGGCTCGATCCGAGCACCCTGCCGCTGGTGCCTAGCAATTCGCGGCTCGGCCCATGCGTCGCGCGGGTATCGAAGATCGTCGCGATCGGCCTCAATTATCGCGCGCATGCCGCAGAGACCGGGGCGGCGATCCCCAAGGAGCCGATCTTTTTCATGAAGGCGACCAGCTCGATCTGCGGGCCCGACGACGACGTGATCATCCCGAAGGCCTCGCAAAAGACCGATTGGGAGGTCGAGCTCGGCATCGTGATTGGTAGTCTCGCGCGGTACGTCCCCGCCCATGACGCGAGCAAATACATCGCCGGTTACTGTGTCGTGAACGACGTGTCCGAGAGGGAATTTCAGATCGAACGCGGCGGGCAATGGACCAAGGGGAAGAGCGCCGACACTTTCGCCCCGATCGGTCCCTGGGTTGTCACCGCCGACGAGGTCCCCGACCCGGGCAAGCTCGGACTGTGGACCGAGGTAAACGGGAAGCGGGTCCAGAACAGCAATACCTCCGATCTGATCTTCGGGATCGACGAGATCGTCAGCTATGTAAGCCATTTCATGACCCTGCTGCCCGGCGACGTGATCCCGACCGGTACGCCCTCGGGTGTCGGCCTCGGGATGAAGCCACCGCAATTTTTAAAACCAGGCGACCGGATGCGGCTGTCGGTCGAGGGTTTGGGCGAGCAGAATCAGCGTTTGGTGGCGTTTAGCAGCTAGTCTGCGGAACCTCCGCGAAGGGGCGGCGGCCAAAATTGAGAGGGGGCGCTAGCGCCGTGTGAGCGCTAGCGCAATGCGGCGCATTTACGCTATAATTTAGCGTTCCACGCGCTCGCCGCATTCAATTCGACGTTTAGAGGACCTATGTACGACCGTCGCCCCGGTTTCTTCCGCGAAGACCTTCCCCCCGGTCGTCGCGTCGAAGCCAAAGTCAAGTGGTTCAACGCCAGCAAGGGGTTCGGGTTCGTCACCCTGTCCGACGGATCCCAGGATGCGTTCCTGCCGATGGCGATCCTGCGTCGCGCCGGCTATGAGGATGCCCGCGAAGGCGCTTCGATCACCTGCGAGGTCAGCGCCGGGGCGAAGGGCCCATTGGTGACCACCGTCTTGAATGTCGACAACAGCACGGCGGTGGCACCGCAGAGCGGCGCCGTCGACCGCCAGGGTCCGCGACCTTCCCAGACGATGGAAGGCGCCGTGAAATGGTTCGAGCCCGAAAAGGGCTACGGGTTTATTTCACCCGACGGCGGCGGCAAGGATGTGTTTATCCACATCACCGCCCTGCGCCGCAGCGGCGTCAATGCTCTCGGCCCCGGCCAGCGGGTCAGGGTCGAGGTTGTCGACGGCAAAAAAGGTCTCGAGGCCGACCGCATCACCCTCATCTGAGGGTTTCGGCGTGCCGAGCTAAGTAAAGAGCGGCGAGTCGCTCGCCGCTCGCCGGATTTCTGTGCAACTGTCATCCGATAAAATTCGGTCTCCCGAGCCGCGCGCTGCAACCTCGTGTCAGCCGCGGCAACGATCAGGATGACCTGGCACGGTTGAAATGCTACCGGTAGGTTAACAGGTATAGTCGGACAGCCACCCGCGTGAGCCGGAAATGCGCAGCGCGCGCCGGTTTCATCAAAAATTACAAGAGCTATACGATGGACTTGCACGATACCATCCGGACCTATCGGCTGTTTTCCGGCTCCTACGACATTGTATTCGGCCCGGTTTTCCACCCGGGGCGCAAAGACGCGGTGCGCATCGCCAATGACCGCCCGGGCCAGCGCATCCTGGAGGTCGGCGTCGGGACAGGCTTATCGCTTCCGTATTTCCGCAAGGATTCGCGAGTCACCGGGATCGACGTCTCCGAGGAAATGCTGGCGAAGGCACGGCGCCGCGCCGAGCGCCTGCGACTTTCTCATGTCGAGGGGCTGCACCTAATGGATGCCGAGAACCTCGAATTCCCGGACAGTTCTTTCGATGCGGTGCTGGGTCTTTACGTCGCCTCGGTCGTGCCGGACCCGGCGCGCTTCGCAGCCGAAATGCGCCGCGTCTGTATTCCCGGCGGCACAATCGTCGTCGTCAACCACTTCACCAGCGAAAATCTGGCGGCGCGTTTCATCGAAAGGCGCCTCGCCCGGCTCGCACGTCACATCGGTTTCCATGCCGACTTCCCGTTCGACGCTTTTCAGCGCGACAGTCAGCTTTCGATCCGCGAGGTGCGTCCCAGCAATTTGTTCGGCTATTGGAAATTGCTGCGCTGCGTCAACGAAAAGCCCGCTTCCAATCCCGGATAAACACGCTTGGTGAGGGGAGCGAGCGCCCTCGATTAAAGAAATCCGCGAACGAGATCGAGGAATAGGTCGAGCTGGTCATGGTGGACCCAATGACCGGCGTTTTCGATCGAGACAACCTTGGCGTCGCGGAAGTGCCGGATGCGGCCATCATGCTCGGGATTAGAGGCCCAGCTCTCCTTGCCATAGACTAGGAGGGTCGGGCAGGCGATGCGCGACCACAGCGCCTCGGTCTCCCCCTGAGTCATCCCGTATGGCCGGTCAGCCCGAACGTAATTGTCGAATTTCCAGCTGTAGGTGCCGTCCTCGTTTTGGTTGACCCCATGCTGCGTGAGATGCCGCGCCTGCTCAGGAGACAGATGCGCGTTCGCTTCCTGCATCCGCCGCAGTGCCTCTTCGATCGAGATGTAGCGCCGCGGCATACGCCCCGACAGCGCTCGCTGCTCCTCGATCCAGCGTCGCATGCGGTCGGCGATCGGCTGACGGGCGCGCTCCGCCATCCGGCGCGGCGTCACCCCGAGCCCTTCAATCGCGATCAGCTTATGCACGTTTTCGGGATAGATCCCGGTGTAGCGCAATGTGATCATTCCGCCGAGCGAGTGGCCGATGATCGTCACCGGCGCGAGCTCCTGCTGATGGATCAGCTGCGCTAGGTCATAGATGTAGGCCGCCATCGAATAGTTGCCGTCGGGCGACCATTGGCTGTCCCCGTGGCCGCGCAAATCGGGCGCCAGGATATGCCAGTCGCGACGCAACGCGCTGGCAACCCAATCCCAGTTGCGGCAGTGGTCCCGCCCGCCATGGACGAGCAGCAGCGGCGGCGCTGAGGGATTTCCCCAATCGACATAGTGCAGGCGTAATCGCTGCGAGAAGTACACCCGCGAGGTCGGGCCGGAGCTGTCGAGACTGAATGTCCGCATACGTAAGACCCCCGCGCGCTCGGTGGCGTCAGGCGGGGGTCGTTGGTGCGAAGCTATCCTTCGCGCTCGGTACTAAAGACCGAGCTATATCTTGGACTTTCAACTCGGTTGCCGATGCCAAGTGGTCGGCAACTGCTTCTCTCCAGGTGGCGTCATGTCGGTGGCACACCCTCCCAGCTGGTTGTCGACAATTAGCATCTAAGGGCGGCGCGGACGCGCCGTCAAGAGCCAAAATTCAAGCTCATTCGTTACGGCGGATCCGCCGCGTTGCGGACGCTTGAAACCCCTGAAGTCGTGGTTTATTTTCCTGGCACTCTCTGCTAGAGAGTGCTGATCACGCATCTGAAATCTGTGGCTCCGACGGAGGAATCCCGTGAATTTTCGACCGTTGCAGGATCGCGTTTTGGTCCGCCGCATTGAGCAAGAGGAAAAGTCGGCAGGCGGTATCATTATCCCCGATACGGCCAAGGAAAAACCGATGGAAGGCGAAGTGATCGCCGCCGGGCCAGGCGCGCGTGGGGATGACGGCAAGCTTAATCCGCTCGACGTCAAGGTCGGTGACCGAGTGCTCTTCGGCAAATGGTCGGGCACCGAGATCAAGATCGACGGCGAGGACCTCGTCGTCATGAAGGAGTCCGACATCATGGGTATTGTCGCGTAAGGGAGAGAGGATCATGGCTGCAAAGGAAATTCGGTTTCACACTGACGCGCGTGAGCGGATGCTGCGCGGTATCGATGTTCTCGCCAACGCCGTCCGGGTGACGTTGGGTCCGAAGGGTCGCAACGTCGTTCTCGACAAATCGTTCGGCGCACCCCGCATCAGCAAGGACGGCGTCACCGTAGCCAAGGAAATCGAGCTCGCCGACAAGTTCGAAAACATGGGCGCTCAGATGGTGCGCGAGGTCGCGTCCAAGACGAGCGACCAGGCGGGTGACGGCACGACGACCGCGACCGTCCTCGCCCAGACGATCGTGCGCGAAGGCGCCAAGGCGGTGGCTGCCGGGATGAACCCCATGGATTTGAGGCGCGGGATCGACCGGGCGGTAGACGCGATCGTCAAGGACATCGAAAAACGCTCGAAAAAAGTGTCGACCAACGACGAAATTCAGCAGGTCGGCACGGTCTCCGCCAACAACGACCGGGAAATCGGCCGGATGATCGCCGAAGCGATGCAAAAGGTCGGCAACGAGGGCGTCATCACTGTCGAAGAAGCCAAATCGCTCGAGACCGAGCTCGACGTCGTCGAAGGGATGCAATTCGACCGTGGCTATGTCAGCCCGTATTTCGTGACCAACGCCGAAAAGATGGTCGCGGAGCTCGACGACCCGTACATCCTGCTCAACGAGAAAAAGTTGTCGAGCCTGCAAGCACTGCTGCCGCTGCTCGAAGCGGTCGTCCAATCCGGCAAGCCGTTGCTGATCGTCGCCGAGGACGTCGAAGGCGAAGCTCTGGCGACGCTCGTCGTCAATAAACTGCGCGGCGGCCTCAAGGTAGCTGCGGTCAAGGCGCCCGGCTTTGGCGACCGCCGCAAGGCGATGCTTGAGGACATGGCGATCCTGACCGGCGGCCAAGTCATCAGCGAAGATCTCGGCATCAAGCTCGAAAACGTCACGCTCGACATGCTGGGCAAGTCCAAGCGGATCCGGGTGGAGAAGGAAAACACGACGATCATCGACGGCGCCGGCAAGAAGGACGACATCCAGGGCCGCATCGCGCAGATCAAGCAGCAGATCGAGGAGACAACCTCCGACTACGACCGCGAAAAGCTACAGGAGCGACTGGCCAAGCTGGCCGGCGGCGTCGCGATCATCCGCGTCGGCGGTGCGACTGAGGTCGAAGTGAAGGAGAGAAAAGACCGGGTCGACGACGCCACACATGCGACGCGGGCGGCAGTGGAAGAAGGGATCGTGCCGGGCGGCGGCGTCGCGCTGCTCTATGCCGCCAAGGTGCTCGACGGGCTGACCCCTGAGAACAACGACCAGCGCGTCGGGATCAACATCGTCAAGCGCGCGCTGCAATCGCCGGTCCGCCAGGTCGCCGAAAACGCCGGCACCGACGGTTCGATCGTTGTCGGCAAACTGTTGGATTCAAACGATCCGAACCGCGGCTTCGACGCGCAGAGCGGCGAATATGTCGACATGGTGAAGGCCGGCATCATCGATCCGACCAAGGTGGTACGGCTCGCCTTGCAGAATGCCGCCTCAGTGGCTGGCCTCCTGGTTACGACCGAGGCGATGGTCGCCGAAAAGCCCGAAAAGAAGGCGATGCCCGCAATGCCGCATGACCACGGCATGGGCGGCATGGACGACTTCTAAACGCACCAGCACACCAATATTATTGCCGGCACCCGATCGGGTGCCGGCTCCCTTCCCTGCGTGGTGACCGGTTCATTGCGGCGTCAGCGCGAAGGCGACGAGAGCGTCGCCGATTGGTGATTGCAGCAGGATGCTGCCGCCCGCCGCGATCACGACGAATTGCCGCCCATCAGCCGCTTGGAAGCTCATCGGCGTCGCCACGCCGGGATAAGGCAGCGCGTGCTGCCAGATGATGTTCCCGGTCTGCAGATCCAAAGCGTGGAACATCCCGTCGGGCGTCGCGCCGATGAACACCAATCCGCTCGCCGTCACCAGCGGGCCGCCGAGGTTTGGGGAGCCCCATTTTGCCGGGGCGTTGAGGCGAAGGAAGCCGATGGGCTGCCTTCCAAACGGGTGCTGCCAGCGGATCTCGCCGGTGTCCAGATCGACAGCCGCGATCGTGCCCCATGGCGGCCGTGTGCAGGGAACGCCGAGCGGCGAAAGCACCAGGCCGCGCTGCATCCCGAACGGCGCCCCGATCATCGGCACAACCTCGTCCGGCCCGCCGGCGCGTTTCAGCGCCACATAGTCTGCGGAAGGGAACAGCCGCACATAGGCAGGGATGTTCATGACGTTCAAGATCGCCAGGTGCGACCGCGGATCGTACGCCATGCCACCCCAATTGGCGCCGCCCCCGAAATAGGGGAGGACGATGCTCCCGCGCAGGCTGGGCGGAGTGAACAACCCATCATTGCGCAGCGCGTGGATGCGACGAAGACAGGCGTCGCGGTCGAGCGGCGTGATGCCCCAAACCTCGGCGTCGGTCACGCGTTGCAGCGCCAAAGGGGGCGGCAGCACTGGTACCGGCTGGGTTGGTCCAGAATGCTCGCCTGGGACGTCCGATTGCGCCACCCACGCTCGACAACCGGAAACAGTGGTTGCCCGGTTTCCCGGTCCAATACCCATAGAAAGCCAGTCTTGGCCGGTTGTGCCACAGCCTGGATATCCCCTCCATTGCGCTGCACATCTATGAGTGTCGGCTGTGCCGGCGGATCGTAATCGAACAGATTGTGGTGCACGGTCTGGAAAGACCAGATTAGCGCGCCGGTTCGCGCATTGAGGGCCACGACCGCATCGACACTGGGCAGCGGGTCGGTGCGCAGTCCGCCCCAGTAATCCGGGCTCGGGCTGGTAGTCGGCGCATATAAGATCCCGCGCGCCGTATCGACCGACATGGATGCCCACACATTGCCTGCCCCGGTTTGGTTACGCAGCGGCTCGGGGATCGGGCTCCAGTGCCAGCGCTCCTGCCCTGTGCGGGCATCGAAGGCGCGGACGAAGCCGCTCGGCATGTTGACAGCATGGTTATCGCTGATCGCGGAGCCGACAATCACGAAATCCTCGAACACCAGCGGTGCGGACGTAATGTTGACCTCGCCGACACCGACGCTCCCATTGTCCATCTTGTTCAGATCGATCGTGCCGCCCCCGGCGAAATCAGAGCATAGTCGGCCCGAGCGTGCGTCTAGTGCCTCGAGCCGCCCATCCAGCACGCCCTGGAAGATGCGAGTCTGGCACGGCTTGTTCGGATCGGGTGTTGGCTCCTGCCAATACGATACGCCGCGGCAGATCAGCGAATGCTGCTTGTCGTAAGCGCGGTCCAGCTTGGGGGCTGGCTCGTGCGACCAGATCAGCTTCCCCGTTTCAGCCTGCAGCGCGAGCACCCGGTTGTAGGGAGTGCAAAATAGAGCGTGTCGTTCGCCAGGATCGGCGTGGCTTCAAAAGTCGTAGCGCGATGGCCGGGCGCGCCTGGTGAATAGTCGCCGGTGTGATACACCCAGACTTCGCGCAATTGATCGACATTGGCGGCGGTGATCTGTGTGAGTGGTGTAAAGTGCCCGCCCCCCTGGGCGCCGCCGACGACCGGCCATCCCGGTGCGGGTTCCTCGGCCCCGCTGGGCGCAATCGCGCATATGATGACTGCAAATACTAGCGGACTGAGCAACGCTGGCCGGATGCGGAGCATCATCTTCGTTGACCTCCGTTGCGGCGCCTTGTGCGCCTCCAGCCGAGGAGACTAGCCAGGCTCGCGAGGAACGCCGTGCCGGTCGCCAAGACCGCGGCCATGACCGCATCGTTCATGGCGACGTGCTCGAATGCGCCGTAGATCATCAGCACTACGACGGCGCAGCCGAACAGCGCCCATACCAGCAGAAGCAACGCGACAAGCGGCATCCCCCTCGACCTCCTGCAACGGTATCAGCGGCGCTACGCGCGCCAAATCAGCCGGACGTCCTTTCTCGGGGCGTTCGAGCAAGGACCTACGCAGTTCTTCTATCGTGGTCGAGAAATCGAATTCATGATAGTCGGGGCGGATATTCGAGATAGGGAGGAACTCTGATGAGCCGACTGTTCGGTCCGCTGCGCCAGATGGGATTTGTGGTGCGCGATCTAGACAAGGCGATGCGCCATTGGGTCGAAGTCTGCGGCGTTGGTCCGTGGTACATCGCCGAACGATTGCCGCTGCACGCCTTCTGGTACAAAGAGCATCGCTACGACGACGTCCATCTGACGATCGCGTTGGCCAATTCCGGCGATGTCCAGCTCGAACTGATCCAGCAGCGCGACGAAACACCTAGCATGTACCGGGATTTTCTCGCGGCGGGCCACGAGGGCCTGCAGCACTGGTCGAGCTGGCCCGAAAATTACCACGAGCTGCTCGACCGCGCGGTCAAGAACGGCTGGAAAATCGGCCAACGCGGCGAAGGCCCGCGCGGTCCTTTCGTGTATTTCTTGAACGAGGGCCACCCCGGCACTGTCATCGAGATGGCCAAGCTGACGCCGACCCGCCGACGGATTTTCGATGCAGTGCGCGAAGCAGCGATCGGGTGGGACGGAAGCGACCCGATCCGCATAGACTGGCCGCGCGGCTAAATCACCGCGGCAACAATTTGGCGAGCATCGCGTAGGCTTCCTCGTCGGTCCGGTCGTACCGCAGCGGCGTGACCACGATATTGCCGGCCTGCAATGCCGCGATATCGCTTTCCGGCCCTTGGTCCCGAGGCCCGCGCAGAAAGCTGATCCAATGGTAGGTTAGCCCGCGAGGATCGGTGCGGGTTTCGACCTGCAGACCCTGGATCAACCCGGGACCTTGCCGAGCCAAGGTCAGAGGGCCGACGTCTTCCGACGGAAGATCGGGAAAATTTACATTGAGGCAGGTCGCAGTATTCCAGCCGATCGTCAGCAATCGGCGCACGACCTCGGCGCCGAGCGCTCCGGCGGTGTCCCACCGCACATTTGCGCGGTCGGTCCAGGCCTGGCTCAGCGCAATTGACGGAATGCCAAGCAGCATCGCGGTCATTGCGCCACCGACCGTACCTGAAAAGACCGTTTCTAAACCGAGATTGGCGCCGCGGTTGACACCCGACAGCAGGAGCTGCGGCGTCTCGGGCATCAGGTGGCACGCGCCCATGACGGCGCAATCCCCGGGGGTCCCGGTGATCCCGTAACGCCGCAGCCCTCGCTCGCTGACTCGGATCGGGTGATGCAGGCTGACCGCGTGCGAGACACCGCTCTGATCGTGCTCCGGCGCGACGACCCAGACCTCCCGGGCGAGCTCGCCGGCGATCCGCTCGAGGATTGCGAGACCTGGCGCCTCGATGCCGTCGTCATTGGTGATCAAAATGCGATCCAGCATAATGCGGCTCCTACTAGGGACAGAATAAGAGCTGAACGATGAGCGTGCCGGAGAAATTATTCGAGCCAGGAATGGGCTGTCCGCTCGACGGGGTGAGGGTCATCGACATGTCGCGCCTCGTCTCCGGCAACATGGTCAGCCTGCAGCTCGCCGATTTCGGCGCGGAGGTGATCAAGATCGAGGACCCGAAGCGCGGCGATCCGCTGCGCGCCTGGCAGACTGATGGCGTCAGCGTGCATTGGAAGGTCTACTCGCGCAACAAGAAGAGCCTGGCGATGAGCTTGCGCGAGGCGCGCGGGCGTGAGCTGTTTCTCGACCTCGTCGAGACCTCGCAGGTACTGATCGAGAATTTCCGCCCCGGGACCCTCGAAACGATCGGATTTGCGCCGGATGTTCTGCACCGGCGCAATCCCGCGCTGATCATCCTGCGGGTGTCCGGCTGGGGTCAGGACGGGCCCTACCGCGACCGGCCCGGCTTCGGCACATTGGTCGAGAGCATGTCGGGTTACGCGTCCCGCACCGGCTTCCCGGACCGCGAGCCGGCCTTGCCGCCAACCGCGCTCGCCGACATGGTCGCTGGCCTCTACGGTTCCTTTGCGGTGATGGTCGCGTTGCGCGAAGTGGAGGCTAAAAGCGGCGTCGGCCAGGTGATCGACCTCCCTTTGCTCGACCCGCTGTTTTCGTTCATCGCGACCGAGGCGGCAATCTACCGGCTGACCGGAACGGTGCGCGAGCGCACCGGCAGCCGCTCTGAGACGACCTCGCCGCGCAACGTGTTCCGCACCAAGGACGGCCGCTATATCGGCATCTCCGCCTCGATCCAAGTGATGGCCGAGCGCCTCTTCCGCGCGATCGGCCGCGAGGACATGATCACCGACCCGCGCTTCCGCACGAACAGTGACCGAGTCAGGAACGCCGAGGCCTGCGAGGCGCCGATCGTCGCCTTTATTGGCGAGCGCACCTTGGCCGAGAACATGGAGGTGTTCGAGCGCGCCGAGGTCACCGCGGCGCCAGTCTACGACATCGACCAATTCATGGCCGACCCGCACGTGACCGCCCGCGAGATCCTCGTTGACCTCCCCGATGAGCAGATCGGGCGCTTGCCGATGCACAACGTGATCCCGCGACTGTCGCAGACACCCGGCCGGCTGCGCCGCCCGGCGCCGGCGCTGGGCGAGGACACCGCCGAGATCTTGGGTTCGCTCGGCCTCAGCAGCGCGCAGATCGAAGCGCTCGCGCGCGAAGGCATCATCCGCCCCGCTGGGGGCGCATGATGACCACCTGGCCCCTGCCGGTGTGGCGCTCGTTGCTGTTCGTGCCGGTCACCGCGAAGCGATTTGTCGACGGCGCGGCCCGGCGCGGCGCCGACGCGATCATTCTCGACCTCGAAGACAGCGTTGCGGCTTCCGAGAAGGAACGAGCGCGCGCCCTCGTATCGGAGGCGGCCGAGATTGTCTCGCGCGGCGGCGCCGATGTCGTCGTGCGCATCAACCGGCCATTGCGCCTCGCGGTGCGCGACATCGAGGCCGCTGTCGGCCCGCGCGTCTTGGCGCTGGCGCTACCCAAGGTCGATAGTCCCGAGCATGTGCGGCTGCTCGCCGAAATCGTCGACGAGGTCGAAGCCGAGCGTCGCATGGCGCCAGGCACGATCCGCTTCATCGCAATGGTGGAGACCGCGGCGGCGTTCTTCCGCATCGCGGAGATCGCCCGCGCCCACCCGCGGCTTTGCGCGCTCAACCTCGGCGCCGAGGATTTCGCATTGTCGGCGGGGATCCTTCCCGAGGCCGAAGGTCTCTTCATGCCGAAGCAGGTGGCGGTGTTCGCCGCGCGCGCCGCCGGCATCATGCCGCTCGGCTTTATCGGCACGGTCGCCGAATTCCACGATCTCGACGGCTTCCGCCAGACGATTCGCCGCTCGCGCCGCCTCGGCTTTATCGGCGCCTCGGTGATCCATCCGAGCCAGGTGCCGATCCTCAACGAGGAATTCCGCGCCAGCCCCGAGGAAGCCGACCACGCCCGCCGGGTCGTCTCCGCCTATGACAAGGCGCTCGCCGAAGGTGTCGGCGCCGTCACCGTCGACGGCAAGATGATCGACGTGCCAATCGTCGAGCGCGCCCGGCTCTTGCTCGAACGCGAAGCCACAATCGCCGCGCGCGAAGCCCGCATGCGCGCGACCGCCGCCGCGGCTCCCTGAGCGCCGCGACTCAAGCCTCGCCAAAGTGGCCTAATAGCCAACGGAGCGTCTCGTCGGGCGCTTCTTCCGGCACGTAGTGGCCACAGGGCAGCGCGCCGCCGGACGCATTGGTCGCGTAACCGCGTTGCCATACCGAAAGCACGTCGCCGTGCACACCCTCGGTGTGGCTGCGCGCTCCCCAGATCACCAATAGCGGAACGGTGATTTTGCGCCCCGCCTCGAAATCGGCCTTGTCCATTTCGAAGTCGCAGGTGGGACAGGCACGATAGTCGGCGCAGGAGCCCTTGATCGTCTTCCAGTTGAAGCAGCGGACATATTCGGCAAACGCCTCGGGGTCGAAGAAGCCGAGCCCGATGCCGGGCTTCGACAATTTCTTTTCCATGTACCAATGCGCCGGAACCCCGGCCAGCATCCGCTCGGGAAAGTCGTAGGGCTGCGCCATCAATGCCCAGTGCCACGAGCGCATAGCCCATTCCTTCGAGGTATGCGTCCAGATGTGGTGGTTGGGCAGGATGTCGATCAGCGCGGCGCGCTTGACCCGTTCGGGATGGTCGAGGCACATGCGCGCGGTCGTGCGGGCGCCGCGGTCGTGCCCGGCGACAAAAAATTCTCGATAGCCGAGCTTCTCCATGACCTCGACCTGGTCTTGCGCCATCGCGCGGAACGAATAGTTGATGTTGTTTTCGCCGGCGTCGTCGGGACCGATGCTGTCGCCATAGCCGCGCAAATCCGCGGCGACGACGTGGAAACGCTAGGCCAGGCGCGGCGCGATCTTATGCCACGAGACATGGGTCAGCGGATTACCGTGTAGCAACAGCAGCGGCGGGCCGTCGCCGCCATGCCGCAGGTGGATTCGCGCGCCGCTCGTCGCGATTTCGGTGCGGGTGAACCCTTCGAACATCCCTGCCTCCACTGGTTTGCGCCGACCAGGAAATTTAGCCCAGCCGCGAGACGATGTGTGGTCGAATTCGCCACCCTGCGGTCCGTTGACCATAGAGATGCCAACAATGGGCTGCTTCTCCAACAGCCGCGCCGAGCGGTGCTCGAATCTTATTGCCAGGTCAGCCCGTAGAGGCAATCTTATCCCTAATCGTCCGGTTCTGGGATGAGACTGGACCAGCTCGGCGCAATGGCCGGCGGTTCACGGCAGTCGGCCATAAGGCTGCCGCGCAAACATGAGTGCCAGCGAAGGGAGGAAGTAAATGCGGAAAAAATGGCTCTTTGCGGTCGTTGCCTTGGCGCTGATGCCTCGGCTCGGGCACGGCGAGGACTCCAAAGCGGTTCTCGACAATACGGCAAAAGCCATGGGCGACGTGAAGTCGCTCCAATATACCGGAAACGGCGCTTATTTTTTCTTGGGTCAGAGTGTGGCTCCGGGAACGCCGTGGCCGCGCTTTAACCTCAAGACCTACACCCGTTCGATCAATTACGACACGCCGGCGATGCGGGACGAGTTTGTCCGGACCCAGGCTGATCCGACAGCCCGAGGTGGCGGCGGCATCCCGCTGGTGGGCGAGCAACGGCAGCTCCAGGCGGTAAGCGGCACCGATGCCTGGAACCAGGTCGGCGAGAATCCTCCCACCGCAGCCATTGCGGCGGTCGCCGACCGTCAGCATCAGCTGTGGATCACCCCGCACGGCGTGATCAAGGCAGCGATGAAGCACAACCCCACCGTCGAGACGCTGACGGACGGCGGCAAGAAGATGACGGTCATCTCTTTTGCCGTGCCCGGTCAGATCAAGGTCAAGGCGTTCGTCAACGATCGCAACCTGGTCGAGAAGGTCGAATCGTGGAACACCAATCCTGTTCTCGGCGATGTACAGACCGAGACGACCTACGCCGACTACAAGGATTTTGGCGGCGTGCAGTTCCCGACCAGGATCACGCAGAAGCAGGGCGGTTTCCCGACGCTCGATCTCACGGTCAGCGACGTCAAGCCCAACGTGCCGGTCGATATTCAGACCCCCGACAACGTCCGCCAGGCCAGCGTGAACGTGACGGCAGACAAAGTGGCGGACGGCGTGTGGTACCTGACGGGGGGCACCCATCACAGCGTGCTGATCGAAATGAGCGATCATCTGGTGGTGATCGAAGGACCGCAGGACGACGTTCGGGCCGCTGCCGTGATTGCCGAGGCGAAGAAGCTCGTCCCGAACAAGCCGATCAAATACGTGGTCAACACGCATCACCACTTTGACCACGCCGGCGGCTTAGGCGCCTTCGCCGCCGACGGCGCCACTATCGTCACCCACGACGTGAACAAGGCGTTCCTGGAGCAGAGCCTCGCCGCTCCACGCACCATTCAGCCCGACAAGCTTGTGCAATCGGGGAAAAAGGCGACGGTCGAAGGCATGCAGGACAAGCGGGTACTGAGCGATGGGACGCGCATCGTGGAACTCTATCTCATCAAAGGAACCGTGCATGGCGACGGGCTCATCATGGCCTACCTGCCGAAAGAAAAGCTCCTGGTGGAGGCCGACGCGTTCACCCCGGCGGCACCCAATGCCACACCCCCGGCGCAGCCCAATCCCGCTCAGGTGAACCTGTACGACAACATCGAGAGGCTCAACCTGACCGTCGATCAGATTCTGCCACTGCACGGTCGCAAGGTGCCGCTGGCCGAGCTGCAGAAAGCGATCGGGAAGTCTTCTTAGGGAGCGCAAGACCGGTCTATATTTTGGTCGGATGTCGGCGAAGCGGTCGACGTCCACGCGCCGCTTTCCCTGCCGCGGACGACGGGCTAGTTTTGCCCTCGGTAAAGGCTGCCGGACGAGGGTGTGTTGGGGGACCGCCGGTTCGTCGTCGAGTTGATCAAGCCGTCGCACTACGACGACGACGGCTATGTGATCCAGTGGTGGAAATCGTGGATCCCGTCGAATTCGCTCGCCTGCCTTTACGGCATTGCCGCGGATCTTGCGGAGCGGCGCGCGCTCGGACCCGATATCGCGGTCGAAATCCGCGCCTATGACGAGTGCCACACGATCGTTCCGGTGCGCCACATCGTCCAGCGGATCAAGAGCGCCGATGGCGGGCTCGTCTGCCTGGTCGGCGTGCAATCGAACCAGTTCCCACGCGCGATGGATCTGGCCGCGCGCTTTCGCGAGGAAGGCATCCAAGTCGCGATCGGCGGGTTTCACGTCTCGGGCTGCCTGGCGATGCTGCCGGAACTGCCGCCCGACCTCGAGGCTGCCCGCCGGCTCGGGGTGAGCCTCTTCGCCGGGGAGGCCGAGGGGCGGCTCGTCCAGGTATTCGCCGATGCGCTCGCCGGACGGCTACAGCCGATCTACAACCATATGGACGACCTGCCCGGGCTGCAGCAGCAGGTGACGCCGTTTCTGCCGCTCGACATCGTGCGGCGCTATGGCGAGACGATTGGTGCGTTCGACGCCGGGCGCGGCTGCCCATTCCAGTGCAGCTTTTGCACGATCATTAATGTGCAGGGGCGCAAGTCGCGCTGGCGCGACGCCGACGATGTCGAGCGTCTGGTGCGCGCCAACCTCGCACAGGGCGTCTTTCGGTTTTTTATCACCGACGACAATTTCGCGCGCAACCGTAATTGGGAGGCGATT
>Ga0306920_100005072_pt1 | contig 16948 bp, 16 predicted proteins | sample flu12Cox44000170_FD_204666 | JGI IMG/M metagenome (GOLD analysis project Ga0306920, IMG submission 204666) | Lab enrichment of tropical soil microbial communities from Luquillo Experimental Forest, Puerto Rico - flux4day.12C.oxic.44.000.170 (v2)... | ecosystem: Environmental > Terrestrial >... | reverse complement strand
TTCGTCGAGAAAGAAAAGCTCGGTCCAGCTGCGGCCGCCCATCACCTCCCGGTGCCGCCCCTTGTAGTCGAGAACACAAACGAGCCACGCCTTGGTCGTCCAGCGCCTCCCGAGCAACGTTTTGGTTTCCGGGTCGTGGATGATCCCGCGGTTGCCGATGAAAAGGCCTCGCTGCGCGATTGCAACGACATCGCCAAACGGGGTCACCCGGTTCTGCAGGGGTCTCCGACCGCTGCCCATCAACCTCTAGCCGCTATTCGGGAGGGCTGCGGCGCACGTCGATCGCCAGTTCGCCATCCGGTATCAGGCGTTTGACAGCCCGCGCGAAATACGCCGCGTCGGCGTCGGGCTGCGGTCCGGCGAAACTCAGCGCCAGTTCGTCTGCGCCGGCACGGCGGTACTGCGCCGCCTGCGCTATGACTTGCTCGGCGGTGCCGGCGAGCGCGAAACCCGAGATGAAGCGGTCATCGAGCACTCGCCCGGCCCGCTCGCCCCGGCGCAGGCGGTCGAGCGCGCCGACCATCTCCGGCCGTGCGATGCCGCTCAGCCGGACGATCGTTTCGCGCTGCGCCGGCCAGTCATTGCCGGTCGGCCACAGCGCTATCAGCATCGCGCCGACAGCCTCTTTTGCAATCTCCCTGGCCTCGTCGCCATCCGGCCGCGCCGCGCAGGGCAGATATTGCACGATGTCGAACGACTCGCGCCCCGCCGCCGCGGCGCTCTCCCGGACGATCGCGACCGCGCGGGCGGTGTAGGCGGGTGGGCAGAGGTTCGACACGATCAGTCCGTCCGCCAATCGGCCGCACAGCGCGAGACTGCGGTCGGCCATCGCTGCGAGATGGATCGGCATATCGGGCCGCGGCGCGGCAAACTCGAGCGCCACCCGATCGGCGGAAAATGCGCGCCCGCGATAGGTCACGGTCTCGTGCCGCAGCAGCCCGCGGACGATTTGCACCGCATCGGCCAGCGCGGCGAGCGGGCGATATCTCGTGCCCAGTCGCGCGACGCGTGGGGCTATTCCGGAGCCGATGCCGAGTCGGACCCGGCCCTCTGACAATTCATCGAGTACCGCCGCCTCCTGCGCAATCAGGGTCGGGTGGTGCTGATAGGGATTGAGGATCCCGAGGCCGAGCCTGACCCGGGACGTGTCGGCCGCGCAGGCCGCGCTGCTTATTTCGCTTAGCCTCCTGCTAAGGCGATTTCCTTTCGGGTAGGGTTAATCGAGGCCTAACGTGTGACGCCAACCTTCCGTGCATCTTTGTCGATGGCCGACAATCTCGATACCGTGAATACGGAAGGGAAGCGCGGCTCTGCCGCTTTGATTAGATCGCGCGCCCCACGCGGCAGTAAAAGCGATGACCCCGGACCCCGCAGCTTACCGAGCGGAGGCCTAGCTCATGCCGTGGCTCGGCCATTCACGAAATCGTCACCCCGCTGTCCACTGGATACACATGCCCGGTGACCATTCGCGATTCCTCCGACGCCAGGAACACCGCCATGTTGGCGATGTCCTCGGGCTCGATCAGCCCCACCAGATGCGCCGCCGCGAGCCTCGTTACGCGTGGATTGCCGGCTTCGAGCCGGCCGCGCACCCGGTCGGTCATTGTGGCGGACGGGGCGATTGCGTTGACCCGTACTCTTTGGGGCGCGAATTCAACTGCCATCGAACGTGTGATCGCGGCGATGCCGCCTTTCGCGGCGGTGTAGCAATCCCGGCCGGCGACCCCTATCAGCGCCACGTTCGATGCCATGTTGATCACCGATCCGCCGCCCGAGGCGATGATCGCCGGTATACCGAAGCGGCAGCCGAGAAACGTTCCAAACAGATCGAGGCGGATGGCACGCCAAAATTCCTCGATCGGCACCTTGACCACCGTGCTATCCACCGGAGTCGAACCCCCGGCGTTATTGTGCAGGATGTGCAATCCCCCGTAATGCCGCACGGCAGTATCGACCGCCGCCCTGACACTGTCCTCCTGGGTCACGTCCGTCGCGACTGCGATGCAATCCCCGCCGGCCTGGGTGACGATTTGTGCGGTTTGCTCGCCCGCCTCAGCGATGATTTCGGCGACGACGACCTTTGCGCCTTCCGCGGCCATCGCGCGCGCTGTGGCGCGGCCGATGCCCGTCCCCGCGCCAGTAATCAACGCAACCTTGCCATCCAGTCGAGGCATTCAAAACTCCCCTACCGGCTCAGTTCCCGCATCATCTCATCTGTCGAGGATCCCGCCTTGCCCGAGATCACCAAATTGATCGGCGTGAGCCCGACCTGCGTGTCGGAAGATAGAGTGGAATGCGTTCCCAACGCCAGTTGATGACAAGGCATCAAAGATTCCCGTGATCATGGGCGGCGATCCTGGGGCACACTTTCCGTCGGGCCGGGGTTCTGACCGGGACGCCGCACCGGCGGCGGTGGAGCATCGCGGAGAAGGTGCGATCGACATCCGCCTACATGCGACCGGGAACAGATGGCGGGTGCGGGCCGATCCGGGCATTATCGGCCTATTGGGCCAGGCGGCGAGACCGCAGCCTTAGTAGGGGGAGAAAACGCACATGGGGTCGAGGCATCACGTCTTCTTCGTCGCCGGGCTGCTGCTCGCGGTGGCTGGCAATTCTGCGCTGGCGCAAAAGCGCGGCGGCGTTCTCAAGATGTATTTCTTCGATAGCCCGGCCTCGATGTCGATCCACGAGGAGGCGACGATCGCCGGCCAGGGGCCAGTGATGGGCGTCTTCAACAATCTCGTCATGTACAAGCAAGACGTGCCGCAGGCTAGCACCGAGTCGATCGTGCCGGATCTGGCGAGCCAGTGGTCTTGGGGCGAGGACGGCAAAGAGCTCACCTTCAAATTGCGCCAGGATGTCAAATGGCACGACGGCAAACCGTTCACGTCGAAGGACGTCAAGTGCACTTGGGACCTGCTGGAGGGGAAGGGGGCCCAGAAGCTGCGGCTCAATCCGCGCAGGGCGTGGTACCGCAACCTCGACGAGGTTGTGCCGAACGGCGATTACGAGGTGACGTTCAAGCTGAAGCGGCCGCAACCGGCGTTAATCGCGCTGCTTGCCTCCGGTTTCACCCCAGTCTATCCGTGCCACGTGTCGCCGGGCCAGATGCGGCAGCACCCGATGGGTACGGGGCCCTTCAAGTTCGTCGAGTTCAAGCCCAACGAATACATCAAGGTAGAGCGCAATCCGGATTACTGGAAAAAGGACCGGCCTTATCTCGACGGCATCGAGTACCAGATCATCAAGAACGTCGCGACCGGCTCGCTCGCCTTCGTCTCGGGCAAGGTCGACATGACCTCCTGGTATTTTCTCCAGGTGCCGATGCTGAAGGACATCAACAACCAGATGGGACAGGAGCTGTGCCATATGGCGCCGACGAACGTGCTGCGTAGCGTGATCATCAACCGCGAGGCGCCGCCGTTTGGCAAGCCGGAGGTGCGGCGCGCGATCGCGCTGACGCTTGATCGCAAAGCCTTCATCGACACCCTGACCCAGGGCAAGGGGATCGTCGGCGGGGCACTGATGTCGCCGCCGTTCGGCGTCTGGGGTCTACCTTCCGATCAGATGTTGGCGCTGTTCGGTTACGGCCCAGACGTAGCAGCCAACCGCGCCGAGGCGCGCAAGCTGATGGAACGGCAGGGCTACGGGCCGAACAACCGGATCCACATCAAGATAGCGACCCGCAATATCCCGCCCTATCGCGACCCGGCGGTGCTGCTGATCGACCAGCTGAAGGAGATCTACATCGACGGCGAATTGGAGCTGATCGACACGCCAGTGTGGTACCCGCGGCTGGCCAAGAAGGATTTCACGATCGGCCTCAACCTGATCGGCAACGGACTCGACGAGCCGGACCAGACGCTCTACGAGAACTACACTTGTGACGCCGACGGCAACTACGACGGCTATTGCAACCCTGAGCTCGACAAGCTGGTCGACCGGCAGTCGATGGAAAGCGACCAGCAGAAGCGCCGGCAGCTCGTCTGGGAGATCGAGAAGAAGATGGCCGAGGACGTCGCTCGCCCGATCCTCTATCATAGTGTCTCCGGCACCTGCTGGCACCCCTACGTCAAGGGCTACACAATGTTCGTCAACGCGATCTACAATGGGTTACGCATGGAAGACGTGTGGCTCGACAGGTGACGCGTCGGCATCTAACTGGCACGGGCAGCAACGACCATGCGCGGCCCTTCCAATAGCCCGGCATCGACCGCCTCGCGCACCGTCACGTCGGTAAACCATTTACCTCCCGGAACGGCGATGCTGGTGACCCCGGCGCGCAAAACGCGGCCGATCGCATGCGCCGCCCACAAGGTGCAAAACTCGGCACTCGACGTGTAGCGGGCGCCCTGCAGCGCGCCCTGATGCAGCGAGATGTGACAGTGGGCGTCGATCAGGCCCGGCAGGATGAACTTGCCGGCCGCATCGATGACATTGTCGTCGGCGGTTTCCGTGTGCATCGCAGCGCCGGCATGACCGAGATGGCTGATCCTGTTTCCCTCGACGACGATCATGGAATTTGGGGCCGCCTTGCTGCCCGACCCATCGATCAGAGTTCCGTTTTTGATCAAAAGCCGCGGTTGCCGATTGTTCACTCTAGCCTCCTGCACTTTGCTGAATTAGCTTCACTGTAGACGTGCCGCCGCCTTTGAGCGCGGCGACGGCCGAGCGATTGCAGTGGTCGCGGCATCACCGACGCGCGGGTCTGCCAGCTACAATGACCGACATTGCCGCACATCTGGACCACGGTGATGTGGTGGTCGCCGAAATCGCAGCAAGTCACCGCGGGACACCACGGTATAGTCACAAGTTTTCGAAAACGAAGCCTGACCTTCTCCTCCTTCGCTGCCTACCGCGCACCGCGCGTCAGCGCTGCCCAAAAGCAGGTACCCGAATACCTCTGGCCAGTGTCCGCGTCGTCGCTGCTACAAGGCGGCCTCGCCAGCGTCGGTCAGGGATTTCTGTTCGTCCAGTTCCTGTTAGATACGGGCGGCATAGGGGAGCCGTGGGCAGCACTAAGCCCCTGCAGCAACGCGCGCACGTACGGGACAGGGTCGGGATCGCCTTCCAAGCTGTCAGCATCCCGTTTGGCCTTCCATTCAATTTGCAACCGGATGCCGTTCGGATCATGGAAGTAGGAGGTCTTGCCATACCCCCGCTCGATAATTTCAGTCACGGTGACCCCATGGTCCTTGAGCCGTTGGTAGGCGGCGTCAAATTCCTCAGCCTGTCGCGGTGCCTGCACCACCACAAGTCCGGCGCTGGAGGCCAGGCGTGGCGGCGACCAAGGAGGAGGCCGTCAACACCGACAGCAATGCTCGCTTTGGCGGGGAAGTCGAGTGGAATGTGAGCGGAGCGCCAATTGCTTTGAGCTGGTATTCTCGATCGAGCCGTTTAACGCCGACATCGGCCTCTAACGGCGGCAACACCGGTTCGAAGCCGGTAGGGGACGCCAGTTAATTCAATATGTCAGAAGCAACGGCAACAACCCGTGTCCCGCTTGTGTCCCGCTGACAACTGGCGGAAAGGATTCGCCTCAACACCGGCGTGACCTAGATCGAGGCGCTCGCCGCGGATCGCGCTCCCCCGGTGTGATCGGTCTGGGGCAGGCGCGGCGGGCGGTGCTCCTGGCAGCTTGTCCCGGATGCTGCGCAGGACCCTGATGCGCGGTGACAGCGGGTAGCGATCGTTCTCGATCTTCTCCGTCAGCAGCTTGAGGAGCGCGAAGGCCTCTTCATCAGTTAGGTCAAGCTGCATCCGCCTTGCTCGGTAAGCGAGCGTTAAGCAAATATGCGCTATCTGAAGTCGCATGTCCAGCCAACCGAGCGCCATGCACGAGCCTGCCAACGATCCCGAGCACCGCCTGACGCTGCACCAAGCCGATCAAGCACGCGCTGACTTCTATGCGATTGCCGACGAACTCAAATTTCTGAAAGTGTAGCTCGCCACGCTACCCAACCGTGCTTACGTCGGCCGGCTTGCGCTCATGGCGACGGGCTCCGTTTTTGGGCGCTGATCGTGACCGTCGCGTTGATGCTCGCGCGCTGACGGAAATCTTGGAAGCGCCCATGACCATACCCGGCACCGAGCATTACCGCGAGATCGCCGACACGCTGCGCGAGGCTGCGCGGGCGTGCCAGTTTGCCGGTGCCCGAAAGGAGATACTGCACCTCGCGGCGCGACTTGAAAGCCGGGCCGATCATCTTGACCGCCGGGCTCAGCCAGTGACGCCGAGGACTTCGGCGCGAACGGCCTTCTCCGATGGCTTGCTGTCTCTGGGGAAAGCCGTTCTTCATCCCGTCGCCTGTGACCAGGCTCGCGGAGCGCGCGGAAGGGGTCAAGGGACCGAAACGCTAGCAAAGCTAGCGGCCTGCCGCTTAGCGGCGCTTGTGTTTCGCAGCGCCTTGACGCCTGAGCACGCTTCCGGTCGCTCGCGACGCCGCCGCCGAGCCAGTAATCCGACGGCCGGGCTCGGAGCTCGACACCGACACGCCGATCCTCATTGGCGATGCCGACGATTGGATCCCGCCGGCGCTGCGCCCGCTGGCGCAGACCAATGGCCACACCCTGCGGATGAAGACTTATCCGGGAAACGTCCCCCCGAAAGTCAGGTTCGCACCTGACTCGCCGCTGGAGGAAGCCGGATTCGAACCCTCGGTCCCCGGGCTAGCGTGAGCACCGGCGCGTCTGGCGCGCGCGAGGCGACCCACGCCGCCGGTCGCGAAGCCGGGAGGCAAGCGTGGCGGACTCAACGGCGAAATTGCCGTGCCTGATTATCGCGGTGTCCCGCATATCGACGACCGCAGGACGCCATCGCCGCGCACCGGCCGGCTAGCTAGAGCGCAAATAACGACCAGGCTGGCAGGGCCCCGCGTTGGCGCCTTCTGGAAGCCCGGTGACCCGGCGTTGATATCATTGCCGGGGCCAGCCTGGCTCAGTGCACGGTAAACCGGCCGTCGTCGATCGTCAAAATCCAGTTCTGGCCATCGGGCCGATTTGTCGTCGCCGGGTTCCGGGGTCTCGAAAATGCTGTTCTCTGCGGAGGGACCGAGGGTTCGAATCCATCTCCCTCCAGCAGCGAGTCATCGACGAACCGTACCGCATGCGCGGAGGCGATTTTGGCTACCGGGAACTCCAATGGCACTCGCTCGGTATGTTCGCTCCGAGCTTTGTCACCGGCCACCTGATCAGCTGCCTCGGGTTGACGCGGATCATGCTCACCGGCACCGTGCTACTGCTGCTGTGCAGCCTCATCAACCTCTCCGGTCTCGCTACCTTCAATTTCTGGGCCGCCAATGTGGCGTTTGGGGTCGGTTGGAATTTTCTGTTTGTCGGCGCCATGACGCTGCTGACCCGCACTTACGCCGGCGCGCACAGCGGCGCCAGCGGTGTGGTTGAGCATGACGATCCCCAGACTCCTTGGACATGGGCCGCCTCCTCCCGCGATCCTTATGGGACAACCGAATCAACCTCCTTGCCCAAGATGTAAGGAGATTAAGGAGTAGGAGGTAAGAGCGTTCTGGCAACACGGAAGCCGAAGTTGTAGTTGCGGCTGCCGGGAATATCCCAGTCGCGTTTGGCCGAGCGGAGGAGCTGGGGGTCGCCGTTCCAGGAACCGCCGCGCAGAACGCGACGCGACAGATCGCCTCCTTGCCACACCGAACCATCTTGGGGCGCGCTTTGATAATCCGGGTGCCAGCCGTCTTCACACCACTCCCACACGTTCCCATCCATGTCGTGGAGACCGAACGCATTGGCGGCGAATGAGCCGACCGGCACTGGCCTACGGCCATCCAACTCACCGCCGCAGCCATCACAGTTGGCGTTACCCTTGCCGATCGCGTCGCCCCACGGATAGGCCGTTTTGCTGCCGGCGCGCGATGCGTATTCCCATTCCGCCTCCGAGAGCAGCCGATAGGTCCGACCCGTCATCTTAGAGAACCAGGCGACATACTGCTGGGCATCGTCCCAACTGACGTTGATGACCGGCTGCTTGCCCCGTCCAAAGCCGCTGTCGGACGTCGCAATGCATCCGCCAACCGCTACACAGGCGTCCCATTGTTCAAACGTGACTTCAAACTTGGATACCGCGAAGGGACTGGCAAATGTGACCTTGTGTTGCGGATCTTCATTTTTGTCACGGCCCATTTCCGTCGCGGGCGAGCCCATCATGAACTCGCCGGCCGGCACCACGATCATCTCGGGACAGTTCCTGGCGCATTCCCGGAAAGAGTCCTTGGGCTTCAGCGTCCGTTCGGCCTCAGACGTGAGCTCCCACGGCCACACGGTCGTCAACCAATATGAGAACTCCAGCACGTAGGACTGGTTGAGCCAGCCGACCAGAGCGACGACGCCAAAGGCTAGCGCGCCGAGGAGGCCTCGCAAGCGCCGCGTCTGGCTCCGCGCCAACACACGACTTGCCTGCACGTAGGCGCGCTGCACCTCGGTGGGGTCGGGGGCGCCCTTGGGCGACGTGAGCAGCCAAGTCTCGGCGTCGGTCAGTTCCTCGCCCCGCAGCAGCCTGCCGCCGACGGCCGGGCGGCCGGCACCGTCCCACCGCTGCGCCAGCTCGCCGATGCGTGTGTGCTGGCGAATCCAGGCAATGTCGGTCTCGATGGCGACCGCAAACGTCGTCAGCCCGGCGTCGAAATCGTCCTCCTCCCGCAGGAAGATATAGTTGAGCCGCGCCAGACGCCGCGGCAAATTGGCGTCGGCGACTGACCGATGCACGAGCGGCAGCAGTTTCTTCTGCAGCTCCTCGGTCCTTTCCACCTCCCATGCGCAGACTTGAGAGGCGATCGAGTCGGGACTGATGACGACGCCGACCGCGTCGGCGGAGAGAATCAATGCTTCGAGCCGCTCCCTCCACGGCTCGCCCGGCAAGATGTCCTTTTTGTCGAGATAGGCTTCGAAGCCGCGCGCGTTGAGGGCGTCGACGAGCCGGTTTGAGAAGATGGAATCCTTGCGGGAATAGGAGATGAAGACGCGAGTCTTCCGCTCGGCGGTACTCGCCCTGGGGATTTCGGCTTTCGCAGCAATCGCGGCGCCCATGACACCCCCCTCGCTGATCGGAATACGCCAGATAGTCAGAAAGGAGAATGAAGTTACGGAGCGAGGCGAATAAGTTCTCGAAATTAAACTGAATCGTCCAGCGGGCATGTGACGTGGTTCACACGCACGCGCGTTACCTGGCTGACCTGGCTCACCCGCCTGGCGGCAGATTTCCGCGGCACACCGTCCGCACCCCGTCTCAGGGATGAATACCCTCTTCGAGGTCTCCTCAAATCCCACGCAAGTCTGGCTTTCCGGCCAGATGACCGAGGCCTTTCCCTGGGACAGTGCACCGCGCAATTTGCTGCGCGACCGGGACAAATCGTACGGTCCGGCATTCCGCCATCGTGTTCGAGCGATGGGAATCACAGAGGTCATCACCGCCCTACGATCACCTGACAACGTGCTGAGATCGACGAAGTTTTCAGGCTGAAATGCGGCTGCCGTCATCGGATTTGAACCGCTCGTGGCCCCGCCCTTAGATGAACTTTTTTCCAAGTGTGAACTACGTCACACGCTCGACCGATCCACAGAGCCATCTTGTCAACGTGCGCGGCTAAAGAGGTCGTCGGGAGCACACGAAACTCGCGACGGCCGCCACAGGGAGGGGCGCGGCAATGCCAAATCGGAGGCGCGCCAAGGGAAGTAACTGGCGGCCGCATTGGAGGATGTGATGACACCTTCTCTACTCGAACGCCGGAAGGAATTGGTGGCGCGCAACGGCGCCGCGCTCGAGCGCTGGCCGGACCGCACTCACCCTGAGTTCGTACGGGAGATGGGTGCGGTGACCCAGTCGCTCAAATCGCTGGCTGAGGAAGCTGATCGAGCCGGCGCCAGCATCGATGCGATCGAGCGCGCGCGGACATGGCGCTATGTCGCTACCGCGCATTTCGACCTGGGCCGCGGGAGAGAACGCGCTGAACTCGAGCGGGCCGTCGCCGCATTCGGAAGAGCCGAGAAGCTGCTCGGCAACGCCCACGAACCCGTCGAAGCCGTGAAGCTCGCCTACTGCTTCGGCGAGGCGTTGCTGTGTCTGGCGGAAGCAAAGGGTATGGACATACAACTCGCGCAGCGAGCACGTGACTGCTTTGCGAGAGCCATTCCACTTGCACGCACTCACATGCGCGAAGGCGTGGCACAATTGGCCAAGCGCCAGCGGGATGCCGAGAGCGTTATCAGTTTACTCACGCAAGTGGACAAAAAGTACAACCGAGCACATCAGCAGAAACCACACTGCCACCATCACGAACTTGGTAACCCGTGGCGAACCCGAAGCTATACTACGGAGCAAATAAAAGAAAAAATGTATTACAAAAATCACCCATATCAGAAAAAATACAAATGTAATTCCTAAGCCTCGCCCTGTTGGCACGAAATCTCCAGTATTATAAAACTCGGGATACGCAAAAAATATAATTATTCCGAATGGGAAGCCCCCACTAAGGGTGAATATCAGCGATCCGGTTCCCGCTCGCAGTATTCTGAGAGACCGGAAAAAACTTCCATATATTTCGGCCGGGCGATCCAGGTATATTGTATTGATATTGATGGATGTCTCCCCATTTTCCGTAATGGTATCCCCAAAACGCTTCTCAGAAGATAGGCCCTTTGTGATCATGCGTCTGTGAAGCAGATCACAGCTTGCTGAGGTTGTTCTATAGGTTTAACGCCATCGTTTGGTAACCTCGTGGTGGTGCCGTGCCGAATATAATCGTGGGTCATCGTTCCAGCCCGCCCCTTCTTGATCGGCAGTCCCGGCTGGGTGCGGTCGAGCGCCTGGATCTGCGACTTCTCGTCGACCGAGAGGACGAGGCTGCGCGCTGGCGGGTCGAGATACAGCCCGACCACATCGCGCAGCTTGGCGGCAAAGGCCGGATCCTGGGACAGTTTGAAGCGCCGCACGCGATGCGGCTGCAGCCCGTGCGCCACCCAGATCCGCTGCACCGAGCGTAGCGATACACCGGAGGCGGCAGCCATCGCCCGGCCGGTCCAGTGCGTCGCCTCGCCGGGCGGCTCCGTGAGCGTCAACGCGACGACACGCTCGACCAGTGCCGCCGGCAACGGCGGCAAGCCAGGCTTTCGAGTCTTCTCGCGCAACAAGCCAGCCACGCCCTCGCGCATGAACCGCTCTTGCCAGCGCCATACACAGGGCTTCGAGACCCCGGCGCGGCGCATAATTTCCGCCGTGCCGCAGACCTCGGCCGTCGCCAGAATGATCCGCGCCCGCCAGACATGTTTCTGCGGGCTGTTGCGATCTGCGACAACCGCTGCCAATCGCTCGCGGTCCGCGGCACCCACTTCAATGCTGATCCCCTCGCGCATGACGCATCATCGCACACCCCGCGCCTATAAGGAATCCTATGATTACGTCAGACCACTAGTTCTCGGCTAGTCTTCCCGTACCAGCGGAGTCCTCGTGGCTTCATCGAGCCGACGAGAACAAGCCGCTCCCGGTTCAAAGAGGCTATCGTGCTATTCAGCTGGTCCGCAATCATTTGCAAGATCGAGCGCGCGAGCTCCGGGAGCCGCTCTTGTTTGTGAGCAATTGTCTTTGTCAGGACCTCGACATGTCTGAGACCCTGCGGCGCCATGATGCCGAATTCGGCCATGTGAGCGCGCAATGCATTGACCAGCATCGTGCGTTGCCGGACTAGAATTCCACGCGACCGATGCAGCATCAACACGGATTGCTCGGTGGCCTTTACCGGCACGAACCGCATCGAGGGCCGCGTGACCGCCTCGCAGATCGCTTCCGCATCGGCGGCATCGTTCTTGTTGCGCTTGAAGTAAGCCTTCACGTAGCCCGGCGGCATCAGCTTAACCCTCCGAGCGCATTCAGCTCACGCGCCCAATAATGCGCGGTCGCGCAGGCTTCCATGCCGACCAGATACGGCTCGAGCGACCGGAAATAGGCGATCACGCCGCTACGCCACAGCCGCCTGCGAACGACGACGTGCCCATTTCGCGCAGGCGCAGTTCCGATCACTCGCCGAGCTATATCCAGCGAGGAAAGACGTGATAACCTCAGCCAAATTGCCGTTGTTGACAGCATTCTGCTATGCTGATGCTGTCAAATTTCGAACGCTACCCCCTGACCTTCGGTCCCACCCCCATCGAGCGGTTGTCTCGCCTGACCGCGCACCTGGGCGGCGATGTCGAAATTTTCGCCAAGCGTGAGGACTGTAACTCAGGTCTGGCATTCGGCGGCAACAAGTTGCGCAAGCTCGAATACATCGTGCCGATGCGATCGCGAGCAATGCCGACACGCTGGTCTCGATCGGCGGCGTGCAGTCCAATCACACGCGCATGGTGGCCGCAGTGGCGGCCAAGATCGGCATGAAGTGCCACCTGATCCAGGAAAGCTGGGTGCCGCACGAAGACGCCGTCTACGACCGGGTCGGCAACATCCTGCTGTCGCGCATCATGGGCGCCCATACGCAGCTGGTGGACGCGGGCTTCGACATCGGCATCCGCGAGAGCTGGAAGAAGGCGCTGGAGGACGTGAAGGCTAAGGGCGGTAAGCCCTACGCCATCCCGGCCGGTGCCTCAGTGCACAAGTTTGGTGGTCTGGGCTACGTAGGCTTTGCCGAGGAGGTTCGGGCGCAAGAGGTGGAGATGGGCCTGCGGTTCGACTACATCATCGTGTGCACCGTGACGGGCTCGACCCAGGCCGGAATGGTAGTGGGGTTCGCGGCCGATGGCCGGGCGCGCAACGTCATCGGCATAGACGCCTCCTGCACGCCGGCGCAGACCAAGGCCCAGGTGCTCGACATCGCGCAAAACACGGCGGACTTCATCGGCCGTCCGGCCATCACAAAGGACGATGTCGTTCTGCTAGAGGACTACGCCTACCCGGTCTATGGCGTCCCTTCGAAGGAGACGGTCGAGGCCATCCGCCTGTCCGCCCGGCTGGAAGGCATGATCACCGACCCGGTATATGAGGGTAAGTCAATGCAGGGGATGATCGATCTCGTGCAGAAGGGCCATTTTCCTAAGGGATCAAAGGTGCTGTACGCCCACCTGGGCGGAGGGCCCGCACTAAACGGCTACAGCTACACGTTCCGCAACGGCTGAGCAGCGGCGGCAGCGCGGCAGCTCCATGCTGCCGTTCAGCACCGGGTGGAGGCCATATAAAGGGCGAGTGGGCGAGCACCACCCGGCCACTCTGCGTGGTATCGCGCCGCAAGGATGTTGCCGACGAGATCCGGACGGCCGATCCGCCGGGATTAGAGCTCCGGGCTATAAGGCGGCAGCTCCAACAAGGTGATATTGCCGGGCACCACAAGTCCTTGGCTCCGGTGCCAGCCAGCCCATCGAGGATCACTACGGCATGGGCATCGGCGGCGACGCATCAGCTACGCTTCCGGGAGGGACCGAGGGTTCACAGACTCGCCGCTGGAGGAAGCCGGATTCGAACCCTCAGTCCCGCTCTGAGAAAGGCGGCCGTTCCGCGACGCGCCACACAAAGTCCCAATCGTAGGACCCCGCGCGAGCGGTACTAATCTCGAACAGGGACCACAAGTTCGAATTCCTCCGGCCGTCATCTCAGCCGGGCTTCGCCGCGACAATGGTGGCTCACTAGCTGACGCGGATCACGCTGACGACGATGCCCGCGGGTGCTTCTGGCCCTGCCGTCCCTTAGGCCTCGACCGGAACCCTCCCAAACAGGATTTTGATCAACTCTGTCGGGGCGGCTCCGTCCTGCGCCAGAAACTCGGCGATCTCGAACTCGTCGACGCCGTTATGTCCGGCCGCCTCCCATTCGTGCCGAACCAGAAGACGCATCGCCCTTGGGTCAAAGACCAAGCGCCAGGCGTCCTCATCCGTTGGTGCCGGTCCGCGTGCGCTGCGGTAAAACTCGCGTTCGATGGTCGCCATGCACCTCGCTCCGTCTCTCGCTCCCGGCTAAGCATATGGGATCGGGGGCTGACGCACAGGCTGCATCAAGGTGCCTAGCCGCTTGGGCCTCCGAACCTTGCCCGCTATGCTCGCGAGACGACTATCGAACCCGCCGGCCAGCTAGCCACTCGATGAGGCGCCGCGATCTGCTGCTATCGGCAACCGCCGTGATGGTGGCTCGAGCCGCTCGCGCGCAGCAGAAGGCCATGCCGGTGATCGGTTGGCTCAGCTCCCTCTCGCCCGCCGTCCAAGGTGGGAGCCGTATGTCTGAAGTAGGCATGCACGATGCGGGGACGTCCATCGCCGCCTTTCACGAGGGACTGAGCGATACCGGCTATGTCCAGGGCCAAAATGTCCATATCGAATACCGCTGGGCGGAAGGCCACTTTGATCGGCTACCCGCGTTGGCGACCGATCTCGTCGCCAGAACGTGGACGTGATTGTGGCAGTTGCGGGGGCTGCTCCGGCGTTAGCGGCAAAAAGAGCGACCTCTACAATCTGATCGTCTTCACCAGCGCCGGAAATCCTGTTGGGTCAGGCTCGGTCGCTAGCCTTGCACGCCCCGGAGGCAATCTCACGGGTTTCGCCTATTCACCCGCCCTCCTTTGACCCCAAGCGGCTCGAACTCCTGTCCGAGCTGGTTCCGACGGCGGGGATAATGGGCCTGCTCCTGAACCGGAACGAAATTCGATATGTCGACAGTTATACGATGCAGGAGGCGGCACACGAAAAGCGGTACAGCTCCTTGTCTTCGGGGCCGGGAGCGAAAACGAAGTCGACGCCGCTTTCGCTTCCCTTGACCGCCTGCATGCCGGCGCGCTGGTAGTAGCCGCCAATGCGTTCTTCACCGAGCGAAGTAAACAGGTAGTGGCATTGGCGGCCCACTACGCCCTTCCGGCTGCTTGGGGCTGGCACCCGGTGCCTGGCCATTGGAGCTACCGGAGAGGAGGATGGGTCCCGCCGCATTGCGCGCCGAACCGTCCTCAAGCGGATTGGGTCCCCACTGGGGTTGGCGTCGTTACGGCGGCGGATGACCCGTTACCCCAGATTTCCGCGGCAGTGTCTGGGGGATCACACTGAGCGTGGCAGGCGGCGCGTTGGGCGCGTCGGATCGCCGCGGCGTTGGTGCTGGGTTGCGTATGCCGTATCGTTAGGGTTCCGCTTGGCTGGGTCTTGCGTACGCTACCCGCGGGCAACGTAGATGCGGGGTCACTGGCACGAGGGCGAAGGAGACCGGACGGGAGACGCGCAACCCCGACGGCCTTGCACGGCGTTATCCCACGGACGCGCCGCGCGAGCTAGTCGAGGCGAAGACAAAGGGACTGGCGACAACGCCTCGTGCGATCGCCGCACGCCCCAAGGTCATCAATCTGCTGGAAGCCTTGAAGCGCAGCCTCGCAAAGGACGCAGAGCCTGAGCCGAATGCAGCAAAGTTCGGGGAAGCCGGTATGAGACCCATCCTGCGCTCCATCCGATCCGGGCGCATTTCGGCGTGGTCGATGCGACCGGGCATAGGCACACGGCTGACGGCGTAATGAGCAAGATACCGAACTGCTATCCGGCCGCAAAACGCCAGGATGGCATTCTGCAGTGCCCTGACGCTGGGGAACCCCAGGGCTGCGGCCGCGGCATTGAGGCCGCGGAACTGCCCTTGCAGTGCCGTGACGCTCTGGCCGAAACAGTTTGCCCTCCCGGGCGTCCCGGCGAACGCAGGTTTGGCGTACACCCACGCGGCGCCGGCGAGGTCATTGTCGATAAGTCCCCCGACGATGGCGGTGTTACCGTCGCCGGATAGCGAGGCAGACCAACCTTGCTCTGCGCCATTTCCAAAGGGGGCGACGGCGCCCGTGCCGACCAGTTTCGTACCTTGCTGGCTCCACACGCCGCCCGAGCGGGTGAATACCCACGTGGCGCCGGCATTGGTATTGTCCAGAGGCCCTCCCACTATCGCGGTGTTCCCGTCGCCGGATAGCGAAACAGAATAACCTTGCTGCGCGCCAAAGGGGCCGACGGCGTCCGTGCCGACCAGTTTCGGGCCTTGCTGGCTCCACACGCCGCCCGAGCGCGTGTACACCCATGCGGCGCCGGCGCGGTCATTGTCATAAGTCCCACCGACGATGGCGGTATTCCCGTCGCTGGATAGCGAAACAGAAACACCTTGCCCCGCGTGCCCCACGGCGCCTGTGCCGACCAGTTTCGGGCCTTGCTCGCTCCACACGCCGCCCGAGCGGGTGAATACCCACGCGGCGCCGGTTTCGCCATTGTCATTAAACCCACCGACGATGGCGGTATTCCCGTCGCCGGAAAGCGACGCAGAAGAGCCTAGCTCTGTGTAGAGGACGGCGCCCGTGCCGACGAGTTTCGGGCCTTGCTGGCCCCACACGCCGCCCAAGCGGGTGTACACCCACGCAGCGCCAGCAGAGTTATTGTCAAGCAACCCGCCGACGATCGCCGTATTCCCGTCGCCGGAAAGCGAGACAGACCAACCTTGCTGTGCGTTGCCGACGGCGCCCGTGCCGACCGGTTTCGGGCCTTGCTGGCTCCACACGCCGCCCGAGCGCGTGAAGACCCACGCAGCGCCGGCACCGCCATTGTCTGCAGATCCGCCGACGATGGCGGTGTTTCCGTCGCCGGATAGCGAAACAGAAACACCTTGCCCATAGGGCTCAAATGGGCCTACGGCGCCCGTGCCGACCAGTTTGGCTTGCTGGCTCCACACCATGGTCGCGACGTGACGCTTCGAGTTCGCAACGGACTCCCCGCTGGAGGGAGATGGACTCGAACTTTTGGTACCGCGGCACGAAAGCCCGCGATTTCCGAAGGTTGAAACCCTGGTCGCCCTGATCGAGGATCTACAATCCCCGCTTTCCGACGGTGTGCGCGTGATCCTGAAGCTGGCTTGTCGACACCTTCACCGCATTGGAGGCGCAGATCGCCGTCTTGGATGCGCGGGAAGGCCTTGCTGCGGCGAAGGCGCGAGGCCGAGCGCCTGATG
>Ga0306920_100005070_pt1 | contig 16949 bp, 17 predicted proteins | sample flu12Cox44000170_FD_204666 | JGI IMG/M metagenome (GOLD analysis project Ga0306920, IMG submission 204666) | Lab enrichment of tropical soil microbial communities from Luquillo Experimental Forest, Puerto Rico - flux4day.12C.oxic.44.000.170 (v2)... | ecosystem: Environmental > Terrestrial >... | reverse complement strand
GCTTCAGATGAGCTTGGCATTCCTGCAGATTGACAACGTCCCGGCGAGCTGTTGGCTGGTATACCTGAAGCACGATTCATGAACACGCCACGCACAGCTTCGGGGCGGGAGGAAAATCGGGGATGGCCGGCGGATTCGTTGTCTCCGAGCTTCTCGAATTGGCGATCCTGCTGGTGGCGGTAGGTGCGATATCGGGATTTCTCGCCGGCCTGTTCGGAATCGGCGGCGGCGCAATCCTGGTGCCGGTTTTCTATGAATGCTTTCGACTGGCCGGCGTGCCGCTGGAGGTTCGGATGCCACTATGCATCGGGACCTCGCTGGCTGTCATCATTCCGACCTCGATCCGATCTTATCGCGGCCATCGCGCCCGCGGCGCGGTGGATACCGAGGTCGTCCGCGTGTGGTGGCTCGTGATCCTGCTCGGCGTGGTCGCCGGCAGCTTGATTGCGCGCTACGCGCCCGAACGTCTGTTCAAGATCGTGTTCGTGACGGTGGCCTTTTTTGCCGCAGCGCGGCTGTTGCTGGCGCGGGAGAGCTGGAAGTTCGGCGACGATCTGCCCAAGGGTCCGTTGATGCGAATTTACGGCTTCTTTGTCGGGCTCCTCTCGACCCTGATGGGCATTGGTGGCGGGCTGTTTGCAAACCTCTTGATGACCTTCTATGGCCGGCCGATCCATCAGGCGGTCGCCACGTCGTCGGTGCTGGCGGTGCTGGTCTCTATCCCCGGCGCGCTCGGCTATGTCTATGCCGGCTGGCCAGCGGCCGCGCGTTATCCGGACGTGCTGGCGCTGCAATCGCCATTTGCGTTCGGCTACGTCTCGCTGATCGGCGCAATTCTGGTGATGCCGACCAGCCTGTTGACCGCGCCGCTCGGCGTCAAGGCGGCGCATGCGATGTCGAAGCGTACGCTGGAACGTGCGTTTGGTTTCTATCTTTTACTCGTCGGCAGCCGGTTCGCCATCAGCCTTATGTGATGGTGGCCCTGCCAGCCTGCCGGAGAATCTGGATGAGACTTAGAAGCCGCCGGGCTCGTGACATGTCTGTTCAGTTCCGGGAACTTATCTTGACATGTTTTGGCTGGTTTTTGTGCATTATCGGAACGAAGTGAGGACGATCAGATATTTTAGCCCTTGTAGATGTCCTTGTAATTGTCGCGCAAAATGTTTTTCTGCACCTTGCCCATGGTGTTGCGCGGCAATTCATCGACGATGAAGACGCGCTTCGGCATCTTGAATTTGGCCAGGCGCCCGTCGAGCGCGTTCAGCACCGAATTTTCGTCGATCTTGGCGTTGCTGTCGCAGACCACGACTGCGGTGACGCCTTCGCCGAAATCGGCGTGCGGCACGCCAATCACGGCGGATTCGATCACGCCGGGCATGGCGTCGATCTCACTCTCGATCTCCTTGGGGTAGACGTTGAAGCCGCCCGAGATCACGAGGTCCTTGCCGCGGCCCAGAATGTGCACATAGCCTTGTGTGTCGATCTTGCCGATATCGCCGGTGATGAAAAAACCGTCGTCGCGAAATTCGGTCCTCGTCTTCTCCGGCATGCGCCAGTAGCCCTTGAAGACATTGCGGCCTTTGACCTCGATCATGCCGATCTCGTCGCGCGCGAGCTCCTTGCCGGTCTCGGGATCGGTGACCCGCACCGAAACGCCCGGCAGCGGATGGCCGACCGCGCCGGCGACGCGCTCGCCGTCGTAGGGGTTGGACGTGTTCATGTTGGTCTCGGTCATGCCGTAGCGTTCCAGCACGGCGTGACCGGTGCGGGCAAACCATTCGCGGTGGGTTTCGGCCAGCAATGGCGCCGAACCCGAAACGAACAGCCGCATATGTTTGGTGGTCTGCTTGTTCAGCGCCGGGTTCTGCAGGAGGCGGGTGTAGAAGGTCGGCACCCCCATCAGTGCGGTGGCACGCGCCATCAGCTTGATGATCAGATCGGGATCGAATTTCGGTAGGAAGATCATCGAGGCTCGGGCGAACAGCGTGACATTGCTCGCCACGAACAGGCCGTGGGTGTGATAGATCGGCAGCGCGTGGATCAGCACGTCCTTATTGGTAAAGCGCCAATAATCGACCAGCGTCAGCGAATTCGACGCCAGATTGTCGTGGGTCAGCATGGCGCCCTTGGAACGTCCGGTCGTTCCGGAAGTGTAGAGAATGGCCGCGAGATCGTCGTCGGCGCGCGGCACCGTTATAAATTCGAAAGACGCCTTGTCGGCGGCTTGCGTCAACGATCCCTTGCCGTCGGCGCCGAGCGTTTCGACCTTGGCTCCAACCTTTGCTGCGATCTTTGCTATCCCTGCCGCTTTCGACGGGTCACAGACCACCAGCGATGGTTCGGCGTCGCAGATGAAATATTCCAGCTCGTTCAGCGTATAGGCCGTGTTGAGCGGCAGATACACCGCACCGGCGCGCACGGTTGCGAGATAGAGCACAAGCCCGGTCACCGATTTCTCGGTTTGCGCCGCGACACGGTCGCCCGGCTTGACGCCGTGGTCCACCAGCACGTTGGCTATTCTCGCCGAGCGCGCGATCAACTCGCCATAGCTGATGGGTTTTCCATCGACCGTTTCGATCGCGAGGCGATTGGGATCGTCAAGGCCGTCGAACAGGCGGGAAAACAGGTTGGCGTTCATGATGGTTTTACGGGGCGCATTCATGCATCATTCCACTTAAGCGGCCGCGGCCCTTGAGGGTTGCATCATCACATAATGATCGGGGTTTCACTAGCAAAGAGGCCCTTTGGAAAGCAATGGAGAGGCTTGCATGCCAATTGACGGGAAACGCGTGGCCTGGGTAACCGGTGGCGGCAGCGGGATTGGCGAGGCCGGCGCCGAGGCGCTCGCCGCAGACGGCTGGATCGTGGTGGTTTCGGGCCGCCGGAAAGTTGAGCTTGAGAAGGTGGTGGCGAAGATCGCCAGAGCTGGAGGCGCGGCCGAGGCGATCGCGCTCGACGTGAGCCAGAAAAACGACGTCAACAGGGCCGTCGAACGCATTCTCGGGCGTCAAGGCCGCATCGATCTCCTGGTCAACAGCGCCGGTATCAACGTGCCAAAGCGCAGCTGGGCCGACATGGAACTGGAAGGCTGGGAGAAACTGGTCGAGGTCAATCTCAACGGAGTCTTGTACTGCATGCACGCGGTATTGCCAGCGATGCGGGCGCAAAAGGACGGCTGCATCATCAACGTGGCCTCGTGGGCCGGTCGGCACGTCTCCAAGATGCCGGGTCCAGCCTACACCACCACCAAGCATGCGGTGCTGGCGCTGACCCACTCCTTCAATATGGATGAATGCGTCAACGGGTTGCGGGCCTGCTGCCTGTCTCCCGGCGAGGTGGCGACGCCGATCTTGAAACTGCGCCCGGTGGTGCCTTCCGAACAAGAGCAGGCCCGAATGCTGCAGCCGGAAGACCTCGGGCGCACGATCGCCTTCGTTGCCAGCATGCCGCCTCGCGTCTGCGTCAACGAGATCCTGATCAGTCCGACCTGGAACAGGGGTTTTGTGCAGACCCCGGCCAGCCGGGATTAGGCGGAAGTGTAAAAACCTACAGCGGTGCCGGCCAGGCGAAGTGTGAGCTGGGCCCATAATCACGCCATTTGATTGTCACAGGGGGCGTCGACCACGGCGCTGATCCGGGTCCGCGCGGTGTGGATCCCGGATCGGCGCCTGCTGACGCTCGCTTGTCCGGGCGACGACAAAAGTAGTCCCTCCTCCGCCGCGCAATACGAAATTTTCTCCATATGGTTTCACGCATCACAAAGAATTTTTATTCGAAACGGCCAGCGAAGACCTCCCGTAGCTGGCGCAACAGCAACGCAGTCTAGTCACTACGGCCCGCGTTGCTGTTGCCCCTCATCGCCGGCGAGTTTGCCGGCACCGCAATCAATCGGGAGATGTTTTCATGTCAAAGCGTATTGCACTTTTGACCGCTGCCTTCGGCGCATTTGCGCTCACCGCAACGATCGTCGCGCCTGTCAGCGCACAGGAAAAGACCGTCATGGTCGGTGGCGCCGCGATGTTCCCCTCCAGGAACATCATCCAGAACGCCGTGAACTCGAAAGACCACACGACGCTGGTTGCGGCCGTGAAGGCCGCCGGCCTCGTCGACACGCTGGAAGGCAAGGGCCCGTTCACCGTTTTTGCGCCGACCAATGCTGCCTTCGGCAAGCTGCCGGAGGGCACGGTCGACAGTCTGGTGAAGCCCGAGAACAAGGCGACCTTGACCAGGATCCTCACCTACCATGTGGTCCCGGGCAAACTTGAGGCTTCCGACCTGAGCGACGGCAGGAAGCTCAAGACCGTCGAAGGCGAAGAGCTCGTCGTGAAGAGGGCCAACGGCAAGGTAATGATCGTCGATGCCAAGGGCGGTACCGCAAGCGTTACAATTTCGAACGTCAACCAGTCGAACGGTGTCATCCACGTCGTGGACAGCGTTTTGATGCCTGCATCGTAATTTGCGCACCAGCGAGCCGGGATGGCCCGGCTCGCTTTTTTGTGACCGCGTAACGGAACCCGCGGCGGCTCCTTCATGCCCCGGTAGTAACGAATTTCCATTTTCGGCGTATAATGGGACGTCCGCTTCAGGCACAGGAAAGTCATGTCCAGTCTCGTAGCCACTGATGAGCCCACGGCGAGCGCCCCGACCAAGGTCCTTCAACCGGCCTGGGTCCGGACGATGCATTGGATCAACGCGGTGGCGATGATCTTGATGATCATGTCCGGATTGCAGGTCTACAACGCCTCGCCATTGTTCAGTTCCTTGAGGTTCTCGCACTCGATTACGCTCGGTGGCTGGCTCGGCGGCGCGCTGCTTTGGCACTTTGCCGCAATGTGGCTGTTGATGATCAACGGCCTTGCCTATCTGATCACGGGCTTTGCAACCGGGCGCTTCAAAAGGAAGCTGTTGCCGATCAGCGCCGGCGGCGTGATCTCGGACACCAGGGCAGCGCTGACCGGCAAGCTGTCGCATGAGGATTTGAGCAAGTACAACCAGGTGCAGAAGCTGCTCTATGCCGGCATCATCGCAGTCGGCGTCGTCATCGTGCTCTCCGGTCTCTCGATATGGAAGCCCGTGCAGTTGCAGTATCTCACGGCGCTGTTTGGCGGCTACGATATCGCGCGCTACGTTCACTTCTTCTGCATGTGCGCGATCGTAGCGTTCCTGGCGGTTCACATCGTGCTTGCGGTACTGGTGCCGAAAAGCCTGCGCGCGATGATTACCGGTCGCTGAGGAGAAAGATGATGGGCGGAATTCGCAAGTTTCTGATCCCGGGCGTCGACAAGAAATTGCTGGTTCGCGACGCGGCGAAATTGCTGCCGGATCCGGCGCGCCGGCGTTTTCTTGCCGGCGGCGCGAGCCTCGGCGCGCTGACGCTTCTGACCGGTTGCGACGTGCTGGACAGCTCTTCGGCCGAGGAATTGCTGAGGACGATCTCAAAGTTCAACGACGCGGTGCAGGCGTTCATCTTCAATCCCAACGTGATGGCGCCGGAGTATCCCGAAAGCGCGATCACCAAGCCATTCCCGTTCAACGGCTATTACGAACTTGAAGATGCACCCGAGATCGACGGCGAGGACTGGAAATTCGAGGTGCGGGGTCTGGTCGAGAACAAGAAATCCTGGACCCTTGAAGAGCTCAACAAGCTGCCGCAGGTCAAGCAGGTGACGCGCCATATCTGCGTTGAAGGCTGGAGCGCGATCGGGAGCTGGACCGGTACACCGTTGCGCGATTTCCTCAAGCTCATCGGCGCCGACACGCGCGCGAAATATTGCTGGTTCCAGTGCGCGGACAAGGAGGGTTACAACTCTCCGCTCGACATGCAATCTGCGTTGCACCCGCAAACCCAGATGGCGTTCAAGTTCGGCGACGAAATCCTGCCCCGGGCCTATGGCTACCCGATGAGGATCAGGGTCCCGACCAAGCTCGGATTCAAGAGCCCGAAATACGTGATTTCGATGGAAGTCACCAACGACTACAAGGGCGGCTACTGGGAAGACCAGGGGTACAATTCATTCAGCGGGAGCTGAGCCAACGTAATCTGTCACCCCAACCCAAATCCTAGGCGGCGCCATCCTTCATCGCGCCGCCCAGAAACAGTTCGCCGATGCGGGGGTCGTTGAGCACGCGTCCCGCCTTATCGAAAAGGCGAGTCTGGCCGAGTTCCATGACGATGCCGTAGTCGGAAATCTCGAGCGCGGAGCGCGCGTTCTGCTCGATCATGAGGATCGACACGCCGCGGTCGCGAAGCTCCTTGAGCATGGCGAAGATCTGCTTGACCATTTGTGGCGAAAGACCGATCGACGGCTCGTCAATCAAAATGAGCTTGGGGTCGAGCAAGAGGCCGCGCGCGATTTCGAGTTGTTTCTGCTCGCCGCCTGAGAGGGTGGAAGCTTGCCGCGCCGCCTTGTTGCGCAAGGCGGGGAAGCGGTCGAGCGCGGCTTCGATCCGCGCCGGGAAATCCGTAAGGTCGTGGCCAGCGGCGGACGCGCCGAGCTCGATATTGTGCCGCACCGACAGTTCCGGAAAGATGTTGCGCCCCTGGGGTACGTAACAGATGCCTGCGGCCAGTAATTCGCGCGGCGGCAGTCCGGTCACGTCGCGGGCGCCAAAGAGTACGCGACCTTCGCGCAGCCTGAGCAGGCCAAAGATCGCCTTGAACACGGTCGATTTGCCGGCTCCGTTCGGACCGATCACGGTGGTGATCGATCCCTTCGGCACCGAGAAGCTGGCGCCATTGAGGATCGTCATTTGGCCGTAACCGCCGACGAGGTTTTTTACCTCCAGGATGGCTTGGCGCATGAGCTTGCTCTCAATGCCCGAGATAGGCTTCGATCACTGCGGGATTGCCGCGTATCTGGTCGGGTCGGCCGATCGCCAGAATTTTGCCTTCGGCCATCACCACGACTCGCGAGCACAGCGACATGACGAACTCCATATTGTGTTCAATCACCACGAAGGTGGCGCGGCTCTCTCGGTTGATCGCAGCGAGCCGCTCTTTGAGATCGGCGAGCATGGAGAGGTTGACGCCGCCGGCGGGCTCATCCAGCAGCACCAGCCGCGGCCCGCCCATGAAGGCCATCGCGGCATCGAGCAGTTTCTGCTGACCGTAGGACAGGCTGCCGGCGGGTTCACCCGCCAGATGATCGAGCTTGAAGAAGCCGATCATTCGCTCCGCGGCGCCGGTCATTCCGGCATCGGACGCGCCGAAAAGTCGGGACATCATGCTGCCCCGGTGCTCCTGGCCTGCGAGTATCAGGTTTTCCCGCACCGACAATTTCGGAAATACCTGCAGCAACTGGAACGTTCGGCTGACGCCGAGGCGATTGAGTTCGGATGGCCGCAAGCCGGTGACGATCTTGCCGTCGACCTTCACTTCACCGCCGCTCGGCGTGAGCTGGCCGAGGATGCAGTTGAAGAGCGTCGACTTCCCGCAACCATTCGGCCCGATCAATCCGAGGATCTCGCCTTCCCGCACCTCAAAGCTGACGCCGTCGACCGCGGTGATTCCGCCAAAGTTCTTGCGGATATCGGAGACCTCAAGGACTGCTGTCATGGGGCGGCCTCAAGTGAAGAGCCTGCGGATGCGCGCAACGCGGACGCGGTCTTGGTGCGGCGCTCGGTAGCCAGCCGATCGAGAATGCCGAGAATGCCGGTCGGCGAATAGATCAAGAGAACGATCACCGAAGCCGCATAGAGCATCAGGTAATAGCCTTCGGTGAAGCGCAGCCACTCCGGGAGCAGAACCGCGATCATCGCGCCGAGAAACGGCCCAAAGAAGAAACCGGCGCCTCCGACGATCACCATCATCAACAGGTCGAGCGAGAGCGACAGGTTGAACGGGACCGGATCGATGTATTGCGTCAGCGGTGCGTACAAGGTGCCGGCTACGCCAGCGAGCGCCGAGCCGATTGCGAATGCCATCAGGGTATAGCGGCGCGTGTCGACGCCGAGCGACTGCGCCCGGATCGGGTTCTCGCGTAAGGCCAGGAATGCGCGGCCCCAGGGCGAGCGGATCAGCCACCACATCGCCACCGATACGATACCGAGCGAGGCGAGGCAAAGATAGTAGAACGGCAGTGGCCGATTGGTCGGAAAGCCGAATATGGTTGGCCTTGGAATATTGCTGATGCCATAGATGCCGTTGGTGATCCAACCCTCGTTGCGGAACGCGAGGAATGCGAGCGTCGAGAACGCCAGCGTGACGAAAGCGAGATAGTGGTGCTGGACGCGCAGCGCCGGATAGCCAAGCAGCCAGCCGACGGCAAAGCACAGCAGGATCGAAACGCCGAGCGCGGCCACCAACGGCATGCCTTGCGTGGTCATGATGGCGGCAGCATAAGCGCCAATGCCGACGAAGGCGCCTTGGGCCAAAGACACCTGCCCCGCATAGCCAAGTGTCAGATTGAGGCCCATGGCGGCGATGGTCATGACAGCCCATTGGCTCAGGATGAAGAGGCCATACCGGTTGAGACCGAGAGGCAGCACGATCAGCGCCAGGATCGCCACGATGCCAAGCGTGATGCGCCAATATTTTTTCAGCTCCCTCATACTGTGCGTTCTTCGGCGCGGCCAAGCAGTCCCTGCGGGCGGAACAGGATAATGGCGATCAGGAGGATCAACGGCACCGCCGCCCGATATTGGGTCGAGATATAGGCAGCGGCGAGGTTGTCGACCACGCCGATCAAGAGGCCGCCGGCAATCGCGCCGCGAACCTGGTTGAACCCGCCTACGATCGCCGCGATGAACGCTGCCTGCCCCAGCACTTCGCCGCTCGAGAATTTTGCCAGATAGATCGGCGTGATCAGGAGCGAGGCCAGCGCCACCAGACAGGCGTTGATCAGGAAAGTGAGAAGGATCATGCGCTCGACGGGGATGCCGATAATGCGTGCCACGGCGGGATTCTGGGCTGTTGCTTGCATCTGCCGGCCAACCGAGGTGCGGTTCAACAGCGCGGTCAGGCCGAACACGGCAAGAATCGCGAGCGCAAGCACGCCGAGGCTCTGCAACGATACCGCGCGGCCAAAGATCGAGATATCTCCGACGGGCACGAGCGAGGGGAACGGCGAGGCTTCCGCGCTGAAAAACTGCTTGACCGCTTCCTTGATGCCGATCGCGAGAGCCATCGTCGCGATCGCCAGCGGCAATACGCCATGGCGAAGCATGGGATCGACCAGCAGCAGCTTGAAACCGAGCCCGAGCAACAATAGCGAGAGCAATATGCCGATCAGGATCGCCAGCCAGAATGGTGCGCCAGCATGCATCGCCGCCAGCATCAGGAACGCCGGCAGCATGACGAATTCTCCCTGGGCGAAGTTGATGGTCTGGGAGGTCTGCCACAGTAGCGTGAAGCCTACCGCGACGATCGCGTAGATCGCCCCGGTCGCCAGACCCGCCAGGACAAGATCGAGCAAATTGGACATGACCACTGATCCCGGTCTGCGAAGCGATCTTCAAATGCCGCTGGCGTTACGCGACGAAGGCCACGGTTGCGCGGCTCACTTCAGTTTCGGCAGCACCTGCTTGATCACCTGCTTGCCATCGACGATCTCCACCAGAAAGCCCTGACGGTCGATATCGCCGTTCTGGTCGAAGGTTACATCCATCAGGATGCCCGGCTCGTTCGCCGCCGTGATGGTGAGGCCATGCAGATTGTCGGCAAACGCCTTGGTATCGACCTTGCCCATTCTCTCCGTGGTCGCCTTGATCATGTAGATCGCAAGGTAGCCCTTGATGCCGTTGTGGTCGGGAATGTAGTTGTACTTTCTGATGAACCTTTCGCGGAACGTCTTGACCAGGTCGACGGGTGCGTCGGTGGTCAACCCGACATGGCCGCGGGCGCCGTTGGCTGCTTCGCCGGCAAGTTCAACGACCTTCTGGCCGACCAGCGTCGTTTCTCCGATCAGCGGCGCAGTCACGCCCTGGCGCCTGAGCTCCTTGAGGATGCGTGCGCTCTCTTCCTCATTGAGATAGATGAAAACCGCGTCCGGAGCTGCAGCCTTGATCTTGCTGACGTCGGCGGCGAAATCGGCCTGGCCGGCCTCGGTTGAGAGATCGGCCGCGACCTTGATGCCATAACGCGCAAATTCCTTTGCAATGACATCGCGTCCGCCTCTACCGAAATCGTTATTGACCCATACAATCGCTACGGATTTCGCCTTGATGTCGTCATTAATGTATTTGGCGACTTTTGGCATCGAGGATTGCTGACCGAAAGAGGTGCGGAACAGGAATTTGTTTCCACCCTGGGTGAGCTCGGCGGCTTCGCCGCCCATGATCTGCGCGATGCCGGCTTCGGCTGCGAGCGGCGCGGTGACCTTGACCGAACCCGAGTAACCCGGACCGAGCAGGACGTAAGGCTCGTCGTCCAATGCTTTTTGTACCTGGGCGCGCGCCACGCCGGGGTTGGACTGGGAATCGGCGTGCGTAACCTGGATCTTGCGCCCGAGAATGCCGCCTTTGGCGTTGATCTCCTCGATCGCAAGGTCAATGCCATTTTTCCAGTTGGTACCGACGGTCGCACCGCCACCGGACAACTCGGCAACGTCGGCCAGTTTGATCGGCGAGCCGGATTGAGCGAACGCTGCCCCGCTCAGGATTGTCGCGAGTGCGACGCCTGCCAAAATCCCTGGCTTCATTCGGTTCCCCCTCGGATCAATTCGCAACTGCCTTGAGCCCCGCCTCGGCGCATGCGTTGTTACGCCGCGTCGAAGGCAGTGGACCTTTTCGCCATTGCGGCGTCGAACACAATTCCCATCTCAATGGCTGACGGCGTCAAGCCCGTAAATAGCTCAAACGCATCGACCGCCTGATAAATGGCGAGTTCGCGTCCGGTCACTGCTCTGGCACCCTTGGCCCTGGCGGAGGTCAGGAGCGGCGTCCAGAGCGGCGAATAAACGGCATCCACCACCCACAGCCCGGCGTGCAGCAGCGCAGATGGGACCGGCGTGCCGCGATCGGGCAGCATTCCCACAGGGGATGCATTGATCAACCCGGCGGCGCCGTGCATGGCATCCTCGACGCTGCCGACCGCGCACGCGTGACTTCCGAGCCGTGCGGCCAGATCCGCGGCCTTGGCATGTTCACGGTCAAAGATCCGCAGATCGGCAATGCCGAGAGCGACCAGCGCAAACGCGATCGCCTTGCCGGCGCCGCCGGCTCCGATCAACGCCACCGGCGCGTGGGGAGACGCTTCGACAAGCGGGGCCACCGCGCGCGCGAATCCGCTCGTATCGGTGTTGTGGCCGATCAACCGGCCATCGCGGACGATGATGGTGTTGATCGCACCGATCCTGGCTGCATCCGCCGACAATTCGTCGACGAGATCTAGGACGGCTTCCTTGTAAGGAAAGGTGACGTTGATTCCGGCAAAGCCCAGCCGTCGCACCCCCTCGAGCAGTGTCTTCAGTTCGTCGCGTCCGGCGCCGGCAATTTCGATGAGCTGATAGTGGCAACGCAATCCCAGCGCGTCGGCCGCGCGTTCATGCATCGCCGGTGCGGCCGACTGCGTGATCGGAGCACCGAGCAGACCGGCGAGGATGCGGCTGGTTGGGGGCGGGTAATGGCCAGTTTTGATCATTGCGCCAATCTAGAGCACGATCCGGAAAAATGGGCACCGGTTTTCTTGCGACAATTATCAAAACGCATATGCGCAGGGGCAGAGATGATGCTCAACCGTTAAGCTGCGGGACGCTCAGGAGGGGCTCAACCGATCAAGACCAGCGCCACGCCAGCGACCGTCAGCACGGTACCGGCGACGATTTGTGCGGTGATCCGCACATTCCGCAGCATGATCGCGGTGAGCAAGACAGTGATCAGCGGATAGATCGCGGCCAATGGAGCGACCAGGGTGATCGGCCCATGGCGCACCGCGACAAATAGCGACAGCACGCTCAAGCCGTTGCAGATGCCAGTAATGCCAAACCAGAGTCGACCCCGCCACGGCACGGCAGCGATCACGCTTCCCTTGCGCACGCGTTGCACGATCAAGACGACGAAGGAGGAGCTGATATAGCCGATCAGGCAGGCCCAGAGCGGGCTCGGCCATACTTGAAGTCCAAGCTTCACGATCGGTGGCACCACGCCGCGCACCAGCGCGGCGCCGAGTGGCAACAGCAGTGCGAAGCTCCGCCACTGACGGAGTTCCGGAGAACGAGTCAACGAGACGGTCACCGCGCCGACCACCGCGACCACAAGCCCAACCAGTTGGAAGAACCGCGGCGGCTCGTGCAGTAAAATCAGCGCCAGTGTGACCGAGAACAGGGGCGCGAGATTGCCAAGCGTCGAGGTGACGACCGGACCCAGGGCCAGATTCGAGGCGAAGGTCAGGAACGTCAGCATCGCCGGGAATACGAGTCCGATGCCGGCGAAGATCGGCCACCCTCGCAAGACCGTGGGCTCGCCTTGCAGGATGACGGGCGACAGCAACAGGAACAGCAAGGTGAAGGAAGGCACGCTGATGGATGCGCCGGTCAGGGGTTCGACGTGGCGCAATCCGAATTGGGTGGTGACAAGGCCCAGGCTGAGGAGGAAGGCTGAGGCAAAGGCAAGGAGGATGGCCAGGGTCATGAGGTCCGTCTTCGCCTTCCCCTTCCCGCCACGTTGGCTCGGGCTTGCTGGTTTGGATCATTCTTTACTCACGCGAGCCTGCTTGCCAATCCGCATCTGGCGCATTAGCACTCCGCGCGCACCCGCTATTTCCCACAAAAGGCATTCCGATCATGGCAACCCACAAACTGCTGCTTCTCCCCGGCGACGGTATCGGCCCTGAAGTGATGTCGGAGGTGAAGCGCCTGATCGACTGGATCAACTCGCAAGGCATTGCGCATTTTGCAACTGAGCAAGGCCTCGTCGGCGGCGCAGCCTATGATGCAAGCCGGCAGAGCATCACGGATGCGACCATGGCCCAGGCCAAAGCGGCTGACGCCGTGATCTTCGGCGCGGTCGGCGGTCCCAAATGGGACAGCGTGGCTTACGAGGCGCGGCCGGAAGCCGGGCTGTTGCGGCTGCGCAAGGATCTCGGCCTGTTCGCCAATCTGCGTCCCGCGGTCTGCTACCCGGCGCTGGCCGATGCTTCGAGCCTGAAGCGGGAAGTGGTCGAGGGCCTCGACATCATGATCGTACGCGAACTCACGGATGGGGTGTATTTCGGCGAGCCGAAGACCATTGCCGATCTCGGCAATGGTCAGAAGCGCGCGATCGACACCCAGGTCTACGACACCTACGAGATCGAGCGCATCGCCCGCGTCGCTTTTGATCTGGCGCGCAAGCGCCGCAACAAGGTGACCTCGATGGAGAAGCGCAACGTGATGAAATCCGGCGTGCTCTGGAACGAGGTCGTCGGCCAGGTGCATGCGCGCGAATACAAGGATGTGCAGCTCGAACACCAACTCGCCGATTCCGGCGGCATGAACCTGGTGAAATGGCCGAAGCAGTTCGACGTCATCGTCACCGACAATCTTTTCGGTGACATGCTCTCGGACATCGCGGCGATGCTGACCGGCTCGCTCGGCATGCTGCCGTCGGCTTCGCTCGGAGAGGTCGATGCCAAGACCAAAAAGCGAAAATCGCTGTTCGAACCGGTACACGGCTCGGCGCCCGACATCGCAGGCAAAGGCCTCGCCAATCCGATCGCGATGATCGCCTCATTCGGAATGGCGCTGCGCTACTCCTTCGACATGGGAGCCCTTGCCGACAAGGTTGATTCAGCGATTGCCGCCGTGCTCGCAGGCGGTCTGCGCACCGCCGATATCAAGTCGGAAGGCACTACCGCAGTATCGACCGCACAGATGGGCGAGGCGATTTTGAAGCAATTGCAGAAGCTGCACGCATGAGCCGCGGGTTCTATCGTCGTCCCGGTCTCGAGGCGGCAGCCTGCAAAAATCCGGAGCGCACGGTCCCCGCGTTCGTGGGGACAGCGCTCGAGTCAGTCCTGAAAGTGTTAGGCGCTCAGTACAGCGGGAATTTCGTCGGGCCTGGAGGCACGTCCGACGGCGGGTTGAGCGGCTGGCGGTCGATCGGACGGTTGTTGTTCTCGCGGGCGAACGTGGGGTATCCGATCGGTGGTGGGAACGCATAGTCCAGGAACTTGCGGTCGCCCGGCAAGACCTCGGTGCCGGCGTCAAGCCAGGAGCGCGTGGTGACGTAAATGCGGGTGTTCGGCCCCTGCTGATACACGACGTTCGGCCCTCTTGGTCCGTAGTACGGCCGGCCGCGACTATCCAGCTGGCGTTTCGCCGTCTGCTTCGCCGGAGGGGGTTGCGTCTGCGCACCGGCATCGAAGCCGATCGCAACCAGAGCGACGGCGGCAAACAACACTGCGGCTTTATTCGCAGCTTGGATTTTCAATGTCATCAGGTCCTCACACCGTTTCATCGGCATTGTAACGGCCGGACATGGCCTCACAAGGTCAATAGGGCCACACTGGGTCAGAATAATGCTCGCATCGTCGAAAAAAGCGCCTGACAACCGGTGTTTTGGCGCGAGTCCCGATACATGGCGGCCCTTCCAGTGCAACTTGTGCGGGCGACAACGGCCAGGTTCTGAGACGAACCTTTGGCTGTGAAACTTCCCTCCAGAATGAGCTTGCCGCCGACCCGCCTAAAAATATGATAAGCATCTGATTTTATGGATAAATAAAGAATTGACCGCGACTATCCAGCATTGGAAAGCGATCGACTGCCGTTCGCTGGCAGAAATTCAATGCCGGCCATGTCGCGAGGGACAATCAGTTCCTACATGGGCTTTGGCGCAGGCATTCACGTTGTCTTGACGGCGTTTCTCGCATAGAAGCGCTGCCTCTTGCCCTTTCCCCCGGGGGGCGGGGTGGAGGCAATTTTCTTCGGAGAGTGAACGATGGGTTTCAAAGTCGCGCTGGTCGGAGCGACCGGCAATGTCGGGCGGGAAATGCTCAACATTCTCGACGAACGTAAATTCCCGGCTGACGAGGTGGTGGCGCTTGCGTCCCGCCGCAGCACGGGCGTCGAAGTCTCATACGGCGACCGGACCCTGAAAGTCAAAGCCCTCGAGCACTACGATTTCGGCGATGTCGATATCTGCCTGATGTCGGCGGGCGGCGCGGTGTCGAAGGAATGGTCGCCGAAGATCGGCGCTGCCGGAGCCATCGTGATCGACAATTCGTCGGCGTGGCGGATGGATCCGGACGTGCCGCTGATCGTGCCCGAAGTCAACGCGGACGCGATCACGGCGTTCTCCAACAAGAACATCATCGCCAATCCGAACTGCTCGACCGCGCAGCTTGTGGTGGCGTTGAAACCGCTGCACGACAAGGCGGTGATCAGGCGCGTCGTGGTTTCGACCTATCAATCGGTTTCCGGCGCCGGCAAGGAGGCGATGGATGAGCTGTTTTCGCAGACGAAAGCGGTCTACACGAGCAGCGAACTGATCAACAAGAAGTTCCCCAAGCGCATCGCCTTCAACGTACTCCCGGAGATCGACGTTTTCATGGAGGACGGTTACACCAAGGAAGAGTGGAAGATGATGATGGAGACCAAGAAGATGCTTGATCCCAAAATCAAGCTGACCGCCACTTGCGTGCGGGTGCCGGTCTTCGTCGGCCATTCCGAAGCCGTCAGCATCGAATTCGAGAATCCGATCTCACCCGAGGAGGCGCGCGAAATCCTGCGCAAGGCGCCCGGTTGTCTCGTGATCGACAAGCATGAGCCCGGCGGCTACGTCACGCCGTATGAGGCAGCTGGCGAGGATGCGACCTATGTCAGCCGCATCCGCACCGATCCCACCGTGGAAAACGGCCTCGTTCTGTGGTGCGTGTCGGACAATCTGCGCAAGGGTGCCGCCTTGAACGCGGTGCAGATCGCCGAATGCCTGGTCAACCGCAAGCTGATCAGTGCCAAGAAAAAGGCAGCGTAGGGGGCGCAAAAATCCTCCCAACGCTATCGGCGGGTCGTGAAAAGATCGGGTGAGTGGGCCAACAGATTCGCGCTTGCTACTCGCCCGATTGCAACATGTCCCTGGCGCTTCGAAATTCCTTTGCGTCCCTGTCGAGCACGAACAGCGAGCCTTCGGCCACGCCGAAATAGGCGCCGTGCAGGTTTAACTCGCCGCGGCCGACTTGCGTTCGCACGAATGGAAACGTCATCAGGTTCTCAAGGCTGCGGAAAACGGCCGCCTTTTCGATTCTGACGGTGAAGTCCGCCATGCTCTCGTGGTCGCGCTGCTCGACTTTCTCTCCCGGCTTGACGAACATCGACATCCACCGGCCGATGAAATCTCCGGGCGACAGCGGCTCGATCTTGTCGATGAAGGCGCGAATGCCGCCGCATTGGGCGTGGCCGAGCACCACGATATGTTTCACCCGCAGCACGTTGACCGCAAATTCGAGTGCAGCCGAGACGCCGTGGGCATTCTCGTCGGGTTGGTAGACCGGCACCAGATTGGCGATGTTGCGCATCACGAACAGTTCGCCCGGACCCGCATCGAAGATCACCTCAGGCGAAACGCGCGAATCGCAGCACCCGATCACCATCACTTCCGGCGATTGGCCGCGCACCGACAATTCGCGATATCGCGACTGTTCGGTCGGCAGCCGGTGCGAAGTGAAGGTTCGGTATCCGTCAATCAATCTTTGCGGGAAGGGTGACATGCAAATGGCCGACCATGACCAGGGAGTTGAAACTAGCCTTCCGGGTGAAAGCCCGAAATGTTAAAGCATGAAGTGAAAAAGCAGGCACCGGTTTTCTTGAAACATCCTGCTCAAACACTGAGCTGTTGTAAAAGGTCGGTTCTTGTCGAACCGAATTATCCGACGCAAGTTCCCAAGTTCAAGGGGTATCAAAAATGATCCGTCCGCGCCGCAGCCTCCTGTTCATGCCCGGATCGAACGCGCGCGCGCTGGAAAAGGCGCGCAATCTGCCCGCCGACGGCCTCATTCTCGACCTTGAAGATTCCGTTGCGCCCGAGGCCAAGGGGCT
>Ga0306920_100005067_pt1 | contig 16956 bp, 12 predicted proteins | sample flu12Cox44000170_FD_204666 | JGI IMG/M metagenome (GOLD analysis project Ga0306920, IMG submission 204666) | Lab enrichment of tropical soil microbial communities from Luquillo Experimental Forest, Puerto Rico - flux4day.12C.oxic.44.000.170 (v2)... | ecosystem: Environmental > Terrestrial >... | reverse complement strand
CACCCAAAATCAAGAAGCAAAACCGATCTCAATAAAGAGCGCGAAAATACTTCACGGGTGACCGGGGCTGGCCGTGTGGATGTGCTCGGGCCGGAATCCGAGACCGACCTTTGCCCCTGCCTTGGGGAAACCAACCACAAAGTAACCGCGCCAAAAGGAGTAAACGCACGCCATGCCACGAGGAGCGCAACCAGGTGAACGACGCGGCGGCCGCGCAAAGGGTACGCCGAACAAAACGCCATTGCAGAACGCCGAGGTGCTTGCCGCCAAGGTGGCCAAGGCCGAGGCGAGGGCCCCGGTCAACAAGCTCGCCAAAGAAGTTCTGGACTGGGGGATGCAGTATTGCGTGGCGCGGGCCGCATTTAGGCGACCGGCGCTGGCGGACGCGCCGCCGAACCCAGATGAGCACGAGGGCGAATTTCTCAAGTGGTTCGCGCTTGCGGCCGAATTGGCCAAGACGCTCGCGCCTTATCAGTCTCCGCGCCTGCTCGCGCATGCAATCAAGGCGCCAGCGACAGAAAGCTGCGCGGCTCCGGGCCCTAACGCGAAGGAGCGGCTGAAGGAGCTGGTGCGGGCCGCGATCGCGGCCGACGAGATCACGCTGAAGGCCGAGAACGCGGCTGAAAATGCAAGCGCCGCAGAGCCCGCAGCAGAGCCCGAAAATACGCAGCGCGCTGCGGATTTGAGCGCGCCGGACGACGCCGACGGTGTCCCTGTCCTTGTTGCCGTAATCCCTGCTCCGAGCGAGCCGTGAGGTAGATGTCCCGATCGCCGACTACGAACAGAAGCGAGAGACCGGAGACGTGACGATCACTTGGTGGGCTTGACCTCACCGGGCCCATTACAGAAGCTAAAACTTAACTTGACACGAGAATCGCGACGCACAGTGAAGCCGCGCCGAGCGTCACCCGGCCTATCACAGGAAGGCAGAAACCATCCCCCGTGGCGGGGGTAGTTTTTTATCGAGTGCTCCAGGACGTGCGCTCGAATGACGTCACAGATCGGAAAGATAGTGCGCGATCGCATCCCGCTCACTGTCGGTCAGCATTTCCATGAATTTCGGCATATCGCCTTGTTGGTCCGTTCATTGGCGGCAAAACTGCGCATCGACGTGACGAGGTATTCGTAGCTAAGACCGGCCAGGCGCGGCGCCGGCGGCCCACCCTGAAAATTCGGCTGATGGCATGGCTGGCATTGCGCGATTACCCTTGGGCGGCGGTGCGGGCGTAGCGGTTGCGCTTCGTGCAGGCCAACTTTTGGCCGCGAAATAGGACGCGATCTTGCGAAGGTCCTCCTCCGCAAGGCTTTTGGCGATGGGAGACATGATCGAGTTGTCGCGTTCGCCACGCCGACAGTAGGCGGGCAATGACCAGAGAACGGCGCGTCTATAAGCCCCGCCTGGTCTAGCTGCCACACCCTCATGTCTTTCCCGCAGGCTTGGGCTAACCAGAGTTCCATTGCCTCTTTTGTCTCGGCTCGCTCTGGGTAAAATCGCAGAATTAGAGGGACCGAGACGCCACCCCAAAGCGTTCGGCACTACATCCAACTTGTTGTCTGGGACACCCTCGAGCGTCCCGTGCCCTCGCTCCGACGCATGTCGCGCGAAAGAACTGCCTTCAATGGTTGGCTGTTCAGCAGCCGAGCAATCAGGGAGAATCCCATGCCCCGGTATAAGTGCAAAAGCATTGCCGCGCTCGACATAGCTCTCGGGGGCTTGCCAGCGAAGATGCAGGTCGAGGCGGACGTAGGCACCGGCGTGTCTGCAAAGACCGTTGGAGAGCTTCGGAAGCTGACGACGTGGTCCGAGAATTTGGTGATAACAACCCCGCAGGAACGTCATCCCGAAAGCGCAGTAAAGATCAGCAAGGCTGGCGTAGCGACACGCACCTCGCCGAAACAGTAGGGCGCGGCGCGACGGTACGCGTGCAACCCTGCGCCGTGGCCGGATCTTCGGTCACTCGCTTGAGGATTGTGCCCGCCGCACTCGTTCCAGCACCTCCTCGACCTCACGTCTGGCCTGCGCGAGCTTCTGTGCATCGTGGGCGCGCAGCACCACATTCGTGTTGGCGCCATGCTGCGGATCGAAAAACCGATAGTTGCCGATCGCGACCGCAGGATTGGCTATTGCGATGCTGGCCGCCGGGCCCGAGCTGCGTATCACCGACGCCGCAGCTCAAACGCGAATGGTCTCCGTGGCCAGAATTCGGCTTGGATCCTGCGAATCCGCGCGAGCTTTCAAAGGGATAATTTGCGACGACGTTTCTGAGTTCGAGTCCTACATGCCCAGCCACGCAGTCAGGTCTCTGTGCCCTATGTCAGGCTCCCAAAAATACTGGCGAGATTCCCGCGAGTTAAGGAGACGTCGTGGAGTCTCCTGGACGAAATTTTCTGGAGCTTTGGGCTTAGTCGGCGAAATTCGTGCGCCCGTCTCTGGTCGCGAATTTTCAATATCCGTGTTGCGAGGCCAGAGACTCGGTTCGAAGTGGCATGAGAGTGGTTCGCACCGGCGGCTTAGCTAAGGGACTGCGGGCTGGAAGCGAAAGGGCCGCTTTGCAATCATTGGGGGCATGGACAGGCAGGCCATACACCAGCACATCATACGCCAGCAGATGGAGCAGCAGCGCATGATTCGAAGTTGAGGTCGTGGCACAGCGTGCCGATCCGATTGCCCGGCACAGCGCCGTCATGCCAGCCCCCAAGCCGCAAGGTCAATCCTCGTGATTCGGGTCAAACAAATCGGGAGCCCCATAAGGCGGCACCATTCGCAGCGGGCAACCCTGATCGGGCTCGGTCTCAACAAGATCGGGCGCGTTGTCAGCGTGCCCGATACGCCGCAAAGCTGGGGCATGATCCGGAAAGTGCGGCATCTCATCTGCCTCCCGGATGTCCATCGATTCGAAGAGCATCGGCTCGTGCGTCCGCGACGAAAAGACGAGGACGCTGATATCGCCTTGATGCGCAAGCTCGCGTTCGACCGGCGCAGGATCACTTTGGAGCGGATCGACCACAAAAGGATGCCCGGCAAGTCGCCGGACTTCCGGCTATTCAAGGACAAGAAGCTCCGCGGCTACTGCGAATTGAAATCGCCACGCGACGATTGGGTCTTTGACGTCCCCCGCGATCTCAAAGCCGGCGAAATTCGTCAGGCGGTGCGCCGCGGCCCTGTCGCCGAGCGGCTTGCGGTCCACATCGGCACGGCCGCGGCCCAACTGGATGCGGTCAATCCGGACCATGCCCTTCCCAACATTCTTGTCTTCGTGAGCCATGCGCGCCGGCGGGGTCCGGCCGACGTCCAAATGACCATCGAGGGGATTCGGGGACCGGACGGCCGCCACCTCTTCCTCCACGACGAGGAGAAGAGTGAAGAGGAAGCGCGCGAGGCGCAGGAGAAGCTGTGGGACGCTGCGCGGCGCATCGATCTGATCGTGTGGATCGACGTGCACACGGGCAAGTGCCACCTGATCTTTCCGCTTGGGGCCGAGCAGCTCGCCGAAGCGCGCGACCTCTTCGGCGTTAAGCCGCCAGAACCGCGCGGCTGAGGGTTAGAGTGACGGCAAATAACTTTGCAAATCGCATGAGGCTTCCCATGAGATACCGCTTCGTGCCGATCATTTTCCTCCCCATTCTGTGGATCGCGAGCGAGGTCAGATTTGCATTGAGCTGGTGGGCATACTTACTGCGGGAACGCCAACGCGCCGAACGTTCGCAGCGCATTCGTGAATTTATTGCCCTTGCCGACCAGTGCTTGGCGGAATCTTGCCGACCGCGGGTGCACTCTCTCTAATCGCAACATCGCAAGTTTTTGCGGGCGGATGGCTGTTCCGTGGTATCAGGAGATGTATGGCCCGCATTCGCAAGATCGAGATTCAAAACTTTCGAGGCATCAAAGAGCTTGTCTGGCTTCCCTCGGCCGGAATCAACTGCCTAATCGGCCCGGGAGACAGCGGCAAGTCGTCGATCCTTGATGCGATTGATTATTGCGTGGGCGTGCGGCGCAACATCCAGTTTACGGATGCAGATTTTCATGGGCTCGACGTTGAACAGCCGATCCGGATTTCGGTCACGATTGGTGAGCTCGACGACGCGCTTAAGAATATGGACGTCTATGGTCTGTATGTCCGCGGTTTCGATGCGCGATCCGGGGAGATCGAAGACGAGCCGGAGAAAGAAGCCGAGACGGTGCTGACTGTCCGGCTCACGGTCGCGGGCGATCTGGAGCCGGTCTGGTCTCTCGTGTCGGGTCGCGCGGACGCGCAAGGCCAGGTTCGGACCCTGAACTGGGGCGATCGCGTGCGCATCGCCCCCACCCGCATCGGCGTCATGGCCGATTATCACCTCAGTTGGGGGCGCGGGTCAGTGCTTAATCGCATTTCCGAGGAGCGCGCCGACGCGTCGGCTGCACTCGCGAAAGCGGCGCGCGACGCACGCGCCGCTTTCGGAGACGAGGCGCAGGATCAGCTCGGGGAGACGCTGAAGATTGTTGCCGCCACGGCCAAGGAGCTGGGTATCCCGGTCGGAGGCAGCATCCGGGCGATGCTGGACGCGCACGCGGTGTCATTCACCGGCGGGACGATCTCCCTGCACGATGAAGAGGGAGTTCCGCTGCGTGGGCTTGGCGTCGGCTCTACACGGCTGCTCATTGCGGGTCTCCAGCGCAAGGCTGCATCCGAAAGCAGCATTCTCTTGATGGACGAAACCGAACACGGTCTCGAACCGCACCGGATCATTCGGCTGCTGGGCTCACTCGGAGCGAAGGAGTCTAGACTGCCGCCGCTGCAGGTGTTCATGACCACGCATTCGCCGGTCGTGCTAAGGGAGCTTGCGGGGAAGCAACTATTCGTCGTCCGGCGCGGTGATCAGAGTCATGAAATCATCCAGGTTGGCACGGCCAACGGCATTTAGAGCACGATCAGGCTGTATCCGGACGCGTTCCTTGCGCCGAGCGTCCTGGTATGCGAAGGCGCCAGCGAAGTAGGCTTGATGCGCGGGCTCGATCAGTTCCAAACGTCCGAGGGTGAAGAGTCGATCAGCGCCTGTGGTGTCGCGTTGGTCGATTGCGGCGGCGGTGACGCGGATAGGTGTTTCAGCCGGGGTGCAGCGTTTCGAGCGCTAGGGTACCGCACCGCGATCCTGCGCGATGACGACAAAGAGCCGACGGAGGCCATTGAAGAAGCGTTCGTCGCCGACGGGGGGACGGTCATCGCGTGGCGTGATGGCCGCGCGCTGGAAGACGAGCTCTTCCTGAGCCTTAGCGATGAAGCGGTCGGTCAACTGATCGACCGCGCGATCGAGCTGCAGGGCGAGGATCTGGTCAACGAGCACATCAAGTCCGTGTCGCGTGGCACCAAAGATCTGGCGGCCATTCGGGCCGAATTGAAACGCAACGGGATTTCCGCCAAGAGCCGGACGATTCTTGGGGAGGCCAGCCGGACGCGCCGAGCCGGATGGTTCAAATCCGTGAGCTGGATGGAGGGTGTCGCGCGGGACATTGTCGGTCCCGATCTCGACGATGCCGATCCGGACTTCGTGGCGCTGATCGATGAGGTCTTCGAATGGGCCAGCGATGGCGGATGACGAGGTTGATCTTCTATCGATGCGGCGCGGCACAGTGACCGCCCCCGCTGGGTGCGGCAAAACCCATCTGATTGCCGAGAGCCTCACGCGGCACGGGGATGCCAAAAAGCCCATCTTGATCCTGACCCACACCAACGCCGGCGTCGCTGCGCTGCGCGGAAGACTTGACCGCGCTGGCGTGCGGCCGACCGCCTATCGGCTGTTGACGATCGATGGTTGGGCGATGCGGCTCGTGTCGATGTTTCCGAAGCGGGCCGGTCACAATCCGTCGCTTCTCGATCTGGCCCATCCTGCAACCGATTATCCCGATATCCGTGTCGCGGCCGCGCGCTTGCTCAAGACGGGGCATGTCAACGACGTTCTTTCGGCAAGTTTCGTGCGGCTGATCGTGGACGAGTACCAGGACTGCTCGGTGAGGCAGCATGCCCTTGTCGGCTTTGCCTCGAATAGCCTGCCGACGTCCGTGCTCGGCGACCCAATGCAGGCGATCTTCGGCTTCGGCCAGGATGAACTCGCGTACTGGGATGAGACCGTGTGCAAGCACTTCCCACTGGGGGGAGAGCTTGCGACGCCCTGGCGATGGATCAATGCCGGTACGGAGGCCCTCGGTGAGTGGCTGCTGGATGTGCGAAAAAAGCTCCTGCGCGGCGAACCGGTTGATCTGCGGAACGCTCCGCCCGAGGTGACCTGGGTGGAGCTCGATGGCACGGAAGACCGCAAGAGGCAGTTGACGGCTGCGCGGGTGAATGCGCCGGGTCGCGACGGGTCAGTGCTCATCATCGGGGACAGCAAGAGCCCGGATAGCCAGCGCCAATTCGCGAGTCAGACGCCCGGCGCCGTGACGGTCGAAGCGGTTGATTTGCGTGATCTCGTGACCTTCGCGCGTCGCTTCGACGTCGCCGCGCCCGATGCACTGCAGCAACTGGCGCAATTTGCGCAGAGCGTTATGACGAACGTGGGTGCCGCCGACCTTGTCCAGCGCATTGAGGCGCTGAATCGCGGCTACGCGCGCCAGGCTGGGACCGACCTCGAAAAGGCGGCGCTCCGGTTCCTTGCCGCCCCGTCTCATTCCAGCGCGGTGGAGCTCTTGGTGGAGATCGGCAAGGAAGCCGGTGTTAGAACGCATCGACCGGCGGTCTTGAGGGCCTGCATCAAGGCGCTTCAACTGTGCCATGGCACGGAAGGATTGACCTTTGAAGATGCTGCCATCCGGATGCGGGAGCAAAATCGTTTGATCGGGCGTCCTCTGCCCAAACGCGCGGTGGGCAGTACACTGCTCCTGAAAGGGCTCGAGGCTGAGGTCGCCGTTGTGCTCGATGCAGGCAATCTCGACGCGCGCAATCTCTATGTCGCGATGACGCGGGGATCGAAAAAGCTGATTGTCTGCTCGGAATCGCCCGTTCTGAACGTCGATTGACGTTGGTATGGCTGGGGTCGCGCAAATCGCTTTCTGTTAGACCTGCCTGGAGACGAATGCATTTGGGAAAAACGCCCCTTCGTCGGACCGCCATAGTCGAAGGGCCGCTCGCTTTTCAGATGCGACGGCTTGCGGCCGCGCGCGCGGGCGAAAGTGGTCTACAGATATTCACTCTGCCTCAGCTCGCGGCGCGTTTGGCCGGCGGGTTCTTGCAGCCGGTGACGGCGGAAGTTCTGGAGCCCGCGGTCCAGAATGCGCTTGCGCAAAAGGGGTTCACCGATCTGGAGCCCGTCCGCGAGCTTCCCGGCATGATCCGGGCCGTTGCTCGAACGCTGCGTCAAGTCTGGGACGCGGATGTCGATTTAAGGGCCATTGCTGGCGGTGCGGGCGCGCCTCGATGGTCAGATCTCGCCCTGATCGAGCAGCGCGTCAGGAGTCAGCTTCCAGCGGGGATCATGCTCCCGCATGATTTGCGCGCAGCCGCGCTCGAACGCGTTGATCGCGCCCCGGCACTGCTTGGCCCGGTGCGGATCGAGTATCTGTCGTGGATCGCACCGCTGTGGCGCCCATTGTGCAACCATATCTGCGCCTTTGTTTCTGTTGAATGGATGGCGCCTGCGGTTGCCGATTCGACGTGGTTCGCGGGCTCGATCAAGCGCGAGACCTTGCCGCGCGGTTCAGCCGTTCCGCAAGCCGCTTCGTGCGCGGACCCGCATCATGAAACTATTGAAGCTCTGCGGTGGGTTCGCGAGTTGCTCAGCGCCCGGCGGGCGCGCCCTACCGAGATAGCGATCGCGGCTGCCTCGACCGAAGCTTGGGATGAGCACTTCCTGGCTCTTGGCAAGGACACCGGGCTTCGAATCCATTTTTCCCATGGGATTCCGGCGCTCAGCGCGCGCGACGGGCAGCGATGCGCGGCTCTGGCCGATGTGCTGCTGCGTGGGCTGAGCGAGCCGCGTGTGAGGCGGCTGGTGTCGCTTTGCATGGGTGAAGGTACGGTTCTCGATCAGCTGCCGCGCGGCTGGCTTGCAGCGCTGCCGCGGGGAGCAACGCTTCTGGGGCTTGCGGATTGGCAGCGGGCGTTTGAACGAATTAAGTGGCAGGATCAGCCGTTTCAGGGCGGAGCGGTGCTGCTTCCCTTGTTGAGCGTCATCGCGAAAGGACCAGATGCCGCTGCCGAAGCGTCCGCGCTGGTTTTAAGGGGACGATCCAGCCGCATTTGGGAGACGGCAACGCGCAGCGCGCCGGCGCACGCGATCGAGCTCACCCTGCAAAACACTCGTTTGCCAGATGAAAATGACGCTGCCGCGTCGGTGGTCTGGTGTCCGGCCGCGCACCTTGCCGCAGCTCCAAGGCCTTGGGTAAGGCTTCTGGGGCTTACCGCGCGTGCCTGGCCGCGGCGGATGACCGAAGATCCCATCTTGCCGCAGTACATAGCCTCGCCAAGCGCGTTCGACGCTGACCCCATTCCCGAGATCGACCGGCGGGCACTCGCCGTTATTCTTGCTACGGCGGGCGCGGGGTTGGTGCTGTCTCGAAGTCGCCGGAACCCGCAGGGCAATCGCGTTGGACCGAGCCCTCTACTGTCGCAGGGATTGAAAGAACAGGCTCTGGCACGCGCGCGTATTCCGGAACACGCCTTCAGCGAAGCTGATCGGCTGATGGCCCGGCCAGCGGAGGCACGGGCCATTAGCCAAATCGCTTCGGCGTCGCACGCCTGGGCGCATTGGCACCACGCGACACTGACCGATCACGATGGTCGGTTCCAGGCGGATCACCCGGTCATTGCGCGGGCACTGAGCCGAATTCAGTCGCCGACCTCGCTGCAATTGCTGCTTCGCGGTCCGCTGGGATTCGTTTGGAAATATGCCCTCGGATGGCGCGCGCCGCAGGAGCAGGAGCAACCTCTCACCATTCCTGCTGAGGAATTCGGGAAGCTGGTGCATGAGCTGCTGCGACGGACCGTCAATACGCTGGAAGCTGGATCGGGATTTGCTTCCGCAAGTGAAACGGAAATGCAAGCCGCTTTGCAGTCGGCAGCGGAGTCCATTCGGGAAACCTGGCCCCTCGAACGGCCGGTCCCGCCCAGGCTGTTGTGGGTCAACACCGTTGCCTACGGCGCACAAATGGCGGTCGCCGCGCTCGAGGCCGGTGAAACGACACAGGCTGATACGAAGAGCTGGACGGAAGTGCCGTTTGGTGACGTGGATCGCCGTTATGGAGACCGTGAGCTGCCATGGGACGGCTCTATCCCGATCACCATTCCGGGCACCGAGGTTCGAATCCATGGCGCGATCGATCGTCTTGATCTGCGAAGCGTGAGCGGAGCGGTGCGGGTGACAGACTACAAGACCGGTAAGCGCCCGCGCTTTCCCGAACGGGTCGTCATTGGCGGCGGCGCTGAACTGCAACGATCGCTCTACGCGCTTGCCTGCCGGCAGCTATTGCCCGAATGCCGTCAAATCGTTGCGCGGCTCGTGTACCTGTCCGACCCGCCGCTCTCCCTCAAAATTGAAAATCTCGATGAGGCGCTCAACACGATCAGTGAGTTCGTGGGCCTGGCTTGCTCGCTGCTTAGGCGAGGGGTGGCTCTTCCCGGGCGGGACGTGGATTCGCCCGTGAATGATCTGCGTTTGGCGATGCCTGCTTCTCCGGGATACATGCGCCGCAAAGCGGCAAAGTTTGCGCAAGTGGCTGATCAGTTGTCTTCATTCTGGGATCTCCGATGACGAAACTCAGCGACGAAGAGAACCGAATTCGGGCGTTAACGGACCTCGACGCGACACTGCTGGTTGAGGCTGCGGCAGGAACAGGCAAAACGTCCCTCCTAGCTGGCCGCGTGCTGATTCTGCTTTCTTCGTCGGTTCCGCCGCGCGCGATTGCGGCGATTACCTTCACCGAGTTCGCGGCCGGAGAGTTGCGCGAAAGAATAACGCGGTTCCTTGATGAGCTTTTGGCTGGACAGGTGCCCGTCGAATTGAAACTTGGTTTCCCGGAAGGTGTGACCGAAGCCCAGCGCAACGCGTTGGCCGATGCGCGGGGACGGCTTGATGAGCTCGCCTGCACGACGATCCACGGATTTTGCCACAACCTCTTGCGAACCTATGCGGTCGAAGCGGCCATCGATCCCGGTGCGGAGATTCTTGACCGCGTCCAAGCCGACCTCGCTTTCGGGTCGATCTTTGAACGCTGGCTGCGCCAGCGGCTCGATAAAGCGCAAGCCATTGCGGGCCCGATTGCCGTCGTCGCCCAGCATGACCCCACCGGCGCGGAAGAGCTTCTTCGCGATTTTGCGGAATTTCGCCGGGCGCACCGGACCGCGCGTCCGCCTTCCTCCATAATCAATCGAACCTCTGAAATTGCCTTCACGGAGTCGGTCGCAGAATTCCGGCGGTGGTTTGGAAGCGTTGAAGGTCCGCGCGTGGCGGAAGAGGACATCAACCAGCTGGAGCAGCTGACGGCTTATTTCCGGCGGAAATTCGACCCTCTTCCAAACTTTGATCGTCTCTGGGAATTGGCCCATCCGCCGCGCGTTGCGATCATGCGCGCGCGCGGATTCGAGCTGCAGCGCTACCAGCGCTGGGCGGCCTGGCGGCGGATGCGCGGGCCGGCCGCAGGAGCGCGGCTCGCGGACGAAGCTGCAGCGCATTATGACCGCTGTGCCCAGGCGTTTCGTGAGTTGATAGGGAGTCTCGCAACGGCGATCGTGAGCGTTTTTTCCGCAGAGATCGACGAACTCCTTGATGATTTCGAAAAATTCAAGCGCAGCGCGGCCGTTCTCGATTTTGACGATCTGCTTTACATCACGCGCGATGTGCTGCGGCGCTATGGCAAGGTACAGCGAGCCGCGGCCGCGCGGTTTACACGCATCCTGGTTGACGAATTCCAGGACACGGACCCGATTCAAGCCGAGATCGTCTTTCTGTTAACGGGTTCAGGGGATACGACCGGACGTTGGCATGATCGCCCACTGCTGCCGGGTCGCCTGTTTATGGTCGGCGATCCAAAGCAGGCGATTTATCGCTTTCGTGGCGCCGACATCGCCACGTACCGACAGGCGCGTGATGCGGTCGAGCGCCAGTTTCCGGGCAACGTCCTTCGCGTGGCTTCGAATTTTCGGTCGCGTGCGGCGATTTTGCGACACATCAACCATTGCTTTCGGGCGCCCCTCGAAGCGCAGGAAGCCGGATATGTCGAGCTAGAATCGACGCGCGGGGATGCCGAACACTGGCTTCCGTGCGTCGCCAAGATCAAGGTCGACATAATCCCTCAAACGCGGGTGGATGATATTCGCGACGAGGAGGCCCGGATCGTTGCTGAAACCTGCGCGAGGCTTATCGGTAATGTCGTGTTGCGGCGGAGCGCGAGCGAAGGGAGGCTCCTCACACCAGGTGATATCGCGTTGCTCGCGCCCACGGGCACGGAGCTCTGGCGATATGAAAGAGCGCTCGAAGAGGTCGGCCTTCCCTTCAGCTCACAAGCAGGAAAGAATCTATTCCGGCGCCAGGAGGCGCAGGATCTTGTGGCCCTGGTCAGGGCGCTCGCGGACTTTCGCGATACGGTCGCGCTGGGAGCGCTTCTGCGGGGTCCGGTGGTTGGTCTCACCGAACAGGAGCTGCTCGAAATCGCTGATAGCCTTCCCTCGGACAAGTATGGCGCTCAGCATTTGAGTCTCAGAACCGACCCCGCAATTGTCCAGCATGTGGTCGCGCGCGAAGCGCTGACTATCTTGCGCGATTTGCGGCTTCGGGTACGAAGCACCGCGCCGTCGTTGCTTATCGCGGAAGCCGTCGAACGACTTCGAATCCGCGCTATTCTTGTGGCGCGCAGCGCCGATCAGGCGTCGCGCGCCCTCGCCAATGCGGATGCCATCCTTGAGAGGGCGCGAGCTTATGGCGTGCGCGGCTTTCGCCAATTCGCTCGCGATCTCGATGCCGATTGGTCGCGCCGGGCATCTTACGCGGAAGGGGTCGTCGATGCCGAAGGGCAATCGATCGAAATCGTCACCATTCACAGTTCAAAGGGACTGGAATGGCCGGTGGTCATTCCGATCAACACAGCCTCCGGGCCGCGCCCGCCTGACCAGTTTGTCCACCGTCGCAGCGACGACACATTGCACTGGGTCCTCGGGGATATCGTGCCGCCAAGCCTAGCGGAGGCCATGAGGGCTGAGGGGCAGGAAGCATCGCATGAGCGGCTGCGGCTCCTCTATGTCGCCTGCACGCGCGCGATGGAGCTGCTGGTGCTTCCGGAATTGTCGTGGACCGACGACGCGGCATGGATGCGCGCGCTGGATTTTAAGCTTGAGGAAGTGCCCGAACTGGATGTTTCCCAATTCGTAAAGAAGCCGTTCAAGAGAACCGTTGATCGTCCTAACGAGCAGACCGCCGACGTGTTTGCAGCCGAGCGCATGACGATTGATGAAGCGTTCCCGCGTATCCGCTGGATTCGACCGAGTGACGGCGATCCCGATCTTGTTCAATTTCAGGCAACGCCGGCAACAGCTTGGGAACAGCCGGTCGAATCCGCCATGACCGTGCAGGGCGGCTCGCTGCGCGGCGTTATCCTTCACAAGCTCATGGAAGAATTTCTGACGGGAGAGCTGGAAGAATCCGCCCAGGCGGTCGAACGCCGTTGCGCATTGCTGGTTCGCGAGCTGGCTTCAAGTGACGAAGCATTACCGGACCTGAACGCTGAGGAGGTCGCGACAACGGCGCTGCGCACGATCTCCCTTCCGGAACTTTGCGATGATCGCGCGAACGTTACTCCGGAAGTGCCGGTCTACGGGAGCATTGCGACGGGGATGAATCGCCTGGTGTCGGGCCGGGCCGATGCCGTCCGGTACCGAAACGGCGGAGCGGAGATCGTCTTTGACTGGAAGAGTGACGTGCGGCCCGAACCGGCTCAACGCGCGACGTACGCCCGTCAGCTGGCTCAATATGTTCATGTCCTCGGCGCGAAACGGGGAGCGATCGTCTACATGACCACCGGTGAGATTCAATGGGTCGATCCCGTCCCAGCTGCGCAGCTGGCGTCGTGATCGAATGACACCGTGTTTGGTCTGCAAGCTCTACGCCGGTCGTACCGCTCTAATTTTCCGATTGTTCGGCGCGATAGCGGCGTTAGACCGATTTGAAATACGGGTTCTTGTGAATCTGCGCCGCTTGAACCTTGTTGAGAAAGAACTCTTCAAGGTCGCCTTGCCGTTCGAGGACCTTCGCCGAGCTCGGCAGCCGTGAACCTACAACCTTCAGGTTATGAGCCTGACGAGCGGTAGTTCTCCTGCTCGGCCCAGGAATATGCCAAGCGCTTGGCAACGCTGGTTACGGTGAGATCAGATGGCGCAATGCCATCTGCGATCTTTGAGACGATGCGCGGGGAAACGAACGCCAATGGCGCCAGCAGCCGGATGTGGCGTTCGACCTTACCTTCTCGCATGGCGATTTCGGAGAACGATCCAACGCGACCTTCGACGAGATCATCAATCCAGATTCGGGCCTTTGCGATGGCGCTGAGCAGCCCGTCGCGGGTCTCGGTACTAAGCCTTGAGGGCGGCGAAGGCGAATGGAGGATACCCTTGACCTCGCCGAAAGCGGCGCTCGACCAGGGGACCGTGAAGACGGTCCCTGGCGGTGTGGCGACCTCACGGTCGTCGCTTTTATGGGCGCTCTGTCCCTCCGGTCGATCGCTCGAGCGTACCAGCTGGATCTCGAGCGCCTCTGCCTTTACGACGACGCGATCTAGCTGACACTCGATCCGATCTCGGTCCTCCGCCGCGGTGGTCCGCTCGCTCCTTGCGTTGGCGCCGAAATGCTCGCAAAGTGCCTTGAGCACAACGCTTTCGATCTCTGGCGCCGGGACACGAGACACGCTGCCAGCCTCGTCGTTTCGTTTTTGCAAAAGGGCATGGGAGACATAATAGCGGTACCGCACGCCGCGCTTGTTCGTGTGGGTCGGGGTCATTCGGTTCCCGCGGTCGTCGAAGATTCGGCCAGCAAGAATAGCCGGTGAACCTTTCAGGCGTAGTTGCCGATCGGTTGCGCTGGCCGCAAGTTTTGTCTGGACGGCTTCGAAGAGCGCCCGACCCACGATGGGCTCATGCTCGCCGCGGTGGACCTTACCGCGATAGACTACCTCGCCGATGTAGAACCGGTTGCGCAAGAGGTGAGCGAGGGCGCCAACGCCAAAGCGAATCCCGCCACGACTCTGACCATTGCTGTAGACTTGGCGTTTGGTGCAGATACTTCGACGGTTAAGGTCCTGCATTAGACTTCCCATCGCCGTGGACCACGCATGGAGCGTTCAATGACAATTTCAATGACGAGCGATTCCGCATTCGAACCGTGGAGCGAAGAGCCGTCGACGAGACCAAACCGCAGGAAGATACGGGCGCGGATCGGCGGACTGCATTGCTCGCTCTGTACCGGGACCATCGAGAAAGCCCTCGGCCGGCTGCCCGGGGTTGACAAGGTGGCGGTCAGCCTCACGCATGAGCAGGCACTAGTCGAATATGACCCGGCTGTGGCGCGCCCGGGTCAATTGCTTCAGACCCTGCGCGATATCGGCTACACCATTTCCGATCCGCGCAAGCTGAGGGCCTTCGAAGAGGAAGAACGCGATCTCGTTCGCGAGGCCCGGCGCTTTGTCGCCGCCGTCGCCCTCAGCGTTGCGGCCATCCCCATCATTGCCGATCCGGCGGTGGGTTGGATCGGTTTTCTGCCGGCCTTAGTCTGCTTGAGCCTTGGAGGATTTGTGTTTCTCGTATTGCGATCAAGTGGATTTTGGGTTGCCGTCGGCGCTGCAGGCGGCCTCGCCGTCATGGCACTGAGCCTGCTTTATCTCAATTTGCAAGGATATCTGACGAACGCAGCGCCGTGGCTCGTGGGTGCGTTGTCTGTAATCCTCGTCTTCGGGGTGGGAAGGCACATCCTCTATATGGCTGTTCAGGCCCTACGCCGCAGCATCCTCAATCAGCATGTGCTTCTGGAAATCGGTGCCTTCGCCGGGATGGCTGGAGGCGTCATCGGACTCGTCCTCGCTCGGCCAGGCTATCCGACCGCGCCGTTTTTCGCCGTATCGGTCATGGTCGGCACCTACCACATTTTCTCGGAGTGGCTCTCGCTGATCGTGAAGACGCGGAGTTCGCAAGCGGTGAAGCGGCTTTTGGACCTGCAACCCGAAACTGCGCGCGTCGTGCGCGGTGCTCGGGAGCTGGAGTTGCCGATCGAGGAGGTGAAGGTCGGCGACATCGTGCGGATTCGTCCGGGTGAGCGCATCCCTGCCGATGGCATCGTTATCAGTGGCCGTTCGGGCGTCGATCAATCGCTGGTGACGGGCGAACCGCTTCCTATCGAAAAGTCCGAAGGCAACTCTGTCATCGGCGGTTCGATCAACGGTACCGGCACGTTGCTCGTGAAGATCACGGCCATTGGAGAAGGGAGCTTCCTGAATCAAGTGATTCGTCAAGTCGAGGACGCGCGGGCGCTGAAACCCGGGATTCTCCATCTGGTCGACCGTGTGCTGCGCGTCTACACGCCGGCCGTGCTTCTGATCGCTGCTTTTTCCGTCGTCGGGTGGCTTGCCGGCTCCTGGCTCGGCGGCGGCCATGTCGACGTGGAACGCGCCGTATTTGCTGGACTGAGCGTCTTGGTGATGGGCTATCCTTGCGCCGTCGGCATCTCTGCGCCTCTGTCAATCGTGCGCGGTGCCGGTCAAGCCGCCGAGCGCGGCATCCTGATGCGGACCGGCGAAGCCTTCCAGGGTTTCCGCCTGGTGAAGCAAATCGTGCTCGACAAGACGGGTACGCTAACCGAAGGCCGGCCCATCGTGCGCGAGATCGAGGCCGTCGATGTGAGCGTGCGGGAGCTTCTCGCCGTTGCTGCTGCGGCCGAAGCCTCATCCGAGCACCCGCTCGCTAAGGCCATGGTCAAAGCTTCTTTCGAGCACGGCGCGACACCTTCGGACGTCGCGTCATTCGAGGCAATCCCTGGACAAGGGGTGGTTGCCAAAATCGGCAGCGCCGAGGTTCTCGTCGGCAATCCGCGATTTCTCGCCGACCGCAATATCGACCTGACGCGCCTTCGCAAGGGCATTGAAACGCTCGAGGCGGCAGGGCGCACCGTGACCGGCGTCGCGCGTGACGGGCGCGCGCTGGGCGTTGTGGCCTTGGGTGATACGCTCCGACCAGACGCGGCCTCGGCCATCGCTGTGCTTCGTGCCGCCGGGCTCAAATTGATCTTGGTCACCGGCGACAACGAGCGCGCGGCACGGCGGGGCGGTCGTGATCTCGGAATCGAAGAGATACACGCGGGGGTGCTGCCACAGGACAAGGCGACGATCGTGCGGAAGCTTCAGGCCCAAGCTCGGGTCGCGATGGTTGGCGATGGCATTAACGACGCTCCCGCTCTGATGCAAGCCGATATCGGCATCGCGATGGGCGGAGGTACCGATATCGCGATCGAGGCGGCCGACATCATCATCCTGTCGAACCGTTTGTCTGCGCTTCCCGTGGCTCGCGACATCAGCCGCCGGAGCTACGGTAAGATGGTGCAGAACGTCACGCTCGCCTTTCTCTTCAATGGGATTGGCATCCCGCTTGCGGCTACAGGCCTGATCCACCCCATCTGGGCGATGGTGGCTATGGCAGTGAGCGTGACGGCGATCTTCTGCAACTCGCTGTGGGGAAGGCCGCGGCTCTTTTTCGACGCCATCCGCAGCGTCGGTCAACCAATGGTGAACCTGCCAGCCACGCACGCGGCCTGAAACCTCTCAGGCCCCGCTTGACCCTGGAGTATACTCCAGGGTGCAGAACGCAGGCCGGAGACGCGCCATGTTCACGATCGGAAAACTGGCTACGCTCACCAGCGTGAGTAACGACACGCTGCGCTATTACGAACAAGAAGGACTGGTCCAACCCGCCGGCAAGAGCCCTGCCGGCTACCGTTTGTATGACAAGGACTCTGCCC
>Ga0306920_100005066_pt1 | contig 16957 bp, 16 predicted proteins | sample flu12Cox44000170_FD_204666 | JGI IMG/M metagenome (GOLD analysis project Ga0306920, IMG submission 204666) | Lab enrichment of tropical soil microbial communities from Luquillo Experimental Forest, Puerto Rico - flux4day.12C.oxic.44.000.170 (v2)... | ecosystem: Environmental > Terrestrial >... | reverse complement strand
TGCGAGCTCACGGGTGCGCCGCGAGCTGCGCTGAATCAGCAGCACCGCAACGTTGGCATAAACCAGCACCAGAAGCAGACCAGCCGCGCCGAACAGAATCGGGATCGCCTCGCTGATCGTTCCGTAGAGTCCACGCGACATGTGGCCCGGGTCCGACATAAGCAGATCCCAGTTCTTGTAGAAGGCAGAGGTCTTTTGGGCGGCAAACTGTTGGGCCAGATGATGCAGTTCGGCGGAAGCCTGCTGGTCGGTAACACCGGGGCGCACACGGGTCATGACTTCGAGGCCATAGCCGTTCATGAGCGGGTCGGGCTTGCCGTCGGTAAGAGCAGGAAGTTCGCTGAACGGGACCCACAGGGACTGCGCCATGCCGCCATAGATTCCGACGAAATTTTCGGGCGCGATGCCGACGATGGTGAGTGGTTGCCGATTGACGCTGATGGTGCGCCCAAGCACGCCGGGATCGCCATGAAAACGAGATCGCCACAGATCATAGCTGATGACGACCTCGGGTCGAGAGCCGTAGGCGCGATCGTCGTGCGGCGTAAAGCCACGTCCCAAGATCGGAGTTACACCGAGCATCGGGAAGTAGTTACTTGTAACGATGCCAGACCAGTAGCGCTCGGGCCGAGTGCCGGTGCTTGCCAGATCGACCGCGAACATTTCGTGTGCGAGAGCGTCGGCGAAACCGTGATGGTGCGCTCGCACATAGAGCAACTGGTCATAGTGCAACGAATATCCGCCGCCTGCGTCGATGCGCGCTGCAAGCGATCGAATTTCGTTGGCGCGCTCGACCCGCGGCCAGGGATTGAACAACACCGCGTTCGCCCAGGTGAAAACCGTCGTGACGGCGGCAACCCCGACGGCGAGAGTCAGAATCGCCAATGCGGTAAACGCCGGGTCCCGTTTCAGTTGTCGCAACGCGAATCGCAGGTCTTCGAGCATCGAAATGACCTTTCACAAAACAGTTTTGGGCCGGCTCTCGAGTGAACTCCCCAGGGGTGTTTCTGCACGGAGCGAACCACTCGGAGCAGCTTGTTTTCAACAAGTTCCGCTGTAGTTACAACCTGCGTTGTCCAGCCTCGCCTTGAATTGTCCGCTACCGGACACAGCCCGCTGTGATTAGGTACGCAGCGGGGTGAGATTGGTTCAATGAGAGTCTGATGGGTGGCGCTAGAAACCTGGGTCAGTTGGTTGGTCGGACTTCGCTACAATGAGTTCACGGCGCTCGGCGCCGCGAACCTGGGAGGACAAGAATGACGCAAGTGAAGATCACGGTGCGTAGGAATGGGCCTTATCGGGTAGAGGCCCCCGAGGGCAGCGTTGAACTGGTTGATGCTGATGGCAATCCTTATGACCTTACCGGCAAAACGGCCTTCTCGCTATGCCGTTGCGGCGGCTCAGTCAATAAGCCGTTTTGCGACGGCACGCACTCGAAGATCGGATTTCAGGGAGCTGAGGCGGCAGTCGAGAAGGCAGATGCCGCGGCTGCTCCTGAGCCGCCGAAGAGCTAAGGGGCGTACCAACATAAAAAGCCTTCAGGACCGCGAGATGCGGTCCTGACTTTTTTTTGCCAAGCGGTCTAGCCGCTTTAATGCACGGTCCGCGTTTTGCGCGACATGTAATCCATCAGCAGATATTGCCCTAGTGTGTAGGGCGTGGTGAAGTAGGCTTTGCCGCGGCACATCTCCGTGACCTTTTGGACGAACTGTACCAGCCCATAGTCGGAGGCCAGCATGAATGTGTTGATTAGAATGCCCGCCCGCTTGCATTTCGACACTTCCTGCAGGGTTTCGCTCACCACCATGGGATCGAGTCCAAAGGCATTCTTGTAGATGCGACCATCTTCGAGCGTGAGCGCGGAAGGCTTGCCGTCGGTGATCATCACGACCTGCTTCATGTCTTTGCGTTGGCGCTGCAGAATGCGTTGCGCCATGCGCAGACCTTCACGCGTGTTGGTGTAGTAGGGGCCGACCTGCACCCGCGCCAACTGCGACAATGGAACTTCCTCGGCAGAATCGTGAAATAACACAAGCGAAAGCGAGTCGCCAGGATACTGCGTGCGAATCAGGTGAGAAAGCGCCATCGCCACCTTCTTGGCAGGCGTGAAGCGGTCTTCGCCGTACAGAATCATGGAGTGCGAGCAGTCGAGCATTAGCACGGTCGCGCAGGAGGACTGGTACTCGCACTGGTGCACTTGCAGATCGTTGTATTCGATGTTGAGTGGAAGGCTCAGACCTTCGCGTTGGATCGCGCTCGATAGCGTCGCGGTGATGTCGAGGTTAAGCGTGTCACCGAACTCGTAGACTTTGGAAGCGCCGCTGGCTTCGATGCCGGTTGCGTTGTCGCGTGTGTCGTGACGTCCAAAACTCGATTTGCCCAGCGAACCCAGCAAGTCGCGCAGAGCGCGAAAGCCAAGGAAGTCAAGTCCCTTGTCGGTGATTTCGAAGCGGGCCTGGGCCTGCGATTCGCCAACCTGGCCTCCGACGGAAGAATTTCGCGCGGGATCGTGCGGCTGATCGATAGAGATGTAGTCCTCTTGCTGCATGCGGTCGATGAGTTGCTCAATGAGCTGGTCGAGCTGCTCAGCATTCATCGACTCGATCTGCTCGCGCAGCTTCTCGTCGAGCATGTCACTATTCATCAAGGCTTCGGCGATGGCGTTGCGAAGGTCTTCGAGCGACTGATCAGCGCGTTGCTGATCGTAGAAATCCATGTACTGGCGCTGAAATCCGCTCTGCAGCAGATAGTCGGAGAGAGCGGCGAGCAGGTCTTCCGTGCTCATCTCCGACGCTGGCTCGGGAACGTATTTCTTGTACTTGATGAACTTCATACAGCAGGGGCTAGTGGTCAGCGGCTAGCCAAAACGATTCGCTCCTCGATATCGAATTGCTGGTTAACATGATGGTCCCGTTCTTGTTCGCTCACGGACTCTTCTCTAGTCACTAGCCACTAGTTGTATGGCCTGCGTTGCCGGCGATAGTCGCGCTCATCCTCTTCCTCGCGCAGGCTTCGTTTCTCCGGACGAGGCTGCTTCTCTCCGGCGGTGAACACGCGCTCTTCGCTGCGCCCGATGCGCTTGTGAGCGTAGAGGCCTTCCAGGATGAACTCGGCGGCCGAGACCAGCATTTCCGATGGCTCCTTTCCGCTGAGTCCAAGCGGGGCTAGTTTGTCGAGGAGGCCCTGAATTCCACGCAGCTTGTGCAGCATCTCTTGCGCGCTGGCGGAGTCACGCAATTGAATCTCGCCGCCCAAATCAAACCATTGGACAATCTGATTCATGTTGCCGTTGCCGTGATAATAGTGATCATAGGTGCGCGCGACTGCGGCACGGATAATGTCGCGTGCCACCGTGTCGGCGCCCTTCAGCTCGCCTTCATATTCCAACTCGAGCTTGCCTGTAATGGCAGGCATCGCGGCATAGATGTCACCGACCCGCGGTACCACCAATTTCTCGCCGGACCGAATAGCCCGCCGTTCGGCATTGGAAATGACATTCTCCATCGCGCTAATGGGGAGGCGCTGGCTAACTCCTGAGCGTTTATCCACGCGCTTGTCTTCACGGGCCACGAATGCCGTGTGCTCGATGATCTCGCGAATGAACTCCGGAACCTCGAGCGGGTGCCCATTGCGTCGTGTCCAGGCTTCCTGATCCGTGATGGCAATGCCTTCCTGAACCGTTGCCGGGTAGTGCGTGCGAATTTCCGAGCCGATTCGGTCTTTCAGCGGAGTAACGATCTTTCCGCGAGCCGTGTAGTCTTCCGGATTGGCGCTGAACACCAGCAGCACGTCCAGCGGCAGGCGGACAGGATACCCCTTAATCTGCACGTCGCCTTCCTGCATGATGTTGAACAATCCGACCTGAATTTTTCCAGCGAGGTCCGGCAGTTCATTGACCGCAAAGATGCCGCGGTTCGCGCGAGGCAACAGCCCATAGTGAACCGTCAGCTCGCTGCCCAGCTCGTGCCCCCCTTTTGCAGCTTTGATCGGATCAATGTCTCCGATCAGGTCAGCAATAGTCACATCTGGAGTCGCCAGCTTCTCAACGTAGCGATCGTCGGGTGTGAGATAGGAAACGAGCGTCCCGTCCGGATCCTCCGCAATCAACTTCCTGCAACGTGAGCAGAGCGGAGCATACGGGTTGTCATGAATCTCACATCCCTCCAAATAGGGAATCTGCGGGTCCAGCAGCGTTGTCAGAGCGCGCAGGATGCGGCTCTTCGCCTGTCCGCGTAATCCGAGCAGGATGAAATTATGCCGCGACAGTATCGCATTCACGACTTGCGGGATGACGGTGTCGTCGAAGCCCACGATGCCGGGAAACACCGGTCCGTCGCCCCGCAGGCGAACGATCAGGTTATCGCGCAGCTCGTCCTTGACGCGACGCGTACGAACGCACGCTTCAGAAAATTGCGGATGACGACGAAGCTCAGCAAGCGTGCGGGGTAAATTACTCAAAGCCGGGTACCTCCAGGGTCACGAACGCCTACCACGTCGGCGATCGATTGTCCGTATTCTACGCTAAGAGCGACGAGCTGATTTCCCGACGCGAGTGCCTCGAACCAACCGACGTCGAAGCTCTAGTCCGCCGAACTGTGTCGCTTGCTCGGAAGCGCCTGGGGAAGGGACTCAAACTCGCGCTCATCAGGTGGCGGAAGGGCACCCGATTCACGGGCTTCGAACAGCTCCGCTGCTGCCGGATCCACCGACCGCAGATGCAGATCGCGTTGCGGGAAGGGAATCTCAATCCCGGCATCTGCGAACATCTGCATGGCCGCCAAAGCTACTTCGCTCGTGATCTGCATCCCGTTATTTTCTTGCATGACCCAGAAATGCAGCTCGAAGTTCAGCGCGCTATCTCCGAATCCGGTGAAATAGGCCATGGGCTCGGGTTTGGTGAGGACCAACTCGTGTCTTGCAGCCGCGTCGCGAAGGATCTTCAGCACTCGCTTAGGATCCGTACCGTACGCCACGCCCACCGACAGCTCGCGTCGGCGCCGTGATTCGGAGAGCGTCCAGTTGATCACCTTGCTCGAGATCAGCGTGGCGTTGGGAATGATCACCTCCGCGCCCTGAAAAGTCCCGATCGTGCTGGATCGAATTCCGATGCGGCTGACTTTGCCGGTGTTGTTGTCGACTTCCAGAATGTCGCCGATGTGAATGGGGCGTTCGAATTGCAGGATGAGTCCGGAGACAAAGTTGTTGATGATGTTCTGCAGACCGAAGCCGATACCGACGCCGAATGCGCCGGTCAGCACCGTGAACTTGTTCAGCTCGACGCCGGCAGCATTCACCGCACCCAGCACAACAATAAGCATCAGCAGGTAGTAGATAAGCGACGAGATCAGCTCAGGAAGCCCACGGGACAAATGGAAGCGGCGAAGAACCTCCTCGCGGAAGAAGAAACGGATCCCACTGGCGATGCCGTAGCCGACAACGATGATGACGAAGAAGCCAAAGAGACCACCGAGCGTAGCTTGGCTCGATCCTCCCATTATGCGGAAGCCGAATAGGCTGCTGAACCAGGAGCGAAGTCCATCCAGCAGGCCCAGAAGGTCGAGCGCTGCCACCGACCAAATAGCGATTCCCGTCCATTGCAACGCCCTGGGCACCCAGCGCATGATGCCTTCACGATGCAGACGAACAACAGCAATGCGCTCGGCCTGAGGCGATCGCAAGGCGACGGTTAGGAGCAGAGTGACGACCCGAACCGCCGTAAACACACTAATGGCGACGAACGCACCATAAACAACGGCCAGGCCCAACGCGTGCGCCAGTTTCACGTAGCCGAACAGATCGGCGAGAAGTGACACGCCCAGCACCATCACGGCGGCGCGAATGCCCTGCAGTATGAGCCTTCCCCACCACTTCGCATGCGGTGGCAGGCTTCGCGAGGGGCGTAGCAGATAAGCCAGCACCAAAACGAACACAGCGTTGATGACGAACTGCAACTCGCGCCGGGAAGAGAAGCTTAGTCCAATCCATGAAAGCGCCCAGTTGAGGCCGTAAATTGCTGCGAACAGGTACAGCAGCTTCCGCAATCGCGGGTAAAGCAACGGGGGAAGGACGACAAGGATCGGGATAAATGAGACCAGGATCACGAAGCCCAGCAGGGTTACAGGCGCACTTGGGGCCAGAAGGTAACCCGCTACAAGGGGTGGAAGAAGTCCAACCGCGGACCAGTGGCTCAGGACCCGGTAGGCGTCAACCTCAATTTCATCGGAGGGCGGTTTGTCGCGAACGATGTCGTGCAACCTCTTGGCCATAACTTCGCATGCGATGAACAGGAAGAGAAGGAATATCAGGGCACCGCGGTTTTCTTTCAGGAAGGAAGTGACTGAGATCCAGCGGTTGCTGACCGAGTGGAAAACGCTTGTGGTTTCGCCGACAACACGCCGCGATCGAACCTGCCACAGTGGCAAACTGTCGCGGTCCAGAAGATGGCCTTTCAGTTTCAGTTTGACGTCGCCAAGGTCGGAGACTATCTCCTGCGCGGTTTGGTCGACCTCGCCTACCTTGATCTGCAAGTTCACTACCGCTTGTAGCGTTTGCTGTTCCTGCTTCCGTAATTTATGGATTTCGTTCAGGTTGGCTGAGATCACGGCGAGAGTAGGCCCGAGCTCCTGGTTGTCTCTATTGGCTTCGAGCGTCGCCGCCCATGTTGGCTCCTCTTTGTCGAGCATTTGGATGGCTTTTTGCGCATTGTTCGCCCAATCGAGCAATTGTTGCTGCCAATCGTTCGTGTCGCTCTGTATGCCTCGCCAGAAATTCTCTTCTTCCCTGACCTCCAGAGAATTCGGCGTGCCCGAAAGCAGAGCTTTCGTCTGTTCCTGCTTGCTTACAAGGTCTGGTTCCAGCTCCGATACAGCGGTCTCTATCGCCTGGACTTGCTCGGTGGTGGGTAGCTTGGCCGCGGCATCACGCAGCGTCTGCGCCAGCCCGAGTGATCGGGCTGCAACGTCCGGCAGCGGGATCGGGCCAGTTTGATCGGGCACGGTTGGCAGTTCCTGCTCTCGAACCGAGGCTTTTGGCTTGTCGTTCAGAAGCGGGGCTAAGGGATTCGTCGAAGGTTTGGCGGGAGGCGCCGTGCCCGATGCCTGCTGCGCAGCAAGAATCGAGGCAGCGGCCAAGACCGTGATGAAGATGAGCGCGAGAAATCGAGCAAATCCATGATCCGTCGCGTGCATAGGGACAGCCTCGAACAAGCGGCGCGACCGTATGGAGTTCTCAACCCGGAGCATGTGTGGTAATTATCGCCCAACGAGCGCATTGCACGAGCGCAAATCTTCACCCCTGGTGACTTGCTTATCTTGCGCTCACCCTCGAAGCTTGAGCTCCTCCAGCATGGCTTCCATCTCAGACTGCGCATGCCGGTTGTTGGTGCGCCGGGCCGATTCGATGCCTTTCTCGAGCATCGTCTGCGCCTCATCGCCGCGGCCGGCGCGGTCGAGCACCTGGGCCGACATGAAGTATCCGTTGGTGTAGTCCGGATGCGCCGCCAGCAGCTTCTCGAACTCTGACAAGGCTGCTTCGGTTTCACCGGCGCCAGAATATTCGAGTCCCAAGGCGTAGCGCGCAAAGGCGTCGTTCGGATTCTCCTTCAGAATTTCCTCTAACGCAGTTACTCGGCTCTGATCGATCATTAGCCCATGCTCCTGTGTCCAACGCATCGTACAGGACTGCTCGATCAGTCTCAATGCCTGAGCAGCCAGCCTGATCAGCCGATGAATACCAAGACCTTTACAATGTGAGCGCGGTCGCAAAAGGTGGTAACAGTTGGCTGAGCTCGAGGTGATCCCGCGGCCAGAGCTCATTCGAACATGTGACAGGAGAACGATGGAACCGAACGAAGCAGTCCTGACACCGAGACCGGTGAGTGAATCGAAGTCTGAGATGATCGAGCTGGTGTTGCCCAACGACACCAATCCACTGGGAGCGCTTCTCGGCGGCCGATTGATGCATTGGATCGACCTTGCCGGCGCGCTGGCTGCGCATCGTCATTCGCACTCTTATGTTGTGACCGCTTCCATGGACCACATCGACTTCCTTGTGCCCGTACACGTGGGCGACATGGTGCTGCTGCAGTCGTCGGTGAATCGGGTCTTTAAGACGTCCATGGAAGTGGGCGTACGCGTCTCGGTCGAAAACTATATTTCGAATACCCGACAGAAGGTCGCAACTGCTTATCTGACGTTCGTTGCGGTAGATCGGCATGGACGCCGCTTGCCTGTGAACCCGGTTGTTCCCGAAACGGAAGACGAAAAGCGGCGTTACGAGGGTGCGCTACGTCGCCGCGAAGCCGCCGGGGCCGAACGCGATCTGCGCAAAGCGCGAAAATCGTAGGCGCCTGCGCGCATGCTACAGTTTTAAGACAACCTTCTTGACAGCGGGTGTTTTTTTCAAACAATTTTGAGGAGAAGTGGATGCGAATGTTCCGCGTCGTAGCTGTTGTTTGCGTGCTGCTGTTTTCGATGGGACGACTCGTCGCGCAGCAGAACGAGTCTGCCGAGGCTTCGAAGCCCGCAGAAAAAGCCGCCGAGAAATCCGCGAAGCCGCCTGCCGAAGCTGAAAAGGCCGCAGTCATTAAGGAGGAGCCTCCGGTCGTCACGCATCACGAAATCCACGTGGGCGGCCGAGTATTGCATTACACCGCGACGACGGGCTATATGCCCATCCGCAACGAAGAGGGAACAGAAGTTGAGGCCGACATTTTCTTCATGGCCTACACACTCGATAACCCTGCACCCAAGCGGCCGCTGATGTTCTCCTTCAATGGCGGGCCTGGCTCTGCGTCAATCTGGCTTCACCTGGGTGCGATAGGCCCACGCCGCGTGAAAATGCCGCCCGACGGCGGTATGCCGCAGCCGCCGTTCGAACTGATCGACAACGAGGACACCTGGCTCGACCAGACGGACCTCGTGTTTATCGATCCAGTCGGAACCGGCTATAGCCGTGCGACGAAGAAGGACCTGGCCAAGAAATTCTTCAGTGTTCGAGGCGACATTTCTTCCGTTGGAGAATTCATCCGTCTTTACCTCAGCCGCTATCAGCGCTGGAACTCGCCGCTTTTTCTCGTCGGTGAAAGCTACGGCACCACGCGGGCCGCGGGACTGAGCGGATACCTCATCGACCGCGGCATCGCTCTGAATGGGGTCGTACTGGTTTCATCCGTTCTGAACTTCCAAACGTTGGAATTCACACGCGGAAACGACCTGCCGTACGTGCTTTATCTGCCAACCTACACGGCGACGGCGTGGTATCACAAGAAACTACCATTCGATCTCGAACAGCAGGACCTTGCCAGCGTTTTGACCGAAGTTCAGCAGTTTGCGGCCGGACCGTATGCCAGTGCTTTGGGGAAAGGCGACAGCCTCACGCCGCAGGAGCGGCAGACTCTGGTGGAGCAGGTTGCGCGTTACACAGGTCTCGATCAAAGCGTCGTCACCTTTAACGACATGCGCTTAAAGCAGCTGGTATTTTGCCGCGAATTGCTGAAGAGCCAGCGTCTGATGGTCGGACGACTCGATAGCCGTTTCACCGGCGATGAGCTCTCCGAAGTGCAACGCGAAGGGCAGCTTTGGGATCCCTCGATGGCGGTGATCCGCCCGCCGTTTACGGCGACCTTCAACAATTACGTGCGAACCGATCTGGGGTTCAAGAGCGACCGTGAGTACTACGTACTCGGCGGCGGAATCGGCGAGTGGGACTGGGGTTCGGCTGGCGAAGGATTCCCCGACACCAGCGAAGCGCTGCGCCTGGCGTTCGTCAAGAACCCCTACATGAAGCTGTTTGTGGCGAATGGGTACTACGACCTGGCGACTCCGTTCTTCGCCACGCGCTACACCCTCGACCATATGAACCTGACGCTACAGCAGCACCAGAGGATCACGCTCGGCTACTACGACGCCGGACACATGATGTACATCAAGAGCGACTCGCTGAGTCACCTGAAGAAGGACGTGAGCGGGTTCCTGAACACGGCCCTGCAATAACGAGAGAAAGTTAGGCCGGCAGCTGTATCTTTTTAGCAATGACCTTGGTGGCCAGGAGTAAAATTTCCATTGAGTGGTAGCGGCTTCGCAGAGATGTAAGACACTTACCACTGGCACCGCTGTCTTGGAGGTCAGGCGGGTCATCTTTGGGACAAGAGCCGTGTCTGAGCAGGATTTCGAGGCTAATTCTCCCACTTTTGCTGGCACCGCGGGGCAAACCCACTTGACCTGTGCCTCTGCGCTTACATCACACAGCGTTGTGACCTTGGTCGGCAACGTGAGGCAAGGTGATCGTGCGCATGGCCTTCGGCCCCGCTAAGCGTGGACTGCGGATGAAAATCAGTTCTTTGACAGTGACTGCCAACGCAAAAACACGCATTTACGAGTGAGTTACGTGGGTCGGAACGTGAGCCAGACCTAATTTAAACCGCGCCATGGGTGAAAGGATTGCGAAAATCCACTGGCTTAAGTCTAACGGCGTGAGATAGATACCTATAACTACAAATGTTTTCAAATGGTTGCGAAAGTTTTTTCACTAACCTGTTGATTCCAAACAGTGACGAGAAATCAATTCCTGCAAAGTGTAGGGCAGATTCGCATGCACTCGGCCATCGCTTAGACGCTTAAGCGTCTAATCTGAGAATTTATCTCTCACAATTCAGGCAGCCAGCAGTTGAACAACGTGCTGTATGGATTGATCTGCCTTTCGGTAAGCAGTTTCGATAGGAGTTGCGGGCTTGAGATGGGGTCGTGGCGGTTGATTGAATAGGCTATTGGCCAGAGGGCCAGAAATCCGTTTGTGGAAGAGTACAAACAGGAGGGCGGCCTTGTTGCCCTTCAGGGTTAGTGTTAGGCGGTTAGACCTTCACGAACTCGGCATCGAGAGTGATGGTGACCTCGTCGCCAACGAGAATGCCGCCAGTCTCGAGTGCAGCGTTCCAGTTCAGGCCGAAGTCCTTTCGGTTGATTCTTGTGGTCGCCGAGACCGCAACTCGTGTGTTGCCCCAGGGGTCTTTCGTAGGTGGTGTGGGCCCTTCGACCGCAAAGCGGACCTTGCGGGTAATACCATGAATAGTCAGGTCGCCTTCGACGGCCAACTCTCCATCCCTCACGATGTTGATGCCCGTAGATTTGAAATGTAGGGTCGGGAACTTCTCCACATCAAAAAAATCAGCACTCTTCAAATGCGCATCGCGCTGTTCATCACGGGTGTAAATCGAGGCCGCCTCAATCGAGGCCTCGACGCGAGAGCTCGCGAGATCAAATTCATCCAGAAGCAAAGCTCCCGAAACTTTGGGGAAGTGGCCTTTCACGTTGGCGATCATCATGTGCTTCACTTTGAACTCCGCCATGGAGTGGGCTGGGTCGATGTTCCAGGTGGTAGTTGAGGTTTGTACTGGTGCTGCTGTGCTGGCCACGGGTAGCCTCCTTATATATTTCATCGATTTTAGTCATATCGACATCGATATATATGATGTCGAGTATAATCGTGGGATTCATATTTTTATGGAAGAACGTAAAAGGCCTCCAGAAGCGCTTCATGCCTGGCTCGTCATGCTGAGGGCCTGGCAGTCGATGTCCCGCTATCTCCTTCCAACACTCGTGGAGGAGGGGTTAGGGGAGTCTGACTTTCGGGTCCTCGAAGTGCTACTGCACAAAGGGCCGATGCCGGTGAATACCATTGGTCCGAAGGTGGACCTCAATCCAGGGTCGGTCAGTGTGGCGGTGGATCGCTTATACAAGAAGGGCTTTGTCAGCCGAGTCGAGTGCAGCGAAGATCGTCGCGTAAGGACGGTGTCGCTGACTGAAAAAGGACGGCAAATGTTCGTCCCTCTCTTTCGCCGGCACACGGCACTCATCAAACGCGCTTTCCAAGATGTCTCTTCAGATGAGTTGGAACAGCTTGAAGTGGTGCTTAAGAAAATCGGAAAACGCGCGGAAAGTCTTCATGAGAGGCAAGATCACTGAGAGCTTGGACAAAAGCGCTCGGTGTTGATCTAATGCAACACGGGGGGAGTGTGGGCTACGGACGGTAAGTTTCTTGCAAATCGAAGCATCGTTTTCGTGGCGCCAGGATAACTCGTCGATTGCGCGCTTCACACCAAAGCTTGGGCCACCGACATCATGAACCGTCGTAAAGGCGCGCCGCAGCGGCCTTCGTTCGGAGGCTTTTCCCGCGACCTGAAAAATAGAGCCGACGTCGGCGGTCATAGCTACAAGTTTGGGAACGCTTTCAAAAAGAATGTGGTAATGCGCATCCGATCAGGCCTGGCATCAGGGCTACGTTCCGAGAACGACCCCGCCGTCCACGGAAATCACGGCTCCGTGAATGAAGCTAGCTTGATCGGAAGCAAGCCAAGCGTAGGTATTGGCCACGTCTTCCGGGGTTCCCGCTCTGCCCAATGGAGTTCGGGCAACCATCGCCTGAAGAACCTTTTCAGGCATGGCACGGACCATATCGGTGGCGATGAATCCAGGTGCAACGGCATTGACACGAATTTTGTATTTGCCTAACTCCCTCGCCCACGTACGAGTCATCCCAATGATGCCGGCCTTGGAGGCCACGTAATTTGTCTGGCCAAAGTTCCCAAGGATGGCAACGACAGATGCTGCCGAAAGCACTACCCCGCCACCGCCCTTAATCATGTGCGGCACCACGGCGCGCGTGGTGAGGAAGACTCCCTTGAGATTGACGTCGATAACGGAATCCCAGAGCTCTTCGGACATCACCGATTCCGGCCCAGCACCGTTCCACTTCACCAACTGAGCATCGCGTACGATGCCGGCATTGTTGATCAGCACGTCGATCCGCCTCCATCGCTCGACGACCGCTTGCGCAGCAGCTTCAACCTCGGCACCATTGCTGACGTTCACGGTGCGATAGTCAGCCTCACCTCCCGCCCATTGAATCGCCGAGACGAGTTGGGAGGCAGCCTTGTCGGAAACATCCCACGCGGCGACTCGAGATCCTTCTTCCGCAAAGCGCAAAGCGGTTGCACGCCCGATGCCGGCGCCCCCTCCGGTAATGACGACAACCTTGCCGCGCAATCCGCTGCGGTCGCGTGCTTGTTGCCGCTCGTGCGCCGCGGGAGTGTCACTGGTTTCGTTACTTGCCGGTTTGGCGATGAGGTCAGTCTGAGCTTCGACAGGCAGGGGTTCGTTTTCTGCGGTTGGCTCTGTTTCAAATTGAGACATGGGTTTCTCGTTGCCGGGCGCTGGCTCGGGAGCAATTTCGCTGGGAATAGAGACCACAGTGGTCAGGGAAAATCAACAATGGGTGAGGCACGAAACAGGGTAGTCCTGTCTGCCGCAATGCGTCAAGATTTGCGGCAAGACTTAGTTCCGGATGATTTCTTTTTGCGTTTTAGTCCGGCGAGCGCTTTCTCCAACTCTGCGATCCGCCAACGAAGTTCATTGTCAGCGCTTTGATCGGTACCCGGAGTTTCTACTGGTGGAACAGTCCCACGAGCGCCGCGCGCCGAATTGTCAGCAAGCCCGGAGGTATTGTTCGCAACCTGGCCGTTGCCCCAGCCGGGCTGCATCAGTTCGAACGGATTCATGGGCAAAGGGAATGCGCGATAGGCGTTCTGGTAGATCTCCATCATCGATCTCATGTAGCGCAACGCACCTTCTTGTGTAGCTCTACCGGAAGCGATGATCATTTGCCGCAGCAGATCGAGTGGGAACATCGATTCGGGAGTCTTGGCGTCGTCCAGCACGATTTGCGCGAGGATGAGCCGGGTGATGTCGTGGCCGGTGGAAGCGTCGACAACCCGCAGGTCACGGCCGTCTCGCACCAATTGCGCAACCTGGTCCTGGTTGATGTATTCGCCCGTCAAGGTGTTGTAAAGGCGGCGGTTCTCATATTTCTTGATGATCAGCGGTTGATTTGTCTTTTTCTTCATTTTGTTCTTGACATGCCCGGCGAAAAAGGCGACGCTAGGGTATGCTGCACCGCAGCATAATATGCAGCATAAAGTCTGATTCGTTCTCAATGGAGCAAATTATGCCGAATACTTCCAAATCAAGCAAGAAGACCTCATCTGCCAAGGAATTCAATCCCGCTCGTGAAGCGGCGGCAACCCTGACGCCGATCTACTTGAAGGGCGTTCAACGCGCGGCCGATCTGCAGAAGAAGTCTCTGGACGTGGCCGCTGAGCAGGCGAGCGATTGGATCGCGGTTTATAAGAAAGCGTTTGGCTATTTTCCGGTCGCGGCCCCAACGTTTTTCTTTGACCTGGCAGAACAGGTAGTCGAGGGCGTTGTCGACACGCAGAAGAATGTGATTGATTTGTTCGTCGAGCAGTCCGAAGCCGTTGCATCGACCGTGGATGAGCGGGCGGAAGCTTACAACAAGGTAGCCGAAGGAGTAGCGGCGGCGGTTCAGGCGGCGGTGGTACGGTCCGTGGAAGCCCAGCAGAAGGCGTTGTCGTTTGCGGCCGAGCAGAGCTCCGCGTTTTACAAGAACGCGAAGAACCAGTTTGGCGTCGAGCCTGTGGCGGCGGTCGTTGACACAGTTGAGCATGGAACGAAGGCAATCCTCGAGACGCAGAGGTTGCTGATTGATGTTGCTTCCAAGCCGTTCGTTCCGGTTGCGAACGCTTAAGCGATCTCGTTCGATTGTCCGGTACACAGTGCGCTACCGCGCCCTGAGACAGGTCTTCGGCTATCGCCGGGTTTTACTTCAGGTGTATCGTCTTGCTGAGAGGAATCAGAGATGGCCGACGAAGCAAAGAACGGAGCCAAGCCGTTCGATCCCATGGAACCCTTTCGCGGCATGCGTGATGCCTACATGGAGGTATGGGCGAAAACCATGGTCGATATGGTGAACAGCGAAGCCTACGCCCAGGCGACGGGCACGATGCTCGATACTTACTTGACGGTTTCGGCTCCGTTTCGCGAAGCGGTCGAAAAAGCCATGGTGAAAACGCTGGAGCAGTTAGCGATGCCATCCCGGGCTGACATCACTTCGCTTGCCGAGCGGATGACGCACATCGAATTGAGGCTGGACGACCTCGACGCAAAGCTTGATGAATTTCAGAAGAACGCCGGTAAAATTGGTTCGCCAACAGCCAGGGCTGAAGCCGTATCGGCAAGTAAGCGGGGCGTTCGCGCCAAGCAGGCCAAGCGAGGAAGAAAATAGGATGAGCGACGTTTCGGCAGTGGTCGACCCGTACGTACAGGCTGCTAATCGCCTAAAGACCCTCAGCAAGGTGATGACCACAAGAGCGGCTATTGCCCAGACACCGAAGGAATTGGTCTGGACCCTCAACAAGGCCAAGCTGTATCGATATATGCCCGTTGTGCCGAAGGAAAAGCGCCATCCTATTCCTTTCTTATTGGTTTTCGCGCTAATGAACCGGCCATACATCCTCGACCTCCGTCCGGGGCACAGCTTCGCCGAGTTTATGGTGCAACAGGGCTATGACCTTTACCTGCTCGACTGGGGTGCGCCTGGCCCGGAAGACAAGAATCTTAAGTTCGACGATTACACGCTCGACTACATGCCGCGGGCGATTCGTAAGTTGAAGGCCATCTCCGGGTCGCAAGAGTTCAGTCTCCTCGGGTGGTGCATCGGGGCGATTCTTACGACGATCTACGCAGCGCTCCGGGGCGACGAAGGATTACGCAACTTAATTCTGCTGACGGCGCCTTTGGACTTCTCCAATAAGCAGGGCCTGACCTTCGCCCGATGGACTGACGAGCGTTACTTCGACGTAGACAAGGTGCTAAGCGCATTCGGCAACATGCCGGGCGAAATGATCGATTACGGAGCCAAAGCACTGAAGCCAGTCGAAAACTATGTCGGAAATTATCTGAAGCTCTGGGACAACCTGGACGATCCTCGAGTGGTGGAAGCGTGGCACGCGATGAACACCTGGGTCACGGATAATGTCCCGCTCGCTGGTGGCGCATTTCGCCAACTGATCGTGGACCTTTACCGCAATGACAAGCTCATGCGCGGGGAGCTCGTAATACGAAACGAGCGAGTCGACGTGAGCAACATTCGCGCCAACCTGTTGGCCGTGATCGCAGAAGGCGATCACATCACCCCGGCTTGGCAGTCGGAGCCAATCATGGCGAAGGTGAGCAGCACAGACAAAGAGCTGCTCCGAGCTGCCGGGGGCCATATAGGCATCATGGCGGGAAGCGGCGCCAGCAAATATACGTGGCCCCATATCGATCAGTGGCTGGCTGCTCGCTCCGAAGCAAAATGACCCGGTGTCAATTTTGGCATCTGAGGGATCGAAGGCGCAGAGGATCCGATCATGGGTGCCTTATCTTTAGAGGCCTTGGTGTGCTGCTTGCTCCTGCAACCGGCACATAAGTCTTATCGAGCGATAAGACTTCTCCATTCGTGATACGCATAACGTCCGACTGTGACAGATGCGAGGAAGAAGGATCCTGCCAGTTTGTTGCACCTGATGGATATAGCATCCGCAATTCTCTCGAGGAGTTTGTCATGGAAGCCCAGCAATTATCCAAACCAACAAGGATGGCCATGATGTCCCAGTTCCTGGGCTTCATGCTTGACGCGTACGACATGGGCTTGGTGCTGGTGATGGAGCCGATCCTGATGAAGATTTTTGTGTCACCAAAGGGCTGCGCAGCGTGGCAGAGCAATGTTGGCCTACGGCTGGCGCATCGAGTTCATGACCGGAGTCATTCCGTTCCTTCTGGTGCTCAACATCATCCTTACGATCGGTTCGGTTATGACGTTCATCAGCCTGTTCTATTCGCCCGAAACCAAGGGCCTGCACCTGGACCCGGTGGGACGCATCGTGGGCGAGCCTGGAACAGCAGAACTTGGCCCCGAATTCGCTGGCACTGGCGCTGACTAGAGGGATCTGAAAAACTCGTCACAGAAGGGCAATCGACGCCGCGGCTCAGCCGTGGCGTTCTTGCTTGCGCATATTTGAGCAAGGGAAGAAACGCGGCATTTGGCGCCAACTGCACGCTTTTGA
>Ga0306920_100005065_pt1 | contig 16960 bp, 17 predicted proteins | sample flu12Cox44000170_FD_204666 | JGI IMG/M metagenome (GOLD analysis project Ga0306920, IMG submission 204666) | Lab enrichment of tropical soil microbial communities from Luquillo Experimental Forest, Puerto Rico - flux4day.12C.oxic.44.000.170 (v2)... | ecosystem: Environmental > Terrestrial >... | reverse complement strand
AGCAAGAGGCCGGACCGACCGTCTTCAGTCCCTTTCCCGAAACGACCAAGTATTTCGGGGACCCTCAAAAGGTCTGGATGGTGAACTTTCGAGTGCATGACCTCGACAAAATGGTAGCCCAGCTACGGACGGCAGGAATTGAGGTTAAAGACCCGGAATCCTATCCCAACATCGGGCGCTTCGCTCGTTTGCATGACCCTGAGGGAAATCCCATCGAATTGTGGCAACCTTCCTAATTCGGCGCTCCACATTAGGTGGCTTTCCAATGCAGGATTCTTGGCAGGCAATCCGGAAGTTGAGGCCTTAGTGTTGACCGATCAGCTCCGACCAGCAAAGCGTCCGACGTTCAAACAAGCTCCAAGATTTCGTGGATGCACGCCTGCCGAAAGTACACAATTGTCCCGTCTCGAGGTTGTACCACAAGAGTGCACTACAAAGCGACGTCGTGATGTGTTATGACAGCGAGAATTAAATTGATGGGCGTTAGGCGATTCGAAGCCCTGACCCCCTGCTTGCAAAGCAGTGAATCTAATTTTCTAAATCTGCCGGAGCCGACGCGAACCCGCTAAAAAGCTGCAAGTTGTGACAAAACGCAGCAAGGCATCTTGCTTCTTTTTAATCGCTTTCCATTCGCAGTTTGCCCGGATTTGTCGCGACTTGTACTACGTTTTTACTACGGATGGATTTTACTTGCCCGTGGCAGCCTCCCCTGAGGTTTTTCGGGTGGACACGCTGATTTCAAAAATAAACTCCTCTCTATTTGCTGGCCACATCGGCGGACAGCGCAGCAGACTGTCTCTCTGCCGGGCGAGGTGTCACGTCCGCATTCACCAGACCCATCGCCCACTTGATCGCTTCGACATACATCTTCTGGATGCGCGGATCGTCCCAGTTCTGTTCGACGTGGCCGAGCGTGGAATAGAATACGCGACCCTTGCCATACATCTTGGCCCACGTCACGGCAAAATCGAGATCCTGCCGGTGCACACGGGGATTGTTGAGATCGAGCTTGCTTGCATCCAAGCGCATGAGGACGCGAACTCTGTCCCGGGAGAAGTCCTTGATTTGGTAGATCTCGTCCTTCAGTATGACGGACTTCGGAAACTCCTGCATGCCCGGGAAGTTCGGATCTTCGACAAGAATCGGAGCCTCAAACGTGCCCCAGGGATGCTCGTCGAAATAACCGCCGATCATCTCGCCGTACTCGGGCCAGGACGTAAAGGTAATTGTCGCGCTGTGAACGCCGACAAAGCCTTTGCCGTCATCGTGCACGAAGGAGAGGAGTGCTGCCTTTTGTTCCGTATTCATCTCCAGGTCGCCGGCGGTGTAGAAAAGGACGGCATCAAAATCGTTGAGATTTTTCGCGTTGTACTCGAGCTTTTGTTTCGTTAGGGCTTCCGTGTCAGTACGAATCGTGGTGGTCCACAAGCCGGCTTCGCGGCCAAGCCGCTCGATCGTCGCGGCTGCATGCGAGACGGCTTCGTGGCGGTAACCCTTCTCCTCTGCGAGGACGAGGAGATGTCTCATGTGCGGTGCAGCCGTTTGCGCGTAGCAGTTGCCGGCGAGCGAGAAACAGAACACGAGCAATATGGCACGAAGCATCTTCACGTGTGATCCTCCCTTCTTCGCGAGGAGACTACCGCTTTGTGCCAAGCCAGAGAATCGCGTTGGCGAAGAGCTTGTCCTGGATCGAAGTAGATCTTCTCGCCGTCCTTACCTTGCCCCATGTTCATGTAGATCATGCAGTATTTCGTGTTCGTCCAGACGACCGGCTGATCGCCGCTGGGAATCACATCCTTTTGCTGTTTTCACGTGATCCGATTCGACATTGGTCGAGTAAAAGGCCAGGAAATTTAATGCCGGTTCAGCAGCGAGCGCGACGGAACCGCAAAGAACCGCGAATATAATAGCCTCAACGAAGATTCGGAGGAACATTCTCCGAGTCAGTGGTCTACAGGAGAACATTTCACTTCTCGTCCTTCTCTAGGCCTGAGGCCCAGAAGATGGAGTTCTCAAAGAGCTGTGTGAACGCTTTGTTGTCGAAGTGCTCCGGGCGATGACCCATGAAGATGTAAATGTTTCGGGCTTTCTTGTGCTCGTTGGTCCAGACGACCGGATGGTCGCCCATCTTTATGCCGGTGTTGGGCGAGTACGTCTTTTCGTCTACGCTGGCAAGCACGTGGACATTTGCACGCGGCGACTTGTCGTAGGTATAAAACTCCTCGTCCTTGATCGTGAACGGCGAGGCAATCCCCTCCATCGCGGGGTGCTTTTTTTCTTCGATCGTGACCGTACCGGTGACGAATGTCGCGATGTAGTTCTTGAAGCGGATCCCGCCCATGAAATCATAGAACCATGGCCACATCTGGAAGCCATCGAATTCGCCGAGCAGCGTGGCGTGGTGAAAGCCGATCCAACCGCCTTTGCCTTCGTCGATGTACTTGATGAATGCTGCCTGCGCTTTGTCCGTCCAGCCGTACGGCGGGTAGTTCAACTGAAGGAAGAGTTTGTATTTTGCAAGGAAGGCGTCGTCGATCTTTCCCGTGTCCTCGATGTAGTCCACGGCGAAGTTGTTGTAGGCGGCGAGCTGGTCGAGCCAGATCTTGGCGCGATCGACAAAGGGCTTATGGATTCCGCCGTGCTCCGCGATGGCGATGATGCGGAACATGGTCGTTTTCTGCTGTCCGCTGAGGAGCGCAGCAGACAAGCCGGCACTGGCGACAAGCAGCAGGAGCCGCAGAAATACACGGCGCAGCGACTTTCTCGCGGGTCGGAACATATCAGTGCGTGTGAATCGCTCCTTGCTGAGCGGTCAGTTCTCTCGGAGACATGTTCGCGTCGACCTTGAGATTGAAAAAGCCGACCATCATTTCGTCCCAGCTTTGCTGGCCCCAGATGACGGCTTTCGTGGGATCAGGATTTTCCGGGTTGTTCGGTGAATTATCGAAATGCGCGGTGCATTCGATTCTCGTGCCCTGCGGCAAATCCATCGGCTCGGCCAGGTCATACCAAAGCTGCCAGTGCCAGTTGTAGACCGGCACGTTCAAGATGGTTTCGCTTTTGCCCTCAGGGAAAATGATCCGGTATTCGAATGATTTGCCACGTGCATGCATATGGGGATGCAGTGCGACGAGTTTCACATCTCTGCGAACGTCGAATGAAGCATCCACGCGATAGTTCGGGTCGCCGGGAGGAATCTTGAAGGTGCCGTTCGACGCGGAAAGCGTGAGAACGCGCTCTTTCGGTGGTGTTTTCGCAAAAACAAGACCGAGTTTTGTTTGATCGGTTGTGGCTTTTCCGTTTGGCGTGTAGTGCACTTCAAAGACGATGTCCGAGCCGGCTTTGATCAGCTTGCCTTCCCCGGGATGAAGAATTTCCGCTGGCTGGCCTGGCGCATAACCGACGAGAAAATCGCTGGGCAGGGCGCTCGTGTCCGTCTTCTCATCTGTCTTTGCCGGAGGCGCGACAAAAAATACGCCAGGCTTCTGATCCTTGAAGTAATTCGATCCGGGCTCGCGGAGGTACGCGATGATGTGATGCACCACGGAGCGGTCGGTCGGCCGCACTTCGAGCATCTGCACCCACTTGTCTTCCTTGAAGCCAGTCGGAACGATGACGTATTGATAGTCGATCACGCCGGCGGCAGGAACGGAAAACGGTTTTGGCAGTTGAAAAACCATATCCGGCTGGGGAATGCCCCACCCCTCGACAAAGTCGTTCACCGGCGGTGGCAGATCCTTCGGATCGCCTTCCTGCGCGCCACCGTTCACCCAAGTGACAAGCGTGCGGATCTCCGCCGGCGTGAGTGACCGCTCATTGGAGAAGTGCCCGTACTGCGAATCGGCGTACCACGGCGGCATGATTTTTTGCGTGACGGCAATTTTGATCACGGAGGCCCATGGCTTGGTGTCTTTATAGGTCAGCATCGAGAAAGGCGCAGCCTCGCCTGGCCGATGACACGTCTGACAATGCTTCTGCAGAATAGGCGCCACTTCTTTGGAAAATGTGGGAGGCGGGTTGTTCGGTTCTTGGGCGCGCACATTGAGCAAGCGGCAAACCGCAAAGGCGAGCAGAATCGCGAAACACATAACAGCGCGGCGGGTCACTTCCATTTGTGTCCACCTTCCACGATGGTAATGTAGCGGTCGAGCGGAAAATTCGCAAAGCGCCGGATTGCACCGTTCGGCCGGGCCATTTTACCCCAAGACAAGCAAACGGGCTCGGCGCGCCCACGTTGGGCAACCGTCCATCGTCATCGAATCGCCTTTTCACGGTCCGAGGCTCGAAGGCACTAGATCTCACGACGTTGAGGCCATGCGCGCTGCCGGAATTTGTCTCAACCTTACTGGAGGAAACCTGCCTTTGCCACAGGGCCCTCGCATCGCGGAAAAGTTCGCGGTTCCGGTCGCGGGGTGGCAAGTTCATTCTACGGCGTGGCGTTTGTATCAGCATGCGAATGAAAGCGGCAAACCTGAAATTCATCGCGCATGCTCTGAGCAATCGATTCCTAAAATTGCGAATTCCTTTGCAAACGAGAAGTCTTTGAGCGCGACGTTTCTCTCCGCCAAACCCGTGGCCGAGATTCTCGGAGCTGGTACAGCTCAACGCTCCGGACAGGCAAAGAAACAAGCAGGCGTCACAGGGCGTTCATGAACTCTGTTGCGAACATCGCATCGGCGCGGCCATACCGGCGGCTGCTGCATTGGCTGCGAGCGGCATCGCCCGCCGCGAGGCCAAGCCTTTTTGCAGCCGTATTGATGCTCGACTCCTTCGACGTGATGATCTACTCGATGGTACCGATGTCCATCCTGCCGGATTTCGGCATCTCGAATACAGTCGGCGGACCAGCCTCGGTCCGGGCCACCGCACAAAGGTCCGCCTTCTAACGCGGGGTGCGCCGGGAGCGCGCTGGCGCCCTTCCTGGTGGCATCGCTCGCCCAGAACCATGGATTCGGCGCAGCCTAACTTGCTTCCTTCAGCTCACGCTCGCGGGGAGGAATACAGCCGACGGCGTGAGGAACTTTGTGTTCGGAAGCTCGGTAGTCACATGGAAACGATCGAACCGGCCTTTTCTTTTCCCACCGCCGTTGCCACCGTCGAACGTCAGGAGATATTGGTTGTTGAGATGCATCTGGATTTCGTCAAAGTATGGCTTGAGATTGATGGGTTCGCCGAAACCAAGGTAGTACGACTTGGCGCCGGTTTCTTCCGAAAGCCGGGTCAGGTTGGATTGGGCATTGAAAGTGCGGAACGAACCGCGCCCACTTCCGGCATCGCGGGCATAGATCGTCCAGATATTGATGTTTTCTTTCTGGGCGCGTTCAATGGTCGAATCTAGGTCAGGATCCGCGAGACCGGAGCCTCCGCGAAAATAGTTAATGCCCGAGGAAAAAAGGAGAATCGATTTGCGTTCCCGGGACTCGGGCCAGCGCTTCATCCAGTCCTGGAGGGCGAGGTAAGGGCTCGCGAATGCCCCGCCACTGCCCAATGGCAGGCGCAGAGCCTTTGCGGCGAGCGCATGATCCTGGGTGAAATCCTGAGCCACCATAGCCGTTCCGTTGCGTGCGTACGCGACGGCAATGTAAGTGGTGGGCGGCTGAGCCATAACAAACGCTCTCAGATCATTCCATTGATTGGCGATGCTGCTGCTCAGTGAATCGTCGATCAGCACCGCCAGGAAGAGCGTTTCGTCGCGCCTCCAGTCCGCCACCTGCTTGCGTTCCTTGCCTTGATACGGCTGCACATCGTCTTTCTTAACTGCACGCGCGGGAGCGCCTTTCTTGCCCGCTGCGGTCACTGTAACGGTGACGGCGCTGGGCACCGGCGGAGCGCTCCGCGCTGCCATGGGGGTCAAAGCGGATGCAGCCATTCCGGCCAGCAGCAGAGCCCCCTGGAAATACATTTTCCTGTCCATTGAAAACTCCTTTTGCTCAGACAAACCTCATTTACGACCTACGGTCGAAGAAACACTGCCCAGCCCGAAAAGTTGCCCCTGAAACAAACAAAAGTGGATTTGCAGAGGCACGAGAACTTGTGGGGATGGTTTTCGGCGCACTCCACTTCGCAAACTCGCGAAGAACAACTGTGATTTGGAGATGGGGAAAGTCACTTTGACTCCGCTCGGACTAGCGTCATCAGCGCCGTGATGTCGAGGCTGACAAGATCCACTGGCGCCCTGAGTCACCGTGCGAACAACGGCATCCTCAATTTTCCCGTGATGAAGGTTGACGCAGTTTTTTCACCGACCTCAAACTCGCGCTCTGGGTTCTTGGGCAGTGGTCCTCACTCCACCACGTCGATTTGCAGGGTCATCGATCCATGCCCCTTGCCGCAGAAATGCGCGCATTTTCCAACAAAGTGTCCTACTTGCGTCGGAGTGAAAGACACCTCCGAATCTTTTCCCTTTGTGATCTCGTCGGACTTAATGTTCATCTCTGAAAGCTTGAACCCGTGAGTTCCGTCTTCGCTATGGAACACCAGTACCACTGGTTCATCTTTCTTCAGCGTAATCTCGTTTGGGCTATACGAAAATTTCTTCGCGCTAATTTCGATCCTCCGCGGTCTTTCGGGGAAAGCCAGCACTGCGCTGGCGGTGATCAACAATCCTCCAATCGAGGTGATGAACTTCTTGGAAAACATTCGGTAGTCTCCTATAGAAAGAATCTGTTCAGGGCTAGTCCACTTACCCGGATCTATGCGGCAAGCCAGTGCTAAGACCCATTCAGCTGCGCGCTCGCCAGCCCACAAAACTTCGATGAAGATTAAGGTGTCTTACGTCGTCACCGTGAGGTCACAAGAATGTCATTTTTCGCCCCGCGCTTGCGCTTCAATGGCGCTCTGCCGTTCTAGGTGATTCGCAGATCGTCACCATCCAAAATGAAGCTTCCCGTCAGAAGCGTGTCAACTTTGAGATCCGCAGGGACCGTCTGAATATCAATGGCCTTGCCTCGATACTTCTCGACTACAGAGGAAGGTCTGACGGTCAGTGAGCTTACGTAGTCGAGCTTGGTAATCTATCGCAGTTGGTCCTATTCTCTGTCGGCAACGAAGTGTATTCTCCATCCGACGGCTCGACGCCGTCGATCCGAGGAATCAGGTCGAGGATACTTTATCCGTTCCGGTGATTCAGCTCGAGCGAACGGTTGGCCTCTCTGCGGTCCGCTCGGCTCTCCGTTGTGCTGAGCCCTCTCAGAAACTCGCGTATCTGCTTGCGGGCCTTATGCAGCTGAGATTTGGAGGTTCCGACCGAGCATCCAAGAATTTCGGCAATCTCTGTATGGTCGTAACCGTGCACATCGTGGAGAATAAATGTCGCTTTGTAACATGCTGCTAGTTGATTGACGGCTCGCCGCAGGTTGAAGCGGTCGAATATTCCGCTAAGCCGCAAGTCCGGGCCGCCGGCCTCATAGCGAGTCCTATCTTCTCCATCATCACCAGCAAAAACTTGTTCGAGCGACGTTGGCACTGGCTTCTTCCTGCGCAGGTGCATTAGAACAATGTTTGTTGTTATCCGATGCAACCAGGATGAAAAAGCCGATTCCCCTCGAAAAGTATGAATCTTCCGAAACAGCTGCATGAATGCTTCCTGAGTCAGGTCTTCGGCGTCGCTTGAGTTCGTCGCCATGCGTAAGCAAAGGTTGTAGACACGCCGGGAATGCTGTCGATAAATCAATTCGAATGCCTCGGGATCACCTCGCTGAGCAAGTTGAATGACATCGCTAAGGGACTCGTTGTCGGGATTGTGTGGCTTTTCTTCTCTCACGCTGGGTACCTGGACTTCGCCAAGAATGACGACCGCCTTCGGAATCCTGGGATTCGCCGAGACTTGCAAATTTGTTACTGTGATCATAGCTGTCCTCTAAGTGGCGTTCACGAAGGCTCGACCAATTTCCACTTCCATTTGGTGCTTTTCCCAACAGCTTCCTTCCTGCCCGGCGAAGGGCTCCGCATGGTAGCGATGGTAGCTTGGATCGCGGCCATTGCGCCCTGGGTCGTAGATCTTCTCCCGTACCCATCTTTGCCCTGACGCGATTGGCGATCGGCAGTACGCGCATTGTTTCGTGGTGTCGACGATCACTTTTTCCTCCTGTTGCGTGGATGCAAAGGGGCGACCCGTAAGAGCCCGCGGCGCCCCTCTACATGGATTAATGGTCTATTTGCTTCCGGAACTTCCTGAAGCAGACCTGCTGAGGTACGCTGCGGCTTGCATGATCGCTGAACGGGGCACTGCAACAGTGAATACGTTGTCGGCGGTCACAATTTTGCTGAGGAAGTACTGGCCACCAACTCGCTCGAAATTGACATGAACTTTGTTGGCGGAGCCGTTTTCGATTCGAGTCGGAAGGACAATCAAGCCCGTACGATTTTCGAAGCTACGAAGGATTAGGGTTTGGGGGTTGGTATCGGTCACGCGATTTACGCTATATGTGCCCGCAGGAAGCGTCTTGCCATCGACCACAAACTCGAAGGGTATCGTTACGACGATTTGGTCTGGAACTTGGCCTCTAGCGGCCACACCTAACCCAGCAAAACTGAAAAGGGCAATCAGAATACGTAAGCAATGCTTTCTCATCATTTCTCCTTTTAACGTTTAGAGCGTCGTTGCAGGTAACTGCCGCCTCGAAGCTTTAAATTCCGAGGGACGGCGTTTAGCACAATCATTCTCAAAACGCGTACAGATGATGAGACGCGAGCTTAGGCCCGAAGTAATGGAAGCGCGTGTAAAAGGTATGTCTCTTGTTCGTCACTTGATTTGTCTGGACCCAAGTGCACCACGGAGGAACGTTTTGCGACGACGATCCAGCCTACTGCGAAAAGGATAGATCGAAAGTGTCTGGATAACGTGCAGGAGGATTAGCGCTCAGTACGGTTAAATAGCACGCGATTGCGAACCGATTAAGAATAAGAAATCACGCGGCCCGGACCTGAATTGTCAGAAAGATGTCATTTAAAGGCAACGGAATTGTCTCACGGTTTCGAGCTAATTACGCCTCTCTACTGATACTTTTGGTAGTAAGCTACTGTTTTGATTCAAGCGGTCCAGTTCAGGGAACCCCCGAGCAGTCGATTTTTTTGGAAAAGAGAACAAGACCATGGACACTGTGCTTGTCGTAGAAGATAGCCGCGCGATGCAGCGGACCTTGCAACGTTTGTTCGAGTCGGATTCTCTGCATGTACAGATTGCTTCGGACGGTGTGAGCGGCCTCGATTCTTTTCGGAAGGAACTTCCGTCCGTTGTGGTGCTCGATCTCAAGCTTCCCGGCATATCCGGGAAAGAACTCTGCAGAGAATTTAAGGCCCTGGCCACCTCAGTTCCGATCGTCGTTTTAAGCGCTAATTCCGAGGTCGAGGACAAAGTCCTTCTCTTGGAGCTAGGGGCCGACGATTACGTCACAAAGCCATTCAGTCCTAAAGAGCTTCTCGCGCGTGTCCGTCGCGCCATGCGGCGGGCTAGTTCAAACGCGCGGCCAACGTCGCAAGTTTCTTCAAAACCAATCCACCACGAAGTGCTAACCTTTGGAGATGCGCGGATAGATTTCACCAGTATGGAAGCAACACGAGCCGAGAAGCCTGTGATACTGACAAGCCAGGAGTTCAAACTGCTGAAGTATCTCGCCGCCTTTGCCGGAAGGGTTGTTTCACGTGAGGAATTGTTGAACGAGGTGTGGGGATATCAAAATTATCCATCAACGAGGACCGTCGATAACCATATTCTTCGTCTTCGCCAGAAGCTCGAAACAAACCCCGCCGAACCTCGTTTCCTCCTGACCATGCACGGCGCGGGATATAAATTTGTGCAAGGGGGAGTGAACTCAGGCTCAAATACCTGAGCGTTGGTATTTGTCATGACCCCTTTTCGACTTCGCTCACAGCTCTTTACGGCAGCTCTGTTGATCATTCTTGGCTTAGCGGGATCTGTCCTTTTGACGCTTCGATACGCGATGAAAGCGGAGATCCAAAAGCAAGTTCGAGAAGGCACGAAGGAGTCTATCCGCGCCTTTGAAACCGTTCAGCGAGAGCGCGAACTCCAATTATCACGCACTGCCGCCATGCTAGCCGAACTTCCTACGCTCAAAGCGCAGATGTCCACGGCACACGCCCCGACGATCCAGGATGCGTCGGAGTCATTCTGGAAACTCGCCGGAAGCGATCTTTTCGTTCTAGCCAAGCCGGACGGAGAAGTTCTTGCCTTACACACGACCAAGCCGGGTTGGTCCAGTGCCTCTACTCAGCGGGATCTCAAGAGATCAATCGATTTGGGTGAAGACTCCTCGTGGTGGTACGAGGGCGGCCGGCTTTATTGGGTTTTCTTGCACCCTATCATTTCTGGAGCGGGGAACACGATGCAACAGCTCGGCTTCCTCGCTGTCGGCTATCAAGTTGACTCAGCAGTCGCGCATGAACTTGCCATTGAAGCTGGCAATCAAATCACATTGATCACCGACGAGGCTATAATTGCCTCAACTCTTCCGCCAGCTGACGAAGCCGAATTGCAAAGTCGAATTGTCGCGGGCATTCTCCCGCTGCAACCGGCTTCCGGAGAGATGTCGCTCAAAACCGATCAATACGCTTTTTCTTCTGTATTGCTCCGTGGTTCTCCCTCTCCACCGGTCTACTGCTACGTTCTGATACCGCTTGCGTCCTTCAATACCTTCATCAAGCACTTGGACAACGCCATCTATTTGACGGGAGGAATTTCCGTAGTGTTTGGGGCACTGTTGTTCGGCTTTGTGGCCCGGACAATTACCCGGCCCCTTGACAATCTGGTTGCCGGCGTAAAGGCGCTTGCCGCAGGGGATTTTACCTACTCGATCACACCTCGTGGCGCGGCAGAATTAGTCGAGCTCAGCAGTTCATTCGCCCGGATGCGCGGGCAATTGCTCGCTCTTCAACAGCAGCGCCTTGAAACTGAACGTGTTGCCGCTTTGGCTCGTGCAGCGAGTTCCATCTCACATGATCTGCGTCATTACCTGGCAGCCGTTGTCGCGAACGCCGAGTTCCTCTACGAGGCCGACCGACTGAAGCTACAGAAGGACGAAATTTACGAGGAAATCAAAACTGCTGCCAACCAGATGACTGACCTCATCGATTCCCTGCGTGAACTATCTTATCAGCGGAATGCCATTACTCTCACTCGCACTAGATTGATTCAGGTGATTCGTCGCGCCATCGAGGCCATCCACTCAAAACCTGAGTTTCGCAGTTGTTCAATCATGCTAAATGCTTCTGAGGATCTAGAGGGAATGGTCGACGGCCGGAAACTCGAGCGGGCCTTCTTCAATTTAATTCTGAACGCCTGCGAGTCCACTGCGGGAAGAGAAGCTTCGATCTCGATTGAGGCGAGGAACACCGAAAACACGATTGAGATTCGTATTCACGACAATGGACCTGGTATCCCTCCGAGCGTCCGCGAAACGCTGTTTGAGCCGTTCGTTAGTTTTGGAAAGCCCAACGGGACGGGATTAGGTCTTGCCATCGTCAGCAAGGTTGTCCATGACCACGCCGGCACAGTCTGCATCGAACATACTTCCGAAACCGGGACGAGCGTTCTAGTTCGTCTTCCGGCAGGCGTGGAGTTGTTAACCCACGAACAAAAATTCACTGCTCCATAAGCTGCCCCAAAGACAAGATCTTATAACTTAAGCTCATGGATGAGAGTACGGTGCGGCCGGGGGTGGGGCGTAGTCCTGTCCATATTTGTTCTTGTGCGTTGGAGAAAAGCTTGGATTCTCCGGAACAGAGATGGTACCGGCATCTGTCGTTGTCGGAGATACGCTGATAGTTTTCGCGAGGCTCTTCATCTCGTCGGGCAGCCCACGCTCGTACCAAACATGCAATCGATACTTTCCGTCCGGCACGTTGGTAATCGAAACTTTGCCAGAACGGTCAGACACTCCAAAATACGGAGTGTCAATCGCCACCACGACGGCGCTCATCTCCGGGTGGATATTGCAGAAGAGATAGCTGACTCCGACTCGATCGAATCGCACCGAATTCGTCGCTCCAGATTCATACAATCCCAAGTCAAAGCGCTTCCCATCGAATAATGAAAATACATTGTGAAAGAACGGGTCACGGTTTGGAAAATCAACCACCGAGCCCAAGGGTACGACAAGAAGGTGCGGCTGAAAACTCTTATTCTTCTGAACCAGCTGCGGCCTTTTTTGCGAGGGTTGCGCTGAAACAACTGCTTCACCCCAATGCTCAACCGGCTCAAGCCATACCACTACCTCAGAAAAATCGTTCGTGGCATTGGCTTTTCTTTCCGGGTTAGCGACGGGCTTTCTCCGAATCTCGACGCGTGCAGTTACCATATTTTGCTGTGCGTTGCTCGAACCGCTCAGCAATAGAAAGAACAAAAACGAGGCTCGTGTTACGAATCCCATAAAGAGATTACCAACTAAAAGGTAAAACCCATGCTGACATTCAACAAATTTGCCGTGTTTGCGCTGCTATCCAATGTGTAGGTCTTCAGCCACCTGTACTCAAATGACAGCACCACGGGCGAGCGCGGCTGATATATGAAATTCACAAATGCACTCTGATTCTTTGCGATAGGGTTGCGGTAGTAAATTGGGTTGCTGGCGAATTTTCGCAGCTCAGAAGCAAAGGGATTGTCTTGCCCAAAAGCGCCGTTGAACTGAAGTTTAGGTGTCGCTTTTAGCTTTAGTTGAGCCCATCCACCGATTGAATTTAAGCCATAAATTTCTGTCCTCGGATCACTCAGCGAGCCGTTCCAGAGGACACTCTGTCTAATTCCACCCCCTAACCCACCAAGCGCTCGCCCACGGTAGAACTCTCCGGTGAAAGCGAGCATCTTGCCGAGCGGCAAAGTCACGTCCATGGTGCTCGCCCACGCGTCGATTGCTCGCCCATATCCCCAGACTTGGCGGGCGTAATAGCCTCCAATACCCACGGTCATCCGTTGGCCCGACCGGTCCCTGTTCCAAGCGATCCTCGCAGCGTACGCAGGCTGGCCGGAGTATTCCCCAAAACTCGGGTAGCGATAATACCCTGAGGGCGGCACATCTCCCGAGAGGGAGTCCAGTATTCCGGCTTGTAACTGAAAGTTCGTAAAATCGGTCAATTTGAATCGATGCTCGGCGCGCACTTGTGGCGTCCAGCTCCACAAATTTCCCGAATATGCCAACGCAGGAACCGCTAAGGTCGCCAGAGATGTTGGACTCAAGGGTACAAAGAAAAGCGAGTCCTGACCTGCGACAAGGGAAGTTTCCGCCCAATCGAACCGGATCGTACCAGTTCGCAAGCGCATAATACCAAATGAAACTCCGTTGGACACTTCCGGAAAACCACCTGCAAAATCAAACTGCACGTCAGCGCTTGTATGTGCGCCTGCGATGGTCGGGCCAAATGCTTGAATTCCAATTTGAGATTGACGCAGCGAGGCACCCAAAGACCGGTCAGTGGAGACGATCCTGGGTGCAATGGCCAATTGCGGATAATCCAGATTATCGACCTGCCCAGCATTCCCAAACAGATTGAACAGCACAATTCCAGATAGCCGAACGCGGTACTTTGAACCACTTTCCACTTTTGTCTGGTTCTGCTCCGCGATCTTTGCGTCTGCGAGTTGCTGATTCTCTTCGAGTGCCGCGATCCGATCTTCCGTTGCAGCTTGTTGCTTAGACTCTGTGGAGAGGTCAGGGGTTGATTCGACCCGACTGGGGTTCCGGGTCATTGCCGCAAGCTGTGATTTCGTAAGATCGAGTTCATGCCGTAGTTGTTCTGATTGCGACTCTATCGATTGTTGCTGGGTCTTCAAAACGTTTACTTGGGCGCTCAATTCCCGAACCTGCGATTGAAGATCTTGGACCAAGGTTTTGACGGACGCCAGATCAAGCTTTTGAGTGGACTCCTGTCCGTTCTCAGATTCGGATTTCTCTATGGTCTGTCCGTGCACAATTGGTGGTCGAGCCGAGATTGCACAAGCGACCACGTATGCCCCAAGGATGCACTTTACCCCTGTTCTGACCTGCATCGTGTCCTCCTCTGCAAGCTCCGCCGTCCTCCTGCTACACTACTGCGGGGCAGCGTCTTTGCATATACCCCGACAATTTGCAGGCGACGAAACCGAGCATCATCTTAATGCATGGCTTCCCGGACAATTTTCATCTGTATCATCAATTGGTGCAGAGCGCTTTCGGTGCCTGGGGCGTCGCGCTCATCACAAGGCATACACAACTCGCGAAGATAGAGATCAACGCTGGGGTCTTCATTTTTGGCACAATATCCTTTCTAAATACGGGGTTCTACGACGTTCATGGTGAATCGACAAGGCAAGGACCTCCAACCCAATTCTTTGTCGGCAAATCGTCGTAGTGGTCCGCAAAAAAACTCCGTCGACCGGGGAATTCATTCATGTCATGTTACACACCGTATCTGTTGATTTGGAGGTCAGCCGGAGTTTTCGGGAGCCACAGTCCCGCCGACATTCGTTGAGTTGCCGCATCTCGACAAGGCTTTTGGAAGCGCCAAGCATTTGCGTCCAGTAGACAAAACTTTTACAAATCGTCCTGACAACCAGCGGCGTCTTACTCTTTGTAAGGACGTGGCGAAGGGACACGCAATTATGGAGACGATGCGCTCAAACAGTCGGCCGCTGGTGGAACTAGAGGCGGAAATTGTCGATTTGGAGGAAAAGATCCTGGACCGAGCAACACGGGATCGCCTCTTGGATATGCCGAAGAAACTTTTCACCGAAGCTCAAGAATACCATCGCAAAGGAAACATGGAGGAAACCCGTCTAACGCTGAATTCGGCCTCCAGGCTTGTGGAACGGGCAAAAAAGGAACTCAAGAAGTAGAACTTCCTTCGCATAAGTCGATATACGGGGGTGATCGCTCCGTTGTCCACAAATCCCGGTAAACCTTGATGATTTTCATTGAATCCGTCACGTCAATGGACGTAGCTTCCCCGATGAGTTTGCCATCGCTCCATAGCTGACGGTAAATCATGAGTTCACCACGGGAAGTCACTGCATAAAACAATGACCTGCCATCACGAGCTGTAACATCGAGCCTTCTTACACCGGGAAGCAAAGGCATCATTTTCAACTCTGGGAGAGCCGTGTGGAGTCAGCCCAGGTTACAGATTGGTTGAATAAAAAAGACTCCAGGTTGACAAGGCGATGACAAGCAAATTGGGAAGCAATCATCTTAGTCTCATGCGCAAACTAGCAAAACTTACTTTGATCTTATTTGCCTTTGTCTTTCTCGGAATGCAGTTCGTTCCGACCGCCACAACGCCCAAAACCTCGGCAACCACCGGAACCCCCATGGCGGAGGTGATCAATCCGCAGGTGGGTGCGATTCTGGATCGCTCATGCCAGGACTGCCACTCCGGCCGCACGGCCTGGCCATGGTACAGCCGCGTCGCACCCGTGTCGTGGATCGTCTCCAAACACGTCAGCGACGGGCGTGAAATCCTCGACTTCTCCGACTGGGCGAATCAACCCCACTCCGCAGACGAACGAATGCTGATCTGCGACGCCGTGTCCGACGGCAGGATGCCGCTGCCCGAGTACACGTTGATACATCGCAACGCAAAGCTTTCAAAGCGGGATGTCGAATTGATCTGCAATTGGGCTGCCGCCCCGAGCGCACCTAAGACCTCGCAGAAGGTCAGCCGCAGTAATCTCCCCATTTCGGAATCTGCGTGCCGGTCGCATTGCGAAGGTAGCGTCTCCAAGGCACCCAAAGCGGCGAACAGGATAGAAAGAAAAGAACTAGTGCGGCGGACCTCAAACGAAAACTGATTGAACTCGCTGAACTGTACGGATCACGAAATTCTCGTGGAGGACTGCGTCTCGGCCAGTCGCTGATTCAGGAATTGCGATCACCAACAAGGGAAGGCGACATTGTCACAACAATAGCGCCCACGGACGAGAAACCAGGCGATTCAAAGATTGTTGGCACGGCCTCCGTATCCAAAGGCAACCCACAATGAGGAAAGGCTAAATTCGCTTGCATTCGGAATAAATTGGGCGCTCCGCCTGTCTATATGTACGACGCGTGCTGATTGAGCATGCGCAAAGAAAATGCGGAGACCAGAGCATGGATTACGACAAGATAAAGGCATTGATGGAAGCGAGCCGCGAGAAGTCAACAGGGCAAGGCGAGCCGGAACCCAAAGAGTTTACTAAACCCGACTCGAGTCAGATTGGAAATATCTCGGCTAGGTAGCAAGAGAACGGATGGCAGTCTAGGAGAAGCGCAGTCGTGATTACACCAACGATATTTCAATGGTACCGGATTTTACGTCAACACTATCGATTTACGGTGTTCCAGGCGCTACGCGGCGCGCTTTGGCTGGCGAGCTAACCAGCCCAGTTCCTGACGCTTGCGCTGATAACGGTCTACCGGAGAAGTGGCGACGGCCTTTCAGGATTTCACCACTTAAAAGCTCTTGTCTTCAAGCGCTTTGCGAATCCACGCATCAAAGTGACTGCCTTGAATTCAGCGAATAAAGTTGTACCCTTCGCGTCTTCGATTGGGATTGGAAACCTGTACATTCGGTCTTGAACTTTGACTACGCAAAAGAAATTGCCATCCCTGTAGTGAGAAATGAGAAAACCTGGCTTTGTTCATTAACTTCGCTCTGAGTGTGTATCTGTCCGGCTTTCGTTACAGTGTCTTAGCCAGAAGAACGCGTAGCCATAGTCACCACGTCGCGTGAACGATTCTAAACTGCCACGTCATCTCGAACTAGCAGCCCGTGGTGAAAGTCGGACCCGGTAGTCACGCCTTACGGATAGCGCCCCGCAAGCGATAGCGCAAGTGGATTGCTCCGGTGCCGAAACGTCGCGTGTCAAGGAATTCGAGATTCTGTCGTATGGCGGTTCGGAATGCCGGCTTTCCGCCGCCGACGATCACCGGATGGAGAAACAGGTGACATTCGTCGACGAGATCGGATTCGAGCGCAAGTGCTGCCAGTTCGGCGC
>Ga0306920_100005064_pt1 | contig 16961 bp, 12 predicted proteins | sample flu12Cox44000170_FD_204666 | JGI IMG/M metagenome (GOLD analysis project Ga0306920, IMG submission 204666) | Lab enrichment of tropical soil microbial communities from Luquillo Experimental Forest, Puerto Rico - flux4day.12C.oxic.44.000.170 (v2)... | ecosystem: Environmental > Terrestrial >... | reverse complement strand
GCCGACCTGCACCCCGGCCACCCGGTCGAGGCGCCGCAGGGCGAGCAGCAGCCCGTCCATGAAGCTCGCCCGGTCGTAGGTGTCGTGGCGCAGCGTGAGCCCCTCGCCGGGGCTGGAGAACGAGACCATCTGGTGGGCGACGAGGCCCGGGAGGCGGACCGCGTGGATCCGGATCCCGCCCGGCCCCTCCGCGCCGCGGGCACCCTCGAGCGTCCAGTGCTCGGTCCGGTCGCTGATCGGGGGGCGACCGGCAGTGGTGCGCGCGGCGGCCACCGCCCGGGCCGTCGCGATCGCGGTCCCCGACGGGGCGTCGCGCTTCGCGTCGTGGTGCAGCTCGATCACCTCGACCGAGTCGAAGTGCGCCGCGGCCTCGGCGGCGAACCGCGCGAGCAGGACGGCCCCGATCGAGAAGTTCGGCACGACGAGCACCCTCGAGCGTGCCGCCCTCGAGCGCAGCGTCGCCAGGTCCTCGTCGGTCAGCCCGCTCGTGCCGATGACGGCGTCCTTGCCGTTCGCCGCGACCCACGCGAGCGTCCGCCGTGCCACGTCGGCGCGGGTCAGGTCGACCACGCACGTCACCGCCGCGGGATCGAGCGCCTCGATCGCCTCGGCCCACACGACCGACGGTGCGTGCAGCGGCTCGCGCGGGGAGACGACGGCGGCGAGCTCGAGGTCCGCCGCGCGCTCGATCGCCGCGGCCGCGAGCGAGCCCATCTTGCCCGTCGCCCCCACGACGCCCACGCGCGTCGCACCCGTCATGGCCGCGACCCTACTGAACCGCCCGTCTCACCCTCGTCGTCCGGTCGCGTCGGCGCGCCACCTCGAGCGCGAGCGTGGACCCGACGAGCGCGACGAGCCCGACGAGCGAGCCGAGCGCGCCCGCGACGAGGTGCGGGGCGTGGTAGGCGAACGTCACCGTCCACACTCCCCTCGGCACCTCGACGGCCTGCACGAGCCCGTCGGGCACGACGTCGACCTCGCGCGACGAGATCGCGTCGCTCGAGGCGAGCGTCGCGGTCCACCCCGGCAGCCACGCCTCGGCGCGCACGAGCCGCGCCGGCGCGACCGCCCGCACCGAGACGACCGCGGTGCCGTCGGTCCCCTGTGCGACGAGGCGCACCGCGTCGCCGGCAGGCGACGGCGCGAGCCACGCCCACGGGCGCACGGCGGTCGCGCGGAAGACGCTGAGCACGCCGGCCACGCCCTCGAACCGCCACGGGGCGGCCGAGAGCGCGACCTGCATGGCGGTGTCGAGGCGCAGCACGGTCCCGTCGGCGAGGGTCGCCTGGGTCCGGGCGAGCCGCACACCGCCCGGCGCGCTGAGCCGGATCGCCGCGGCGCGCGGGCCGCCGGGGAACGACGCGACGAGCGCGCGTCCGTCCGCGGCGAGGACCGCGGGGGGGCGGAGCGCCCGGCCGTCTCGGCCGAGCGCCACGACCGTCGGCACCCCGAGCGCGAGGGTGGCGCCGGGTGGCGGCGAGAGCACGACGCGGGCCACGGGCGAGGTCCCGCCCAGGTACCTCGTCGCCGACGGGCGGCGCGGCACGACGCCGCACGTCGTGGGGCTCGCATCGCGCACCGGTGAGACCGCGAGCGCGGACCGGGTGACCGCGATCGCCGCGAGCCGCAGCGGGGCGAACGCCCCGCGCGCGAGCGCGCACCCGTCGAAGGAGCCGAGCCGCTCGGTGCCCGTCACGGCGACGTACCGCTGCGACTCGAGCGAGCCGTACCCCTGGACGGAGGGGAGGCCGGTGAACACGTCCAGGTTCGCGAGCCCGAGCGGCACCGTCTGGTGGTACCCCTGCACCAGCGGGTCGACGATGGCGGTGCGGCCGGCGCTCCCGAAGAGCGCACGGGCGGCGGCCGGCGAGGGTGCGAACGTGGACGTCCCCGAGATGAGCCCGGTCTGGAAGAAGACGCTGAAGCAGGCGAGCTCGATCAGCGCGACCGCGACGAGCGTGCGACGCGCTCGTCGCCGCAGCGCCACGAGGTACGCGACGGCGATGCCGAGCGAGCCCGCCGCCAGCCAGCGGATCCCGCCGGCGAGGGGCGCGGTGTGCGGCGCGCCCATGAGCGACTGGGTGACGAACCCGGGGCCGACGAGGGCGGCGACCCCGAGGGCGACGGCGGTGGCGAGCGGCGCGAGCGTGACGTACCGGCGCGGCCCCGTGAGCGCGGCCTCGTCGGGGCGCCCCGCGAGCACGGCGTCGAGCCACCACGCGAGCAGGGCCGCCGCGCCGAGGTCGAAGATCGCCATCGAGCGGTTCTGCAGCCGGGTGCGCCCGAGCAGCGGCACGTGGTACAGGAGGTGGCCGAGCGGGGTGAACGACCCGAGCGCGAGCACGCCCCCGACGGCGCAGAGCGCGACGAACCCCCCGAGCGCCCGACGCGGTGTCGGCGCACCGCGCGACGCGCACCGCGCGACGGCCGCGGCGACCGCGGTCAGCGCGAGCAGCCCGACCGCTCCGGTCACCTCGGGCAGGTTGTACGACGCGAAGTACTTGGGCGTCCCGAGCAGCCCGTTGTCGCCGAGGAGCCCGGGGTTCACCAGCAGCTCGAGCCAGCGCGCCGGCCACGACCCGCTCTGGAAGAACGAGTAGGTGACCTGGTGGCGCTCCGAGACCGTCACGAACCCCCACCCCGGCGCGACCTGGACGAGCGCGAGCGCGATCCCCCACGCGGCGGCGACCGCCGTCGCCGCGGCGTACGCCACGCGCCCGCGCGTGGTCGCCGTCGCCGCGTGGCCGTGCCAGACGAGCTCGGCGGCCGCGACGACGGCCAGGACCACGAGGGCGTCGACCCACGTGCGGGGCTCCCCGGTGAGCCCGACGAGCCCGAGGACGACCGCGATCCCGATCGTGGGCGGGGCGGCGCGGCGCACGACCGACCGCCACGACGAGGACGTCGCGGCGGTCGGGAGCACCCGCCGTGCGAGCACCAGCTGGCCGAGCACGAGCCACGGGAGGAGCGACTGGCCCTGGACGACGCCGATGTGGACCAGCTGGCCGACCATGGCGCCGCTGAACGCGTAGGTCGCCGCGGCGACCGCAGCGGCGAGGGGCGCGACCCGGCACCACCGGGCCAGCGCGTAGAGCCCGAGCGCCGCGGTCCAGTAGACGACGAGCAGGTTCACGACCCACGCCGCGACGTCGGGGAGGACCGCGAAGAGGACCGTCCCGGGGTACAGCGCCCCGGCGTTCATCCCGCCGAGCAGCGGCGTCCCGCTGAAGACGAGGGGGTTCCACGTGGGCCAGTGGCCGGCCGCGAGCTCCCGGCCGGCCAGCACCCGGAGCGGGTAGTTCTGCAGCAGGTTGTCGCCGACCACCGCGGCGTGCCCGGCCAGCGCCGGGGCCACGAAGAGGACCACCGGGACGAGGGCGAGGAGCGCCGTCGCCACGCGGTCGCCGCGCGGCCAGGTCCGCGGCGCGGCCCACCTCACCTGCTCGTCGGGGCTCGCCGCGGTCGCGGGCGCCGCCTCGAGGCTCAGCGCCACCCGGCGCCCTCGAGGCGCGCGTCCGCCGCGACGCCGTCGGGGCGCGGGCCGACGACCACGAGCGTCCGCGGCGCGGCAGCCACGTCCTGCGCGACGGCCTCGACGTCGTCGCGCGTCACCGCGGCGGTCCGCTGCAGCACGTCGTCGAGGGAGCGTGTCGCGCCGTCGAGCGAGAGGTCGGCGCCGAGCCGGGACATCACGTGGCCGGAGTCCTCGGCGCCGAGCAGCGCGTCCGCGCGCAGCGCCTGGCGCGCGACGTCGACCTCCCGGTCCGTCAGCCCCCCGCCGGCCAGGTCGTCGACCGCCTCGGCGATCAGCGCGAGGACGCGGTCGGCGTGCTCGGGCGCGGTCCCCGCGACGACGCAGAGCGCGCCCGCGTCGGTGAACTGCGCGCGCTCCGAGTACACCTGGTACGCGAGGCCGAACCGCTCGCGGATCGTCGTGAAGAGCCGCGACGAGAGCCCGCCGCCGAGCAGCTGGTCGTAGACGCGGTAGGCGTCTCGCCGCTGGTCGCCTCGGCGCGGCATCGGCACGCCGATGACGACCTGGGTCTGCTCGAACGGCGCGACCACGACCTCGCGGCGGGCCCTTGGGGGTCCCGGCGGCGCCCCGTCCGGGGAGAGCCCGACCGCGCCCGTCGGCGCCCACGTGGCGACCGCCGCGGCCACCGCGTCGTGGTCGACGTCGCCGGCGGCGGCGACCACGAGGTTGGGCGCGCCGTACTGCGCGGAGAAGAACGTGCGCACCTCCGCAGGGGTGATCGCGCGCACCGTCTCGAGCGTCCCGAGCGGGTCGCGCCCGAGCGGGTGCGTCTCGAAGGCCAGCTCGAAGAACCGCTCCGACGCGACCGAGGCGGGGTCGTCGTGGGAGCCGAGGATCTCGTCGACGATGACCGTGCGCTCCGCCTCCACGTCGTCGCCGCGCAGCGCGGGGTCCGTGACGATGTCGCCGAGGATCGAGAGGCCGACGTCGAGGTCCTCACCGAGGAGCCGCACCCAGAAGCAGGTGAGCTCGCGCGCCGTGTAGGCGTTCGACTGGCCGCCGACGCGGTCGAGCGCCTCGGCGATCGTCGCGGCGTCGCGGGACTCGGTCCCCTTGAAGAGCAGGTGCTCGAGGAAGTGCGAGGCGCCGGCGAGCGTCGCGGGCTCGTGCCGGGACCCGACGGTGACGAAGACCCCGAGCGACGCCGACCGCGCGCCCGCCACGCGCTGGGTGACGACGCGGCACCCGTTGACGAGCCGCTGGTCGACCGCCTGTGGCCCGGCCCCCACGGCCGCGGCTACCGGCGGCGGCGGCGGTCCCTCGGACGACGGGTCCCCTCGTCGTCCGAGAACGGCTGGCTCGCCGGGCCGAGGTCCCCGAGCTCCGACTCGAGCTGTGCCTCGAAGGAGGCCTCGAACGACGCGACGCGCGGAGAGCCGGGCGCGTCGGCCCGCTCGCCGTCGGTGGCGGCGGACGCCGCCGCGGCCGCGTCGGCGTCGGCGAGCGAGAGGGAGACCTTGCCCTGCGGGTCGATGTCGTCCACCCGCACCTCGATCGGCTGACCGAGCGTGAGCACGTCCTCGACCTGGTTGACGCGCTTCCCGCCCGCGAGCGGCGAGAGCTTCGAGATGTGGAGCAGCCCGTCGCGACCCGGGAGGATGTTCACGAACGCGCCGAACTTGGTGAGGTTGACGACGCGGCCCGCGTAGACCGCGCCGACGTCGGCGGTCGGCGGGTCGAGGATCATCTCGATGCGCCGCCTGGCCTCGATCACCGCTGTGGAGTCCTTCGCGCCGATCGTCACCGTGCCGACCATCCCGTCGTCGTCGACGGCGATGTCCGCGCCGGTCTCCTGCTGGAGCGTGTTGATGACCTTGCCCTTCGGCCCGATCACCTCGCCGATCTTGTCGATCGGGATCTCGAAGCTCACGATCTTCGGGGCTCCGGCGGCCACCTCGTCGCGTGGCACGGGGATCGCCGCGGTGATCACGTCGAGGATCTTGAGCCTCGCGACCCTCGCCTGCTGGAGCGCCTGGGCGAGGACCTCGGCCGGCAGCCCGTCGATCTTGGTGTCGAGCTGGAGCGCGGTCACCGTCTCGGCGGTGCCGGCGACCTTGAAGTCCATGTCGCCGAACGCGTCCTCGGCGCCGAGGATGTCGGTCAGGGTCACGTACCTGCCCTCTTCGGAGACGAGGCCCATCGCGATCCCCGCGACCGGCGCCTTGATCGGGACGCCCGCGGCCATGAGCGAGAGCGTCGACCCGCACACCGACGCCATCGACGTCGACCCGTTCGAGGCCATGACGTCCGAGACCAGCCGCAGCGTGTACGGGAACGACTCGGCCGAGGGCAGCACCGGCACCAGCGCGCGCTCGGCGAGCATCCCGTGGCCGATCTCGCGCCGCTTCGGCGCCCCGACCCTGCCCGTCTCCCCCGTCGAGAACGGCGGGAAGTTGTAGTGGTGCAGGTACCGCTTGGTCGTGTCCGGCCCGATCGTGTCGAGCAGCTGGTTCATCCGCGGCATCCCGAGCGTCGCCACGTTCACGACCTGGGTCTCGCCTCGCTGGAAGAGCGACGAGCCGTGCACCATCGGGAAGAGGTCGACCTCGGCCGAGAGCGGCCGGATCTCCTCGGTCGTGCGGCCGTCGATGCGCACCCCGTCGTCGACGATCCGGCGCCGGACGACCTTCTTCGTGAGGCTCCGGATCGCCGGCTTGAACTCGCCGGTGCGCTCCGGGAACTCCTCGGTCAGCCGTGCGACGATCGTCTCGGTCGCCGCGTCGACCGCGGCGGCGCGGTCGGCCTTGCCGGGGACGGCGTTGGCCCTTGCGAGCGGCTCGGTGCCGAGCGCCTCGACCCTCGCGTAGACGTCGTCGCCGTAGTCCGCCTGCGCGTCGAACTCGAACTTCACGATCGGGCCGCGCTGGGTCTCGAACGCCGCGACGAGGTCGCGCTGCAGGTTGATGGACTCGCGGATCCAGGTCTTGGCGGCCTCGAGGCCCTCGGCCAGGACCTCCTCGGTGACCCTCGGCGCGCCCTCCTCGAACCGCTCGAACGAGCCCTCGGTGCCGCCCGCCTCGACCATCATGATCGCGATCTCGGCGTCACGCGCCTCGCTGAGCGCCCGGCCCGCGACGACGAGCTCGAACGTCGACTCGTCGCCCTCCTCGTAGGTCGGGTGCGGGACCCAGGTGCCGTCGGTCGTGAAGGCGATCCGGACCGCGCCGATCGGCCCGTCGAAGGGGATCGGCGAGACCATGAGCGCCGCGGAGGCGGCGTTGATGGTCACGATGTCGTGGGGGTTCACCTGGTCCGCGGCGAACACGGTCGCCACGACCTGGGTCTCGTTGCGGAACCCCTTGGGGAAGCTAGGGCGCAACGGCCGGTCGGTGAGCCGGCAGATCAGGATGGCCTGGTCGGAGGCCCTCCCCTCGCGCCGGAAGAACGCGCCGGGGATCTTCCCTGCCGCGTAGGCCCGCTCCTCGACGTCGACGGTGAGCGGGAAGAAGTCGACGCCCTCGCGCACCGAGCGCGCGGCCGTCGCCGTCGCGAGCACGACGGTGTCGCCGATGCGCGCCACGACGGCGCCGTCGGCCAGCTGGGCCAGGCGGCCCGCCTCGAACGAGAGGGATCGGTCGGTCCCCGAGATGGGACCCGAGACGCGGATCGCGTCGGACATGGTGCTCCTTCAGTCTGTGGGCACCGTCCGCCGGATCCCAGTGGCGGACCTCCGGTCCCCCGGCTTCCCGCCACTGGCAGCCGGCGGCGCCGGGTGCCGTCTGGCGCCGGGGCCGTCCCGGCGCTGCCCGCCTATCGGCGGATGCCGAGCTTCCCGATGATCGCGCGATACCGCTCAACGTCGTTGCGCTGGACGTAGTTCAGCAGCCTCCGACGCTGGCCGATGATCATCATCAGGCCACGGCGGGTGTGGTGATCGCCGCTGTGGACCTTCAGGTGGTCGGTGAGGTGGTTGATCCGCTCGGTGAGCAGCGCGATCTGGACCTCGGGCGAGCCCGTGTCCGTCTCGTGCTTGCGATGCTCCGCGATGATCGCCGCCTTCTCAGCCATGTTTGCTGGGGTACCTCGCTCGGGAGTCCCGGGTGCGCGCCTCGGCGCGCCGCGGCCGGCGGTCGCCGACCGACGTGCCAGCCTAGCAGGCGGCATCGGCCGGCCCATGGCCGCGCCGAGCCGACGCGGTCATCCGGCCTGCAGGGCGCGCGTCGCGGCGACGTCGGCCTCGATCTGACGGACGAGGGCGTCGACGGACTCGAACCGGACCTCGTCGCGGAGCCGTGCGACGAACCCCAGCCGCCCCCGCTGGCCGTAGAGGTCGCCGTCGAAGTCGCACAGGTACGCCTCGACGAGCACGTCGCCGTTCGCCACGAAGGTGGGCCGGCGTCCGACCGAGATCGCGGCGGGGACGACCTCGCCCTCGGGGAGCGTCCAGGTCCCGGCGTAGATCCCGACGGCCGGGACGGCGAGCTGCGCGTCGACGTGGAGGTTGGCCGTCGGGTACCCGATCGTGCGACCCCGTCCGTCGCCGCGCACGACGGTGCCCTCGAGCTCGTGTGGCCGGCCGAGAAGCGCGGTCGCCCCCGCCACGTCGCCCGCCGCCACGAGCCCGCGGATCCGGGTGGCCGAGATGGCCGAGCCCCCGGCGGCGTCGAGCGAGACCGCCTCGACGTCGTACCCGCCCTCCGAGGCGAGCTCGTGGAGGAGCCCAACGTCGCCGCGGCGCTCGTGGCCGAACCGGAAGTTCTCGCCGACGACGACGGCGGCGGCACGGAGCTCCCCGACCAGCACGCGCCGGACGAACTCCGCGGGAGGCTCGCCCGCGACGGCCTCGTCGAACGCGACGACGACGCATCGGTCGATCCCGGCCTCGCTGAGGAGCGCCAGGCGCCGCTCGAGCGTCGTGAGGAGGCGCGGCGTGCGGTCCGGCGCGACCACCGAGGCCGGGTGGGGGTCGAACGTGACCACCGCCATCGGAAGCCCACGCACGCCCGCGAGCGCGGCGAGCCGCTCGAGCACGTGGCGGTGCCCGAGGTGGACGCCGTCGTAGACGCCGACGGTGACCGCCGCGCTCGGCGCGTCCCGCGGGTACGCACCCTCGGCGAAGACCTCCATAGCGCCGTGAACCTAGCGGCCGCACCCCGCGTCGCCCTGGGCCGCGACGACGACGTCGGGCCGCAGCACGCCGGCCGCGTCGCGCACGGCGACGCAGACGAGCGCACCCGACCCGTCGCGCACGGCGACCTCGCCGGGATTCCCCGCCGCCGACGTCGTCACGCGACGGCCCCGCACGAGGTGCGCCGCGTCGTCGGCCGAGACCTCCACGACGCCGAGGTGCGTGACCATGGCGAGCGGCGGTCGCAGGGCCGCGAGGAGCGCCCCGGGCTCGGCGAGGGCGACCTCGAGCGCCATGGCGTCGGCCAGGGTGAAGGTCCCCGAGCGCGTGCGTCGAAGCGACGTCACGTGCGCGCCGCCCCCGAGCGCCCTGCCGAGGTCGTCGACCAAGGCGCGCACGTACGTGCCCGACGAGCAGGTGACGCTGAACCGCCACCCGCCGGTCCCAGCCGGGTCGTCGGCGGGGTCGACCGGCGCGACGTCGAACCGCTGGACCACGACCCGTCGCGCCGGGCGCTCGACCTCGACGCCCTCGCGGGCGAGCTCGTGGAGTCGGCGACCGCCCACCTGCACCGCAGAGACCATCGGCGGGAGCTGGGTGACGTCGCCCGTGAGGGTGGCCGCCGCGGCGGCGACCGCCTCGGGGGTCACCCCTCGCATCTCGAACGTCGCGGTCACCTCGCCCGCGGCGTCGAGCGTCGTCGTCGTCGCCCCGAGCGCGAACGTGCCGTCGTAGGACTTCTCGGTCGTGGCGAGGAACCGGAGCAGCCGCGTGGCGCGGCCCACGCCCACGAGGAGCACCCCGGTCGCGGGCGGGTCGAGCGTCCCGGCGTGCCCGACCCGACGGATCTGCAGCGCGCGGCGCACGGCCGCCACGACGTCGTGGCTCGTCATCCCCGCCGGCTTGTCGAGGACCGCGAGCCCGACGGGCTCGCCGGTCACGACTCGGGGCGCGCCAGGCGGCGCAGCGCGTCGTCCACGCGCTCACCGTGCACGACGGCGGGGTCGACTATGAAGGAGAGCTTCGGCGTGCGCTTGAGGCGAACCTGGCTCGCCACCTCGCGCTGCAGCTGGGCGCGGTGCTCCTCGAGCACGACCGCGGCGGGCTCGCTGAGCGACGAGAGGTACACGACCGCCGTGCGCAGATCCGTCGCGCACTCGACGCCGGTCACCGTGATCAGACCGAGCTCGTCGTCGGTGTCGCTCAGGCGCTCGAGGGCGTCGGCGACCACCTCACGGAGCACCTCGTTCACCCGGGCGACCCGCGGGTACCGGTGCGCACCATCGCCGTGGCCGGCTGCGGCGACCACCTAGGCGACCCTTGGGATCTCTCGCTCCTCGTACGTCTCGATCACGTCGCCCTCCTTCAGGTCCTGGAAGTCCGAGAGGCCGATGCCGCACTCGTACCCAGACGCGACCTCTCGGACGTCGTCCTTGAACCGGCGCAGCGAGGTGATCGTTCCCTTCCAGATGATCACGCCCTCGCGCAGGAAGCGCACCCTCGAGCCGCGGGTGATCGTCCCCGCCCGCACGAAGCACCCCGCGACCTTGCCGACGCGCGGCACGCTGAACACCTCGCGGACCTCCGCCTCGCCGGAGACGACCTCCTCGAACTCCGGCGCGAGCAGCCCGAGCATGGCGGCCTGGACGTCCTCGATCAGCTTGTAGATGATCTCGTAGGCCCGGATCTCGACGTCCTGGTCCTCGGCGAGCTCACGCGCTCGTCGGTCCGGGCGGACGTTGAACCCGATGATCGTGGCGTTCGAGGCCTTGGCGAGCTGGACGTCGTTCTCGGTGATCCCGCCGACGCCGCGGTGGACGAACGCGAGCTTCACGTCGTCGCGCTCCAGCTTGCGGAGCGACTCCGTGCAGGCCTCGAGCGAGCCCTGCACGTCGGCCTTGAGCACGAGGTTGAGCGTCGCGGTCTCGCCGCGCTGCAGCTGCTCGAAGAGGTCCTCGAGGCGCGCGCCGCCCGACGCGACGATCGGCTGGTGGCCGGTGAGCCGGAGCCGCTGGGCGCGTGCGCCGGCCAGGGTGCGCGCCTGCGCGAGGTCCCGCGCCACGCGGAGCTCGTCGCCGGCCTGCGGCGCCTCGGAGAGCCCGAGCACCTGGACCGGCGTCGACGGGCCCGCCACCTTCACCGCGTCCCCGAGGTCGTCGACGAGCGCCTTCACCTTGCCCCACGCCGCCCCCGCGACGATGGGGTCCCCGACCTCGAGCTCCCCCTCCTGGACCATGACCGTGGCGACCGGGCCGCGTCCGACCTCGAGGTTCGCCTCGAGCACCGTGCCCGTCGCCCGGCCGGTCGGGCGCGCGGTGAGCTCCTCGAGCTCCGCGACGAGCGTGACCTGGTCGAGCAGGTCGTCGATCCCGGTCTCCTGCAGCGCGGAGATCTCGACGCAGATCGTGTCGCCGCCCCACTTCTCGGGGACCAGCCCCTGCTGGGAGAGCTGCTCGAGCACTCGGTCGGGGTTCGCGTCCGACCGGTCCATCTTGTTGATCGCGACGACGATCGGGACCTCGGCGGCCCTCGCGTGGTCCACGGCCTCGATCGTCTGCGGCATGACGCCGTCGTCGGCGGCCACGACGAGCACGACGATGTCGGTCACCCTCGCGCCACGTGCGCGCATCGCGGTGAACGCCTCGTGACCCGGCGTGTCGATGAACGCGATCGGGTGGCCGTGCCACGTGACGCGGTAGGCGCCGATGTGCTGGGTGATCCCGCCGGCCTCGCCGGCGATGACGTTCGACGAGCGGATCCGGTCGAGCAGCAGCGTCTTGCCGTGGTCGACGTGGCCCATGATCGTGACGACCGGAGGGCGGGGCGCCTGCTCGATCGAGTCGAGGTCCTCGTCCTCCTCGAAGTACCGCGCGAGGAGCTCGGCCTCCTGCTCCTCGCCGGGGTCGACGAGCCGGATGGTCGCGCCGAGCTCGGCCGCGAACAGCTCGATCATGTCGTCGCTCAGGGGCTGGGTCGCCGTCACGATCTCGCCCTGCAGGAAGAGGAACCGGACGACGTCGCCCGTCGTGCGGTTCAGCTTCGGCGCGAGGTCCTTCGCCGTGGACCCGCGCTCCACGATGATCTCGCCCTCGGGCACCGGGGCGTTCGAGGGCACGTACGTCGTGAGCTGGGTCGGCTCGAGCTCCTCGATGTTGCGGCGACGGCGCCCGGACCTCCGGCGCTGCGGCGGGCGTCCACGGACGCCGCCACGACCCACGCCGGGTGCGCCGGGTCGCCCGCCGGGGCCACCGGGTCCCGGTCGTCCGCCGAAGCTGGCCCCGGCGCGCGGCGGTCCACCGGTGCGCGGCGGCCCGGACCTCGGCCCGGCTCCCCGTGGCGCGACGGTGCGGCTGGTGGGCGACCCCGCCCGCTGCCCGGGGCGGGCGCCGGGCGGAGGCCCGCTCCGACGCGCCTGCCCTGGCGGCGGGGGGATGGGGCGCCCTGTCGGGCTCAGCGGCCGGCCGGGCGGCGGCGGGATCGGTCGTCCCGACGGGCTCATCGGGCGAGCTGACCGCGGGGGTGCGCCGGGGGGCGGGGGACCGGCGCCCTGCGGTGCTGGCGGCCTCGGGGGGGACGGCCGGGTCCCGGACGACGCCGCGGCCGCCGCCGCGGCGTCACGCTCGATCGAGGGTCCGGGCGGGCGGGGCGCAGGTGCGGGAGGGGGCGGATCGGCGGGGGCCGGCCTCGTCGAGACCGACGTCGTGCGCTGGGAGGAGATGACGCGCGTGGGCGCAGCCGGGCGCGGCTGGGGTGCAGGCTCGGGCTCGCTCGCGGGCGCGGCCGGGGCTGGCCGTGGCGCGGACGGGGCCTCGGCGGGCTCCGGGCTCGCCGGGCGCCGCATCCCCTCGGCGTCGGCCTTGCGGCGGACGCGGTCGGCCTGGGCGTCCTCGATCGACGACGAGTGGCTCTTCACCCCGATGCCGAGGGACAGCGCGAGGTCCAGCGCCTCCTTGTTCGTCAGCCCGAGCTCTCTCGCGAGCTCGTAGACGCGGATCTTCTTCGGCAATGGTCCCTGTTGCTCCTCTCGCGCACTCGCGCGACGTGCCTACTTTCGCACACCCGCCGCGCCGGGCGGCCTGCGACCCGCTAGGCCGTCGCCCCGTCTCCTACGACCGCGGGGTCCGATGTCGCGTGCTCGGCATGCGTCGACGCGGAGTCGTCGCGCTCAACGTCCCCCGACGGTCCCTCACCCTCGTTCGCCACGGCCGGCTCCGTCGACACGTCGGACGCGACCTCGGGGGCCTCGGCGGCGACCGTCTCGGCGTCGGCGGTCGCGGCCCCGTTGCCCTCCTCGGCGGGGTGCCAGACCATCTGGCCGTCCTCCTCCACCCACTCGCCGGGGGCGTACTCGATCTCCGCCTCCTCCTGGTCCTGGGACTCCGAGCGGATGTCGATCCGCCACCCGGTGAGGCGAGCCGCCAGCCGGGCGTTCTGGCCCTCCTTGCCGATGGCGAGCGAGAGCTGTGCGTCGTTCACGATGACGGTCGCGTTTCCCTCGTCGTCGAGCCGGACCTCGCGGACGCGCGCGGGCTGGAGCGCGGCCTGGATGAAGTCGACCGACTCCTCGGAGAACGGCACGACGTCGACCCGCTCCGACTTGAGCTCGTTGGTCACCATGCGCACGCGCGACCCCCTCGCGCCGACGCACGCGCCGACGGGGTCGACGTTGTGGTCGTTCGACCACACGGCGATCTTCGTGCGGTGCCCCGGCTCGCGCGCCAGGGCCTTGATCTCCACGATCCCCGAGGCGATCTCGGGGACCTCGAGCTCGAAGAGCCGCTTGACGAGTCCGGGGTGGGTCCGGCTCACGACGATCTGCGGCCCCTTCGTCGTCTTACGGACCTCGACGATGTACGCCTTCACCCGCGCGCCGTGCTCGTAGCGCTCGTAGGCGATCTGCTCGGCCTGCGGCAGCAGCGCCTCGACCTTGCCGAGGTCGAGGAGGGTGTACCGGCTGTCGGTCTGCTGCACGATCCCTGTCACGATGTCGCCCTCGCGACCCGCGTACTCGTCGTACATCTGCTTGCGCTGGATGTCGCGGATGATCTGCAGCAGGACCTGCTTGGCGGTCTGCGCGGCGATCCGCCCGAAGTCGTGCGGCGTCGCGTCCCACTCCCGGGTCACGTTCCCGTCGAGGTCGAGCTCGAGGCCCCAGACCTTGATCTCGCCCGACTCACGGTCGATCGTGACCTCGGCGTCCTCCGCCGAGTCCGGGAGCCGCTTGTACGCGGCCAGGAGGGCGTTCGCGAGCGCCTCGAGGAGCTCGTCCTCTGCGATGTTCGAGTCGCGCGCGATCTGGCCCAGCGCGTCGAGGAACTCGTAGTTCTGCACCGTCACGCCTCCCTCGTCGCGGCCGGGTTGCGGGTGCGCCGACGGGAGGCCGACGGCTTGGGAGCGGCCCCCCAGGTGAAGACCGTCCTGGCGCGCTCGACCTCGTCGTACCGCGCCGCACGGGTGCCGGTCTCGGTCGAGAGCTCCACGCCGTCGTCGGTCGCCGCCGTGAGGGTCCCGGTCACCCGCTCGGCGGCGTCGCCCGTGGGGACGATCCTGAGCGTCACGGTCTCGCCGACCGCCCCGCGGAACTGCGCGGGCGTGCGCAGCCGGCGCTCGAGCCCGGGGCTCGAGACCTCGAGGGTGTAGCGGCCCGGCATCGGGTCGTGCTCGTCCAGCCACTGAGAGAGGGCGGCGCTCGCCTCGGCGAGCGTGTCGAGGTCGACGCCCCCGTCTCTGGTGACGGTCACGCGCACGGCGCCGGGGCCCACCTCGAGGTCGTACAGCTCGAGGCCCATCGCGGCGAGCAGGGGCGCGCACTGTCCAGCGAGCTCGCTTGCTGCCACCGCGCCTCCCTCGATCGTCCTCCGGCCAAACAAAGAGCGCGGGCCGCGGCCCGCGCTCGACAGGTCCCAGCGTCCTTGCGGACTGTGGCGTCGAGTGTAGCAGGGGGGCTTCGCGCGACGGCCGGGGCTCAGGCAGCCGCGGCGGCGCGAGCGGCGAGCGCGGCCCCCGCCCCCTCGAGCGCGACGTCGTCGGTCGCGCCGCTGCGCCGGTCGCGCGCCTCGACGGCTCCGCGCTCGAGCCCCCGCGTCCCGACGGTGGCGCGGAGCGGGATCCCGACGAGGTCGGCGTCGGCGAACGTGACGCCGGCCGAGACCTCACGGTCGTCGTAGAGCACGGCGACGCCGAGCGCGAGGAGCGCCTCGTAGAGCGTCTCGGCCGCCGCGCGGACCGCGGGGGTGCGGTGCGCGCCGGGCGCGCAGAGGTGCACGTCGTACGGCGCCGAGGACGCGGGCCAGCACAGCCCGTGCTCGTCGCGGAACGTCTCGGCCAGGACGGCGATCAGCCGCGAGACCCCGAACCCGTAGCAGCCCATCCAGAACGGCCGCTCCGTGCCGTCCTCGGCGGTGAAGGTCATCCCGTCCATCGCGAAGGCGCCGGGCTTCGCCGTGTAGGTGAGCCCCAGCTGGAAGATGTGGGCCGCCTCCACCGAGCGGACGATCTCGAGTGGCGCACCGCACCTCGCGCACCGGTCGCCCGCGCGGGCGACGACGTAGTCCCCCACCCCCGACGCCGTGAACTCGCGGCCGTAGACGACGTCGCGAAGGTGCGCGTCCGCCTCGTTGGCGCCCACCACCCATGCGTGGGCGGCGACGGGGACCGCAGCGTCGACGACGAGCCGCGCGGCGAGCCCGACGGGGCCGAGGTACCCACGGACGAGCTCGGGGTGCGAGGCGAAGTCCTCGTCCTCGAAGAGCCGCCACCCCGCGGGGAGCTTCACCTCGCGGTCGCCCGGGACGAGGATCACGACGACGTCGCGGCGCTCGTCGTAGGCCGCGATCGCCTTGATCGTCCTCGACGCGTCGATCTCGGGGTCCGAGAGGATCCCGACGACCGCCTCGATCGTCGGGGCGTCCGGCGTGGCGACGCGCGTCGGCGTCGGCGCGTCGGGGTTCGGCCCGGATCCCTCGGGTGACCCGACCGCGGCGGCCTCCACGTTCGCCGCGTACCCGCACGCCGGGCAGCGCACGAAGTGGTCCTCACCGATCGCCGACTCCACCATGAACTCGTGGTTCACGTCGCCGCCGATCGCGCCGGAGAGCGCCTCCACCGGCGTCGCCGGCAGCGCGAACCGAGCGAAGATCCGCGCGTACGCCTCCTTGGCGACCTCGTAGGAGGCCTGCATCCCGACCTTGTCGGCGTCGAACGAGTACGCGTCGCACATCAGGAACTCGCGGCCGCGCAGCAGCCCGTACCGCGGGCGCGCCTCGTCGCGGAACTTCGTCTGGATCTGGTACACGGTGAGCGGCAGCTGGCGGTACGAGTCGACCTCGCCCGCGACCGTCGTGGTGACGACCTCCTCGTGGGTCACCCCGAGGACGAACCGGCCGCCGCGGGCGTCGAGGATCATCGCCGGGAGGATCGCGTCGTCGCCCACGATGCGCTTCGCGCGACCGGACCGCTCCCACAGCTCGATGGGGCTGAGCGCGGGCATCAGCAGCTCCTGCATCCCCGAGCGGTCGAGCTCCTGGCGGATGACCGCCGAGACCCGCTGGAGGACCCGGGTCCCGAGCGGGAGGAACGTGTAGACCCCTGCGGCCACGCGCCGCACGTACCCGGCGCGGACCAGGAGCGCGTGCCCTGCGGTGTCGGCGTCGGCGGGGTCGTCGCGGAGCGTGCGCAGCAGCAGCCGGCTCATCCGCATCGCGAGAACCTAACGCGTCACTCCGTGAGGCGGTCCCTGATGTGGGCGATCTTGACCGCGGCGTGGTTGACGTCGTCGCCCTTCGCCTCGAGGAGGGCCTCGCGGTCCGCGGCGGCCTCGGCCTCGGCCGTGTCGTCGGCGGCGGCGAGCCGTGCCTCGACACCCTCGGCGACGAGCCGCTCCGCCTCGGCGACGAGCGCCTCGACCATCTGGTCCTCGGGCACGACCCGGATGATCTTGCCCTTGATGAAGAGGTGCCCCTTGCGGAGCCCAGCGGCGATCCCGAGGTCGGCGTGGCGCGCCTCGCCGGGCCCGTTCACCACGCAGCCCATCACGGCGACCTGGATGGGCAGGCCGCGCCCCTCGAGCGCTGCCTGCGCCTCGGTCGCGACGGCGATGACGTCGACCTCGGCGCGCCCGCAGCTCGGGCACGCGATCAGGTCGAGGTCGCGCCGCTCGCGCAGCCCGAGCGCCTCGAGGAGCTGGCGCCCCGCGCGGGCCTCCTCCACCGGGTCGGCGGTCAGGGAGTACCGGATGGTGTCCCCGATCCCCTCGGCGAGCAGCGTCCCGATCCCGGCCGTCCCCTTCACCAGGCCGGCGGGCGGCGGGCCCGCCTCGGTGACGCCGAGGTGCAGCGGGTGGTCGAAGCTGTCGGCCGC
>Ga0306920_100005063_pt1 | contig 16962 bp, 19 predicted proteins | sample flu12Cox44000170_FD_204666 | JGI IMG/M metagenome (GOLD analysis project Ga0306920, IMG submission 204666) | Lab enrichment of tropical soil microbial communities from Luquillo Experimental Forest, Puerto Rico - flux4day.12C.oxic.44.000.170 (v2)... | ecosystem: Environmental > Terrestrial >... | reverse complement strand
TGCCATCGCCGTCGAGCGCGGCGTGAAAATGCCGAGCTTCTTCGGTTACATGCTGTGGTCGGCGGTAGTGCTGCTGCCGATCTTCGTCGCGCTCACTCTCGTCTTGCTCGCGCGAGGCGCCTAGCCGGGCGCCCCGCGCGCCTTTTGCGCGCAGCCTTGGATGCGGACTTCGATGCCGCCTTGGCTCGCGCGGCGGCCGGGAGCACCGCCACCGCCTCGATCTCGATCAGCGCCCCCTCGCGCGCCAGGCCCGAAATCGCGATGGTCGTGCTGGCCGGGCGGTCGTTCTCGGCCAGATAGCCGTCGCGCACCTCGCGGAAAGTCGGCAGATGCGCGCGGTCGACGAGGTAGTTGTTGAGCTTCACCACGTGCCGGAACTGCGCCCCCACCGCGGCGAGCGCGGTTTTGAGATTCTCGAACGTCTGCACCGCTTGCCGCCGAAAGTCGCCGACGACCTTGCCGTCGCGGTCGACCCCGAGCTGACCGGCGATGTAGACGATCCGCCCCGGCGCGGTGACCTCGACCACATGGCTGTAGCCGGGCGGCCGGCTCAGCGCTTGCGGATTGATGAAACGGGTCTGGCTCATGGTCTCCTCCTTTGCGCTCTCGATCATGCGGCCGCCGGCCCCAAGAATCTAAGCACGGAAGGCCGTCGCGTTGAAACAGGTGCGATCGGCCCTCATCTTGACAGCGCCCGGTGCTTCCCCAAGCCTGCCGGTCGCGTTGGAGGGACTTAGGTGACCGGGCAGTTCGTGCCGCACGTCTTCTTCGGCCTCGATGCGATGATGGTCTCGACCGTCATCCTTTGCATCACCTACGCCGCCATCATCTGGGACAAGCTCAACCGCGCGATCGTCGCGCTCATCGGGGCAGCGCTGATGGTCGGCAGCGGCGCGCTCGACCAGAACGAGGCGCTCAAGGGCATCGACTGGAACACCATCGGCTTGCTGACCGGCATGATGATCCTGGTGTCGGTCTCGCGCCGCTCCGGGATGTTCGAATATCTCGCCATATGGTCAGCGCAGAGGGCGAAGGCCAGTCCCGCCGGCATCCTGCTGCTGCTGCAGCTCACCACTGCCGTCGTTTCCGCGCTGCTCGACAACGTGACAACAGTGCTCTTGGTCGTGCCGGTGACGCTCGCCATCACCCGGGAGCTCGACGTTCCGCCCTATCCGTTTCTGTTCGCCGAGGTGTTCGCCTCCAATATCGGCGGCACCGCGACGCTGATCGGCGATCCGCCCAACATCATGATCGGCTCGCTCGCCGGGCTCGACTTCAACGCCTTCATCATCCACCTCACGCCGGTGATCATCGTGGTGATGGCGGTGCAAGCGCTGATGATCCATCTCGTCTGGGGCAAAGCGCTCAAATCGACCCCAGCGCGGCGGGCCCTAGTGATGGGAATGAGCGCGAAAGAGACCATCCTCGACTGGACGCTGCTCAAGCAGTCGCTGGTGGTGCTCACCGCCGTGATCGTCGCCTTCGTGCTCGCGCGGGCGCTTCATCTCGAGCCCGCGACCATCGCGATGACGGGCGCGGCCGTGCTGATGTTTCTCGACAATTGGCAACATCACACCGAGAAGCAGTCGCAGAACGTACACAAGACCTTCAGCGACGTCGAATGGATCACGATCTTCTTCTTCATCGGCCTGTTCATCGTGGTGCACGGGGTCGAGATCGGCGGCCTGCTCCGTCTTCTCGCCAACGCGTTGGTGGCGGCGACGGGCGGCAACATGGCGACCGCCGGCTACGCGATCCTGTGGGCGTCCGCCTTCCTCTCCGCGATCGTCGACAACATCCCGTTCGTCGCGACCGTGATCCCGCTGATCAAGAGCATGGCGCCCGCCTATGGCGGTGCGGACAAGATCGAGCCGCTGTGGTGGTCCCTCTCGCTCGGCGCCTGCCTCGGCGGCAACGGCACGCTCATCGGAGCGTCGGCAAATCTCACGGTCGCCGGGATTGCCGAGCGCAACGGCATCCCCTTTCGCTTCATGACGTATCTCTTCTACGGCATGCCGATGATGGTGGTCTCGGTCGCCATCTCCCACGTCTATCTGTGGTGGCGCTATTTCTGAGCCGACCATTCCGCCGCATCGCGGCTTGACCTTGGGCGCGCTGAATTTAGCGTAACTCTTGCGGCCGCTTAGGCCCGAGGCCGCGAGGGCTCGCCGTGACGGCAGCGGTTATTTCTTTACGACCACGATCAGCGGTTTGTCCTTTGCCGCCCGACTGTGGACGACCAGCGCCTTGCCGTTCGCGCTCGCGCTCTCGTTGCGGGCGAGGTGGACGAGTTCGGCGGGAATAATGCCTGCTTCTCCGGCCTTGAGCAGCGTGCTTCCCTTGCCTTCGATTTCCACGGTCAAATTGCCTTCGATCACGTGCAGCAGTTCCTGGGCGCCGGGATGCATGTGCCAGGGCGCGGCGGCGCCGGGCGGGAATTCGACGATGCTGACGACGGTCTCCTGCACCACCTCGCCTTGGCCCTCCAGGTCCTTGCGCAGAATTTGCGTCAGCTTCGGCCCCGCTTGCGCTTGCGCCAGCACAATAGTCGCGACGGACGGAGCCGCCACTGCGAGGCCGGATAGCGCAAGAAATTCGCGGCGGATGATTTGCATCGTTCCCTCCCGTGAATGCGATGGTGAATGTTCGCAGCGACGTCGTGCCAGCGCTGCGAGGATAGAACCCCGGGGAGGGTCGGAAATTCCGCAGACCGCATTCAGTCGGAGAGCGCGGCCGTGACCTCCTCGGCGAGCGACAGCGCGCAAGTGAGGCCCGGCGACTCGATGCCGAACAGGTGCACGATGCGCGCAAGCCCGTGCTGGGCCGGCCCCTCGATCATGAAATCGGCCGCCGGCTCCCCGGGACCCGTCAGCTTCGGCCTGATGCCGCAATAGTCGGGCGTGAGCGAGCCGTCCGGCAGCCCCGGCCAATAGTCGCGGATGCGCTGGTAGAACGCGAGCGCGCGGCGGGGATCGACGTCGTAGTCCTCGCGCTCGATCCATTCCACGTCCGGCCCGAAGCGCATGCGCCCGGCGAGGTCGAGCGTCACGTGCACGCCGAGCCCGCCCGGCACCGGCACCGGATAGATCAGCCGCGAGAACACCGGGCGGCCGGTGAAGCCAAAGTAATTGCCCTTGGCGAGCACAAGCCGCGGCACCCGTTCGGATGGATAGCCCTCGGTTGCCCGCGCCAGGCGCTGGGCCCCGAGCCCGGCGCAATTGACCACGGCATCGAAGCTGAGCCATTGCGGCTCGCTGCCCGCGAGCGCGGCGTCCCAGCCACTCGCTCGCGGCTTGAGGCGCTCGATCGGGCTCGCGAACGCAACCATGCCGCCGCGATCTTCGAGATCGCCGCGCAGCGCCAGCATGAAGCGGTGGCTGTCGATGATGCCGGTTTCCGGCGAGTGCATCGCGGCGACGCAGGCGAGCGCCGGCTCGAGGCGCTTGGCGGCCGCGGCGTCGATAATCTCGACGCCTTCGACGCCGTTCGCCTGCGCCTGCTTATGGACCGCCGCGAGCCGTCCGATTTCGTCGGCGTTGGTCGCGACGACGAGCTTGCCGCATTTGCGGTGCGGCACGCCGTGCGAGGCGCAGAACTCGTAGAGCATGCGCCGCCCGCGCGGGCAGTGGTAGGCGCGCCGCGATCCGGTCGGATAATAAAGTCCCGCGTGGATGACCTCGCTGTTGCGCGAGGAAATGCCGCTGCCCATGACGGAGGCGGCTTCCGCAACCACCACGTCATGCCCGGCGATCGCCGCCGCGCGCGCGACCGCCAGCCCGACCACGCCCGCTCCGACCACCAGCACCTGCATCGCCCTGCCCCGCTCACATCTCGACCGGGAGCCCGGCGTAGTTCTCGGCCAGCGAGCGCATCGCCGCTTCGGAGCTCGTCACGTAGTCGAGCTCGGCGCGCTGGCGCTTGCGATCGAAGGCGTTGTGGGTGGGGTCGAGATGAAACAGCTGCGTCATCCACCAGGAGAAGCGCTGCGCCTTCCAGACCCGCCGCAGACAGGTCGCCGAATAGCGCTCGAGCAGATCGCTGCGGCCGCTCTTATAAAATTGTGAGATCGCGCGCGCGAGCACCCTGACGTCCGCGAGCGCGAGATTCATGCCCTTCGCGCCGGTCGGCGGCTGGATGTGGGCGGAATCGCCGGCGAGAAAAAGCCGGCCGTATTGCATGGGCTCGGCCACGAAGCTGCGCATGGGGGTGATACCCTTCTGCAGCATCGCGCCCTCGGAGAGTTTGCGCGTACCGCCGATGCGGGCACGCAGTTCCTGCCAGATGCGCGCGTCCGGCCAGTTCTCGATGTCGTCGTCGGGGGCGCATTGCAGGTAGAGCCGCGCCAAGGTCGGGGAGCGCATGGTGTAAAGCGCAAAGCCGCGCTCGTGATAGGCATAGATCAGCTCGTCTTCGGGCGGAGGAGATTCCGACAGAATCCCGACCCAGCCGAATGGATACTCGCGATCATAGACCGTGAGCACGGTGGCCGGAATGCTCGGCCGGCAAATGCCGTGAAATCCGTCGCAACCGCCGATGAAATCGCAGGCGAGCTCCGCCTCCTTGCCGTCGTGCCGGAAGCGAATCTTCGGTGCGTGGCCGGCAAAATCGTGCACGCTCACGTCGCTCGCCTCGAACAAAATTTGGCCGCCGTCGGCGAGCCGCCGCTCGATCAAGTCCTTCACCACCTCCTGCTGGCCGTAGATGGTCACGCCCTTGCCGACGAGCTCGCGGAAATTGATGTAGTGCAAGGCGCCGCCGAAGGCAAAATGCACCCCGTTGTGGAACATGCCCTCGCGCTGCATGCGCGCGCCGACGCCGGTTTCGACCAGGAGGTCGCTCGCCCATTGCTCGATCAAGCCGGCGCGGATGCGGCTCTCGATATAGTCGCGGCTGCGGTTTTCCAGGATGACGCTCTCCACGCCCTCGAGGTGGAGGAGATGCGACAGCATCAGCCCGGCGGGCCCGGCGCCGACGATACCGACCTGCGTGCGCATCTCGTTCTCCCCGTTGTCCCCGCCGTCATGCTCATTGGTATAGCAAGGTCGCAAGCGAGAAGAGACAGACCCGGGATTGCCTTGCCCATTTCGGCGGTTTTAACCCAGCGCCGCGGCGAGATCGGCGATGAGGTCGTCGGCATCCTCGATGCCGACCGAGAGCCGCACCAAGGTATCGCCGATGCCCAGGCTTGCGCGCACCTCCGCCGGCACCGATCCGTGGGTCATCAACGCGGGGTGCTCGATCAGGCTTTCGACGCCGCCGAGGCTTTCGGCCAATGCGAACAGCCGGCAGCGTTCGAGAAAGCGGCGGGCGTCGTCGAGCGTGCCCTCGAGCTCGGCCGAGATCATGCCGCCGAAGGCGCGCATCTGCTTTTTGGCGAGCGCGTGCTGGGGATGGCTCGCGAGCCCCGGATAGAACACGCGCCGCACCTTGGGGTGGCGTTCGAGCCACGCCGCGATCTTGAGCGCCGAGGCGCAATGCCGCTCCATGCGCAGCGCCAGCGTCTTGAGGCCGCGCAACGCGAGGAAGGAGTCGAACGGACCTTGGATCGCGCCGACGGCGTTCTGCAGGAACTTCATCTTGTCGCGCAGCTCGGCGTCCTCGCCGGCGATCGTCACGCCGCCGACCATGTCGGAATGCCCGTTGAGATATTTCGTGGTCGAATGCACGACGAGATCGAAGCCCAGTTCGAGCGGGCGCTGGACATAGGGACTGGCGAAGGTGTTGTCGACCACGGCCCAGATGCCGCGCCGTTTCGCGATCGCCGCCACGCGCTCGAGATCGACGAGCTTGAGCAGCGGATTGGTGGGGCTCTCGATCCAGATGAGGCGGGTGTTCGCCCTGATCGCCGCTTCGATCGCGCCGGCGTCGGTGAGATCGTGATAGCTCACCTCGAGCCCCATGGAGCGCTTGCGCACGCGTTCGAACAGCCGCCGCGAGCCGCCGTAGAGGTCGTCGACCGCCACGATATGCGATCCGTGGTCGAGACATTCCAGCGTGGTCGAGATCGCGGCAATGCCCGAGGCAAAGGCGAAAGCCGCGCTGCCGCCTTCGAGATCGGCGATGCAGCGCTCGAACGCCATGCGCGTCGGGTTCTTGGTGCGCGCGTAGTCGTAGCCCTTGTGCACGCCGGGGCTCTGCTGGACGTAAGTGGAGGTGGTGTAGATCGGCATCATGACGGCGCCGGTCGTCGGATCGGGCTCCTGCCCGGCGTGGATGCAGCGCGTGGAGAAATCGAGTTGGTTTTTTGTGGTCATCATGTGCCTCTATTGCCCGTCGTGCCCGCGCGGTCCGGATACGTCTTGAGGCCGCAATCGCAGCAAGACGCGGATGGCCGCAACACGTCCGGCCATGACGAAGGAGACAATAGCGCGGTTACAGTGCAATCCGAAAATAGTTGATGAGGTCGAGACGGGTCGCCAAGCCGAGAAACTGATCGCCGTCCATGACGATGGCGACGTAGTCCTTGCGGAACAACGGCAGGAGATCGGCGATCGGCGCGTCGGCGGAAATCGTCTCCAGTCGCGTCGCCATCACCTCTTTGACCGGCCGCGCAAAGGCCCGGTTCGGATCCTCGCGTTCCGCGAGCAGCGCGGCCAGCACGTCGCTCTCGTCGACGAGCCCGATCACGTGCCCGCTCGCATCGACGACCGGCAACTGCGAGACGTCGGTCGAGCGCATGCGCGCGAACACCGTGCGCAGATTGTCCTCGGGCTTCACCACGACGGCGGTGCCCTCGCTGTAGCGGCTGACGACGACGTCGCGCACGGTGCCGTGCCGATCGGGATGGCTCCAGCCTTCCTGCGCCAGAAAGATGGGGTTGAACACCTTGGAGAGATACTTGGCGCCGGAGTCGCAAACGAGGCTCACGACGCGCTTGGGCGCCGCTTGGGCGCGGCAATAGCGCAGCGCCGCCGCCAGCAGCGTGCCCGAGGACGATCCGGCGAGCACGCCCTCCGCGCGCAGGAGTTCACGCGCGCTGGCAAAGCTCTCCGCGTCGGGAATCGCGAAGGCTCGCGACACGAGGGAGAGATCGGCGTTGGGCGGCACGAAATCTTCGCCGATGCCTTCGACCGCCCAGCTTCCCGCTTGCACCATGCGGCCGGTCTCGACGTAGGGCGCAAGCACCGAACCCTCAGGATCGGCAAGGATCATCGTGGTCTTGGGCGAGGCGCGGCGCATGAACCGGCCGATGCCGGTGAGCGTGCCGCCCGAGCCGACGCCCACCACGATGGCGTCGACGTCGCCCTCCATCTGGCGCAGGATTTCCGGACCGGTCGCCGTCTCGTGCGCCTGCGGATTGGCGGGGTTGGCGAACTGGTTGACGAAGAACGCGCCCGGCGTGCGCCGCGTGATCGCTGCGGCGAGGTCCTGATAATAGTCGGGATGCCCCTTGCCCACGTCCGAGCGCGTGATGACGACCTCGGCGCCCATGGCCTTGGCGTGCAGCACCTTCTCCCGCGCCATCTTGTCGGGAACGACGAGCAGCGTGCGGTAGCCCTTGCGGCCGCCGACCAGCGCGAGTCCGAGCCCGGTATTGCCGGCGGTGGCCTCGACGATGGTGCCGCCGGCTTTCAGGCGCCCGTCGGCTTCCGCCGCCTCGATCATGGTGCGGGCCGGCCGGTCCTTGAGCGAGCCAGAGGGGTTTGCGCTCTCGAGTTTGAGAAACAACCGGCAGGGGCCGCGATCGATGCGCGTGACCTCGATGAGAGGCGTGTCGCCGATGAGATCGAGCACCGATGCCATGGCGGTCTATAGCATTGCGCGGGCGAAGACGGGACGGCCGTCAGCCCATCATCCATTCGACCAGCGCTCGGTTCACCGCGTCCGGGCGCTCCATGGTGGTAAGGTGCCCGCAATCGGCGATGACGACGAGCCGCGACCCGGCGACGCCGGCCGCGATCTCTTGCGCGAGCGCCGGCGGGGTGAGCTCATCGCCATCGCCGACGAGTACCAGCGTCGGACATTTGATCGCGCCCAACGACGGCCGCGCATCCGGCCGCGTCATGATCGCTTGCTGCTGGCGCAAGAACGCCTGCGCTCCGGTCTCCTCGGCCATGACGCGCACACGCTCACGCAGCGCGTCGTCACCTTGCCGGTTGCGATGGACGAACACCGGAAACTGCAGCGGCGGCACCTCGGCGAATCTGCCGGCCTTGGCGAGCGCGATCTGGGGCCGGCGCCGCGCGGTCTGCTCCGGCGTTTCGGGCCGCGCCGAGGTGTCGAGGAGCGCGAGCTTTTGGACGCGCTCGGGCGCGTGCCGCATGATGGTCAAGGCGATGAAGCCGCCCATCGAGAGCCCGGTTAGCGCAAAGCGCGGCGGCGCGGCGGCGAGGATGCGCGTCGCGAGCGCGTCCATGCTGTCATCGCGGGTGTGGTCGGCCACCTGCACCGGCCCGAATCGCCACAGCGCGGGGATCTGCTCCGCATAGAGCCGCGCGGAACAGTTCAACCCCGGAATGAGGACCACGGGCAGCGTTTCAACCATCACACGCCTCGCTCCAAACCCGAAAAAATTAAGCCACAATTCGACTTATTGCACTGCAGCAGGATTGACTTTGCGCCGCGGATGACTATGTTCCGCGCAAACGGTTCGACCGTAACACTCGACCGTCCGTCTCCGCGCAATTTAGTCGTAGTTCCGTCACCCGGCGCGGCTAGGCTCCGGGCGGTCCCGACTCGAGGTTGTATGTCCTTTTCACAGCTCGGCTTGTCCGAAAAAGTTCTCGCCGCAGTACAAGCGGCCGGCTACACCACCCCCACGCCCATCCAACAGCAAGCCATACCGCACGTGCTCGCACGCCGCGACGTGCTCGGCATTGCGCAGACCGGCACCGGCAAGACCGCCGCCTTCACGCTGCCGATGCTCACCAGGCTCGAGCACGGCCGCGCGCGCGCCAGAATGCCGCGCACGCTCATCCTCGAGCCGACGCGCGAACTCGCCGCGCAGGTTCAGGAAAGCTTCGAAAAGTACGGCGCCGGGCAAAAGCTCAACGTCGCACTGGTGATCGGCGGTGTCTCGTTCGACGACCAGGATTCCAAGCTCACCCGCGGCGTCGACGTCCTCATTGCGACGCCGGGCCGGCTGCTCGACCATTTCGAGCGCGGACGGCTCTTGCTTACCGGCGTCGAGCTGTTGGTGATCGACGAGGCCGACCGCATGCTCGACATGGGATTCATCCCGGACATCGAGCGCATCTGCAAGCTCGTTCCATTCACGCGCCAGACGCTGTTCTTCACCGCCACAATGCCGCCGGAGATCCGGCGCATCACCGAGCAATTCCTGCACAATCCGGTGAAGGTCGAGGTCTCGCGTCCGGCCACCACCGTCGCCACCACCACCCAATTGCTGGTCAAGACCGGCCGCGAGCCGCACGACAAGCGCGACACGCTGCGCCGCGTCATCCGCTCGGCCGAGGGCTTGACCAATGCGATCATCTTCTGCAACCGCAAGCGCGAGGTCGCGGCGCTGCACCGTTCGCTCGTCCGCCACGGCTTTTCCGCGATCGCGCTGCACGGCGACATGGACCAGCCGGCACGCATGGCCGCGCTCGATCAATTCCGCAAGAACGAAGTCACGCTGCTGGTCGCCTCCGACGTGGCCGCGCGCGGCCTCGACATTCCCGCGGTCAGCCACATCTTCAACTTCGACGTCCCGCATCACCCCGACGACTACGTGCATCGCATCGGCCGCACCGGGCGCGCCGGAAGGAGTGGCACCGCCATCACCATCGTCGCGCCCGCCGACGGCAGAAGCGTCGCGGCGATCGAGAAGCTGATCGGACAGACCATCCCCTGGATGGGCAAAGAGCCGCACGCGTCCGCGCCGGAGAGTCCGCAAAAAGAGCACACCGAAACGGGCGAGCACCGCAAGGGCGACCGGCGTAAGGACGCGTCCCCCAAAGGCGCGCACCATAAGCGTGACCACCGCAACGGCGGCCAGCGCGAGCACCGGCCCGAGCGCCCCGCGCGGCAGGGGGGCGCCCCCGCACCGGTGACCCGCCTCGAGGAGGCGCGCCCGCGCCGCACGGGCAAGCCGGCTCACCCCGACGAGGGCGCGGGCGGACATTTGCCGGCGTTTCTGTTGCGCCCGGTGCGCGCCAAGGCCTGATGCCCCGAGGCAGACGCCCCCCTTTCGTCACCGTGGCCTGAGCGCAGGCATCACGTCGCGCGTGAGCTTCGTCTCCTGCGGGTCTTCGCCCGCATCTTTCCCACCTCGCCGCGGGCAGCCGCCGCGAGCGCGGCGCGCGCCCAGATCGCGAGCTCGTCCGGGTCGTCGTAGAGGCGGTCCGGCATGCGCCGGTAGGACATCACCCCGCGCCGCCCCGTCCTGGTCGCATAGGTGAAGGGCGCGAGCTGCTCGCGCTCGAAGGCGGGAGCGTTGTGCGCATCGGCTTTGAGATAGATAACGCCGCCGGACACCAGCGCGAACATCCTGCCCTCGGCGTAGATGCCGGCGCCACCGAACATGCGGCGCACCTCGACCGGTCCGAACACGCAGAACAATTCGCGGATGTCGTCGGGAGCCACCGGCCGGCTCGCGGCTGCGGCTTAGTGCGCTTGCGCCGCGGGCTTGAGCTTGACCGATTCGCCGCAGCCGCAGGCCGAGGTCTGGTTCGGATTGTTGAACACGAATTGCGCGGAGAGCTTGTCGGTCTTGTAGTCCATCTCGGTGCCGATCAAGAACAGCACGGCCTTGGGATCGATCAGGACACGCACGCCCTTGTCCTCGACCACCTCGTCGGCGGCCTCGATCCGCTCGGCGTATTCCATGGTGTAGGTCATGCCGGCGCAGCCGCCGTTCTTGACGCCGACGCGCACGCCGACGATCGGCGCTACCGCGTTCGCCATCACGTATTTGATGCGCTCGGCGGCGGCGTCGGTGAGACGGATCGCCTGGGGTCTCGCTCGGGGTGTGGCCATTTCGCCTCTCTCCTGGCGCCGGGTGCAAGGCCCGGCGGCGGACTCGTGGCTCTAAAATAACAACGAATTTGCCCTTGTGAAGGCCAAGTCGCCGCGACTTCGCGGCTCATTGGATCGATTCCAGGAGCGCTGACTGACCGCCGCCAATGCGATATCTTATCACGCGAGTAGGCACGCGCGTGGAGGCGCTGCCGTGCCAACTTTGGAAGTGGTTTGGGTTCAAAAGCGATTTGGAGGTGAAGCGGGCATCTCGCGAATGAGCCACAAAGGAGGGCGATCATGCGCGCGATCGGTCTTGTTTCAGTGGGTCTGATGATGATCACGCTGCCGGTAACGGATGCCGCCGCGGCCAGCAATGCCTGGTGCGCGGTCTATAGCAGGCGCGGCGGCACCAGCGAGAACTGCGGTTATGCGACGCTCAATCAGTGCCGGGCCCAGGTGCTGGGGCTCGGGGGCTGGTGCCGGCCGAATCCGTTTCCCGGGACGGCGTTTGGGACGAGCCGCACCTGGTCGCAGGGCCCACCGCCCCAAAGGCGCGGCGGGTACTAGACGTCGGGCCGCACGACAACAATTGATGCTTGCAGATCGCAGCGGGACTTCGGCGGTTACTTCCCCTTCACGTTGAGCGTGATGGGAACGTTGTCGATTCGCTTGCGCGACTTGACCATGTCCTTCGTGGTCTCGGCATACTTCTTGAAGTGCGGCGTCTCCAAATGCGCCTTGAACGCGTCGGCATTCTCGTAGATTTCGAATAGCCGCACCCGCGTGGGATTGTCCTTTTCGAAGACCGCGCTGAAGCTTCGGCATCCAGGCTCCACGCGCACCGCGGTCTCTCCATTCTCTTTGATCGCGGCTTTGAACGGTTCCAGTTGGGCGGGATCGATCTCGAGCTCGACCACGAGGACAAATTGTCCAGGTATCGCATCCGCGGATGCACGCTCGCTGAACAAAGGTAGCGACAACGACGCGGCAAGAATGAGAGCGGCCGCCGTTCGACTGAACATGATTTCCTCCCGTGGGCTTATGGAGCGCAAGCGCTGCGCGGATGCAGTCGGGACAAGTTACTTCTTTTCTAGCTCGCCGCCCACGGGTTGGGAGGCGCGTCCTAATAAATCGCCCACAGGCCCGGCGTCGCCAGCTCCAGTAGATGCCCATCGGGATCGCGGAAATAGATGCTGTGACCGCCGCGCGACCAATCGGTGCGGCCTTCGATGGCGATGCCTTGCTCGCGTAGTCTCTGCTCCCATTGCGGCAACGCATCGGCAGCAACGGCAAAGGCCATGTGCAGCGGTCCGTGGCCGTCGTGCGGGGGTATGGTGCCGCCCGGCATGCGCACGGTTTCGAGCGTGGCGCCCCGGCGAAACAGCAGCAACACGCTCTGCCCGCCGACGTCATAGGCGCGAAAGCGCGCGTCGCTGGTCAACGCGGTGAGCCCGAACACCTGTTCGTAGAAGTTCGCCGCACGGTCGAGATCATCGACGTAGAGACAGGTCTCGATCACGCGCTCGAGCTTCACGCCTCACCACATATTGAGCATGGTGCGCGCTTCGTCCGACATCCGGCTGGGATCCCAGGGCGGATCCCACACGATGTCGACCTTGACCTCGCCCACGCCGGGGACGCTGGCGACCGCGTTCTCCACCATGGTCGGCAGTTCCTGCGCCGAGGGACAATTGGGCGTGGTGAGCGTCATCTCGATCGCCACCGCCCGATCGTCGGCGACGTCGATCTTGTAGATCAGCCCGAGCTCGTAGATATCGGAGGGAATTTCCGGATCGTAGACGGTCTTGAGCGCGGCGATGATGTCGTCGGTAAGCCGCGCCAACTCGCCCTCCGGCAGCGCCGAGGGCGTGGTGGCTTCGGCGCCGGGCGCGGGCGGAGCGTCGGCCGATGGGCCTGCCGTCGCGGGGAACTTGTTCGGTTCGTCGGTCATGCGAAGAAACCCTGCGCCTTGATCAAGGCTTGCGCAAGCACGTCCACCTCGGCGCGCGTATTGTAAAGGCCGAACGAGGCCCGGCAGGTGGCGCTCACGCCGAAACGGGCGAGCAGCGGCATCACGCAATGGGTCCCGGCGCGCACCGCGACGCCCGCGCGGTCGATGATGGTCGCGACATCGTGGGGATGGGCGCCCTTGAGCTCGAAGGAGACGATGGGACCCTTGTCCTTGGTGATGCCGAAGATGCGCAGCGAGTTGATCTCGCGCAGGCGTTCGTGGGCGTAGCTGACGAGGGCGGCCTCGTGCGTGCGGATGCGCGCCCTGCCCACCGAGTTGACGTAATCGATGGCGGCGCCAAGCCCGATCGCCTGCACGATCGGCGGCGTGCCGGCCTCGAATTTGTGCGGCAGCTCGCCGTAGGTGATGCGGTCTTCGAACACCTCGCGGATCATCTCGCCGCCGCCGTTGAACGGCGGCATGGCCTGGAGATGCTCGTGCTTGCCGTAGAGCACGCCGATGCCGGTCGGCCCGTAGAGCTTATGGCCGGTGACGGCGTAGAAGTCGCAGCCGATGTCCTGCACGTCGACGTCGAGGTGAACGGCGGCCTGCGCGCCATCGAGCAGAACCGGGATGCCGCGGGCGTGGGCGCGCCGCACCACCTCCTTCACCGGCACCAGTGTGCCGAGCATGTTCGACATGTGGGTGAGCGCGACCATCTTGGTGCGCGGCGAGAGCAGCTTTTCGAATTCGTCGATGAGAAAATTGCCCTCGTCGTCGACCGGCGCCCATTTGATCACCGCGCCCTGGCGCTCGCGCAAAAAGTGCCACGGCACCACGTTGGAATGGTGCTCCATGATCGAGAGCACGATCTCGTCGCCGGCCTTGATGCGTTCGCGGCCGAAGGTGTAGGCGACGAGATTGATGGCCTCGGTGGCGTTGCGGGTGAAGATGATCTCTTCCTTGCGGGCCGCGTTGAGGAAGGCGCGCACCTTCTCGCGCGCGTCCTCGTAGGCCTCGGTCGCGGCGTTGGCGAGGAAATGCAATCCCCGATGCACGTTGGCGTATTCGGCGGTGTAGGCGTGATTGAGCCGATCGAGCACCGCCTTCGGCTTCTGCGCCGAGGCGGCGTTGTCGAGATAGACGAGCGGCTTGCCATAGACCTGCATGCCGAGGATGGGAAAATCCTCGCGGATACGGGCGACGTCATAGGCGCCGTTGGTGACCGCCGGATGCATCGTCATCCTCGCGCCTCGAGCCAGGCCACGACGTGATCCATCAGCGCGTCGCGCAGCCCGGCGTGCTCGATCCCTTCCACCGCCTCGCCGACGAAGGCCTGGATCAGAAGCGCTTGCGCCTCCTTCGCCGGGATGCCGCGCGCCTTGAGGTAGAACAACAGATCCTCGTCGAGCGCGCCCGAGGTCGCGCCGTGGCCGCACTGCACGTCGTCGGCGAAAATCTCGAGCTCGGGTTTGTTGTCGGCCTCGGCCGTTTCCGACAGCAGCAACGCGTGGGTCGCCATCTTGGCATCGGTCTTCTGCGCGTGCCGCTGCACGATGATCTTGCCCTGGAAGACGCTGCGGCCCTCCTCGTCGAGCACCGATTTGAACACTTCGCGGCTGGTGCAGTCCGCAGTGGCGTGGTCGGCGACCAGCGTGGTGTCGGCGTGCTGGCGGCCCTTGAGCAGGCACGCGCCGCGGATGCCGGCAATCGTGCCTTCGCCGTCGAACCGCACGAAAGCCTGGTTGCGCACGACCGCGCCGCCGGTCGTGAACAAGAACTCGTTGAAGCGGGCATGCGCGCCGATCGCCGCCATCAGGGTGGAGACATGCAGCGCGCCGGCGCCGTCGCCGGTGATCTTGATGTGATCGACGTGCGCCTCGTCGCCGACCTTGAGCTCGAGCACCGTGTTCACTTGGGTATCGCTCGCGGTCGAGCCCGCGTGGCTTTCGACCAGCATCGCGCGGGCGCCCTTCTCGATGACAACGAGCGAACGGGCGAACACCGAGGAGGGCTCGCCGCCGGCATTCACGAAGACGAGATGGAGCGGCTGCGCCAGCGCCGCGCCTTGCGCGACGTGGATCACCGCGCCGTCGCCCATGAACGCCGTGTTAAGCGCGACCGCGACGTCGTCCGTGGGCACGATCTGGCCCAGATGGGCGATGAGATCGCCATCGCCGGCCGCCAGCGCCTGCGCCATGGAGCGGATGGTGAGGCCGGCCTCGAGGCCCGCGAGATCGGAGAGTTCCGGCACCAAAGCGCCGTCGACGAACACGATGCGGCGCGCCTCGATCCCGGGGAGCGTCGCGAGAACGCCTTTGGCGCGCGCCTTCGCGGCCGTGTCGGGCACGCCGGCGAGCGGCTTGGCCTCGCCCATGAGCGCGCGCAAGTCGGTATATTTCCACTCTTCGACGCGGCGGTGCGGTAAGCCCTCGGCCTCGAACCGGCGGAAGGCGTCCTCGCGCAATGCGCCGACGGCGCCCGCCCCTGGAAGCGCGCGCTTGACCGCGGCAAAACTCTGCGCCAGCGCGGTCTCAGCCGCGGTCTTGATCGGATGGACCTCGGCGTTCATCGCAGTCTCACGCCATCTCTTCCTGATATTGGGCGTAGCCGGTGGCTTCGAGATCGAGCGCCAGCTGCTTGTCGCCAGTCTTCACGATGCGGCCGCGCGAGAGCACGTGCACCACGTCGGGCACGATGTAGTTGAGCAGGCGCTGGTAGTGCGTGATCACCACGAACGCGCGCTCGGGGGAGCGCAGCCCATTGACGCCGTCCGCGACGACCTTGAGCGCGTCGATGTCGAGGCCGGAATCGGTCTCGTCGAGCACGCACAGCCGCGGCTGCAATAGCGCCATCTGCAGGATTTCGTTGCGCTTCTTTTCGCCGCCGGAGAAGCCGACATTGACCCCGCGGCGCAGCATCTCCTGCTCGATGCCGAGCTTGCCCGCCACCTCGCGCACGCGCTTGAGGAATTCGGGCGTCGAGAGCTCGTTCTCACCCCGCTTCTTGCGTTGCGCGTTGAGCGCGGTGCGCAGAAAGGTCATGGTGGCGACGCCGGGAATTTCGAACGGATACTGGAAGGCGAGGAAAAGGCCCTTGGCGGCGCGCTCCTCGGGCGGAAGGGCGAGAATGTCCGCGCCGTCGAGCAGCACCTCCCCTTGCGTCACCACGTAGTCGTCCTTGCCGGCGAGCACGTGCGCGAGCGTCGACTTGCCCGAGCCGTTCGGCCCCATCAGCGCGTGCACGCTGCCGCGGCTGACCGAAAGCTCGAGCCCGTTGAGGATTTTCTTGCCGTCGACCTCGACGTGCAGATTCTTCACTTCCAACAGATGCATTCGATCCTACCTTGATCCTCGTCCTGAGGAGCCGCCGAAGGCGGCATCTCGAAGGACGAGGGCACCGGGTGTTCATATTCCGCCCCCACCCTTCGAGACGGCCGCTTCGCGGCCTCCTCATGATGAGGGCTTGCGTCACTTCATCCGTCTTCGCCGTCGTAATAGTCGGCCGGCGCCATGCGGCCGAGGCCGACATAGGTTGCGGTCTTGAAGTCGGCGTTCTTCACGCCCGCTGCGACGGCGATCTTCTTGGAATCGGGATAGTCGACGATATCGACCCCGCTCATGGTCGAAATGCCGAGATAGCGCAGGTCGTCGGAACCGGTATTGATGAGCTGATGCGCTTGGGTGCCGGCTGGCGCAGCGACAATGTCGCCGCCGCGAACCGGGACGGTCGTGTCGCCAAAGCGATATTCACCCTTGCCGGACACGACGAAGAACAACTCGTCCGCCACGTGATGGCGGTGAAAGGGGAATGCCTTCTTGCCGGGCGGCACGACGTGCACCGCGCAGCCCAGGCCATTGAGCCCGATCAGCGGGCCGGCACGGCCCCATTTGACCGCGAACTGCTTGCCGTTGCCGCGGTCGATCAGCGGCACGTCGTCGATATTGATCACGGCTTTTTCGGTCATCCCACGCTGCCTTCGAGGCTGATCGAGATCAGCTTCTGCGCCTCGACCGCGAATTCCATGGGCAGCTGCTGGAGCACGTCCTTGACGAAGCCGTTGACCACCAGCGCCACCGCGTCCTCCGCCGACAAGCCGCGCTGGCGGC
>Ga0306920_100005062_pt1 | contig 16964 bp, 16 predicted proteins | sample flu12Cox44000170_FD_204666 | JGI IMG/M metagenome (GOLD analysis project Ga0306920, IMG submission 204666) | Lab enrichment of tropical soil microbial communities from Luquillo Experimental Forest, Puerto Rico - flux4day.12C.oxic.44.000.170 (v2)... | ecosystem: Environmental > Terrestrial >... | reverse complement strand
CCTATCTGGAGACCGCGCCGTGGATCTCGGTGTTCCCGGGCGTCGCGATCATGATCGCCGTGCTGGCGTTCAACCTGATCGGCGACGGGCTGCGTGACATTCTCGACCCGAATGCGTCGTGAGGTCGTGCGCGCTGCTGGGGCCCCACCGGCCGAGGCGCGCCTATAGCCGAGGCAGTGCACAAAGGAGACGTGAGCATGAGCGAGCTGACTCGTCGCCAGCTGCTGAAATCCGCCGGCCTGACCGCCGGCGCCTTCGCGATTCCCCGCCGGGCCGCGGCCCAGGCGAAGCCGGGCACCTTGATCTCGGCCCAGACGACCGAGGCCACCGGCCTCGATCCCCAGCTCGTGCCGGCGCTGTCGCGCAGCCGCCGCTCGCCCCTCACCTACAACCAGCTCGTGCGCTTCGACCCCGACATGACGCCGGTGCCCGAGCTGGCCGAGTCGTGGCAGATCAGCCCCGACGGGCTCACGTGGACGTTCAAGCTGCGCCAGGGCGTGAAGTTCCACGACGGCCAGGAGTTCACCTCGGCCGACGTGAAGTTCTCGTTCGACCGCCTGCTCGAGAAATCGGCCGCCGGCAAATCGGACTTCAACGCGGTCGACAAGATCGAGCCGGCCGGCAAGTACGCGGTGAAGTTCGTCACCAAGGAGCCGTTCGCCGCGCTGGTGGCCGCGCTCGGCGGCTTCTGGGGCTTCATCGTCAGCGAGGCCGGCGTCAAGAAGCACGGCGACCTCAACAAGGCCGCCCTCGGCACGGGCCCGTTCATCCTCGACGACTGGAAGGTCGAGCAGCAGATGGTCTTCAAGCGCAACCCCAACTACTGGAAGAAGGGGCTGCCGCACGTCGACGAGCTGATCGTGCGGGTCATCCCCGACGAGGCCAACATCGTCGCCGCGCTGCGCACGGGACAGGTGCATCACGCGTTCATCGAGGACAACAAGAACTACAACCTCCTCAAGGACGAGAAGTCGCTGACCGGCTACCGGTCTTCTCGTCTCGGGTACGACTACCTGAACATGAGCGCCAACCGTGGCCCGCTCGGGGACGTCCGCGTCCGTCAGGCCATCTCGTGGGCGGTCGATCGCGCACAGGTGATGCGCGTCGCCACCGCCGGCTTCGGCCGACTGACCGCGCCGTGTACCGCGCCCATGAAGCAGTGGCAATTGCCCGAAGAGCAGTGGATGAAGTACTACAAGCCCGACCTCGAAAAAGCCAAGAAGCTGATGGCGGAGGCCGGTGTGCCCAACGGCTTCAGCGTGAAGTGCTCGGTGATCCCGACCTTCCCCACCATGGTGTCGGGCGCGCCGGTCATCGCCGCCCAGCTCAAGCGCATCGGCATCAACATGGAGATCGAGAACGTCGAGTACGCCGTGTGGATCAAGCGGTGGCTCGCCCACGACTTCGACATGACCATGAACAGCACGCCGGGCTACGCCGACCCCGACGTGGCGTTCTTCCGCCCGCTGCACTCGACCAAGGGGCAGAACTGGAACTCGTGGAGCGTGCCGGCGGTCGACGCGATGCTGGAAGACGGGCGGCGCACGATGGATCAGAAGAAGCGCAAGGAGATCTACGACCGGCTGCAGATCGCGATCCTCGAGAACGTGCCGCACCTCTGGCTCTACTCGGCCGATCTGATCGACTTCACGCAGGCCAGCGTCAAGGGCTTCCGCCAGCACCCGACGGCGCTGCTGTACGGCCTGGAGGGTGCCGCGATCGAAAAGGCGTAGACGCGCGGTGGCGCGCTACGTCGTCGTCCGGCTGTACTCGATGGCCGCCACCCTGGTCGGCCTCTCGGTGCTCGTGTTCCTGATGCTGCGCCTGGTACCCGGCACCGTGGTCGAGCAGCTGATCGGCGCCGACGCCGTCGCCAGCCCGGCCATGGTTGCCGAGCTCAAGCGCTTCTTCGGCCTGGACCAGCCGTGGTGGCGGCAGTACGGCCTGTGGGTGGCGGCGCTCGGCCACGGCGATCTCGGTACCTCCTGGCGCACCGGCAAGCCGGTCGTGGCGCTGATCCTCGAGCGGCTGCCGGTGACGATCGAGCTGACCGGGCTGGCCGTCGCCTTCGCCCTCGCGCTGGGAATTCCGGCCGGGATCGTCTCCGCGATGCGGCGCGACCGCGCGGTCGACAACATCACGCGCGTGGGCTCGCTCGTGGGGCTGTCGGTGCCGGTGTTCTGGCAGGGCACCATGCTGATCCTGTTCTTCTCGATCTACCTGCGCTGGATGCCGCCGGTCGTTTGGGTCGACTTCTTCACCGATCCGGCGCGCAACCTCACGATCATGATCTTGCCGGCCCTGTGTCTGGGCACCGCCAGCGCCGCCAACATCGCGCGGACGACGCGCGCCTGCATGCTCGACGTGTTGCGCTCGGAGTACATTCGCACGGCGGCGGCCAAGGGGCTCGCGGAGCGCCTGGTCGTCCTCAAGCACGCGCTCAAGAACGCGCTGATCCCGATCGTCACGGTGGCCGGTCTGCAGATGGGTATCCTGCTCGGCGGCACCGTCGTCGTGGAGGAAGTCTTCACGCTCCCCGGCATCGGCCGTCTCGTGCTCTGGTCGATCTACCAGCGCGACTACCCGCTGACGCAGTCGACGATCCTGTTCATCGCCGTGATGTTCATGACCATCAACCTGGCCGTCGACGTGCTGTACGGGTATCTCGATCCCCGGATTCGCTACAGCGCGTAGCCGCGACGCGCGCGTGGGAGTGCGCGCCGCAGGTCGTCGCGGGGCTGGGGCCCCGCCGACCGAGGCGCGCCCACGATAAGGAGACGTAAGGGGTTAGCGGTCGCGGCGTCCGCTAACCCCTCGTGTTCAGCCGGACTCAGGCCGGCTTGATGTTCTGGTTGACCCGGAAGAGATTGGCCGGGTCGATGGCCTTCTTGATCGCCGCCAGCCGCGAGTAGTTGTCGCGATAGGCGGCCTTCACGTTGTCCTCGCCCTCGTCCATCATCATGTTGACGTACCCGCCGCCGGCCGAGAGCGGATGCAGCGCCGACCAGTAGTCGCGGGCCCACGCCACGAGGCGCGGATTGTTCGCCGGATCGGGATCGACGCCCACGATCACCTCCGCGAAGCTCGCATCGCGGAAGCTCCACGCCGTATCGCCCGCGGCCACGCGATGCGCGGCCCCGTTGATCGGATAGAGGTGCATCGTGGAGTGCATGCTCGGCAGACCCTCGGCATGCTTCATGTGCAGGTCGATCGCCTGGTCATTGATCTCGCGGAAGAAGTCGGCCTTCCAGTACCACTGCAAACCCGGCGGATACAGGCCGTCGAACAGACTCTGAAGAACCGGAAACGGAATGGGACCGGCGAAGTCCATCGCCGGCGGCGAGAACGCGCGGATCGGCTTGAAGACCTGGTCGGCCTTGCCGGGATCGCCCGTGTAGCACCACACGAGCACGCACATCTTCTGCAGGTGGTACTCCTGGGGAAACATCGGCGCCGGCGGCACGGTGACGAAGCCGAACCAGCCGTTGAGCTCATCGGGAGCTTCGCGAATGAAGTCGCGCCAGAACCGCAGGACCTCCCGGCCCCGGCTGAACGGCCAGAAGATCGGCCCGCCGTAGACGGTGTCGACCCTGTTGCCGCGGAACAGGAACGATGTCACCACGCCGAAGTTGCCGCCGCCGCCGCGCAGCGCCCAGAAGAGGTCGGCGTGCTCCCGCGCACTGGCGGTGACCAGCCGCCCGTCGGCCAGGACCACGTCCGCCTCGAGCAAGTTGTCGATGGTGAGGCCGTAGCGGCGTGTGAGATAGCCGACGCCTCCGCCGAGGGTCAAGCCGCCCACGCCGGTCGTCGAAATGAACCCGCTGGGCACCGCCAGGCCGAAGGGATACGTCGCGTGGTCGACGTCCCCCCACACGGCGCCTCCGGAGACCCGCACGGTGCGATTCGCGAGGTCCACGCGGACGTCCTTCATGGATGCCAGGTCGAGGACGAGACCGCCGTCGCAGGTGCCGAGACCGGGCCCGTTGTGACCGCCCCCGCGCACGGCGATCAACAGTCCTTGCTCACGCGCGAAAGCGATGCCGGCCATGACGTCCGCGGCATCGCGGCATCGCGCAATCAGTGCGGGGCGCCGATCGATCATGCCGTTGTAAACCTTGCGCGCCTCATCGTACGTTGGATCGGCCGGCGTGATCAGCTGGCCGCGCAGCTTGCTCCGAAATTCCTGAATCGAAGTCTCGTTCATCGCACCCTCCTCCACGCGGCGACCATCGTCTGATCGCGACGCGCCCCGACGACGTTGATCTCGTTGGCCCGGGCCCTGCGCCCCCTGGCGCCGGCTCGGTGGTGTAGGATTCACGGCGGAGCGCATGCCATGTCCTCCTCGTCCGATCTGCACGTCGCGTCGTCTCGCCGGCGGCGGGCGGCGCCGGTGCCGACGCAACTCACGCTATGTGTGGGACGTCGGGAGATGAATGACCGAGCGTCCGCTCTTGTTAGCCACCCGTCCGGAACGGGCCTCGTGTGAGCACCGATCCGCTCTCGGACGTGCTGCGGGCAGTGCGGCTCGACGGCGCGTTCTTCTACGCGGTGCAGGCCAGCGAGCCCTGGAGCGTGGAGGCGGTGGCGGCGAAGGAGCTCACGCCGCGGGTGCTCCCGGGCGCCGAGCATCTGATCTCCTACCACATCCTCACATCGGGTCGATGCTGGGGCGGATTGACCGGGGAGCGGGCCGTGGAGCTCGCGCCGGGCGACGTGATCGTGTTTCCGCACGGCGATGGGCACGTGATGTCGAGCGATCCGAGATTACGGAGCGTGCCGGCGACGCCCGGCCGCTTTCCCGAGACCGTGACGCTCGGCGACGGCGGCGAGGTCGCGGCCACGTTCGTCTGCGGCTTCCTTGGCTGCGATCGGCGCCCGTTCAATCCCCTGCTGTCCACGCTGCCGCGCCAGCTGCACCTGCCCGGCCTCTCGAGCGGGTGGCGCCAGTCGTTCGCCCGCCAGGTGGTCGAGGAGTCGCAGGCGCGGCGAGTCGGCGCCGACTCGGTGCTCACGCGCCTCGCGGAGCTCATGTTCGTCGAGGTGCTTCGACGGTACGTCGAGACCTTGCCGCCCGAGCAGCGGGGCTGGCTCGCAGGCCTCCGCGACGACGCGGTCGGTCGCGCGCTCGGTCTGCTTCACGGCGATCCGGCCCATCCGTGGACGCTCGACGAGCTGGCGGCCGGCGTCGCCATGTCCCGCTCCGCGTTCGCCGACCGGTTCACGACGCTCGTCGGCCAGCCGCCGATGCAGTATCTCGCCCAGTGGCGCATGCAGCTCGCGGCCAGACGCCTGGCAACGGGCAGCGCCAAGGTTGCGGCGATCGCCGAGACAGTCGGCTACGAGTCCGAGGAGGCCTTCAGCCGCGCGTTCAAGCGCCTCATGGGCGTCTCGCCCGGCGCCTGGCGACGTGGCACGTGAGAGCCTCCCGGACGAGCTGCTAGGAACCGCGGACGCCCGGTCATCCACCTCCCGACATCTCACACGTAGCGCGAGTTGCGCCGGCACCGGCCGGCGGCTCGGGCCGAACGCGGCGAGGAACATGGGAGGTCATCATGCTCGAGCCTTTCTTTCGTGAGGCAGGAACCGGCCCCGGCGTCGTCTGTCTGCACTCGAACGCGAGTACCTCAGGGCAATGGCGGGGTCTCATGGATGGTCTGGCGCCGAAGTTTCACGTCCTCGCTCCAGATTCGTACGGCGCGGGCAAGAGCCCGGACTGGCCGTCGGCCCGAAGCATTCGCCTGCTCGACGAAGTCGCCTTCATCGAGCCCGTGCTTGCCAGGGCCGGGTCACCGCTTGCACTGGTGGGCCACTCCTACGGGGCGGCGGTCGCGTTGATCGCGGCCTTGGCCAATCCCGGGCGTGTGCGCGCCATGGCGCTCTACGAGCCGGTGCTTTTCGGGCTCCTCGACGCGGAGACACCGCCGCCGAACGAAGCCGATGGGATTCGCGACGCGGTGGCCTCCGCCGGCCTGGCCCTGGAGGCCGGCAATCCGGGCGGCGCCGCCGAATGCTTCATCGATTACTGGATGGAGCGCGGCGCGTGGAAGCGAATGCCGGAGCAGCGGAAACCTTCCATCGCGGCGTCGGTCGTGAACGTGCGCCGATGGGGGCACGCCCTGTTCACCGAGCCCACGCCTCTCGAGGCGTTTCGTTCGCTCGATGTCCCGGTGCTGTACATGGTCGGCAAACGGTCGACGGCATCGGCTCGTGGCGTGGCGCGGCTTCTGTCGGCCGCGCTCCCGCGGGTGGAGCTTCTCGAGCTCGACGCCCTCGGCCACATGGGCCCGATCACCCATCCGGACCTGGTCAACGACATCATCGCCCGATATCTCGAGCGGTACTGAGGAGGACTCAACATGACCTCCACGAAAGACGTGCTCGAAAACCACTTGAAGTGCTTCGGCGAAGGCGACCTGACGGGCATCCTGTCCGACTACGCGCCGGGGGCCATCATGTTCACGCAGGACGGACCGCTCAGGGGACCCGAAGCGATGAGGCCGCTCTTCCAGGCGCTGATCGCCGAGTTCGGCAAACCCGGCGCCCGGTTCAGCCTGAAGCGGCAGTCGGTCGAAGGCGACTACGCGTATATCGTGTGGACCGCCGAGACGGCCGACAACGTGTACGAGGTCGCCACCGACACGTTCGTCGTGCGGGACGGCAAGATCACGGCCCAGTCGTTCACCGGCAAGATCGTGCCCAAGGGATGCATAATGACCGGCACATGACGATCGCGGCCCTGCCCAAGCGTCTGGGGTTCTTCACGCGCCTGCTCGACCGGGTGGACCCCGCCGAGCGGTACCGGCTGGCCACCGAACAGATCGTCCACGCCGAACGGCTCGGCTTCGACTCGGCGTGGATCGCCCAGCACCATTTCCACGAGGACGAGGGCGGCCTTCCCGCCCCGTTCGTCTTCCTGGCCCAGGTCGCCGTGCAAACGTCGCGGATTCGCCTGGGAACTGGAATCGTGACCCTGCCGCTGGAGCTGCCGATCCGGGTGGCCGAGGATTCCGCCGTGCTCGACCTGATGTGCGGCGGCCGTCTGGAAGTGGGGGTCGGCGGCGGCGGCAACCTTTCCTCGTACGCGACGTTCGGCCACGACAGCGCCGAGCGCACGACCTTGCTCGTTCGACATCTTCAGGTGTTGCGCGACGCCTGGGCCGGCCGGCCGCTACCCGGCGGCAAGGACCAGCTCTATCCCACGAATCCGAACCTGGTCGAACGCGTGTGGCAGGCGACGTTCACGGTCGACGGCGCCCGTCGGGCCGGCGCAGCGGGCGACGGCCTCATGCTGTCGCGCACGCAGCCCCGGCCCGCGCATGCGCCCGGTCTCTCGCTGCCCGAGATCCAGAATCCGATGATCGACGCGTACATGGAGGCGCTGCCCGTGGGCCGCGAGCCCCGCATCCTGGCCTCGCGCACCGTGTTCGTGGCCGACGACGGCGAGGAAGCGCGGCGACTCGCCGAGACCGGGCTGGGGCGCCAGCGCGCGCGCCTGGCCAGGCTGGGCCGCTCGATCGGAGACGGCACGGGGCTCGACGCGATGATCGCCGCCATGGACGTGCATCTCGGCACGCCGGAGCAGGTCGTCGCCTCGCTCAAGACCGACAGTACGCTCGCAAGAGCGAGCGATCTCGCCGTGCAGGTGCATTCGATCGACCCGCCGCATCCGTTCATCCTCAGGTCGCTCGAGCTGGTCGCCGAGGTGGTGGCGCCCGCGCTCGGCTGGGGCCGGCGTGCGAACGGCGGCGGCGGCACGCCGCCGAGACGCGCTCATGGATTGAATCGAGGACGATGAAGATGTCAGGACCCGACGCCGACGTCATCGATGCGCTGGTCGGGATCACGCCGGGATCCGCGCTGGACGCGCTCCGCGCCCGGAGACCGGAGGCGCGCGCCCACGCGCAGGCGACCTACCGCGCGCTGTTCACGCCGGAGTCGCTCGGCGGCATCAGCGCGCAGGAGCGCTTCGCCGTGGGCACGTTCATCGCCGGGCTACACGGCGCGACGGCAGTCGCGGCCGCGTATGCCGGGCGCCTCGCCGAGAGCGGAGCCTCAGCGGCCTTGAAGGGTGCGCTCGAGACGGCCATCAAGAAGGCCCGGACACACGGCCCCTATGGCAGGTACCCGGCCGGGCCGCTGAGCCGTGAAGACACGGCCGGCCCGGTCTATCGCGTGGGGGCGGCAAGCCACCAGGCACTCGGACCGCGTCTGGCCGCGGCATTCGAGCACACGCACATGCTCGTCTTTCACCCGCGCGACGCCGCGCCGACGTCGCTGCAGGCGCTGCTGGATGCCGGCTGGTCGACGACCGACATCGTGACGCTCTCCCAGATCGTCGCGTTCCTGTCGTTCCAGATCCGGGTCGTCATCGGATTGCGCACCCTCGCCGGCCGCTCCTGACCCGCGAGGTCCCGACATGAGCGAGAAAGTCCTGGTTCCGCCCGAGCACACGGCGCCGACCGTCTTCACCCGAGCCCAGCTCGACTGGCTCCCCTGGCTCGAGCCACTGGCCGCGGACGCATTGACCCCGCGCCACATCGCGAGCCTCGTCGACGCCGCGCGCGTGAAATCGCCGTACTTCCGGCTGCTCGCGCGCGATCCGGACGCGCTCGAGGCCAGAACGCGAACCGACAAGGACATCTTCTACAACCCCGACGCCGGCCTGCCGCGGGCCGAGCGCGAGCTGGCCGCCGCCGCCACGTCGCGCTTCAACGGCTGCCTCTACTGCGCCTCCGTGCACGCGCGGCACGCCGCGACCTACTCGAAGCGTGAGGCGGACGTAGAGCGCCTGCTCGACGCCGGCGTCTCCGCCGATCTGGGAGAGCGCTGGAACGCGATCGTCGCGGCCTCGGTCGCGCTGACCGCGACGCCGAGCGCGTTCGGCCCCGAGCACGTCGACCGCCTGCGCCGCGCGGGGCTCGACGATCTGGCGATCTCGGACGTGATCCACGCCGCGGCCTTCTTCAACTGGGCCAATCGCCTGATGCTCTCGCTCGGCGAGCCGGCGGCCACACCCGGACCGTAACCGCATTCATTCCTCCGCGGCCAGGGTCTCCGCGGCGACGGCCGCGAACCAGAACACGCCGGCGAGCAGCACGGCGGCGCACGCGACCGTGTACGCCAGCCGAGTGCCGTGCCACAAGCTCTCGAACCAGTCCATGAGCTGCACCGCGAGCACGTTCGCCTTCCCGCCGTAGAGCTCCAGGTCGTGCAGATATTTCTTCGACTGCATGGGGTCGTACGCGAGTGCGTCCTCGGGAGGCGCGGCGGACAGATAGATCCAGATCGCGCCGGCCAGCCCGACGATCAAGATCACCGCCGCGACGAATCGAAGACGCCCGCCGGTCGTGGCGAGCATCCGTGGGCGCGCGCTCATGGCGTCGGGGTGGTCTTCGACAGCGCCGCCCACGCCGTCATGATCGCTCGATGCGCCGGTACGTTGCCGAGGAACGTCGCGCGGTCGGCTCCGTCCAGGAGGCCAGCGCGTTCCGTCAGCACCGAATGCGCCCGGGTCAGCACGTCATCGGCTCGGGACGACTTCGCCGCGGCCAGCACCGTGTGACACGCCCATAGCAGGCCGGGAGCGGCATTCGGATCCGATCAGTGACGCCTCGGCACCGTCCACACCGCGATTGGTGACTTCGAACGTCCGGGGTCTCGCGCGCAAGACGACGTAGCTTCGCACCGGATCGTCGATGCCCTTGATCGGGACCGGCGGCTCCTCGGACACGTCGAACAGGCCGCGAACGTGGCGGTAGGTCGTGTGACTGACGCGCAGGCGGCCAACCGGCGCCGTCTGCTCCATGCGCGCGGCGATGTTGACGGCGATGCCGCGGATGCTGCTGTCCGCGTCCACGCCGCCCCCCAGCAGCACGGGTCCGGTGTGGACCCCGACGCGCACGTTGAAGTCGTCATGCCCGTGGCGCGCTCGAACCTCGGCCGCCACGCGCCTCGCCGCTTCCAGGATCGCGAGTCCCGCGCGCACGGCTTGCTCGGGATCATCCTCGCGCGCGTCGGTGGCGCCGAAGACGGCCAGCAGGCTGTCGCTCGCGTACTGCAAGACCCGTCCTCCGTGCGACTCGACGATCGAGGTGAAGCGCTGCAGCACGCCGTCCATGACGGCGTGAATGGCTTCGGGATCGAGCCTTTGACTGAGCCTCGTGGATTCGGCCACGTCCGTGAACAGGATGCTCACCGGCTTGAGCTGCTGTTCCGGTGCGTCGAGTCGCGCGAGCCTGGCGCGCAGCGCCGCCAAGGCCGTGTCGACGACCACCTCACCGAGGACGGCGCGTTGAGACTCCAGGGCGGTGATGCCGCCTTCGAGCTGTTCGCGCTCGGTCATGGGGCTCCGCCGCGGAGGATCCACCGACCGCCCGGCGGAAGGTTAGCGGCGGTCGTTCAGCAGCCAGTCGACCGCGGCGCTGCCGTCGCCCGAGCCCGCATCGGTCCGCTCCGGCCGAGGTGGCGGCTCGGTCGAGGTGCGGCGCTCGAGTGGCGCCGATGACTTGCTCGCCGCCTGGGACTCGATCGACGGCCGGCGCTCGACCGGAGCCCGGGTTACGACGGGAGCCTTCGGCGTCGCCGGGGCCCGCTCCTCGATGGTGGCCCGTGGACGGCCGTCGATCGGCGACGGCACGGCCGGCGATGGCCGAACCGCCACCGGGGCCTGTCGTTCGCTCGTGGGTTTCTCCTCGGCCGCGACGGGCTCGGGCGGCGTCGAGGTGGGCTCGCGAGCGGGCGGCGACACGCCATCGGAGGGCGGCAGAACGTTGACGGAAGGCGGGAGAATGCCGCGCTCGACGGGGACGGCCGTGACGGCGGGCGGCGTGAGCCGGCTGTAGATTTGCACCGCGAACTGATCGAGCCCCGCGACCCAGACGATCACGGCGACGACGCCGGCCGCAGTGACGGCGGCCGTCATGCGCAGCGCCCGTGGGACCCGACGCCGGCGCACTCGTCGGCGCGGGTTCCCCCGGGCCTTTGACGAGCGCGGGCGAGACGGGGGCTCGGCAACGACCGCCGTCACCCCCCAGATGTCATTGACCATCATGCTGATGTCGGGGTAGCGACTTTGGGGCCGCGGCTCGAGCGCCGTCGCGATGATGCGCTGGATGGCCGGCGACAGGGGCGGCGTTGCGGCGACGGCGCCGGGACTCCGGCCCGCCTTGCCCGCGGTCAACAGCTGCCGCAGCAGCAACCCCAGGGCATACACGTCGGTCGCCTCGGTCGCGTCGCCACCCTCGATCTGCTCGGGCGCGCGATAGGACAGAGCGAACGCATCGCGCAGCCGCGTGCCGCTCGGCGTGCGGTACGCGTCCGCCAGCTCGGCCCCGCAGAGCCGGATCCGCTCGCCGTCCTGGACCATGATCACCGAGTCGAGCCCGAGCTGGCCGTGAACGAGCCGACTGTGATGCAGCGCCTCGAGCGCCTCACCGACCCGGATGGCGACGCGCAGCGCGGTGGGCGTGGCGAGCGCCCCGCCCGCATCGAGAACTTCGCGCAAGGTGGCGCCCTCGACCCATTCCAGCGCGACGAAGAGCTGGCCGGTCTCGACCGCGCCACACTCGTAGACGCGCTGCACTCCCCGGAGCACGTGGGCCGATTGCGCCAGCGCGCGAGCGCGCTCGCGCACCGCCGCCACGAACTGCGCATCACGGGCCAGCTCGTCTCGGAGCACCTTCAGGGCGATCGAGCGGCCGTGATGGACGTCCTCGGCGCTGTACACGACCACGTCGCGGTTCACCGACGACACGGCGTTCACGCGATATCGGGACTTGATGACGGTCCCGGCGAGGCCGAGACTGAGCTCCGGCGGGGTCGCCGCGGGACGCGCGCCGATCGTCGTGTCGTCGCTACCCACCGGCGATGCTCTCGAGCCGTATCGGGACTGCCAGAGACAGCGAGGACGCTCTACCGAAAGTCGGAGCGAGGCAGGCGGTGCAAATTCCGATGCTCATCCTTCCGCCACGTGCCGGTCAACTGCTGCACGCATCATGAGACCACTTCCGGTCCACGTCAAGACGGAATCACGACGAGAAAACACTTGCCGAAATCTCGACGATGCCCTAAACCTAGGCCAGCCGGCGAAGCCGTGGGTTCAACCGTGCGTACCGAAGAGACGCTGACCGCAGGAGCTCCCCAGATGCAGAAACTCGTCGACATCGCGCGTCGCGCCCTCGAGGTCGATCAGAAGGCCGCCGACGCGGCCCGCCACGACAATCCCAAGACCCTGAGCGCCTCGCTCGACGTCACCGAGTCGGAGATCTGCGCGCACTTCATCGCGCTCGCTCGCGAGCGACGCGAGGGCTGCGAGGTGAGCCTGGCCAGACTGCAGCTCGAGCGCAAGGCCACGGCGGCGAAGATCGACGTGAAGCAGACGCGAGACTCCTTCGCGCGCCTGTTGACCCCCGTCGAGCCAAGCCTGGAGAAGCTGCGATCGGACCACACGGCGGCCCTCTATCAGGCCAAAGAGAACGAGGCCAGAGCCCACAAGCACCTGCGCTGGTTCCAGCAGAAGCACGGTCTGCACTATCGGGCCGCGTCGTACCCGACGTCGCAGCTCTATCACTTCGCCATCGTCGCGGCGCTGGCACTCGTCGAGTGGGTCTCCCTCGCGGCGTTCTACGCGGAGGGTAGCGACTTCGGTCTCCTGGGCGGCGTGTTGATCGCCATGACGCTCTCGGTCGTCAACATCAGCCTGGCGATCCTCGCGGGCAGCCTGCTCCGGTACGTGAATCACCGGAGCACCCGTCGCAAGGCGCTGGCCCTCACCGGCGTCGCCTTTCTCTATACGTGCTTTCTCCTCGTGACGCTCGCCGCCGCCCACTATCGCGTCGCCACCAACGACATCGCGCAGTCGCAGCCGGGGGTCGCAACACCCGGCGCGCCCTCCCTGCCGCCTCAGGTCGCCGCCGACTTCGACCAGTGGCGAGCCGCCCGACTGGCCTGGCAGCGCTTTGCCCGTAACCCGGTCGGCTTCGACGACGTCTTTTCCTGGATCCTCGTGGTGCTCGCGCTCGTCTTCGGCATCTTCGCCTCGTACAAGGGCTACCGGCTCGACGACCCGTATCCGGGCTACGGCGAGCTCGATCGAGAGCTCAACGTGAGGCGAACCGTCTACGAGACCCGGAAAGCCGAATACTGCCGCCTGGTCGATCAGGTCTTCGATCGAATCCTGGACGAACAGGCGCGTCTGTTCTCGGACGTCAAGGCGAACATCGAGTACTACCAGCAGCTCATCAGCAAGAGCGACGAGCAGCGCCGCGCGTTCTTGCACGAAGCGGCCGAGATCCAGGACGCGTGCAATATCTTGCTGAAGCGGTATCGGCAGACCAACGCGCGCGCGCGGACGTCCCCGGCGCCGTACTACTTCAACAACGCCTTCGCGTTCGACGCGCCGCTCATGCGGCCGCCCGAGGCGACCTCGGAGGACGAGGAGCGCCTGTCCCGGTCCTACGAGACCGCGATGAAGGACTTCAGCGATATCGCGCGGCAGAACGACGCGACGGTCCAGAACCTCCGCACCGGCGAGATCCGCCGCCGCGAGTACTACTTCAGCAAGCTCGAGCGCGATATCCGCGAACGGCTCATCCGGGAAGCGTGGGAGATCAAGAGCTGACGCCGTGCCGCTGAGCAGGCTGGACCGGCGAGGTCTCGCGATCCTGGGCGGCGTCGGCGCCGTCGCGGTCGTGCTGCTGGCGACCGTCGTCGGGGTCACCTGGAGCCGGCCCATCATCGGGCCCGACAACTGCGCCTACCGGGACCGGCGCTTCCTCAGCCGGGCGCCGGCCGACCAGACGGTGATCCTGGTCGACCAGTCCGAGGCCCTGACCGAGACGCACCGGCGCTTCGCGCTGAACTTCATCAAGGACTACGTCGCCGACGATGCGCGATTCGCCGTCCGCTCGCGCATCGTGCTGTTCACGTTCAGCAAGGCAACCTTCGAATCCCGCAACGGCCCGCGGCTGCGCCCGAGCTCGGACCTGTGCCGGCCGCCCTCGCGTGGGAACGACCTCTACGAGAACAACCGGAAGATCACGAAGGACTTCTACCAGCGCTTCCTGGTCCCGGTCACCGCGACGCTCGAGGAGAGCCTGACCACCGAGGTCGGCGAGCAGTCGCCGATTCTCGAGACGCTGCAGCTCATCTCGCGCTCGCAGGAGATCGACGACGGGGGCAAGAAGACTCTGATCGTCGTCTCGGACATGCTGCAGCACACCGCGGCCTTCAATCACTACGGAGCCCGCCGCACCTACGAGGACTTTCTGCGGTCGGGATTCGCCACCGACGTGAAGGCGGATTTCCGGGACTGGAACGTCATCGTCATCTATCTGCGCCGCTACAACGATCGCCAGCTGCAGCAGGCGGCCCACATCGACTTCTGGCAGCGCTATTTCCACGAGGCGGGCGCCAAGATCAGCCGCTGGGCCGGAGTCGACTGAGCGCCATGACGCGCCTGGTCGCGAGCCTGCCGGCCACGTTCCTCGGCTTCATCGCCGCCGGGGTCGGCGTGATCTTGACGTTCAGCTGGTGGGCGGCCGGCCCGCCGGGCGGGCCCCGTCACTGGACGATGATCACGCTCGTGGTGGGACTGATGGTCGTGTATGGCGTCGTGCTGTGGATCAGGTCGACGACGGTGTACGCGTCCGAAGCCGACGGCGAGACGTTCTACTATCTCGGCTTCATCTATACGCTGGCGACCCTGGTGGCCACCTTCGCGCCGCTGCTCAACTCGTCGGAACGACCGGAGAGCCGCCAGGTGCTGGGCCTGTTCGGTCTGGGCCTCGTCACGACGTTCGTCGGCCTGGCCGGGCGCATCGTCTTCGCCCAGACCTCGGCCGCGACGCTCGCGCGGCCCGACGAAGACGCCCGCCGGCTGGGCGATGCCTATGCGGAGGCGGCGCGCGCCATCGAGCGGAGCACGGTGCGCATCGTGCATGCCCAGCAACGGGCCGAGGGACATCTGAGCGAGTCGTATTCCGGCGCCGTCGAGGCGATTCGGATCCTGTCGGGTCGGGTGACGCAGCAGTTCGACACGATGAGCGCGCAGGTCCTGAAGCAGTTCGCGACGGTGATCGAGCGCGTGAGCGCCGACGCCGAATCCGCCTTCGCGGAGGTCCGCAATCGCGCGGTCCAGGAGATCGACGCCGCCTCGCGCCAGGCGGCGAAGACCCACGACATGGCCAAGGAGCAGGTCGAGAGCCTCGCCACCGGGACGGCCGGCGCGGTGCGAGCCGTGACGGAGCAGGTCGTCCGCGACGTCACCCGGGTGGCTCGGGAATCGGCGACGGAGCTCAGCGAATTCCTCCGTCAGACCCACGGCAACGTGGCCACGAGCCTGCAGCACGTGGAGGCGCGCATCGGCGCACTTCGACTCCCGTCCGAGGACGTCGGAGAGAAGCTCGCCGAGGTCTTGACCGAGCTCGCCGAGCGCGCCGAGCTGCTGCGGCGAACAACCACGCTCGTGGGCGCCGCGTACGGCGAGCTCGAGGGCACGCTGGCCAACGCCGTGGAGGGCGTGCGAGAGGGCAGCCGCGCCTTCGGCGCCCTGGCCGTCTCGGCAGATTCGGCGACCTCGGCCGTGAGCGCGGTGAAGACGAACGTCGAGCAATTCGCCGCGCACCTCGCGCAGATCGGCGCGCTCGCCGCCGAGCTCGAGAAGCTGCCCCTCGAGGGCGCGAGCATCATCGCCACGCTCGGCGATCTGCGCACGCACCTCGGGGACGCCAACCGCGCGTGGGCGGACGTGGCCGGCGTGACCGACGACGCCACCAAGTCGATGGCGAGGGCCGGCGCGGCCCTGTCGTCGCTCGAGCAAGGCACGCGCGCGGCGGAGCAGTCGGTGCTCAACTGGAGCGGCGGCCTGATGAAAGCCGGCGTCGGCCTGCAGGCGCTGACCGAGATGACGGAGCGGGCCGTGCGGCTGGGAAAAGAAGCCGTGGCAACCCAGGCGCAGCTGTCGGAGCAGGTGTCCGGGCCCCTCGCCGAGCAGCTCCGCAAGCACAGTGAGGCCGCCGGCGCCCTGGCGAACCGGCTGCAAGAGGACCTGCGCGCGTCGGAGGAAGCCGTGCGACGGGTCCATCATCATCTCATCGACGCCTCGCGCTTCATTCTGAGCAAGGTCGAATACCGCCGGTGATCCGCCGGACCCGGCTCACAAGGAACCGCGACGTCGCGCTCACGACCTTGATCGATCTGCTGGTCCAGATCATCTTCGTGTTCGCGCTCATCCTGATCTCCGCCGACGTGATGGGCAACGAGTCGCCCGAGCGGGGCTGGGTGACGCCCGAGGTGTGGAAGACGCTGATCAGCATCTTCGATGTCGATCCCCGCACGATCAGGGACGCGCCCGCGCAGGTCACGGCCATCAAGGACCGCTACGACAAGCTGAAGGACGACCTTCAGGCCTGCGACGCCAAGTCGGGCGCGTGTGACAAGTCGGCCGGCCGAGGTCCCGGCAACGCTCCGTGCCGGAATTCGGCCGGCGTCGAGATGGTGGTGGCCGACGCGACGATCGACCGCGACGGTCGGATCGTCGTCGGGCTCGGGCGCGACGCAGAAGAGCTCCAGAACCAGCGGCCGCTCGGCGCCGGCGCGCTCGGCGTGCCACTGTCCGCCGAGCGATTCGCCTCGGTATTCCGCCCGTGGCGCGAGCACGGGCTGGCCCGTCACCCGGCGTGCGCGTTCAAGGCGGATGTCCGATACGACACGAGGGCCCGGGCCGGCGACTACGAGCCGGCGCGCCGGGCCATCGCCGGGTACTTCACCCTGTCGGCGCCGCCGAAGCGCTTCTAGGGCTCGACCCGCATGGCGGAGACGCTCCGCGATCTCTCCGATCGCCTCGCGGCGCTGCTGACCGACCTCGACATCGCCGTGCGCGTGCGGCTGCGGGAATCCGAGCGGCAAGCAGACCGGCCGCTTCCGGAGACCTCGGGAAGCGACACCCGCATCCGCCGCGTGATGGC
>Ga0306920_100005061_pt1 | contig 16965 bp, 14 predicted proteins | sample flu12Cox44000170_FD_204666 | JGI IMG/M metagenome (GOLD analysis project Ga0306920, IMG submission 204666) | Lab enrichment of tropical soil microbial communities from Luquillo Experimental Forest, Puerto Rico - flux4day.12C.oxic.44.000.170 (v2)... | ecosystem: Environmental > Terrestrial >... | reverse complement strand
GCGCGCGTGTTCCTCCTGGGCGCCGGCAAGGCGAGCGGGGCGATGGCCGCGGCCGCCGAGGACGTCCTGGGCGATCGGGTGGTGGGCGGGTTCGTCGTCGTGAAGGACGGCTACGGCGCGCGTGTGAGGCACACCGAGATCGCCGAGGCCGGGCATCCCGTGCCCGACTCGCGCGGGCGTGCCGCCTCGGCGCGGCTGCTCGAGGTTGCGCGCGCCGCCGGGGCCGACGACCTCATCCTGTTCCTCGTGTCAGGCGGCGGCTCGGCACTGACGCCGGCGCCCGCGCCGCCCATCACCCTCGGTGAGAAGCAGGAGCTGACGCGTCTCTTGCTGGCGTCCGGCGCGACCATCGGCGAGCTCAACGCCGTCCGCAAGCACCTGTCCCTCTTCAAGGGCGGCCAGCTCGCGCGCGCGGCCTCGCCGGCCCGGGTGGTCACGCTCGCCCTCTCGGACGTGATCGGCGACCCTCTCGACGTGATCGCCTCGGGCCCGACGGCGCCGGACCCGACCACCTTCGCCGACGCGCTTGAGGTGCTGGCGCGCCGCGGCCTCGCCGGTCGCGTGCCGATCTCGATCACGAAACGTCTCGAAGCCGGGCGCGCGGGCGAGATCCAGGAGACCCCGAAGCCCGGCGACCCGCTCTTCGGCCGCGTCCAGAACGTCGTGATCGGCAACAACGCGCTCGTGACCGACGCGGCCGTCGCCACGGCCAGGCGGCTCGGCTTTCAGGCCGATCTCGCGACGCGGGAGCTCCAGGGCGAGGCCCGCGACGTCGCGCGCGATTTCGTCGCGCGCGCTCGCCGGCTCATGCCGCCGGCGTGTTTGATCGCGGGCGGTGAGACCACCGTGACCGTGCGCGGGCCGGGGAAGGGCGGCCGCTGCCAGGAGTTCGCGCTTGCCGCGGCGCTCGAGCTCCGGCCAACGGACCGCATCACCATCCTGGCGGCCGGCACCGACGGCACCGACGGTCCGACCGACGCGACGGGCGCGATCGTCGACGGCGGGAGCGTCGAGCGCGGCGCCGCCGCCGGCGCCGATGCCCGGCGGGCGCTCGCCGACAACGACGCCTACGGATTTCTGCGCGTGAGCGGGGACCTGATCGTGTCGGGGCCGACGCGCACGAACCTGCTCGATCTCTACCTGGCGGTGAGCGCGTCGTGAACGCCGATCCCATCCTCTTCAGGGACCTCGCGTACGTCTTCCTGGCGGCGATCCTCGGCGGCTCGCTCGCGTGGCTGGCGCGCCAGCCGCTGATCCTCGGCTACGTCCTCGGCGGCCTCCTGATCAGCCCGGTGACGCCCGGGCCCTCGGTCTCCGACATCCACACGTTCGAGCTGTTCGCCGAGATCGGCGTGGTCCTGCTCATGTTCTCGCTGGGGATCGAGTTCTCGCTGAAGGACCTGATGGGCGTGAAATGGATCGCGCTCGTCGGCGGGCCGCTCGGCATCGTCCTGTCGACCGTCATGGGGATGACCGTCGGCAGCGTGCTCGGCTGGAGCCCGGTGGCAGGCGCGGTCGTCGGCATGGTCGTGTCGCCCGCGAGCACGATGGTGCTGGCGCGCTTGCTGCTCGATCGCGGGGAGCTCCATACCCGGCACGGCCGGATCATGATCGGGATCACGCTCGTCGAGGACCTGGCGGCGGTGGTCCTGATCATCTTGATCCCCGCGCTGGGAGCGCTCCAGGGCGATCGGGTCCTCGCGGTCGGCAAGGCGTTCTGGACGGCGGCCGCGATCCTGGCGCCGTTCTTCTATCTCGCCGGGCGCACGCTCCCGAGAGTGCTGGCCTACGTCGCGCGGACGCGCAACGACGAGCTCCTGCTCCTGGTGGCGCTCGCCCTCGGGCTCGGGGCGGCGGCACTCACGCAGGCGGTCGGTCTCTCGCTCGCGCTCGGCGCGTTCCTCGCCGGGCTCATGATCAACCAGTCCGACTACGCGCACGAGATGCTGGCCCGGCTCCTCTCGCTGCGCGACGCGTTCGTCGCGCTCTTCTTCGTGACCATCGGCGTCCTCATCGACCTGCGCGTGGTCGTCGACAAGCTCCCCCTGCTCGGCATCCTGGTCGGGCTGGTCGTCATCGGGCAGTGGCTGATCTGGACGATCGTGTGTCTGCTCTTTCGGCAGCCGTTGTCGACGGCGCTGCTCGTCGGCGTCGGGCTCGCGCAGATCGGCGAGTTCTCGTTCATCCTGGTCCAGGTGGCGCGCCAGGCCGGCCACGTCGGCGACGACGTCTACACCGCGACCCTGGCCGCCTCGCTGGTGACGATCTTGATCAACGCGGTGCTCGTGCGGATGGTCCCGCGCTGGATCGGCCCTGGACGGCTCGACGAGCGCCGCGCGCCGGCGCTCGGGCTGCCGTCGGCGCAGGCGATGGAAGGTCACGTCGTGCTCTGCGGCTTCGGACGGGTGGGCAGCGCGATCGGCGAGGCGCTGGAGACGTTCGGGGTGCCGTACGTCGCCATCGAGACCGATCCCGACATCGTCAAGAGCTTGCGCGCCCGCAAGGTTCCGGCGGTGTTCGGCGACGCCGCGCAGCGGGTCATCCTGGCCGCCGCCCAGGCCGACCGCGCCGCGCTCGTCATCCTCGCTATCCCCGAGAACGATCGCGCCCGGCAGGCCGTGCGTCGGATCCGCGGATTCAATCCCACCGTCCAGATCCTGGCGCGGGTGCACGACCTCGCCTGGCGGGCCCGCCTCCTGGATGCCGGCGCGGCCGAGGTGATCCAGCCCGAAGAGGAAGCCGCGTCGACCCTGATCCGGCACGCGCTCGAGCGGCTCTCGCTGCCTCGCGAGCGGGTACTGGCCTACCTCAACCGCTATCGAAGCACGACGGAGCGGGTCCGGGCCCAGGCGGAAGAGTCCGCCATGGGGCTGCCGCAGGTCCGCGAGATCAGCCTGCGAGGCGGCGACCTGGTGGGCCAGTCGCTCGGCGAGGCGCGCATGCGGGAGCGGTTCGGGGTGACGATCGTCGCCGTCACGCGCGCGACGGGTGAGACCGTGGCCGATCCGACCGCAGAGACGGTCCTGCGCACCGGCGACCGGCTGAGGCTCTTCGGGCTTCCCCGTCAGATCGACGCGCTGCTCTCGGGCTCGCAGGTGCTCATCGAATGAGCGAGATGGTCTAAGCGGCTGAAAAGCTGCTCGCGCGACCCGCTCACGCACACGGTTATCCACAACTCCGCCACACGAACGGTGGATTGCTCGCCGCGCCGGCATTCACCCTGCTCGCGCCCGCACCAGGGGAAGCCCTGGCTCAGCCGGCATTTCACTTCGTGAACGGCTGTCCGCCTCACAAACCTCGGCCACGACAGCGTGATATCCTCCACGTCATGTCGCGCGTCAACCTCGTCGGGCTACTGCCGTCCGAGCTCGAGGACCTCGCCGTCGAGCTCGGGGCGTCGCGCTATCGAGGCCGCCAGCTCGCGACGTGGATCTATCGCAAATCGGTCTTCGACCTCGAGGCCATGACCGATCTGCCGAAGGATTTCCGCCAGGCGCTCGCCGAGCGCGCCGTCGTCGAGGTGCCGGAGCCCGAGCGCGAGACGCCCTCGGCCGACGGCAGCCGCAAGCTCGTCTTCATGCTGAGCGGTGGCAGCCGCATCAGCTCCGTGGTGATGCCGGACGACGACCGGATCACGCTCTGCGTGTCCACGCAGGTCGGCTGCGGCTTCGCGTGCGGCTTTTGCCTGACGGGCGTGATGGGGCTCGAGCGCAATCTGACCGCGGGCGAGATCGCGGGGCAGGTGCTCGCCGCCAACCGCTTGCTCGAGGAGGGCCGCCGCGTCACGCACATCGTGTTCATGGGGATGGGTGAGCCGCTGGCGAACTACGCGGCGCTGGTGAAGGCGGTTCGCATCCTGACCGACCCGAAGCTCGGCGTCGGGTATTCACCGCGCCGGCTCACCGTGTCGACGGTCGGCCTGGTCCCGGGCATCGACAAGCTCGGCCGCGAGGACCTCAAGGTGAACCTGGCGATCTCGCTCCACGCCACCACCGACGAGGTGCGGACGCGCCTCATGCCGGTCAACCGGTCCTTCGACCTCGCGGCGCTGATGGCGGCGGTCAAGCGCTACCCGCTGGCCTCGCGCCAGCGGGTGTTCTTCGAGTACGTGATGCTCGAGGACGTCAACGACACGGTCGACGACGCTCAGCGGTTGGTCCGTCTCCTTCGTGGCGTGAAGGCCAAGGTCAACCTGATCCCGTTCAACGACTGGGAGGGCGCGCGGTTCCGGCGGCCGCCGCTCGCGCGCATCCTCGCGTTCCAGTCGATCCTGCTGGACGCCGGGATCACCACGACGGTCCGGTGGAGCAAGGGCGAGGACATCGGCGCCGCGTGCGGTCAGCTGCGCGAGCCGTCGGCGGTCGCGAGCGCCGGTGCCAGCTGAGGTGAGCGCCGCCCGGACCGTGTCGTTCGCGACCCTCGGATGCCGGCTCAACCAGGTCGACAGCCAGCAGATCCAGACGCTGCTCGAGGCGCGCGGATTCCGCACGGTGGACTTCGACGAGCCCGCGGACGTGGTCGTCGTGAACACGTGCACGGTGACGGCCCGCGCCGAGCTCTCCGACCGCCAGACCATCCGCCGCGCCGCGCGGGTGAGCCCGGAGGCAACCCTGGTCGTCACCGGCTGCTGGGCGCAGACGAGCCCGGGTGAGGTCGCCGGCCTGGAGGGCGTCGACCTCGTGGTCGGCAACGGCGACAAGCACCGGCTGCCCGAGCTGCTCGACCGTGTCGTCGCCGACCGCCTCGACGTCTCCGACCGCGTGCACGTTTCCGACATCGCGCGGGCGCGCACGCTCGAGGTGGCGCCCACGGCGCGGCTCAACGGCCGCTCGCGCGCGTTCTTGAAGGTCCAGGACGGTTGTCAGCACCGCTGCGCCTTCTGCATCGTGCCGCGGGCGCGCGGGGCCAGCCGCAGCCTCGACCCGAAGATCGTCCTCGATCAGGCGCGCCTCCTCGTCGAGGCCGGACACCCCGAGCTCGTGCTGACCGGCGTCGATCTCGGCCACTACGGGGCCGATCTCGTACCCCGGACGAGCCTCGCGGCGCTCGTGAGAGCGCTGGTCGAGGTTCCCGGCCTTCGCTGGCTGAGGCTCTCCTCGCTGCTCCCCGCCTACTTCACGCCGGAGCTCACCGAGATCGTCACGGCTTCGCCGGTCGTGGCGCCGCACTTCCACATTCCGCTGCAGAGCGGGAGCGACCGGGTGCTGAGGGCGATGCGCCGCCCGTACACGACGCGGATGTACCGGACACTCGTCGAGCGCCTGGCGGCGGCGCGGCCGCGGCTCGGACTGGGCGCCGACGTGATCGCCGGCTTCCCGGGCGAGAGCGATGACGACTTCGCCGACACCGTGGCGTGCGTGCGCGAGCTGCCGTTCTCGTACCTGCACGTCTTTCCGTACTCGTCGCGCAAGGGCACCGAGGCCACGCGGCTGGTGGGGCAGCAGCAGTCGCGCACGATCACCCGCCGCAGCCGGATCTTGCGAGAGATCGGCCGGGCGAAGAGCGACGAGTTCCGGCGCGCGCTGATCGGGCGCGTCGAGGACGTGCTGGTGTTGGAGACGGTCGATCGAGCGACGAGACGGCTCGGGGGGCTCACCGGCAACTACGTCGAGGTGGTCTTTCCCGGACCGGCGGCGCTCGTGCGGACGCTCACGACCGTGAAGGTCACGTCCGTCGAGGGTGATCGGACGCTCGGCGAGCTCGACAGGGCCGAGGCCAGCGCCCGATGAAGGCGTCCGCGAGCGAGGCCGCGATCGGCGTCATTGGCGGCAGTGGGCTCTACGAGCTCGAGGGCCTGACCGACGTCACGTGGCGGAAGGTCACCACGCCGTTCGGCGCGCCGTCCGACGCGTACTGCGTGGGCCGTTTCGCCGGCCGCCGGGTCATCTTCCTGCCGCGCCACGGCCGCGGCCATCGCGTGACGCCGAGCGAGCTCAACTTCCGCGCCAACATCTGGGGCTTCCGGTTCCTCGGCGCCCGGTGGGTGATCTCGGTCTCCGCCGTGGGCAGCATGAAGGAGGCGATCCGGCCGCTCGATCTGGTCGTGCCCGACCAGTTCTACGACGCGACCCGGCGTCGCGTCTCGTCCTTCTTCGGCGACGGGATCGTCGCCCACGTCGGCATGGCCGAGCCGGTGTGCCACGACCTCGCGGCGACGCTCGCGAAGGCCGCGCAGGAGACGAGCGCGACCGTGCATCGCGGCGGGACCTACATCTGCATCGAAGGCCCGCAGTTCTCGACCAAGGCCGAGTCGCGCATCTACCGGAGCTGGGGTGTCGACGTGATCGGGATGACCAACATGCCCGAGGCGAAGCTCGCGCGCGAGGCGGAGCTCTGCTACGCGACCCTGGCGCTCGCCACGGACTACGACGTCTGGCACGAGACGCACGAGGCCGTGTCGGTCGAGGCGGTCGTGCAGAACCTCATGAAGAACGTCGCGACGGCCAAGGACGTGCTGCGCCGGGTGATCCCGACGATCGCGCCGTCGCGGACGTGCGAGTGCCCGAGCCTCCTGAAGAGCGCCGTCATCACCAACCCGAAAGCCTTCCCACCGACGACGAGGACAAAACTTGCACTCCTACTCGACGCGTACTTTCCGCGCGGCCGGAACCGCCTTCCGCGCGAGCGGAGCCGGCCCGCGCCTGCAGCAGGCCACCCTCGGTCCAAGCCGGCCTCACGGACCCCGCTCCAATGAGTGACCTGCTCGTAGTTGGCTCGGTCGCGCTGGACAGCGTGGAGACTCCGTTCGGCAAGGTGCAGGAGGCGCTCGGCGGCTCCGCCACCTATTTCTCTTACGCGGCGAGCTTCTTCACCGACGTGCACCTGGTGGCGACGGTCGGTGAGGACTTCCCCGGGGCGCACATGAAGCTCCTCGAGGATCGCGGCGTGGACATCGCCGGCCTCTCGACCTCGAAGGGGCGCACCTTCCGCTGGGCCGGCCAGTACGGCTACGACCTCAACGAGGCCAAAACGCTCGAGACGCAGCTGAACGTCTTTGCCGAGTTTCGGCCGGTGCTCGGCGACGGGCTAGGGCGTACGCCGTTCCTCTTCCTGGCGAACATCGACCCCGAGCTGCAGCTCGGCGTGCTGCGCCAGATGACGGGGCGCCCCCGGCTGGTCGCGCTGGACACGATGAACTTCTGGATCCAGGGCAAGCGTGAGGCGCTGCGCAGAGTCCTCGCCGAGGTGGACGTCGTGACCGTCAACGACGGCGAGGCGCGCCAGCTCGCCAGCGAGCCGAACCTGATCCGCGCCGCGCGCGCCATCGCGGCGATGGGGCCGCGCACGGTCGTGGTCAAGCGCGGCGAGTACGGCGCGCTCCTCTTCACCGACGACCGGCTGTTCTTCGTGCCCGCGTATCCGCTGGAGTCGGTGTACGACCCGACCGGCGCGGGCGACACCTTCGCGGGCGGCTTCATGGGCTACCTCGCGGCCCAGGATCGGGTCGACGCGGCCGCCATGCGCCGCGCCGTCGTCTACGGCTCGGTGATGGCGTCGTTCACCGTGGAGGATTTCTCGCTCAAGCGGCTGACGCGGCTCACGCCGGCCGAGATCAACGAGCGCTACACGGCGTTCCACGACCTGATCCGGGTCGAGCCGTAGCGATGATGACCGCCGCGGGACGATGAGCGTATGACGCACGCGAAGTACGACCGACTGGTCGACGTCCTGCGCGGCATGGAGAGCGTCGTCGTCGCGTTCTCGGGCGGCGTCGACTCGACGTTGCTCGCGCGCGCCGCGAAGGACGCGCTGGGCGAGCGCGCCCTGCTCGTCACCGCCGACTCCGAGACCTATCCGGCCGGCGAGCTCGCCGAGGCCCGCCGGCTCGGCGCGCTCCTGGGCATGCGGCACCTGGTCGTGCGCACCGACGAGCTCCAGAACCCTGACTACGCGCGCAATCCGACGAACCGCTGCTTCTTCTGCAAGGAAGAGCTCTTCCTCAAGCTCACGCCGATCGCCGAGCGCGAGGGCTGCCGCGCGCTCGTGTACGGCGCGAACATGGACGACCGCGGCGACCACCGCCCGGGCATGAAGTCAGCGCAGGAGCGGGGCGTGCGCGCGCCCTTGATCGAGGCCGAGCTGTGGAAGGACGAGATCCGCGCGCTCTCGCGCGAGCTCGGCCTGCCCACGTGGGACAAGCCCTCGTTCGCGTGCCTCTCCTCGCGGTTTCAGTACGGCGAGCGCATCACGCCCGAAAAGCTCCGTCAGGTGGACGCCGCCGAGGAATTCGTTCGCTCGCTCGGCTTCCGCCAGTTCCGCGTGCGTCACCACGATCGTCTGGCCCGGCTCGAGATCGACCGGGCCGAGTTGGCCCGGCTCTGGGAGGGCGATCGGCGCGAGACCATCGTGAAGCGCCTGCGCGAGCTCGGCTACATCTACGTGACGCTGGACCTCGCCGGCTTCCAGTCGGGCAGCGCGAATCTCTTGCTCAACTTGAAGTCGAAAGCGAACGGTGGATAGGGAAGCCCTCCGCGCGCTGCTGGACGACCTGAAGGCCGGGCGCGTCGACGTCGACGCCGCGGTGACCAGGCTGCGCGGGCTGCCCTTCGAGGATCTCGGATTCGCCAAGGTCGATCATCACCGGGCGCTTCGGGGCGGCGCGCCCGAGGCCGTCTTCTGCCCGGGCAAGACGCCGGCGCAGGTGGTCGCGATCCTCTCACGACTGATCGGCCATCATTCGAACGTGCTCGCCACGCGCGCCGATCAGTCGATCGCCGGCGCGGTGGCCGCCGCCGGCCTGCCGCACGTCTACCATCCCGACGCGAAGCTGATCGTCGCCAGGCCGGAGGCGACCGCGGGGTTGGGCCTCATCGCGGTGCTGGCGGCCGGTACCGCGGACCTGCCCGTCGCCGAGGAGGCGGCGCTCGTCGCCGAGGCACTCGACAACCGCGTCGAGCGGGTCTACGACTGCGGCGTCGCCGGGCTTCATCGGCTCCTGGCCCACTACCATCTGCTGACCGAGGCGAACGTGCTCGTCGTCGTCGCCGGGATGGAGGGCGCCCTGCCCAGCGTGGTCGGAGGGCTCGTGGACCGGCCCGTGATCGCGGTGCCGACGAGCATCGGTTACGGGGCCTCGTTCGGCGGCATCGCAGCGCTGCTGGCGATGCTGAACTCGTGCGCGCCCGGTGTGTCGGTCGTCAACATCGACAACGGCTACGGCGCAGCGCACCAGGCCAGCCAGATCAATCGGCTCATCGCCAAAGTGCGGTGACGTCGGGCCGGCGAGGGGCTGGGGAGCGGGGAGGGGTGTGGGACCACCCGGCACGCGTGCGCATGCCCACTCGTCTGGGCTCCATCTGGGTGCTAACGTCCGACGCCGTTCGGAGGGAACGGGTCCCACACCCCTCCCCGCCTCCCAGCCCCCCGCCGGCCCGAGCGGCAGCGCGCTTGCGATGCGTCATCGACGGGCGACCTGGTGCGCCTCGTGCGCAGGCACTAGCGCAGGGGCGATCGGCGGAGGTCAACTGGGAGGCCGGTAGATTCTGCGGCGCGTCCGCCGCGCTGGCTGGGTTGTCGTTTGCGGCGGCGGGGTGAGGTGATCGGGGTGAGGGTCGCGTACTTCGATTGTCCGAGCGGGGCGGCGGGTGACATGATCATGGCGTCGCTGCTCGACGCCGGCGTGTCGCTCGAACGGCTCAGGGGCGAGCTGGGGAAGCTCCGGCTCGATGGTTGGGTCCTGGTCGCACGCGAGGTGATGAAGGGCGACTTCCGGGCGACCAAGGTCGACGTCGAGATCGACGAGGCCGCGCATCGGCAGCATCGCTCGCTGCGCGACATTCTCGACATCCTGGAGCGCAGCACGCTCGAGGCGAGCGTGGTCGAGCGGGCGGCGCGGATCTTCACGCGGCTGGCCGACGCGGAGGCGCGCGTGCACGGCACCGACCGCGAATCGGTGCAGTTCCACGACGTGGGCGCGGTCGACGCGATCGTCGACGTCACGGGCGGCGTGCTCGCGCTCGATCTCGCCGGCGCGCGGGAGGTCCACGTCTCGGCGCTGCCGATCGGCGGCGGGCTGGTGGGCGGGCCGCACGGGCGGATCCCGGTCCCCGGGCCGGGCACCGCCGAGCTCCTGCGCGGCTTTCCGGTCGTGGACACGGGCGTGCGGACGGAGCTGGTCACGCCGACGGGCGCTGCGATCCTGACCACGCTCGCGGCCTCGGCCGGGCGCATGCCGGCGCTGACCGTCGAGTCCGTCGGTTACGGCGCCGGCACGAAGGATCTGCCGGGCACGCCCAACGTCCTGCGCTGCTTCCTCGGCCAGACGGTCGACATGGGCCCGGCCGACGAGACGGTGCTGCAGGTCGAGACGACCATCGACGACATGTCGCCGCAGCTCTACGAGACCTTGATCGAGCGCGTCTTCGACGCCGGCGCCCTCGACGTGTTCCTGCAGCCCGTCATCATGAAGCGCGGCCGGCCGGGCGTGGTCGTGACGGCACTGTGTGCGCCCGAGCGGGTCAGCGACCTTTCGCGGGCGCTCTTCGAGGAAACGACCACGATCGGTGTCCGCTGGTCCGAATGGCGCCGGGCGCGCCTGCAGCGCGAGATGGTCGAGCTCGCGACCGTGTACGGGACGATCCCGTTCAAGATCTCCCGCCTGGGTGGTCGCGTCGTGACCGTCACGCCCGAGTTCGCCGACGTGGCGCGCATCGCCCGCGAGAAATCCTTGCCGGTGCGCGAGGTCCTGGACCAGGCTCGGGCCGACGGCCGGCGACAGTTCCAGCAATAGCCGCATCGCCCGACCCCGGTTGACTTGCCGGAAGGGAAGTCTTACCCTCTGTCGCGCCAGATCGGGGCGTTCAAGGGCCCGCTCTCAAACGCCGATTCCCGGAGGATGAGTCGTGAAACTGCCAGTCAAAATGACGATCAACGGCCAGAGCTACAGCCATGAAGTCGAGCCCCGTCTGCTCCTGGTCCACTACATCCGCGAGACCGTCGGTCTCACCGGGACACACGTCGGCTGCGACACGAGCCAGTGCGGCGCGTGCACGGTGCTGATCAACGGCCAGGCCGTGAAGTGCTGCACCCTCTTCGCCGTGCAGGCCGACGGCGCCAACATCACGACGATCGAGGGGCTGGCGAAGGACGGCGAGCTGCATCCGATCCAGCAGGGCTTCTGGGAGAAGCACGGGCTGCAGTGCGGGTTCTGCACCCCCGGCATGATCATGTCGGCCTACCAGATGCTCGAGCGCTATCCCAAGCCGTCGGAGGAGCTGATCCGGCACCAGCTGGAAGGCAACCTCTGCCGCTGCACGGGCTACCACAACATCGTGAAGGCGATCGAGTGGGCGGCCGAGCACATGCCCGCCAAGAAGTGAGGGGACGCCATGGCCACCGTCGCCTCCGACCGGCTGTTCGGTAAAGCGATCAAGCGGCGCGAGGACCCGCGCTTCATCACCGGGCGCGGCCAGTACGTCGACGACGTGAAGCTCCCGGGCATGACGTACGCCGCCTTCGTGCGCAGCCCCCATGCGCACGCGCGCATCCGTCAGATCGACACCGCCGCCGCTGCGCGCCATCCGGGTGTCGTCGCCGTCTTCACCGGCAAGGACATGACCGGCGTCAACTCGCTGCCGTGCGGGTGGGACCTCCGGAAGGAAAAGAAGATCCCGGGCGTCATGCAGGATCTGGCGATGGTGCCGCACATGCCGCTGACCTCCGACGTCGCCCGCCACGTGGGCGACCCGGTGGCGGTGGTCATCGCCGACAGCCACGAGGCGGCCGTCGATGGCGCCGAGAAGGTGAAGGTCGACTGGGAGCCGCTGCCTGCCGTCACGGTCACCGAGAAGGCAGCAGCCTCCGGAGCGCCCAAGATTCATGACGGCGCGCCCGGCAACGTCGCCTTCAAGTGGGAGATCGGCGACCGGGCCGCCACCGACGCGGCCTTCAAGACCGCCGGCGCGGTCACGGTGAAGAAGCGCATCATCAACCAGCGCCTGGTCGCCAACGCGATGGAGCCGCGCGCGTGCGTGGCGCGCTTCGACCCGGCGACCGGCGAGCTCACGCTCTGGGTGACTTCGCAGAACCCGCACGTGCATCGCCTGCTGATGTGCGCCTTCGTGCTCGGCATTCCCGAGCACAAGGTGCGGGTGATCGCCCCTGACGTCGGCGGCGGCTTCGGCTCGAAGATCTTCCTCTACAACGAGGAAGTAGTCTGCTCGTGGGCCTCGCGCAAGCTGCAGCGGCCCGTCCGCTGGACCGCCAGCCGAAGCGAAGCCTATGTCACGGACGCCCACGGCCGCGACCACGTGACCGACGCCGAGCTCGCGCTGACCCGGGACGGCAAGATCCTCGGGCTGCGCGTCAAGACGACGGCGAACCTGGGTGCCTATCTCTCGACGTTCGCGCCGGCGGTGCCGACGTTCCTCTACGGCACCTTGCTGAACGGCGTCTACGCGATCCCCGCGATTCACTGCGAGGTGACCGGCGTCTTCTCGAACACGACCGCGGTCGATGCCTACCGCGGGGCCGGGCGGCCCGAGGCGTGCTACGTCCTCGAGCGCATCGTCGAGGCCGGCGCGCGCGCGGCCGGCATGGACGTGGCGGATCTCCGGAAGAAGAACTTCATCCCGAAGTTCTCGGGTGCGTTCCAGACGCAGGTCGCGGTGGTCTACGACAGCGGCGACTACGGCGCGGCGTGGGACCGGATGCTCCAGATGCTCGACTACCGGAAGTTCCGCGCCGAGCAGGACGCCGCGCGCAAGCAGGGTCGGCTGCTCGGCATCGGCTTCTCGGCCTATATCGAGGCGTGCTCGATCGCGCCCTCGAAGCTGGTCGGAGCACTCGGGGCAGGCGCCGGCCTCTACGAGTCGGGCAAGGTGCGCGTGCACCCGACCGGCACGGTGACGGTGTTCACCGGCTCGCACTCGCACGGGCAGGGGCACGAGACGACGTTCGCCCAGCTCGTGGCCGACAAGCTCGGGATCCCGATCGAGCAGGTCGAGATCGTGCACGGCGACACCGGCTCGGTCGCGTTCGGCATGGGCACCTACGGCAGCCGCTCGGGCTCGGTCGGCGGGACCGCCATCCTGATGTCCTTGAACAAGGTCGTCGAGAAGGGCAAGAAGATCGCCGCGCACCTGCTCGAGGCGTCGCCGAACGATATCGAGTACTCGGGCGGCCAGTTCCAGGTCAAGGGCGCCCCGAGCAAGGCGGTGCCGTTCGGCGCGGTGTCGCTCACGGCGTACGTGCCGCACAACTATCCCGAAGGGCTCGAGCCCGGGCTCGAGGAGACGTCGTTCTACGATCCGTCGAACTTCTGCTTCCCGTTCGGCGCGCACGCCTGCGTCGTCGAGATCGACCGCGACACCGGCAACGTCAAGATCCTCCGCTATCTGGCGGTGGACGACGTCGGCAACGTCATCAATCCGATGATCGTCGACGGCATGGTGCACGGCGGTATCGCGCAGGGTGTGGGCCAGGCCCTCTGCGAAGGCGCCGTCTACGACGGCCAGTCCGGCCAGCTCGTCACCGGCACCATGATGGACTACGCGCTGCCGAAGGCCGACATGCTGCCGATGTACGAGACCGACCGGACCGTCACGCCCACGCCCGTCAATCCGATGGGCGTGAAGGGCGCGGGAGAGACCGGGACGATCGCGTCGCCACCGGCGGTGGTGAACGCGGTCGTGGACGCGCTCGCGCCGCTGGGCGTGGACCACATCGAAGAGATGCCGATCACCGCGCAGCGCGTGTGGAAGATCATTCAGGGCGCCAAGGGCGCCCGGTAAATACGACCAGGAGAGCGATATGTACCCAGCCGCGTTCGACTATCACGCGCCCGGCACCATCAAGGAAGCGCTGGACCTGCTCGGCAAGCACGGGGACGACGCCAAGCTGCTCGCCGGCGGTCACAGCCTGATCCCGATGATGAAGCTTCGGCTGGCGCAGCCCAAGCACCTGATCGACCTGCGCAAGGTTCCCGGGCTCACCGGGATCAAGCAGGACGGCAACGTGCTGGCGATCGGCGCCATGACCACCCACTGGGAGGTCGAGTCGTCGTCGGTCGTGAAATCGAAGCTGGCCGTGCTCTCCGAGGTTGCTGCGCTCATCGGCGACCCGGCGGTGCGCAACCGCGGCACCATCGGCGGCTCGGTCGCCCACGCAGATCCGGCGGCCGATTACCCGGCGGCCATGATCGCGCTCGGCGCCGAGATGGTGTGCGAGGGCGCGAAGGGCCGTCGCACGGTCAAGGTCGACGACTGGTTCAAGGGCCTGATGGCGACGGCGGTCGGCGAGGACGAGATCCTCGTCGAGGTCCGCGTGCCGGTGCTGGCGGCGAGCAGCGGCGCGGCGTACATGAAGTTCCCGCACCCGGCGTCGCGCTTCGCCGTCGTGGGCGTTGCCGCGGCGGTGACGCTCGACGGCAAGGGCGCCTGCTCCAGGGCGTCGATCGGAATCACGGGCGCCGGCACCCAGGCCGTGCGCGCCAAGGGCGTCGAGGCGGGCTGCACCGGCAAGAAGCTCGATGCCGCCGCGATCGAGGCGGCCGCGCAGAAGGCCGCCGAGGGGGTCGACGTGCAGGCGGACCTGCAGGGCTCCGTCGAGTACAAGTCGCACCTCTGCCGCGTGTTCGCCAAGCGCGCGTTGACCGAGGCGGTCAAGCGCGCCGGCGGATAGCCGATCCCGCGCTGACAACGACGCGACGCGCGCCGCTACCTCGGCGCCGAGGCCGCTGATGCCGGCGGTCCTGGTGCACGGGGTGCCGGACACGCATCGGCTCTGGCGTGCGCTCGCCGCGCGACTCCGGCGCGCAGACGTCATTCCCCTCTCGCTTCCGGACTTCGGCGGGCTCCTCGTCGTGCGCGCCGTCTCGCTCGAGCCGGCCCTCGTGCGGACCTGGGCGGCCGGCGCCGCGCCACTCGATCCCGAGTACGAATGGCACAAAGCCGCCCAGCTCTGGCAGACTCCCGGGGTCGGCGAGCAGGTGATGGAGAAGCTCACCCCGGAAGTCCTCGGCGCGACGCTCGCGGCGGCCGGCGACGACAGCCGCCGCACAGCTCGACGACCCGATGAAGCGGAGCATTCTCGCGCTCTATCGCTCGGCGATCCGAGTGGGGTTCGAGTGGGTGGACGATCTGCAGCGAGCCCCGGCGCGTGGCCTCATCCTCTGGGGCGAGAACGACCCGTACGCCGCGCCGGAGTTCGGACGTCGCCTGGCAGACCGCACGCGTGCGCGCTTCGTGCCGTTCGCGGGCTGCTCGCACTGGTGGCAGCTCGAGCGGGCGGGCGAGGTGGCGAACGAGCTCGAGGCCCACTGGCGATGATCGCCGGCGTGGTGCTGGCGGCGGGGCTCGCGCGCCGGATGGGGCGACAGAAGCTTCTGCTGCAGCTGCAGGGCAAGCCCGTGGTGCGCTGGTCCGTCGAGCACATCGCGGGCCACGTCGAGGACGTCGTGATCGTCACCGGACCGGACGACACGGCGCTCCGTCAGGCGCTCGACGGGCTCACGGTCCGCTTCGCCGTGAATCCGCGGCCTCAAGACGGGCAGGGCACGTCGATCGCGGCGGGCATCGCCGCGCTCAAGCCGTGGACCACCGCCGCGCTGATCGCGCTCGGCGACCAGCCGCGCATGCCGGCCCCGGTCGTGCCGGCGCTGCTCGACGCATTTCGCCGCTCGGGCAAGGCGATCGTCGCGCCGGTCTATCAGGGCGTGCAGGGGACGCCGGTCCTGTTTTCGTCCGAGGTGTTCGCCGAGCTGCGCGCGCTGAAGGGCGACGCGGGGGCGCGCGCGGTCGTGAAGGACGATCCCGAGCGCGTCGAGACGGTAACGTTCGATCTCGCGATGCCGCCGGACGTGGACACGCCGGAGGATTACGCGAAGCTTCATGTACAATAGTTAGCCATGCGCGAAGACATCCGGAAGATTCAGGACATGATGGAAGCGGCCGAGTACGTCACCGACGCGCCGGTCGCGACGTCGGTGCACCTCGCGATGCGGCTGCGCAAGCCGCTCTTGATCGAAGGCCCCGCGGGTGTCGGCAAGACCGAGGTCGCGAAGGTGATGGCGCGCATGCTCGGCACGAATCTGATCCGGCTTCAGTGCTACGAAGGGCTCGACGCTTCCACCGCGCTCTACGAGTGGAACTATCAGAAGCAGCTCCTGCACATCAAGCTCGAGGAATCCGTTCACGATACGCGCGCGATGCCCGAGAAGGAGCACGAGATCTTCTCGGAGGCGTTTCTGCTGCGCCGGCCGCTGCTGCAGGCGATCACACAGGACTCGCAGGCGCCCGTCCTGCTGGTGGACGAAATCGATAGGTCAGATGAAGAGCTGGAAGCATTCATGCTCGAAGTCTTCTCCGACTGGCAGGTGACGATCCCGGAGATCGGCACGATCAAGGCGACGCATCCGCCGTACGTCATCCTGACCTCGAACCGCACGCGCGAGCTGTCCGACGCGCTTCGTCGGCGGTGTCTCTACCTCTGGCTCGACTATCCGTCGCCGGACAAGGAGATCCGCATCATCGGACGGAAGGTGCCGGGGATCAACGGTCGCCTCGCGCGCGAGATCGCCAAGTTCATGGAGAGCGTGCGGCAGGTGCGGCTCGCGAAGGTGCCGGGCGTGGCCGAGACGCTCGACTGGGCGCAGGCGCTCGCGTCCTTGCACGCCGACCACATCGACGAGGTGCTCGTCGGCGAGACGCTCGGCTGCGTGCTGAAGGACGTCGACGACATGAAGCGCTTCCGCGCCGAGGTCGCAAAGACAGGGCTCGCCGCGTTCCTGCCCACGCCGAGCTGAGCGCGTGCCGCGCGATCTCTCCGCGGCGGTCGCGCGCTTCGCGGCCCTGCTCCGGCGCTCCGGCCTTCCGGTCACCTTGGTCGAAGTGACCGATGCGGTCCGCGCGCTCGACCACCTGGACATCGCGGACCGTCACGAGCTCTACCTCGGCCTGCGCGCCGTCTTCGTGACCCGCCCCGAAGAAGTACCGCCGTTCGACCGCTGCTTCGAGGCGTTCTGGCGCG